>Ga0209067_10001459_pt1 | contig 14549 bp, 14 predicted proteins | sample ColStrG_CSR_2013_FD_187199 | JGI IMG/M metagenome (GOLD analysis project Ga0209067, IMG submission 187199) | Freshwater sediment microbial communities in response to fracking from Pennsylvania, USA - Cold Stream Run_MetaG_CSR_2013 (SPAdes)... | ecosystem: Environmental > Aquatic > Freshwater >... | reverse complement strand
ACTGGCCGCCACTGAAAATAAAGGGCTTCCTAGTCGAGGACCGGCGGGATAGGCTATTGGGCGGTGTGGATCGGGCGGCGGCGCAGTCAAGGCGGTTGCCAGACCGCTCCGCACGTTCGCTGCCGCGTCGCAGCCATCGGTTGGGATGCCGCTATGAGCCAGTAGGCGAGGTGAGTTGCCCGCCCGAATCACCGGGAGCTTCCACGCTCGCGGACAAACTCGTACCGCTCCAGCGTGGCGGCTATCTGAAACGCCGACCGCAACCGGTCCGTCTCCGACGGCACACGGTTGGTGCGAAGAACCTTCCCAATGCAGCGCAGGTTCACTCTTTGAGGCCCGTCGTGATTGAGCGTGATCACGTACTCGATGGGGCCCTCCAAATCGGGTTCCCGTTCCGAAGTGAAAAGGACTCCGGCGGAACTGATGTTCTTGGTGATCCCAGGGAACGCCACGCGATCGGGGCCGGAGCGGGTGATCGAAAGTGGCAGATGCAACTGGAAACGCCTGGTTCTCCGTTGTTCCATGAATCGCAATTAAATGCTAATGGTTGTGGAGAGTTAAGGTCAATAGACCTAGGTTCACTCAAGGTCCCCGGAAGTACTAGTTTCCGGCGCAAAGATCCGAATTTAGCTCTAGCCCCGTGCTGGTTGGTGTAGCGATTTTGCGCAAAGTAGTTCGCTAAATCTGGACGGATTGGGAGTTTAGGAAGCCTGCTGAGAACGGGGCGAGTTAGAAATCGCCCCGTCACTGGTTGTTAATTCTCAGACTAATTCTTATCCTACTTGCACGAAAATGACAACGAGGGTGTAGAGCGCCAGCGATTCGATCAGGATCAGGCCCAGCAGCAGGGCGAACCGGATGGAAGCGGCAGCGCCAGGGTTCCGTGCCATGCCTTCGGCGGCGGCGGCCACCGCCTTGGCTTGCGCCAGTCCGCAGAGACCGGACGCGATCGCCATGCCGAAGCCAGCGCTGATCGCGGCCCAGTGTCCACCCGCTGTCGGGTATTTAGGCGTTTGCGCGCAGAGTACGGTAGTGCAAATCAGCAACAGCACCGTCAACATCATCAACTTCTTAGTCATCGTCTCTCCTTAAAAATCGCTCCCAGGAGGTGGTCCCCGTCATCCTCTTGCAGCCGGGCTCACACTGAAGGAGCGGCATAAAGCCGGTATTAATGTTCGTGTGACACCGCTCCCGCCACGTACATCATGGTCAGGAGCATAAAGATATATGCCTGGAGGAAAGAAACGAACACGTGCAGGCCCATGAATAGCGTGGGAACAAACAGCAGCGTGAGCTTCAGAAACACCTCGGTCACTTTCTCGCCGGCAAACATGTTGGCAAAAAGACGGATGGTGAGCGAAAGCGGGCGAGCCATGTGGCTGACGATTTCAATGGGAATCATCAGCGGCGCCATCCACCAGATGGGCCCGGCGAAATGGGCCGCATATTTCAGGATCCCGTTGGCCTGAATACCCGCCAGGTTGTAATAACAGAAGGTCGCCAGAGCGATCCCCGCCGGCACCGAGGGGATCATGGTGGGGGACTCGAATCCCGGGATGAGTCCAATCAGGTTGCAGAATAAAACGAAGAGGAACACCGTGCCGAAGTAGGTGACGTACCGATACCCGTCGTGCCCCACTTGCTCATCGGCCTGGCCCGTCACGAACTCGTACACCAGTTCGAATATGTGCTGCAACTTGCCTGGGCGGTCCACCGAAAGCCGCGGCTTGAGAATCGCAAACAGCACGATCGTCAACAGGACCACCAGCAACTGCATGGCGATGTAGTTCGCCCAGGGCCGTTGCTGCGGCGCCATCCCCACCAGCCCGATGAGCGAATTGCCTAATCCGGCCAGGTTGTTATTGAGAAGCTGGGTAACAAAAAGTTCAGGTTCGTGCATACACGAGTTCGAAAAGAATTTCTACGATCACCGCCGCCACCGACACAAATAGACCTGCCAGAGCAGCCAATTGATTGACTGACGAGTATTTCAATATAACATAGGCGCCACCGCCCAAAATGAGGTACCGGAACCCCAATTTCACGGCAGTACGGGGCCGTGCGCGTTCGCTGCCGAGCGTGTACACCAGTTGCTTCAACCAGCGGAAGTTGAGCCACGAAACGACCGACCCGAGCGCGAACCCGGCGCCCCACGCCACGCCGCGCCACAGCAAGGCCCCGATCACGCCGGCTGCCGCGAACAGGAACATAGCCTTCCAGATCCGCTCCACGGCGCGCTCGAGAAACCGCTCGTCATCGGTCATCGCGGGTATCCCGGAGCAGAGTGCGGATGAGTTGTACGAAGCCCGAAACGATCCCCAAGATCAAGAACGGAATGTACAGCCAGTGCGTGCCGAAGGCCTTGTCCAGCAGGTAGCCGATCGCATATCCAACCAGGGTCGAAACCGGCAGAAGGAACGCCAGCGAAGTATATTCGCCCACCAGCACCGTGAACGGCTTTTGACGCGGCTGGCCCTTGGTTGGCTGGTCCTTATTCATCTGTAAACATGTGACCTGCCCTGGTGGCGCAGGCGGTTTCGCCTGCGCGGGGCACACCATCAAAAGCTCGAGCCCATGCGCCAGCGATTCGATACTCAACGGCGTGAGAGTTTAACAGTGCAAGAGAATCTCGCCAGTCGGGGAGAAGGGTCATTTGGTGAGCGGATGCCGAGGGCGAACCGTGACAGCCCTCACTCCGTTATTATAGTTCGGCAGGGGGCGCCGGCGTTTGGCGGTACATGGCCAGCGGTCCATCCGCAATTTACTGTACCCGCTCGGCGGCTTCCTTCACCAGAAAACCCATCTTGGGGTGTGACGGCTCGAACTCCGGAGTCAGCCCGAATTCCTCCAGCCCTTCCGTGGTGGTGGGCCCGATGGAAACGATCATGCATTTCCGCAGCCCATCCAGAGCCGCCTCTTCGAGGCCTTCTTCACGCGCCACGCGCGCCAGGTGCCCAATCTGCACCGCCGTGGTGAACAGCGCGACATCGAACTGGCCAGCCGCCAGACGGCGGGCGGCCTCGCGCAGTGGGCCGAGGTCTTGGGGCAGGTCCCAGTGGTAAACGCGAACCGGGGTCACTTCCGCGCCGCGGGCACGCAAGCCCTCCAGCAGTTCCGGATTGGTGCGTCCGTATTCTTGCACTGCGATCCGCCGTTCCGGGCAGGACTCCGTGGCTTGCAGCAGTTCCCGCCAGGTATTCGGTTCAGGCGCGACGATCGCCGGCGTCAACCCCATTTCCCGTAGGGCCGCAACGGGTTTTGGGCCGCGGGCGACCACAGTGATGCGGCGCAACGCGTTGGCAAATGCCGCTTCGGGGTGCCGGGTAGCCAGAACACGGTTGAGTTGGCGCGTGCCCACTCCGGTCAGCAGGATCATCATGTCGAACTCTCCTGCATAGAGCTGGTCCGCGAACTGGAATGCGCCTTCGTCGTCCTCGATCGGGACTTCCCGCATCGAGGGTGCCAGGAAGGGCTCACCACCCTGCTTTCGGATCAATTCCTCCATCTCCACCGCGCGCCGGCTCTCCAGGCTGAGAACCCGCCGTCCCGCAAAGGCCATGTCCAGATTATAGCGGCGAGTCTCCGAACTCGGGAGGTTGCGGAAACCGCTGCGATTCTAATGGGGTTCGGAGTCTCGTGTGGTATTCCGCAGTGTCGGTGGATAGTTACCGTTTGCTAACTATGCGCTCCGGGGATTTCCTGGCACCATACCACTGGATCAATGCCAAACTCTCCGATGACGGGGCGGCTATCGGGCCCTGATCCGTCGCTCTCCGAAGCACCTCAAACTGGAGGCCCAGGTGCAGGTGAACCTGCGCCGGCAAAGCAGGAGCGTGTTGGCCGGCGGCGTGGCGAACGAGTTCACCGAAGTCCCCGGCACAGGGAGCGGTAGGGAAGCCGGGACGCTGGCCAATACTTGCCTAACACAACCGATTATCTGATATAGAATAAGGATTCAAGCGCCGCTCATGTCCGCCTTCCCGAATACGCCGGGGTTGCCCTCAGCGGCTCCGCAGAGCGACAAACCACAACCGGTGGCGCCGCTTGCCTCGCCCCCAACCCGGTACCGGTGGCGGATTATGGTTCTTCTGCTCGGCGCGCTCGCCGCCGCCTGGTTCCTGCGGTCCGGGACCCGAACCAGGCCGGCTCCATCCACCACTATTCGCACTACCCGGGCCATTCATGGCGTGCTCGAAAGGACGCGGCGCGTGGCGGGGTCCATCGTTGCGCGGCGTTTCGCCAATATCGCCGCGCCCATTCTGCAGGCGCCGGACTCGGGCCGCGGCCTCACCCTGATCTATCTGGCGGCCTCCGGCGCCAAAGTGAAAGAGGGTGAAGTCGTGGCGCGCATTGACGACCAGGCAGTGAGAGATCATCTGGACGATGTGGAGGCCGGTCTGTCTCAAGCCGCGCTCGATATTCGCCGGCGCGAGGCGCAACTGGTTTACCAGATGGAATCGCTGCGCCAGCGCTTGCGCGTGGCCAAGGCGACGCTGGATAAAGCCAAGCAGGATGCACGTGCCACGCCGATTCGGAACGTGATCACGCAGGAACAACTGAAACTCGCAGTAGAGGAGGCGCAGGAAGTCTACCGGGACGCGCAAGAGCAGATACCTCTCACCGAGGAGCGCCAGGAAGCAGACCTGAATACCTACCGGCTCAGCTACCAGAAGGAGGTGCGCCATCGCAACCGCCATTTGACGGACCGCGACCGGTGCACCATTAAATCGCCGATCGGCGGCATGGTGGTGTTGCAGACCATTTACCGCGCCGGCGAACCGGGCCAGATCAAGGTCGGCGACCTGATGGCGCCCGGGCAGACGTTCATGCAAGTGGTGGATACCGGAAGCATGCAGTTGGATGCCAGCATCAACCAGTCGGAAGCCGAACTGGTCCGTATCGGGCAAACGGCCGATCTGTGTTTTGACGCCTTCCCCGGCCTGGCGCTGAACGGCCGCGTGGAGTCGGTGGGCGCGCTAGCCGTGGGCGGGCGGCGCGTGAATTACTATGTCCGCCGAATCCCCGTGCGCATCGCCATTGAAGAGGCGAACACGCGCGTCATTCCCGATCTCACCGCCAGCGCCGACATCCAGATCGGCGAACCCGTGGACGGCATCCTGCTCCCGCGTGAGGCGGTCCACGAAACGGACGGCAAGAACGTGGTCTACGTGAAGCAGGCCGGCATGTTTGTCCCTCGGGAAGTGGAAATCGGCGCGTCCAACAACAGCCAGGTGGCCGTGACATCCGGTGTGCAGGCCGGCGATGAAGTGGCCCTGGAACCGCCTTCCGGCGGGATGAGCAATTAATCCCTTGCGGCCACCGCCGGCCGCGAAGCGGCACCGGGCGAGTTTCATTCGGCCGCTGGGACCGCTGGATGCATCATGAAACTGACCGGGCGGCATTCAAGACCGCGACGCAACTGGCTTCGCTGCGGAGAACGCCAGCCATCTGCTCGACGCCGGCCGCGAACTTCTCGCCGCTCGCGGCAAAGCCCAGCCGGAAATGAGCCGGCATGCCGAAGCAGTCTCCGGGCGCCAGCATCACGCCGCGCCGCATCATTCTCCGGCAGAACTCGCGGCCATCCCCGCCATCGGCCAGCCACGGAAATGCGGTCATGCCGCCCTGCGGCCGGACCCACCGGAGCACATCGCCGAACTCCGCAATGATCTGGTCCAGCAGGCTCAAGTTGGCCTGCGCAATGCGTCGGGCGCGGCCGTAGATGGCTTCGCGGTGTTCCAGCGCCAGCACCGCCAACCGCTCGCCCAAAGCCGTGTTCGACGCCGTGAAATAACTGCGTGCGTTGGTGTAGCGATGCCGCCGTTGCGGATCGCGCTCCACCATCCAGCCCACGCGCAGCCCGCTCAGGCACAAGGCCTTCGAGAAATCGCCAAGCACGGTGGCGTGCGGCAACCGGGCAGCGGACCGCGACGGCGGCCCATGGTAGATGGGGTGATACACTTCGTCGCACACCAACTGCACCCCCCGCTCCGCGCAAAAATCGTGCAGACGTTCCATCTCGGAGTCGCTGAGAATCGCGCCCGTCGGGTTGTGCGGTGAGTTCACCAGCACGAAACCCGTACGGCCGTCCACTAGCCCGCGGATCTCGTCCAGGTCGATCCGGAAGCCGGTGTCGCGCCGCAGCATGTAGGGGCGAACCTCCAGCCCGAATGTTTCGGCTAGTGCCGTGTTGGCGGGAAAGCCCGGGTTGGGCAAGACCACGTTGGCCCCGGCTTCGGCGGCGTGAAAGAAGAGGATCCACAGAGCTTCAGCCACGCCCGTGACTACCTGGACGTGGCTGGGGTCGACGCCCGCCATGCCGGCTATCGCCTCCCGCAAGTCGCGCGACCCGGCGGCGCTGGTGTAGAACAGTTGGGTATCGAGCAGGCTCTCCTGCGCGCCAGCGCCAGCCAGCGCCAGCAGTTCACGTAACGTCCAAGTGGGGCCCGTGCTTGCGCCCAAATCGAACTCCACCGGCGGGTCCGCGGAAAACTTCTGTTCCAGCCATTGGTCCAAAAGGAAGGGTGACAGTTCCATACTTGATCTTAGCGAAATATTTTCATCGGCCCCCTTGACATCCCTCGCGTGGTTGCATCCCCTGCATTGCCCGCTTCCGTTTCACCTGGGTAGTCATTGTAGCTCGCGTTTGCCCGTCACGCAGCAGCATCACGCTCAAGGAGTTGTTTTAGGGCAAGACTGAATGATTCCCGGAGGCATCGTCGGCCCGAAGCTGGGGTCTAAACAATTAACAAAACAGGGGAATGCGGAAAGATACCCAGGAGCTCCGCTATATTCGGAATACGCCAGTCGCAGTGGTTGGCAAAGCAGGTCGACGCGCCGTTGCTGCTGACGTCCGAATGGAGCGTGGCCAGAAAAGTGGTGAACAGTGTGCCGTCAGCGGCCGTACCTTGAAATGTGGCGGTCCATTCGTAAAAGACGTTGTAAATACGAGCAGAATCACTACAATAATTTGTAGTTTGGGTGGGGTGATGGGGCAGCAAGGGGCCGGGCCGGCCGGGGCACAACCGGGCGCCGGCCCATGAGCTCGTCACGCGGCGCGAGAAACGGTAACGATGAGGCGGTTTCTTTCGGTTCCTTTGCTTCGTGGGAGCGCCAACGGAACGCCGTTACGCTTTCCGCGCTGGCGAGTCCGGGTCAAAGGCGCGCTGAATGGCCAGGCTGACCTGGCGCATGCGCACCGCTGAAAGCGCGAGCGGCAAACGCTCTCCAAGAAGCGATTTCTTGAGCGTGGTTATGAAGTGGCCCTTCAGCCAGGATGGACCTGGGAGTCCCGTCTCTCCGGGCTCAAATCGCACGGTCGTTGGACCGTCCGCGCCCAGACTGCCGAAAGGAACGATCAGAACGGAATCGACCCGTTCGCTGCTATTGCGGGAGTCGAGCGACACTACCAGCACCCAATGGCGCACCGGCGGGTTTCCCAGCATGGCGGTCCAGATCTCGCCGCGCCGGGGAGGAGCGTTATGGCTGGTCAAAGTCCATCTCTTGTGATGTGGCGCTCAGGGCATCTTCGAGATCGGTCTCTTCCGCGGCAGCTTTGGAGGTCAGGCCCCTGAAATAAGCGGCAGTCTGACGCTCCAAAGTCGCCCGGTTGTCCAGCCTGCGGGCGATTTCCACTGTCCTGTCCACTGCTTCTCCGACGCTCCCGGCCCTGCCCGCCTTTACCATACCGTGCAAATAAGCATAGTTGTTGGCGCCGATTGTGGTCGATAGCTTCTTGCGGTGCAGCATGTCCCTTATTTTAGGAGATTAAATATCCCCTACGCAAGGGGGCCGCCGCGCGCTCCAACGGGCGGCTCGTCCAGCGCGACCCAGCCCTGGCGCAGGGCGTAGCGGGCGGCTTGGGTGCGGTTCGTCACATGTAGTTTTTGGTAGATGGTGCGCAGCCGGTTGGAAACGGTGTACACGGAATAATTGGGCGCCGTTGGCGGCTTCCGCCACCACCCGAAAGCCGCCCACACGCTCGCAAAGTTCGCGCAGGCCCTGGCGCATCAGGGTGTGGTCATCGGCGATCAAAATCCTAACCGGAGGCATCGTCGACCCCTTTACCGACTGGAGCGGCCGGCGGCAGGGTGACGAGCAGCTCCGTACCCTGACCGGCAGCGCTATGGATGTCCAGCGTACCGCCTAGGTCCAGGATCCGCTCGCGCATCTGGCGCAGGCCGAAATGTCCGGAATGATGAGCCGCGGCCAGGCTGGGGTCGAAACCGCGGCCGTTATCGCGCAACGAGAGCGACACGCCGCCGGCCGGATCCACCGTGAGACGCACCAGCGCAGAACTCGCGCGGGCGTGCAGGCCGATATTGTACAAGCCGTGCTGGACGATGCGGAACAGCGGCAACTCGTAGGATGCGGGCAGGGAGTCCGGCGGCCCGGACAACTCCAACCGGGCGGCCAGTTGGTTATGGTCGCCAAAGTCAGCCACCAGTTTCGTCAGCGCCGGGAGGAAGCCCAGCGCTTCGAGGTCCAAGGGACGTAATGCGAAGATGGCGCGGCGCATGTCGGCGATGGCGGCCGTAAGCACGTCTCGCAACTCGTCCAGCGCGGCGCGCCGATGCCGGCTGGTGGTCTCGGTGGTTACCGTCTCGCCCCGCTGAACGCGCTGCAAGAGGTTCTGGACGCTTGCCCTGGACTCTTCGGGCACGAGGTGGGCCGCAGGATTCCCCACCAACGGTTGACCTCCAGGATGACCGCCGGGGCGACTGTCAGGTCGGCGACGAGGATACAGACGGGCACGTTCTCGAACAGGTGGCGGTAGCGTTGCTCGCCGCCGTGGCCGTCGCCGTGGGATTGGCTTGCCCCAGCCTTTGCACGGGTGCCTATCCTCGTCGTTTTCATTACCCGGCTGAAAAGAATACCACAACTCGGAAAACTGCTCTTTGCGATGCGTAATCATTGTCGAGGGTTTCTCTTCCCGTTCGCCCTGTTATCTCAACCGGAGAACGCTTGCTCCATTTTCAGCTGAACCGGAACACTTGCCGAGCGACCCTCCGCAGATTATTTTCATCCACCCCCTTGACATTTGCCCCGTTTAGTACTAATTAATTAGTATGCGACGCCGAAGTTCCACGTTGACCGAACAGGAACTCGAAATCATGAAGATCGTTTGGGAGCGCGACAAGACCACCGTCCGCGACGTCTACGAAGCCTTGCTGGAACGCCGCAAGGTGGCCTACACGACCGTCATGACCATGATGAAGATCCTGGAAGGCAAAAAATATCTGAAGAAGACCCTGGTGGACCGGGCCTATGTCTACCGTCCGGCCCAGCCCAAGAGACAGGTGATTGGCGACATGGTCCGCGAGTTCGTGAATCGCGTATTCAACGGTTCGGCCGAACCGCTGCTGGTCCACCTGGTGGAGGAGCACGACTTGTCCAGAGAAGACCTGGCAGAGATCGCGCGCTTGCGGAGGAAGGCATGACCGCCAAACTCGTCTGGGATAACGTGGTGGCCTACAGCCTCCAGATCGGCCTGCTGGTGGCGCTGGCGGCTTTCGTGCCGGCGATCCTGCGGCTACGGTTGCCGGGCGCGAGGCTCGTATATTGGCACTTCCTGCTGGCGGCCTGTCTGCTGCTTCCAGTGTTTGGACCCCGGACGCCTGAGGCGGCGGACTCGAACGTGCAAATCTCCACCACGGTTGCGGTGGTGGGGCCGGCGCAGCCTGACTCCCGGCCGGCTATTCCCCGCACCGAACTGGCCCTGCTCGTGCTGGCAGCCGGCGCGGTGCTTCGTTTGGGCTGGCTGGCCGCCGGTTTCTGGCGTCTGCGCCAGTACCGGCGCCACTCGCGTCCGCTGGAGCCTGCCACTTCGTGGGGCGTGGAAGCCGACCTGCGAATTTCCGGTGCCATCGTCAGCCCCGTCACCTTCGGCTTCCGCAAACCGGTGGTCTTGTTGCCCGCGCGCTTCCCGGAGTTGGATGCGTCGCTTCAGGAAGCCATCCTGTGCCACGAGGTCCTGCACGTGCGCCGGCGCGACTGGCTCTTCACCTTGGCGGAAGAAGTGGTGCGCGCCATATTCTGGTTCCACCCTGCGATCTGGTGGCTGTTGGGCGAGATCGGTCTCGCCCGCGAGCAGGCCGTGGATCGCGAAGTCATCGAGCTCACCCAACAGCGTGAAGAGTACCTGGACGCGCTGTTGGCCATCGCAGGCGCCAAACCGCAGCTCGACCTGGCCCTGGCGCCGTTGTTCCTGCGCAAACGGCACTTGAAGCAGAGAGTAGTTTCGATTTTGAAGGAGGTTCGCATGTCGAAAGCGAGATTGATTTCCGCACTCACCGCCGGGCTCGGAATTCTGGTCGTGGCGTGCTGGTTCGTGACGAGCACTTTTCCCCTGACCGCCGCGCCCGAAGCGCCGGATGCCGCGGGCGTAACCGTAGACCTGGGCGGCGCCGCCGTAATGCACCGCAGCCCCGTGATTTACCCCGAGGCCGCGCGCAAGGCAGGCGTGGAGGGAACCGTCACGCTGGAGCTGACCACGGACGCCAACGGCAGTGTGTCCGATGCCCGCGTGCTCAGCGGCCCGGTGGAGTTGCGCCGCAGCGCGATTCAATCGGTGTTGCAGTGGCACCTCATGAAGAACACGTCCTCGGACGTTCGCCAGGTGCGCATCACGTATCAGTTGCCGGCGAGGAATGGAAACCAGGCGTCGCCCGCCCCGCAGCCGGCGGTTCGGATTCAGCCCGCCCCTGCCACCGTCGGCGCACCTGCTGTCGCCCCGGCGCCTCGGCCCGACCCGCTCAGCGGCAAGAAACTGGCCCGTATCAATATCGTGGGATTGCCGGACCAGGCGCGTACCGACCTGCTCTCGCAACTGCCCATCCATGAAGGGGACACGCTCTCGCGCGAATCGCTGGCGAGAACGTTTCAGGTGGTGCGCGAGTTTGACGAGCACCTGAATCCGGCCATTGTCACCGCCACCAACGGCGACCTCACATTGCAGATTACGGCGCCGGGTGGAGGGGTGGTTGGCGGAATCATCGGTGGTGTTCCCGGCGGTGTGGCTGGCGGCGTCGTGGGTGGCATCGTCGGTGGCGTGCCTGGCGGCGTGGCGAGCAGCGACGCCAAGCGGATCACCATTGGCGGCAACGTGCAGCAGACCAAGCTCATCTACCAACCCAGGCCGGTCTATCCGCCCGAGGCCAAGGCGGCGCGCATCCAGGGAGTGGTCCACATTCAAGCCGTCGTCGCAACCGACGGCACTATCAAGGATCTCATCTTGATTGACGGGCATCCGTTGCTAGCCCAGGCAGCGCTGGATGCCGTAAAGCAATGGGTCTATAGCACAACGCTCCTCAACGGAGACCCGGTGGAAATCCAGACCCAGATTGACGTCAATTTCACGCTGTCCCAATAAAGGAGACCTACATGCCGAATATCAGACTCGTCCCCGTTCTCGCGGCGCTCTTCTGCCTCGTGGCCGGCGCCCAAACCGTAAACGATGGCGCCGGCATCTCGGTCGATCTCGGCGGCGCCGTGGTCCTGCACCGCACTCCCGTGAACTACCCCTTCAGCGCGCGCGCCGCGCATGTGGAGGGCACCGTCACCCTGGAACTGGCGCTGGATGCCGCCGGCAATGTCACCGATGCCCGCATCCTCAGCGGACCTCTCGAACTGCGCAAGTCCTCCATCCTCTCGGTCCTGCAATGGCACTTTGCGAAGGACATATCCTCCACCACCCGCCAGGTTCGCATCGTTTACCAGGCGCCAACGGGCACCACGCCGGCGCCCCCGATAGCGCCGGCGCGCCCGAGCGATCCACTGGAGGGCAGGAAGGTGGAGCATATCGACATCCTCGGCCTGCCGGCCGAGGCCCGCACCGATCTGCTCCCCCGCCTGAATGTGCACGAAGGCGATCTCTATTCCACCGGCTCGGCCGACCAGATCCTCAAGACCGTCCGGCAATTCGACGAGCACCTCTCCGCGGGTTTCCGCGCCGATGCGAACAACAGCGTGGTGCTCCAGATTGCTGCCCCGGGCGCAGTCAGCACACATCCCGACGCTCCCAAGCGGCTCAACATCGGCGGCAACGTCCAGCAGGCCAAGTTGATTTCGCAAGCGCGGCCGGTTTATCCCCCCGATGCCAAAGCCGCTCACTTGCAGGGCAAGGTCACGCTGCAAGCCCTGATCGCGGCCGATGGCCACGTCGCCAACCTGACGGTCCTGGGCGGCGATCCGATGCTGATCCCTTCGGCCATGGAAGCGGTGAGCCAGTGGGTCTATCAGCAGACCTTGCTCAACGGCTTGCCGGTTGAAGTGATGACGCAGATCGAGGTGAACTACACGCTGTCGCAGTAATTTGTCGGGCAGGCCAGGAGGCCTACCCCACTACTCGTATCGCAGCACTTCGGCGGGCGCAATCCGCGTGGCGTTCTTGGCCGGATACAGCGTCGCCAGAAAGCTCACCAGAATCGCCAGCGCCGCGATCCAGACGCCATCCACCCAGTGCGGTTCAAACGGCACGTAGCTCATGGAATACACCGATTCCTCCAGGCGGATCCAGCGGTACTTGTCGGCGAAGTAGCACAACGTGTACCCCAAGGTGAGGCCGAGCACGCTGCCCACGGCGCCGATCAGCACACCTTGCAGCATGAAGATGCGGCGTATCTGGCTGTAGCGCGCGCCCATCGACATCAGCACCGCGATATCCCGGTATTTTTCCATCACCATCATCACCAGGGTGATGAAGATATTCAGGGCGGCCACCAACTCGATCAGCCCGATGGTGATGATAGTGACGATGCGCTCCATGCGCAGCGCGCCCAGCAGTTGCTTGTTGCGCTCCTGCCAGGTGGTGGTAGTGTAAGGGGCGCCGGCCACCTTTTCCACCTCCTTGGCGATCTCTTCGGCGCGGTTCAGGTCGTCCACCTTGATTTCCAACTGGTTGATGAGGTCGCCCACTGAAATCGCCCGCTGCAGTGGTGCGATCGCGGCAAAGGCCCACTTGTCGTCAATTTCGAAAAAACCCGATTCGAAAATCCCGCATACGCGGTACCGTTTGATGCCCGGCCGCATCCCGAGCGGTCCTGCCATTTCGGCATCGGGAATGACGACGTTGATGTTGGAGTTCAGCACCATCCCCGTGTCTTCCACCAGCCGCGCACCCAGGATGATGCCGGGCGGCGAGGCTTGCGGGTCGCGCAATCGGTCGAGCGATCCGGACTTCAGATGCCGCAGCGCATCGCTGATCGAGAGCTCCGCATCCACGTCGATTCCCTTCAGCACAGCGCCCGCCGATTGCAGCGGTCCAGTGAGAAACGCGGGTGAGTATAACGCCGGCGATACCGCGATCACGTGCGGAACCTGGCGCAGGCGCGCCGCCAATTCGCTCCATTTCGCGATGCCATTGTTCTGTTTTTCGATGACGTTGATGTGCGCCATCGCGCCCAGCAGGTTGCGTTGCAGCGTGTTCCGGAAGCCATTGGTGACGGCGAGCGCGATCACCAGCGCCATCACCCCCGCGGTCACGCCCAGCACGGAAATCGCGGTGATCACCGAGATCACCGCCTCCTTGCGGCGCGCCCGCAGATAGCGGCCCGCGATGAACAGCTCGAAGCGCGTCGTCATAGACTCCTGAAGCTCACAGTTTGTCAAGGTCGCGCAGTTGAGCCACCAGGTCGATCGGACCTTCCGGCCGCAGCAGCGGAAACAGGATCACGTCGCGAATCGACCGCGAGCCGGTCAAGATCATCGTCAACCGGTCGATACCAATGCCTTCGCCGCCCGTCGGAGGCATGCCGTAGGCCAGGGCGCGCACGTAATCCTCATCCATCTGATGCGCTTCTTCGTCGCCGCGCTCCCGCCTCCCGAACTGCATCTCGAAGCGCCGCCGCTGCTCCTGCGGGTCGTTTAACTCGGTGTAGGCGTTGCCCAGTTCCATCCCGGCCGCGTAGATTTCGAAGCGTTCCACAAGCGCGGGGTCCTCCGGCTTGTTCTTGGAAAGCGGCGAGGTCTCCACCGGGTAATCGTAAATGGCGGTGAGCTGGATCAGCTTTGCCTCCACGTGCCGCTCGAAGATATCAGCGAGGGCCTCTCCCGGGTTCGGCTTGTGGGAGTGGCGAAGCAGCCATTCCGGGTTGGCCACATCTTCCGGCGACGGACGGCCGTCGCCTTCCCAGAAATGCACCACGGCTTCGCGCATGCTGTACCGCGCCATCTCGCCGAAGTCGATTTTATGGCCTTCGAATTCCGCGACGGTCCCACCGGTGGCGTCGATCGCGGTCTGGCGCAGCAGTTCGGCCGAGAAGTCCATCAGGCCCTGGTAATCCGTGTAGGCTTGGTAGAACTCCAGCATGGTGAACTCCGGATTGTGGTGCGTCGAGAGCCCCTCGTTGCGGAAGTTGCGGTTGATTTCGTACACCCGTTCCATGCCCCCCACGATCAGCCGCTTCAAATACAGTTCGGGCGCGATGCGCAGGTAGAGATCCACATCGAGCGTGTTGTGGTGGGTCACAAAAGGCCGCGCCGCCGCGCCGCCATAGAGCGGCTGCATCATGGGCGTTTCTACTTCGATAAACCCCGCCGCCTCCAGTTGCCGC
>Ga0209067_10001458_pt1 | contig 14552 bp, 11 predicted proteins | sample ColStrG_CSR_2013_FD_187199 | JGI IMG/M metagenome (GOLD analysis project Ga0209067, IMG submission 187199) | Freshwater sediment microbial communities in response to fracking from Pennsylvania, USA - Cold Stream Run_MetaG_CSR_2013 (SPAdes)... | ecosystem: Environmental > Aquatic > Freshwater >... | reverse complement strand
CATTTGGACTAAGTAAAGAGATTAAAATAATTCCGGTTCCCCATATTATTAAATCCAGGCAATATAAATTGGTTGCGGCTCTCTTTCGGTTCTTCTGGAACCAGATATCCTATTTTAAACTTAAAGGTAATTTTGATTTAGTGTTTTGTATTACTGCTCAGGGTAATTTTTTTCTAAAAAACCAGGTTATGGTAGTTCATGATTTACTTTCCCTTAAAATGAAGGGTTTAACCCGGTTTCAAAGGGTTTATTTTAGATATTTCCTCCCAAGTTTATTGAAAAAAACCAGGAATATTATAACGGTTTCGGAGGCTACAAAATTGGATATAATAAGCTATTTAGGGGTAGATGAAAATAAAATTCATGTTGTACCCTGCGGCTATAATAATGAACTTTATTATCCGGATTTTAATTATAACCCATTATTAATTGAAAAATATGGACTTAAGAATTATTTTCTTGCGGTAGGGCCTTCGTATCCCCATAAAAATTTTGAAAGACTCATACAAGCTTATTCTGAATTAGACAAGAATAAAAGGGACCAGAATCCATTAGTAATTGTAGGTGGAATTGCCGATTATATTGAGACCCTTAAAAAATTTATTTTGGATTTGGATGCCGATTTAAATATTGTTTTTTTAGGATATATACCCTTAAATGAACTTCCTGTTTTTTATAGAAATGCCCAGGCCTTAATTTTTCCTAGTTTATTCGAAGGTTTTGGTCTACCTCCATTAGAGGCTATGGCTTCTGGTTGTCCAGTGATTTGTTCGGGGACTTCTTCTATGCCGGAAGTATGTGGAAATGCAGCTATTTATTTTGATCCATTTAATTATTTGGAAATAAAGGATGGACTAAATAAAATTTTGGACGATAAAGTATATAGAGAGGGATTAATTGAGAAGGGACTCGTTCAGGCCAAACGATTTTCCTGGACCCTGGCCAGTGAGCAAATTGGAGAAATATTAATAAATTCTATATAACCCAATCGAATGAGAGAATTAAGCGCTTCAATTGTTCTATATAATAATGCTGACGAGGTAAAAGAATTGGTTGAACTGTATCAAACGGTTCAACTGGATAAGTTTCTATATCTTATTGATAATTCGGAGTCCAATAATAAAGTCTATTTTGAGAACTTTGAAAATATTGAATATTATTTTACGGGTCAAAACCTAGGCTATGGAAAAGGGCATAATCTGGCCATTCAGAAATCAGGGGATTCCAGTAAATATCATATTATTTTAAATCCGGATATATCCTTTGAGAAGGGGGAAATAGAGAAGATTTTCCATTTCATGGAAGAAAATCAAGAAATAGGCCAGTTGATGCCCAGGATAATATACCCCAATGGGGAACTACAAAAACTCTGTAAATTGCTTCCTACTCCATTGGATATGATTCGGAGGCGTTTTGGAGGTAAATTAGCCAGTCAATTCAAAAGTCAATATGAGCTCCCTGATTTTAAATATGACAGGATGGTAGAAATACCGAATTTATCCGGTTGCTTTATGTTTTTCCGAACCCCCTTATTGTTGGAATTGCAGGGATTTGATCCAAGGTATTTTATGTATTTCGAGGATGTCGATTTAACACGAAGGGCATTTAAAAAATCGAAAGCGGTTTTCTTCCCCGATGCTACCGTTATTCATAAATTCAAAAAAGAATCATATAAAAGCAAAAAAATGTTAATGATTCATTCAAAGTCTGCTATTCAATATTTCAACAAATGGGGCTGGTTTTTTGACAAGGAAAGAAAAGGTATTAACCAAGAGGTTTTAAAAAATATTATCCAATAGATATTTTAAAAAGATAAAACCCATGGACGAATTCTTATTTAAATTAAAAATCTAAGTTTAGTTCATCTCAAAACAGCCAATAATGCCCTAAAGGTTTATGGTTAAGGTTTTATTTAACCTATATGATTTAAGCTTTATACTGGAATAATAAATTATAACATTTTAATAGCTTCTGGTCGTAGTTATCAAGAATTTGGTGTTCTACGATATCCTTTCCATTATATTCATAGGGTTTATAGCCTTGATTTTGAAGATAATGGATTAAAGTAAGACTGGCCGAGGTCTCAACGCTACCGGTATCACCAATTTCAAGGATTACTGACGGATGGAATTTTTTAAGGGTTTCTTGAAGTCCTTCCATAACCTGCATTTCAGAGGATTCGGCATCAATTTTAATCAGTTTCAGACTATTAATTTTACTCGCTTCTACTAGGCTATCCCCTGTTTTGGCTTCCACATTTATCCTGTATTGGTTTAATGTGGCTTCATCCATTTTTTCGAGTCTCGAACCAATTAAAGAATTATAGGCTGATTTTTCCACTCCAAAATCAAAAAATGAAAGTGTGGTATCATGAGAGAAGGCGGCATTTTGAAAAATCTGAAAATGTCCTGTATTTCTATTTTGAATGTTTTCCTTTAAAATACTTACTGTGGATGGGGTTGGATCAACGGATACAATATTCCCAGATTTGCCAACTAGATAACCGGCTAAAATGGAAAAGAATCCAAAATGGGATCCAATATCCATAAATGAATCACCCGGTTCCAAAAGGCTAATTAAATAAAAGCATACTTCCTCGTCAAAATATCCGTATTTATAGATATGACTTGAAACATGTTCCGGCAGGACAACATTCATCGTATCACCCCAAAAAAGTTTGGCTGTTTTTCTACTGGATTTTTTTAATGAATCTGAAATCAAAAAATTAAAAAAGACAAAAGGTTTTTTTAGCAATTTGATATAAAGCTTTTCTTTATAAAATCGAATGGCATCTGCTAGATTTTCTTTTAATGGTTCTTTCATTTAAACTTTGATTTCTAGTTTAATAAATCTAATGAAACCAAAAATATAAAAAAGGGGGTTGGATTAGTTTTTTTCCATAAAAATATTTGTAATCCTTTCGATTTCCAAAGGATTGCGGTGGGATTTAATTGTGGACAAAAGGAGAGTAGTTCAGCTTTCTAGACAGACCACTATACAGTTTGGACCCTTTTTTCATTACTTAACTGATAATTATTGAAAAGTTTTTTAATGAATTTTGCATAGAATTTTGAGCTTTATTTGCTTTTTTGCAATCAATAAAGCCTTTTTCAAATTATCATTTAGAAAATTTTTGTTTAGGATGAATGCCTTCTACTTTTTTTGGATCAGAATTTGTTTGTGCATCCTATAGTAAAATAGGTTCAAATGGTGGGCCTGGCAACTTTTATAGAAAAATTTCGTATAAAAGGCTTAGACATTTAATAGTGTAATATGTATATAACAACGCTACTCTCTATTTTCTTCTTTCCAGCATTTATTGTTCTACTTTCAATACCTAAGATTATAAGGGTGGCAAGTTTAAAACACTTGTTTGATGATCCTATTGAAGACCGAAAGGTTCATTCGACCAAAACCCCCAATTTAGGTGGAATTGCTATTTTCTCATCGTTTTTACTGACGGTTTGTCTTTTTGTACCCTTTTCTTCATTAAGCTATTTAAACTGCATACTCGCTTCCTCGCTAATACTATTTATAATCGGTTTGAAAGACGATCTGGTTGGACTAGGTCCCCTGATTAAATTTGCAGCCCAAATAATGGCTGCCTTAATAATTACCTATTTGGCCGATATCCGCTTAACCAGTTTCTATGGTTTTTTTGGCCTTTATGAGATTTCAAAGCCGCTCAGCATTTTGGTTTCTGTATTGGCTATTTTATTGGTTGTAAATTCTTTTAACCTAATCGATGGAATTGATACATTGGCGGGTTCCATTGGTCTTTTGGTATCAGGCGTACTGGCTTATTTCTTTTACGAAATGCATCAAACCAGTCTTTGCCTATTATCCCTGTCTTTGGCAGGTTGTTTAGCCGGATTCCTTTGGCATAATAAAACCCCGGCCAAGATTTTTATGGGTGATACAGGATCTTTATTAATTGGTTTTTTAATTTCCGTACTCTGTATCCAATTTGTTGAATTGAACAAATTAAATTTGGTTACAAATCCCCATCCTTTTGTAAGTTCTGCCCCCTCGCTGGTTTGTGGCTTATTAATTATCCCTTTATTCGATACTCTTAGGGTATTTACACTTAGGATTTTAAAAGGTAAATCGCCCTTCAATGCAGATAGAAATCATATCCATCATCGACTTTTGGATTTTAATCTTACCCATATCCAATCCTCTATGATTTTAGTGGGGATTAATATAGCCTTTATCCTCCTAACCTATTTCCTTCAAAATATGGAGGTTATTGAACTTATTCTTTTTGTTTCCATCATTGCTCTCACGTTGAACATTATATCCTGGCATTTTGCTAATGCCTATAAGGAATCTCAAATGATCCTGCAGAAGCAAGCGGAGGAGGAATTAGCGGTTAAATCAGACTTTAAGATAGTTCCTCTGGAAATGAAGTTAAAGGAGCTTAAAAACAAATATGAATCCGATCATTTTGAGACAGGTTCCACTCCATTTGATTTCCTGGAAGAAGCTGCCAAGAAGGTAGAACTGCCTTAAGCCTTTCTATTAAAGGGATTTTGATTGTATTGAATCCCAAAATCCTTTGTATTTTGAATTGGTTTTACTCCCCCTGAAGTTTAATGAAAAAATATGTTTTTTCTATCCTATTTTGTCTAATAGGCAGTAGTTTATTAGCTCAATCTTTCCCAGTTCCTTATTCTTTCGACACCTATTCCAAGATCAACGATTCTTTATATTCTACCCATTATAAGCTTCATACCTCAATGAAGCCTTTTCTTCTCCAGGATACATTGATTCAAACCGCTTTGGATAGCCTGCAATCAAAGAAATTTAAAGGAATTTCGACTAATTTTCTGATTCGTAAAATTTTCAATGAACATTTAGTGGAGTATTCCAAGCCTGAATTCTCTTTCTATTTTGATTTTTATCCCGATTTTCAGGTGGGGAAAGAATTCCCCAATACTAGGTCCATATTTACCAATACCCGAGGATTTCAATTAGGTGGCAAGATTGGGAAGCAATTTTATTTTCAAACTAGTTATTATACCAATCAGGCAAAGTTTCCCAACTATTTAACCCAGTTCATTAACCTTAATCAGGTGGTTCCTGGACAAGGCTATATAAAACCGTATGGAAAAGATGGTTTTGATTATGCGAATGCAGAGGGTTTAATTTCTTATTCCCCGAGTAAATATTTCACTTTTCAATTGGGAAATGGAAAAAATTTTATTGGTGATGGATACCGTTCATTAATCCTTTCTGATAATTCTTTTTCTTATCCATTTTTCAAAATAATCACAAATGTGGGCCCATTCCGGTATATGAATATGTGGGCTCAGATGTCAGATGTTCATAATGTTCCATTTAATGATAGTTTGGCTTATCCTAAAAAATGGGGGATATTTCAGTATTTTGATTGGTCAATTGGTCATCATTTTAATATTGGTTTTTTTCAAAATATAATGGTTCAACCCAGGAGTTTTGAGTTCAATTATTTAAATCCAATTATTTTTCTGATTCCTGTCCAATTCTCGGTGGGATCTCCCGATAAAGCTTTAATAGGGTTTACGGCTAATTATAAGTTCCTAAACCACTATGATCTTTACGGTCAGTTGGTAATAGATGAATGGACCCTAAGTAAAGTTTTTGGGGACAGGGGATATTGGGCCAATAAGCAGGGTTTTCAAATTGGAATAAAAGGATTTAATCTTTTTAATATTCCAAAATTGGGCGGCTTAATTGAATTTAATAATGTTCGTCCATTTACTTATTCAGCGGATGTTGAAATAAAGAATTATGCTCAGTATAATCAACCTTTGGCTGATCCCTTTGGAGCTAATTTCAAAGAAACCCTAGGCGTTTTTAACTATTCATGGGGACGTTTTGATTTTAGAACTGAATTAATCTATACATTTTATGGAATGGAGGATCCAGCTCATCCTAGTACCAGTTATGGTCAGGATATTTTTAAACCCTATACATCCAGAGCCTCTAATGAGGGATATTTAATTGGATCGGGTATAAAAACCAATTTCTGGTACCAGGATTTTAAAGCTTCCTATATGCTTAATTATAAAAATAATTTACGGTTTGAATTCGGAATAACCCATCGTTCCGAGGTAAATGCTTTGGAATCCAATAAAACTACCTATATCCAGTTCGGATTAAGAGGATCCTTCCGTAATTTTTATTACGATTTTTAACCTTAGCATGAGTTCTGGGTTGGCTTCTAGAGTTTTGAATCATACAAATTAATATTTGGAATTCAAGGCAACCCGAGAGATAGAAAGATCGTCTTTTAAAACAATCCTATCTCTCTCAAAATGCGCAATGAATTTATCGATACCCGAAAAGCTATAATTTCGATTCTGGGCTATTTTGATATTTTTAATTATCCTTTAAATCGTCAGGAAATAAAGGTTTTCCTTCCCATAATTAAAACGGATATGGAATTGGAAGAAGGAATTATTTCTCTTTTGTTGGAAAAATCCATTTTCTTGATCCAGGATTTTTATACCCTACGATATGATCCTGGATTAATTGAAAGGAGGAAAGTCGGGAATAGGAAGGCCCAGGAAATGATGAAAACGGCTGGACAAGTAGGGCGCTTTTTATCTCAGTTTCCCTTTATTAAAGGCTTAGCCATATCAGGATCCCTTTCAAAAAATTATGCGGATCAAAAGTCTGATATCGATCATTTTCTGATAACTACCAAAAATAGGCTATGGATCGCTCGTACCCTACTTTTCTTTCTTCGAAAATTTGCATCCTTGATGGGAGAGCAGGATAAATACTGCCTCAATTATTTTATTGACGAGGAAGAACTTCAGATCAAGGAAAAGAATATCTATACCGCCATGGAATTGGTAACCCTAGCCAATCCTATAGGAAATGAGACCTATGATCATTTTTTATTGGCGAATTCCTGGGCTCGTGATTTTTTTCCAAATCATCCATTCCTTCATATCCGGGCAAAGCGAGTAAAAGAAAATATGTTTAAGAGAATAGTGGAATCTTGCTTAAACAATACCATAGGTGATTACCTGGATAACTTATTGATGAAAATAACCACCCGTATTTGGCAATTTCAAATTAAATCTGGAAGGAGGGATTCAAAAAACCAACTTAGAGTGGTTGATTTTGACAAACATTTTACCAAACTGAATCCAAGAAACTTTCAAGAAGTATTTCTTTCTGGATATGAAAGCAAATTATTGGGTTTATTTCAAAAAATGGATTTGCAAAATCAAATTCAAAATTTAGGCAATAAATCCGCTTAAATTTTCTTTTGAAGGGATATGATAAAATAATCTCCTATAAATTTCCAGGGCCATTTATTTTTAAGTTTTTCTTCCCATTTTGCCAATAGAGCATAAAATTTGGGGTATTGGTAAGGTAAACTCTCAAAATAGGATGGGGGTACAAGGGTATTTAATCCTTCCAGTCCAATCAAATTGAAATCCCTTTTCAATGTTTTAATAATAAATGAGGGTTTATAATACCAGCAAGTAAAGTAAATCCCGTGAATATGGGCCTTAGTCCCTTTTGAATGGAGAATCCTTCTAAAGGCCGTTTTAAAATTTCCTCTCAAGAAACTTAAAAATTCCCAAAGACAAAATGGGGGCATAATTACCAAAACAACCTTTCCTCCTGGTTTAAGAAGTTCTGAAAAAGAATTTAAAACTTTATCTAGTTCGTTTGTACAATTCAGTCCTGCAAAATTCGAAAAAATTAAGTCGTAAGGGCCCTTATTTTCTAAATTTTGTAATTGGGTATAGGAAATGATTTCGTGGCTTATTTTATCCTCCAAATGAAGTTTTTTGACTTTCTGAATTAATTGGTTTTGCATTCCCTCGGAAATATCGGTAGCATGAACCGTAAACCCTTTTTCGCCCCAAAATAGGGCATCCTCTCCTGTACCGCTGTTTAATTCCAGAATAGATCCTGAGCTAGGAATCCTTTCCAGAATATGGGATCGTACCCTAGCTCTTTTATATTCTATAAAAGGATGGCCCTTATAGGTATAATCGAAGGTGGGGGATTGAAGGCTAAAGGCTTCCGAAGCTTTGTATTCCGTAGGAGAAATATTCATCGAATTAGTCGATAAGTCGTTCTATTTTTTCTAGTCTGAATTTTTCCCATAAGGACATGGGGTTAAAATAGAAATAAGAGAGGGAGTCAATAATCTTCTTTTTGGTTAAAACAAAAGGGTTTTTTATGCTCTCCATTAAAGAATTCCATGCTTTATGTTTTCGATAATGATGGTGAACATATCGATATAGCTGCTTGTAAAATTTTGGTGGATAGGTGTTTTTAAACATTAAGGCCATTTCATTGGAATCGGTCCAATTGGTCTTTTCCTTTAATTGATTTCGAACCTTTTCGTAAAATAAGGTTCCCGGAAGGGGGTATGAAACCGATATGCCAATTTGGTCGGGTAATAAATTACTTATCATATTCACCGTTTTTTGTATATCCTCTTTGGTTTCATCCAAATAACCGAACTGGATAAAAAAGCAGGGTTTTATTTTGTACTTTTTCATCAATTTGGTGGACCGATGAATTTCCGAAAGGGTGATTCCTTTATCCATGGCATCTAAAATTTTTTGAGAACCACTTTCTGCCCCAATCCAGATTTCTTCACATCCAGCCTGACTAAGCGCCTCAACCCTTTTTTCATCCTGCAATAAATCAGCCCTCGATTGGATTTTAAATCGAATGGATAGTCTTTCTGAAATTACTTGCCCGGCGAATTCTTCGACCCAACCCGGCTTTAAACCAAAAATATCATCACAAAACCAAATATGGTCAATTGAATATTTTTCCTTCAAATACTTTATTTCCTGAATTACATTTTGGGGGCTTCTGGAATTATATCGGTTTCCGTAAATAGGTTTTGCACACCAATTGCACTTATAAGGGCAGCCACGAGTGGTACTCATATTCATCGAAAAGTATCCAGCGTTTTTTTTCCAAAGTTCTTTATAGGTATTTAAGGAGATTAAACTCCAATCGGGCATAGGTAAGCTATCCAGGTTTTTAAGAACCAATCGGGCTGGGGTTTTCATGAATCCGGTCGGTTTTTTTAAGGATAAACCAGAAATGTTTTCCAAATTCATCCCTCCATTTTCTAGATCCTTAATTAATTCTAATAGTGTAAGTTCTCCCTCACCATGAATAATAAAGTCCGCCCCTTCCTGTAAATATTCTTCAAAATGGTCGGTAGAATCCGAACTAGAAACGATTACCTGGCAGCCCTTTTCTTTTCCAGATTTACACATGGAAAAGGCCGCCTGGCGCATATTAGTTAAACACATTTTGGTTAAGTAATTGAACCCATCATCATAAATGACCAAAATATCCGGTTTTTCTAAGTCTAGCTCGGGATGGATGTCTTGTGGGCCCTTGGCGAACATACAATCCCAAACCTTTACTTCAAAGCCATGATTTTTTAACAGACTGGCAGCATATATGGTTCCAAGAGGTGGATAGGGCTTTCCCATGGCCCATTGCTTGGGATCAAATCGCAGGAAATACGAATGGGTGAAAAGTATTTTTTTCATAATGGATTCCTCGAATTTTGAAAATACTATTCGGTTTTGGCAATCGGTTTCTTAATTGAAATTCCCATGAATCGGACTTTTCGTGATATTCTGCTTAAAAAGGAGTTTGGATAATACCATATTGAGGGCTGGAACTGGTGAAGTTCATTTAAAGAATGGTGAAAATAGAATTCCGACATATTCGGATAACCTAATCGGGTATAATAATCCAAGGTTCTATTCTTAGCGTTTTGAATTTCATCCTTGGAATAAAATGGACTGTCGATAATAATGATTTCACCACCTGGGTTTATATGATCAAAGGATTTTGAAATAATAGTTTCAAGATTCGGAAAATACTGAATAGAAGCAGCAAAGAGGATAATATCAAATAATTCACCCTTTAATTGGGTATTTTCAATACTTCCCTTTAAAAAACATAGGTTCGAATTTTTAAACACCCTATTAGCCTGATCGATTTCTTCTGAATGAGGGTCAATACCCACTACCTGAAAACCTGGATTTTCGGATAAGCGATGAGAAAGCCATCCATTACCACAACCTATTTCTAGAATTTTTAAACCTTTATTTAAATTGGCTAAATATTCCATTAATTGCCTAAGTGATTTTTTTCGAAGATTCCATTCCTCGAAGTATATATGGTGATGGGAAATATAGGGTAATTGGATCAATTCCTTGTCAGAATAAATACGACCCTCCTTTTCCCTTACCTTAAAATAAATATCCTCAAAATGGGGAGATGGAGAGATCATGGCAATCGGAACTCGAGAGAATTTAATAATTGGATTGGTTTTTTAATTACGTGTTAAAAATCCAATGGGTTGCCTGCTTTTGAAAATTTAAATATTATATAAAATCACTGCTTTTTAAGCGATAAGCATTTAAATTTAAGATTCTATGCCCAATTATTTAGATTTCTTCAAGAATCCGCTAATTCCAAATTATAAATAGATGATGCGTTGGGTATTTTTATCTTTTAAAAAATATTCAGAGGAATCCAATCCGGAAAATTGGCTTAAAAGCATAGTTCATTATACGGGGATTCTGGATTCTTTGGCCGAAAATAATGAGGTAACCAGCCTTGATGGAATTTCCTTTAAGGGTATTCAAATGGTTAACGGGGTTCGGTATAATTTTATCGACCGAAAGGGCTTAGGCTTACTTTTTTGTACCCTTAAATATATAAAAACGCTTAATCCAGATATTATTTTGATTCATAGTTTCCAATTTCCTATTCAATCCCTGATTTTAAGACTATGGATGGGAAATGGGGTTAAATTTTTGATTCAAAATCATGCAGAAAGGCCACCCCAAAATTTAAAATCATGGGCACAAAGGGCATTAGATCCGTTTATTCATGGCTATTTGTTTTGTTCCAGAGAAATGGGATTGGCATGGGTAAATAGCGGAATTATCAAGAATCCGAATAAAATTCACGAGGTCATGGAGGTTTCTTCGGATTTAATTCCCATCGAGAAAGATTCTGCAAGGAATAGGACCCTGGTTAAGGGAAATCCTGTTTTTTTATGGGTAGGAAGGCTTGATAAAAACAAAGATCCCCAAACTGTAATTGAAGGATTTTTGAATTATTCTATTGGGGTGCCTGAGGCTAGATTATATATGATCTTTCAATCCGAGATGCTTTTAAAGCCTGTTCAGGAGTTATTAGAAAAAAAGTCATCGGTCGATAAGGTGATCTTGGTGGGCAAAGTTCCAAGAAAGGAATTAGTATACTGGTATAATAGTGCTGATTTTTTTATTTCAGGTTCTCATTATGAAGGTAGTGGAACGGCGGCTTGCGAGGCCATGTCCTGCGGTTGTATACCAATTCTTACGAATATTGATTCCTTTAGAATGATGACAAAGAGAGGGAAAATTGGATATTTATTTGAGGCTGGAAATTCAGATTCATTATTTGAAATATTAATTCATTTGAGTTTACATGAACTTCCCCAAAAACGATTAGAGGTTCTATCTCATTTCGAATCTCAACTTTCTTTTAAGGCTATTTCTAAAAAATTTCAGGAAATAGCTTCCTTAGTATAATGAAAGGCTTCTACGATTTTCCTTACGGAATTTTCCATAGTAAAAGGAATTATAGGGCTTGAAATGAGGTTTTCATTGGATAAGATTGTCTTTATGGAGGAAATTATTTCTGATGAATTTGAAACTATGGTCCAGTTTATAATATCCCTTTGCATAGGTTTTACCCGGCTAATTACCCTAGCCCCCGAATAAAGGGCCTCTAAAAAAACCAAGGCAAATCCCTCATATTCGGATGTATGAAGGAGTATTTTTGACCGGCTCATATGGTCTAATACTTTGGGATAGGGTAATAAGCCCAATAATTCAATATGATCTTCAAGGCCATATTTTTGGATCATTCTCTCAAGCATTTCTCTTTGAGGCCCCTCTCCACAAATGCAGGCGCGTAGTTGAGGGAAATAAGGAATTATTTCGTGAATAAGCTCAATAAAATAGTCGAAACGCTTTAATGGAATGAATGATCCTACCCCTATAATATCCCAGGTTTTATTTTCCTGGAAAGGAGGAAATAATTTGGGTTCAATGCCTAAAGGGATTATGAATTGAGGCTTAATTTTATGGTTTTTATAAAATTCCAATTGAACAAAATCAGAAATTGCAATAATTTCCAAGGCAGAACACCCAATCCATTTGGCAAGGATATTGTTTTTTTTGGCGTCTTGACCCATTAGCCAAACCCTATGTTTTAAATTATGAAATTTTGAAAACCAATGACCTATTAGGGCACATTCACCATACCAAAAACTCAGGATCCCTATTATTTCATAGTCTTTCGCTAATTCGCGAAGATTTTTCCAGACTCTTATCCAAATAGATAATCGGTGCATTAGGGTCTTTTGGGTATTTCCGAAAGATCTGATTTCACAGTTAAAAAAAGAATAGGTTTTGGAAATGGAAGGAAACAAAAAGCTTAGAACAATAACCTGAATATCCGGATGCTTTTCCTTAAAAACCCTAACAAATATTTGTTGGGCGGGCACCCAATTGGTATCCTTTTCATTCTCAGGAAAAGCAGGGCTCAATACAAGAAAAGCTTTTGACTTATTGATCATTCAACTTCATAAATTTATGGCCAAAGTCGAAATGCTTAGGATTATGGGTAATAAAAAGAATCATTTTGCCCCCAAGACAAAGGGTTTTTAGATTGTTTAGGATAATCCTGGAGGATTCTTCATCAATCTCACTTAGAGCCTCATCGAGAATTAATAAATCAAAATCTCGGTATAAGGCCCGAGCCAACATAATCCTTTGTTTTTGGCCACCACTTAGGTTTTTACCATTTTCCATAATCAGGGTTTCAAGGCCCTGATCCAACTTTTGAATAAAGTCCTGAAGCTCACAAAATTCAATTATTTTTTTTAAGCGGAATGGGTCTGTTTTTTTCTCAGAAAGAATAATATTCTTTTCCAGGGTATCCTGGATTATAAAGGGCTCCTGCTTAATATAGGCTATCTGAGGCCAAAATCTTTTTCTAGTTTCGCTTTGGGTTATTACCTGATTAAAAAGAATATGACCCTTTTCTGGGTTTAAGAACCCGAGAATTAGGTTAATTAATGTGGTTTTTCCCGTACCCGACCGACCAGTTATTACCAGAAAGTTACCCGATTCCAGTGTAAAGCTTAATTTTTTTAATATGATTTGATTTCCATATTGAAAGTCCAAATCACGAAGTTCTATGGACTCTAAATGGCTTTTAGAAATTACCTCATCTTCGGGTTTCCCAAAGTTCTGTTTTGATAAATCCTCGATGGTAAATTGATAGGTTTTAATTTGGGAGCTGGAATTCATAATCCGAACAATCCCGGGAATTATTTTATAGGAAGCGGTAAGTAAAATACCCGTATCAAGAATGGGATTCGCCGCGGTTGACTTGGCCCAGGAAAATATCCATTGTAAAATGAAATACCCGAAAACGGCGAATATTTCCAAAAAGCGGATGGGCAGACCTTGTAGGCTTTGTTGTAGGGCGATAAACCCATTCAATTCCTTTTGGAATGGAAGGTATCGGTTTTTAAAAAACATCTTCTTCCCATCAATATTGCTAACGATAAAACTATCTAATGCCTCCCGAAGGGTTTGTATGGATTTTTCGCTAAATAGTTTTATGCCTTTTCGAAGATCATGGAGTTTTTTTCTTGAAATATAATTGACGAGAATAAGTGGGGGTAGTAATAATACAAAAAGTCCTAAAAAAAGAAAGGGCTTATAAAGTATAATACCTATTAAGGTGAAAAAAATGGTAAGCGATTGGGTTATGACTTCCTGAATATTCATCAGGATATAGGTTATAAATTCAATTGGTTCATGGTTGATTCTACGAATCTGGATGGAACTATCTTCCATCACATAACTTGAATAATCTTGATGAAGGTACTGAGAAAGGTTTTGTTCCGAAATTCGGGTTGAAATGGTGAAGAAAAACTGGTCCCTTTTTAAGGTTAAATAATAACCCAGAATATTTTTGGAAATAAATAGGACCAAAAATATCCCTAATAGATTTAGAGAATGAGGGTTAGAGCTTTGATCAATGAAGGGAATCTGAAAAGAAATACTTTTTGGATTCGCATAGAAATTTATAATCCAAAGTAATATGCCCAAAAAACCAATATCCAAGGCATTAAATATAAAATTAAGGAAATTGAACCCTGCCAGTTTTATTTTTTCCTCCTGGGTAAAGATCTTTAAAAATAAACGAGATAGGGAAAAATCCATTGTATACCGTTTTAAGCTCGTTTTAAATGGTATGGATTTAAAAGGGGCCCTATCAGGATGCTAATAGATTCGCATTTTTTTGGGCAACCATACGATTTACGGTTTGAATAATTCCTTCTGGATCATAACCACAAATATGGTGGAGTTCCAATTGTTCTCCTTGTTCAATCACTTCATCAGGAATACCCAATCGTTTCACCTGGATACCCGAATAGTTATGGTCGGCTAAAAATTCCAGAACTGCTGAACCGAGAC
>Ga0209067_10001457_pt1 | contig 14553 bp, 12 predicted proteins | sample ColStrG_CSR_2013_FD_187199 | JGI IMG/M metagenome (GOLD analysis project Ga0209067, IMG submission 187199) | Freshwater sediment microbial communities in response to fracking from Pennsylvania, USA - Cold Stream Run_MetaG_CSR_2013 (SPAdes)... | ecosystem: Environmental > Aquatic > Freshwater >... | reverse complement strand
CAGCGGCTGCTACCCTCGTAGCCCAAACCGATCAATATAATCGTATTGGTAGGCTTTTCTATTGTGTCATTACAAACCCAGTGGGCCTAAGCCAACAACGTAACGGATAAGAATTTCTTTTTGTCGGGCACCGAGGTGCCCTGTATTCGCCCTTTAAATTGGCTGGGAATGTGGAAATTCTACTTTTTATTCTAATAAAACTAACACAGCTGTTGCTGAAATAATGACCAATGCCTGGCGCTATGTTGCTAACAAAACATTGGTGAAAAACACCACTTTTATCTCTCCAAGACCTTGACAATCTTAAAATTGACTTTAGGTTTATCAGGCTTTTTGGAACAAAAATTGTACCTTTGCGGTTGCTTATCAAAACCAGGCTGAAAAGCCACAAAATCAACAAAATTATGGGAAGACCTCCGATTTTACCGAAAAAGAAAAAAGACGGCTGGTACATTGAAGTGCGCAATAAAGGCGCTAAATCCGGCCTTATTCTTATCCGTGACAGCTACGAAGCCATGATGCAAGCTGCCCGCCAATATGAAACCACCAAAGACGTGATTGTATTGGGGGAGCATAAAAGCGGTAAAAGAGTAGAAGATAGTTTGAAGAAAGAGGCTAAAAAGAAAAAAGAGAAAGAAAAGGCATAAGCCTTCATTGGATTATTCACGGATCCTTCTGAAGAACGAATCAATCAATTCTTTGGAAGGATCTTTTTTTATGCCCTTGACAATCTCCGTTTTGGGATGAAGCAAGGGAGTTTTTACAAGCGAAAACCCTCGCTGCACGTCATCGGCACCGTACACCAATTTTTCAAGTTGCACCCAATGTAAGGCGCCCGCGCACATCACGCACGGTTCGAGGGTGACATAAAGGGTACATTCATTTAAATATTTTGAACCCAAGCCGTGAGCAGCAGCCGTCACGGCGAGCATCTCGGCATGAGCGGTGGCGTCGGTGAGTTGTTCGGTTTGGTTGTGGGCCCGGGCAATTATTTTATTTTGGCAAACAACCACGGCCCCCACGGGAACCTCCCCTTTATCAAAAGCTTTGCGCGCTTCCTTCAAGGCTTCTTCCATAAAATATTCCGGTGAGGTAAAATCCATGAAGCCAATTTAAAAGTGATCGATTGAAGTTATGGGCTTTAATACTCTTTTTAACGTATCGGTTACAACATATTACTTTTCACCGACTCTTGCTCATTAAATATTTTTTTGGCGTGACACTAAATTTCTTTTTGAAGGCCGCGATGAAGTGACTTGGGTTGGTGTAACCGGTTTGAAAAGCAACTTCGTTTACCTGGTATTTCATAGAGTCTAAAAGCACACGGGCATGATCCAACTTGTGCTCCAATAAAAAAGCAAAAACCGAATTGCCATAGATTTCTTTGAAGCCAGCTTTCAATTGATGCTCGTTTAGTCCGGCAATTTTTGCTAATTCTTTCAGGCTGGGAGGTGAATCCACATGCTTTAACAGATGTTCTTTGGCGTGCTTTATTTTTCTTACGATTTCCTGATCGTTGAGAAAAGGACAATTTTCTGTATTCGGTTCTTTGTAAGAAAAATAAAGGCTTAATAATTCGTAAGTCTTCCCCTGAAAATAAAGTTTAGCCGCGCTTTCGCTTAGGCTGACAGTAAAAAGTTGATTGAGCACCACCAGCAGATAGGACGGGATTTCGCGTTCATCATAAAATTTACGATTGATATTTTCTGGCTTTAATAATGGCAATGCATCATGAATGAAAAGTTTATGGAGACTTTCCAGCGAAATGGTCATGAAAACCATTTTAGTGTGGGGAGCAAGTTGCAACTGAAAATTTACCGCCTTTTCAGGATTGTAGAAAAAGTAGTTTTTGTGGTGCGTGATTTCGCGGCTGTACTGAGGCCCAAATGAAAATACGGCACTTCCCTCCAGGCAAAAATAAAAATGGATAATTCCTTGCTGGAGTGTGCTGGCTGCGGCGGTTACCTGATCGCAGTAATTGTCCGCAGCCGAAAGGGAGAGGTCTTCTTTTTCAAAAAGAACATGGATCAGCTCTTTTGGAAAGGTTTTTAGCTCTGTTTTTTCAGTAGTCATTTTATCGTTGAATTTCAAGGGTAGCAACAGAAAGGATCAATCTTAAGTTTGAGTCAGGTAATCTGTTTCCATAAATTTTTGTAATTACCTTCTGCCTTGTTACAATAGGAGGCGAAGGTCTCCGTCCATTTCAAATTGGTGTTCAGGCAGGGAATCGCCGTGAAGGACTCTCCCCCTGCTTCCAAGAACGATTCTTTCCCCCGAATGGCAATTTCTTCAAGTGTTTCTAAACAATCGGAAACAAAAGCGGGGCAGATGACCAGCAAATGTTTTATTCCTTGTGAGGGAAAGCTTTTCAGTTGCTCGTCGGTGTAAGGCTTGATCCATTGATCGCTGCCCAATCTTGATTGAAACGAGTAACTGAATTTGTGGGCCGGAATTTTAAGGTGGCCGGCAACCTGTTTTGTGGTTTGGATGACCTGATGTTTATAACAAAAATCCCAAGCTGTGGATTTAACATCACAGCATTGATCAACTTGGTAGCAGTGCTTTTTTGTTGGGTCTGATTTTTTTAAATGACGAACGGGCAAGCCATGATAGCTGAATAGAAGATGATCATACGGTTTTTCCAAATAGGGGGCGATCGATTCACTCAAGGAAGCAATGTATGCTTGTTCGTCATAAAAGGGCTGAAGGATTTTAAACTTCAGTTCGGGCGCTTGTTTCTTTATTTCTTCAACGGTATAGAGGAAAGCTGTTTCATAAGAAGACATCGCATAGTGCGGATACATGGGCGCAATCAATATTTCTTCCAGGTTTGGGTTCTTTGCTTTCAAATCGTACAACGCTTTTTCTGGTGTCGGATTGCCATAGCGCATGGCCACAGAAACCGGAACATTGACCATGGGTTTGAGCGCCTGTCGGAAATTTTCAGTCCATACTTTTAGCGGAGCACCTTCTTTCATCCAGACGGATCGATAGGCTTCGGCCGATTTTTTTGGACGAAACGGGAGCACAAATCCTTCTACAATCATTTTGCGAACCAGGTACGGTGCATCAATGACGCGTCCATCCATTAAAAACTGACGCAGATACCTCCGAACGTCTTTTGTCTGATAACTGTCAGGTGAACCAAGGTTGACCAAAATAAGTCCAGTATTATTCATTTCGACTCTAGGATTAAAGATGATGTCATCAATAGTAAGAAGTATTCTTTTGTTTTTCAGCCTGGCAAAAGGCATGAAAAATTCATGTCTTTAAGTGACTTTCGTCAGGAAATTTCACTGCGGCGCCAAGTTAATTGAATCGTTTTTCGAAAAGTCGATTATTTGGTATTTTTTTTCCCGATTAAGGTATTTTGTTAGAATTTATGCATTCATATTTGTCATCCATGGGTATTTTAATGAGGCCGGCGCAGTCGGATTTGGTGAAAAAGTTTTACGTAGTGGGGGTTAATTTCCAGAAAACGGACACCCTGTACCGCAGCAAATTTTCTATCACTTCGGCAAAAAATGAGGAAGCGTACACGCAGTCTTCTGCTTGCTTGGAGCATTTTTTAATCCTGTCCACCTGTAACAGGACTGAGATTTATGGTTTTGCCCCCTGTGAGTATGTGCTGCTCGCCTTTATGAAATCACTAAGCGGAGCATCCCATAGCGAAATATCAGCCAACGCTTATATAAAAGAAGGAGATGAAGCCGTAACGCATTTGCTGACCGTGGCGTCAGGTTTGGATTCTCAAATTCCGGGTGACTATGAAATTATTGGTCAGATCCGCAAAGCATTTCAGTTAGCAAAAAATTCAGGCAAATCGAATGGTTTTATCGAGCGGGTGGTCAATCAGGCCAACCAGATATCAAAAGCCATAAAAAATTCAACCGCGTTTTCTGACGGCACCGTGTCGGTTTCTTATGCGGTTACCCAACAGGTGAAGAAAATTATGGCACACCAGAATGTGCGCAAAGTGTGCGTCGTGGGTCTTGGTGATATGGGCCACAACACGTTGAAATATTTATTGCAGCATGCACCGGAAGCGGAAATCACCATCGTGAATCGCGATGAAAAAAAGTTGGCCGATATCGCTTTAGCCTACAAGTTGAAATCATTTTCTTTTGCTCACCTGCCTGAGGCGATTAGGGAAAGTGAAATTGTCATTATGGCCACCGCCGTGGCCCACCCGATTTTGCATCTTGATCATATCAAAGGAACGGACGTACATTTCATCTTTGACCTGTCGATGCCTAGAAATGTGAGCAATGAAGTATATCACAAGGGGGATGTTACGGTTTGGGACGTCGATCAAATTTCGGCCTCCGTGAGTGATACATTGGACAAGCGATTAGCAGAAATTCCAAAGGTGAAAGCAATCGTACAGGCGAAGGCGAAGGAATTTTTTGATTGGCAGGAAAGACGAAAGAGCCGCACCACCACCCCCTTGAAGTACGAACAATTTTTACCGCATGTCATCACATCTATTGAAAATAGCCACGCGCGACAGCACACTTGCTTTATGGCAGACCAATGCTGTGAAGGCAAGTCTGGAAAGGCATGGCTTCCCGTGCAAGCTTATTCCGCTTAAAACCCTGGGTGATATCAACCTGGTAGAGCCCTTGTATGCGATGGGTGTGCAAGGTGTCTTTACCAAGGAGCTGGACAGTGCTTTGCTTAGTCATCAGGCGGATGTAGCCGTTCATTCGTTGAAAGATGTCCCGACTATTTTGCCCATTGGACTTGTGATCGCCAGTGTGATGAAACGTGCAAGCCATGAGGATATTTTGATTCATAAACCAGGTTTTGATCCGGCTATATCCGAAGAGGCATTAATTGCCACCAGCAGCATTCGCCGAAAGAGTCAATGGCTCAAGCGTTTTCCGAAGCATACCTTGGTGAATGTGCGTGGCAATGTGGAAACACGATTGAGAAAATTTACCCAAGAAGGCTGGGATGGCATCATTTTCGCTAAAGCCGGCTTGGAGCGGTTAAAATTATTGCCAAAAGATTATTCCGTTCTGGACTGGATGCTTCCCGCCCCCGCCCAAGGTGCCATCGCTATCGTTTGCCGCAAGGAGGATGAAAGAGTTTATCAGGCTTGCCGCCATCTTAATGACGAACAAACTGAAATTAGAGTTAATGTGGAGCGCGATTTCCTTTATCATCTTGAGGGGGGCTGCTCGGTGCCCATCAGTGCCTTGGCAACCGTCAACAAGAGCAAAGTTTTGTTTCAGGGAATGGTCTCCAGTCTGGACGGAACGCGTGAAGTGAAAACGGAAAAGACCGGATCTATTAAAGAGTGGAAGAAAATTGGACTGGAAGCCGCCAAAGAGGTAAGACGATCGGAAGTGGGGAAAAAAATTTTAGACGAGTTCCGGAAACTGAACAGAACTAATCCATGAATATTCTCCTGACCAAAAAAATATCCCCTTCCCATTTCGATTTAATCCAATCCTGGGGTTGGAATGTGGAAGCGATCGAGACGCTGAAAATCTCTCCTGTGGAGGTGAAAGAAATTCCGCAAGCAGAGGTTTGGATTGTATCGAGTCGAAACTCTTTCGGTGTGCTGAGAGATTTTATAGGTCAAGCGCCGGATTTTATATATAGTGTAGGCCATTGGATGGAAGAGGAATTAATAAAGATCGGGGCTAAATCGGTGATCCGCAGTTTCGCGAATATGAAAAAACTGGTCGATGATTTGACAAAACAAAACGTTAGATCCGTTCTTTACTTTTGTGGAAACGAGCATCGCCAAGAGTTGGAGGATGGCTTAAAAGGCTCTACCGTTAAAATTTCAAAAGTGATCACCCATCAAAGTCAAATGACATTTCCGATTGTCAAAAGTTGGTTTGACGCCGTTTTTGTTTTCAGCCCTCGTTCGGCCGAGAGTCTGTTGAAAAACAATTCGTTTAAGGGTGAAACTATTTTTGCCTGCATTGGTTCTACTACTGCTTCGTATTTGAATAGTCGTGGAATCACCAACACTTTTACGTCTTCCTCTCCCGACAGTGGGGTTTTGCTGGAAGAATTTCACCACCGTTTTTGAATTTTTAAATCTTGAATGACAGCGATGAAGAATGACCTTTTATTAAGAACCTTACGCAAAGAAAAGACCGAACGCATTCCCGTCTGGTTCATGCGGCAAGCTGGGCGATATTTGCCGGACTATATTAAGTTGCGCGAAAAATATTCGTTCTTCGAGCGGGTCCGCAATCCGCAACTGGCGGCCGAAATAACCGTGATGCCAGTAAAGCAGGTAGGGGTGGACGCCGCAATATTGTTTTCCGACATTTTAGTCATTGCTCAGGCACTCGGTGTGGAGGTAGAAATGCTGGAAGGTAAAGGTCCAATCATTGCCAACCCAGTTCGCACCAAAGAACAGATCGAAAAATTAAACCCATCGCGTACCGAAGAAATTCTTTCATATGCTCTGCCCACGACCAAAGCCGTAAAAGAGGCGCTGGCGGATGAGGTGCCACTCATCGGCTTTTGCGGCTCACCTTGGACCTTGCTGTGCTACATGGTAGAAGGAAAGGGTTCAAAAGATTTTGCTAAGGCAAAACAGTTTTGTTACCAGTATCCGGAACTGGCCGCTGTTATGCTCGATAAGATCACCGAGGCCAGTATCATTTATTTGAACCTGCAGATCAAAGCAGGTGTCGATACCATTCAGGTTTTTGATTCATGGGGAGGATTATTGTCGCCATCGGACTACAGAAGATTTTCACTTCCCTATTTGAATAAAATGACGAAGGCTATTCAACCGAAAGTACCGGTGATTTTGTTTGCCAAAGGGGGATGGTTTGCCTTGCCTGAACTTCAGGCTACCGGTGCTTCCGCCCTGGGATTAGATTGGACCATTGAGCCACCGGTGGCCAGAAAAATGGCGGCCACGGCGGTGCTGCAAGGAAACCTTGACCCGATTGTATTGCTTGGTCCTCCCAAAAATGTAGAAATGGAAACAAGCGCTATGCTGAAAAATTTTGGCATTGGCAATTACATCGCCAACCTGGGCCACGGAGTGCTGCCCCAAACACCATTGGAAAATGCAAAAATCTTTGTTGATACGGTGAAAAATTTCAAAGGATAATATAAGATCAGGTGTCTTACGCCTCCAGGGCGACGGAAACCGGCACATAAGGAATGAAAATAAAGGAAAAGTTCGAGGGACTTATCACTGATTTGCAGAATTCCATTTGCAAGGAGGTGGAGTTGCTGGATGGAAAAGAAAAATTCAAGGAGGACATCTGGACCCGTGAGGGCGGTGGCGGTGGATTTACGCGCGTGCTGGCCCATGGAAACATTTTCGAAAAAGCGGGAGTAAATCGTTCAGCGGTATATGGCGAAGTTACGCCAGCCTTGGCGGCTCAACTGAAAACAAAAGGCTCCCATTTTTTTGCTACCGGCATTTCGCTGGTGATCCATCCGCACAGTCCGATGGTCCCCACGACTCATGCGAACTTTCGCTACTTTGAATTGTATGATGATACTAAAAATAAAATAGACAGTTGGTTTGGCGGTGGTGCCGATTTGACGCCTTATTACTTGTTTGATGAAGATGCAATTCATTTTCACAAAACATTTAAATTGGTTTGTGATCAATTTGATCTTTCGTTCTACCCTGAATTCAAGTTACAATGCGATGAATATTTCAATAATACACATCGCGGCAATGAGCGAAGAGGAGTAGGTGGAATCTTCTATGATTACATGCGACCGAACGAAAACCAAGGCGAAGATTTCTTTTATAATTTTTCAGAAGCATGTGGAAAGGCTTTGTCCCGGGCTTATTTACCGATTGTTGAAAGAACAAAGTCGTTGCCGTATGGAGAAGAACAGGTGAAGTGGCACGAACTTCGACGAGGTCGCTATGTAGAATTTAATCTGATTCACGATCGCGGAACGATTTTTGGGTTAAAATCAAAAGGCCGGACGGAAAGCATTCTAATGAGTCTTCCGCCACGGGTTCGCTTTGATTATGATGACAGGCCAGCCGCCAATTCAAGAGAAGAAGAATTGATTAAAGTGTTAAAGAATCCCAAGAATTGGGTTTAATACGAGTTATCATTTAATTGTAAATAAAAAATTATGCAATTGACTAACCGATACCGAAGGCTGCGTACTAGCCTTGCAGTACGAAACTTAGTGGCGGAGACTTCACTGACAGCAGGTCATTTTATTGTTCCGCTCTTCATTGTTGAAGGGGCCAATAGAAAAGAAGAGATTCCTTCGATGCCAGAATATTTTCGTTTTAGTTTGGATTTGTTAAAAGGAGAAATTATGGAATTGAAACAGATGGGATTACGTTCGGTTTTGCTTTTTGTGAAAGTGGCTGACCATCTTAAGGACAACGAGGGCAAAGAAGCACTGAATCCTCAGGGCCTGATGCAACGTGCCGTTCGCCTCATCAAAGAAGTTGACCCGCAAATGATCGTGATGACCGATGTGGCCCTTGACCCTTATTCAAATTATGGGCACGATGGCATTGTGGTAGAAGCGGAAATCGTCAATGATCCAACCGTTGAAGTGCTTGCGGCGATGTCGTTATCGCACGCACAAGCTGGTGCCGATTTTGTTGCGCCCTCCGATATGATGGATGGCCGCGTGAAAGCGATTCGAATGAAGTTGGATGAAGCGGGATTTCAAAACACAGGAATCTTATCCTATGGAGCAAAATATGCCTCGAGTTTTTATGGCCCATTCCGAGACGCCCTGGATAGTGCGCCAGGTTTTGGCGATAAGAAGACGTATCAAATGGATTTTCGCAACAGCACGGAAGCCTTGAAAGAAGTGGATCAGGACATTGCCGAAGGCGCCGATATAGTCATGGTGAAACCGGCTGGCGCCTACCTAGACATCATCCGAAGGGTGAAAGATCGGGTCCAGGTTCCGGTAGCGGCGTATCAAGTCTCGGGAGAATATGCCATGATCAAAGCGGCTTCAGCCAAGGGTTGGCTGGATGAAAAATCGGCGATGATCGAATCCCTGATGGCGATCCGCCGAGCGGGCGCTGATATCATTGTTAGCTACTTTGCAAAAGATTATGTCCATGGAACTCAAAATTGAAGACAGTCACTTGACCGGCAACCAGAATCCCGTATGACCAATAGCGAAAAATTATTTGAAGAAGCACAGAAATATATTCCGGGGGGGGTTAACTCACCAGTTCGGGCGTTTCGGCAAGTTGGAGGAACTCCTTTGTTTATGAAATCAGCCAATGGCGCGTATCTCTACGATGTTGATGGGAAGCAGTACATTGATTATATCGGCTCTTGGGGACCAATGATTTTGGGACACAGTCATCCCAAAGTAGTGGAGGCCATAAAAATTCAAGCAGAACAAGCCGTTTCGTTTGGTGCCCCTACCGAGCAAGAAACGAATCTCGCTGAGTTGATTTCGAAAATGGCGCCTGGCATTGATTTAATTCGATTTGTTAACTCTGGAACGGAAGCTTGTATGTCGGCCTTGCGGTTGGCACGAGGATTTACCAACCGTTCAAAGTTCATTAAGTTTGAAGGACATTACCACGGACACAGCGATGCCTTTTTAAAAAAGGCAGGCAGTGGGGTAGCCACGTTGAATATTAAAGTGAACGCCGGAATTCCGTCCGCCGTGGTGAATGACACCCTGGTTGCTTCCTTCAACGATTTTGAGGAGATCGAAAAATTGGTCAATGAAAATGCAACGGATCTGGCGGCTATCATCGTCGAACCCGTCGCCGGTAATATGGGCTGCGTCATCCCAAAGCCCGGTTATCTTAACCATTTAAGAACCTTGTGTGATCGTTTCGGCATTCTTTTAATTTTTGATGAAGTCATGACGGGCTTCCGTTTGGCAATGGGTGGGGCTCAGGAATTGTTCAACATCAAGGCAGACTTGGTTACGTTCGGGAAAATAATAGGAGGAGGATTGCCGGTAGGTGCCTTTGGGGGGAGAAAGGAAATCATGAGCAAAATCGCTCCACTCGGTGAAGTGTATCAGGCTGGAACGTTGTCGGGAAATCCACTGGCGATGATGGCGGGTTACACAACACTTTCTCAGTTGAATGGGCGCCCGGAAATCTACAACGAGCTCGAAAGGAAGACCGCCTATCTCGAAAAAGGAATGCGCAAAGTATTGGATAACAAAAGGGTAGCCTGCCAAATCAACCGGATTGGTTCAATGATCAGCCTGCATTTTTGCTTGGAAGAGGTCACTGATTTTAGGTCTGCCGTAGCCGGCAACAACGATACGTTCAAAACATTTTTTCATAATATGCTCAAGGCTGGTGTTTACCTTCCACCATCTGCTTTCGAATCATGGTTCTTGTCCAACGCGTTGACTTATGAGGACCTGGATAAGACGATTGAAGCCTGTGAGAAGAGTCTGTGAGCTAAGTGAACTACCCTGGGCGAAAGACCGGAGAGGCGTCTGGGGAAACGTTCCCCTTCTTTGTTTCTCCCTCCAAACACTTCTGGTCGCACAGCCCCTGGTTGAATTTGGTTCGTATTTTATTTCCAGGCAATTCAAGCAGGGATAGATGGCTCAACTCGGCTGAGCCTCTGGTTTGCATTCCTCCCCTGCGCAAAAAGAAATAGGGAGTTTCGGCAAACGGTTTTTATTAATGTTCAGGATTCCGGCGGCAATGCTCGCGTAAAAAAAACTATTGCGTAATTTATCGCGTAATAGCTGTATATAACGTCTGGCCTATGAAGTACTCGGTTCTTGTGACCCTATTTGCGTTAGTATTGACGGACCTCGGCGCCCAAAATGGCCAGCTCTCGGGAAAAGTTATTGATGCGAGAACGCATGAGCCTTTGCCCTTCACCAATGTGTATGTGAATAAGACAACCATTGGAACGACAACTGACATGGCGGGTGAATTTATTCTGAAAGGGGTGCCGATTGGTACGGTTGAAGTTGTCTTTTCATTTATTGGCTATGCACCTCATCAACTAAAACTCAACGTCGCTCCATCGGGTAAGGCTACACTCGCCATAGAGCTGAATCCAGACGCAGCGCAATTATCGGAAGTGGAAATAAAATCGAGTCGTGACAAAGCTTGGGAAAAGCAATTGAAGAAATTCGAAAAAGTTTTTCTCGGCACGACGTCGAATTGCACCATTCTAAATCCATGGGTTATTGAATTTTCCAATGGGGGCAAAGAGATGAAGGCGGCGGCGTCACTTCCAATTGAAATAGAAAACAGATTATTGGGATACAAACTCTTTTTCCAGCTGAAGAATTTCAGTTACTCTGAAGCGGGATATAGCATCATGGGAAACGTTCGCTTCACCGAACTGACCACCACAAAAGGTAGCGAAGCGCTGAATTGGACCAGAAATAGGGAACACGCATATCTTGGATCGGCCAGGCATTTGATGAAATCCATTTTGGATCAAAAAATAAGCAAAGAAGGGTTTGTGCTGTATAAGGAAAGGATAAAAGGAAGACTGCGTTCTCGTAATTTTTCTTTCGAGCTTGATCATAATCTGGTTCCTTATGACACATCGTCGATCATTGCACAGGTGGTCGGCAAACCGGAATATCGAATTAGTTTGAAAGACAAACTTGAGGTTCACTACAATCTTGATTTCACAGGGGCGAATTTTTATACCGATATAAATTACCCGGTGAGCTGGATTGAAGTTCAGGGTGGCTCTATTTTAATTGATAGAGAGGGTATCATTCTTAACTCTGCAGAAGTTACCATTTCTGGTGACATGGCTACCGCACGGGTGGCCAACATGTTGCCCCTTGATTATAAACCGGGAACGATTGTCGTTATTGAATCGGCAAAAAGTATTTCAGCCAAGCGCCTCCAGGAAAAAGTATTTGTTCATACCGACAAGTCCTATTATTATCCGGGCGATAAAATCTGGTTTAGTGCGTATATGAACTATCGGGCTCCGGCCTTAAGGGACTCGCTGAGTACCGTACTTTATGTCGATTTTATCGGTCGCGATGGAGTCCTTGTTCAAAACCGTATCCTTGAAATAGACAGTGGACGCACGGCTGGTTATTTCAGCCTTCCTGATGATCTTGACCCTGGGGACTATTTGCTGAGAGCGTATACACAATGGATGCAAAACTATGGAGTCAGTCAATTTTATTATCAGCCAATCCAAGTTTTCTCAACGCAGGAAGGAGTAGACGAAGTCGCCCGTGAAATTGGTAACGATAATTTACTAAGAATAACTTTTGACCGATCTGAATATAAAAAGAGAAGCAAAGTAAAACTGTCACTTTACCTCGACACTACTTCGTTGGAAAATCCTGCAAAAGGAAGTCTATCAGTGGCTATCATTGATGAAAAGCTCGCTGTACCGGTAAAGGAAGCAAGTTCAATAAAAAGCGATTTTGAAATACCCGAGCCATCCAAGGAGATGCTTCCTGAGTTCAGGTATGCGGTGGAAAGGGGGATGACGATTAAGGGTGTGTGCCTTGACAAAAGAGGGAAGGGGAGAAAGGCAAAATTGATCATCCTTCCGGAGAACCTCCAAAGCGTTTACTCGGTGACCACCCTTGATAATGGAGAGTTCTCTTTGAAAGGCTTAACCTTTTATGATAGTGCAAAATTTGGTATTCAGCCCCGCGATGAAAAGGTAATTTGGAAAAAAAGAGAGGTACCTGGCCTTCCGGAAAAATTGCCTGCTGCCCTTAAGTTGCATGCAGTGCCATTGAGCACACCGTATACCGCACCTCGGATCGATACTTTGCGAACCACGATGCTGAAAGAAGTAAATGTCACCGAAAAGAGAATCGCACAATACGAAAATTCATATGCCGAGCCTGATTTTTATATCAAAAGCGAAAGCATCGAAACGTACCAAAACCTGGCTGCCGCCATCGCTGCCAAACTTCCTCAGTTTAAGCTAACCTACTATGAAATGCATTGGTATTTAATTTGGGCAAGAGGAGAATTTACAAGAGTTGGCGCTCCTTCTGAGCCCGTTCTTTATGTGGATCAGGCCTTGGTGGTTGGAGAAACAGTAGGTGACCGACTTTACTATTTGAACCCAGCTATGATTGACCACATTGAAGTGAAGGGAATGATCGGTTCAAACCTGGGGGCGAATGGCGCCAATGGTATGATTAGTGTGTTTACCAAGCGTTACCATGAACCAGACTTTAAGGGATTGACAACCATAAAGGCGCGGGGATTTGATCGCCTCATGCCCTTTATGGGACCTAATTATGCGAACCCTCAAATCAACTCAAGCCAATCCGATTATCGATCCACCTTATACTGGAACCCTCGCGTTCACATCACCTCAGCACATCCGGTTGAGCTTTCTTTTTATACATCTGATCGATCCGGAAATTATCGCATCATCGTCCAAGGGGTGACCAGCGACGGGCATCCCATGTACACCCAAGCAATCATTACCGTGAAAGAGGAGTAGGCAACAACGTTTTTGTTCTTAGAATTGCTGCTGTCCCTTCTCTCATTCAATATTTTTTCATTACTTTTCATCAATGACTTCCAACCGTTATCTCTCGCTGGATGTGCTTCGTGGCATCACCCTAACTTTGATGATCATTGTGAATAACTCCGGCAATGGCGCCACCACTTTTGCTCCACTTCATCACGCTAAATGGAATGGCTTCACCCCAACGGATTGGGTTTTTCCTACTTTTCTGTTTGTTGTAGGCAACGCGATGAGTTTTAGTTTAGCGAAATATGGCGGGAATGGTAATGGTGAGTTTTTTAAAAAGGTATTCAAACGGTCTTTGATTATCTTTTTGTTAGGTTATTTAATGTACTGGTTTCCTTTTGTGTATGAAAAGGATGGTCAAATCGTTTTTAAGTCGATAAGTGAGACAAGAATTTTTGGGGTGTTGCAGCGTATTGCGTTGGGGTATCTTTTCGCCTCTTTGATTTTGCATTTTTGGAAAGAACGCGGTGCTATCATTTTCAGCGTGCTTGCGTTGCTTGTTTATTGGTGGGCGCTGTATGGGTTTGGCGATTACTCATTGCAAGGTAATGCCGTTCTGAAACTCGACCTGGCGCTATTTGGAGAGAAGCATTTGTATCATGGCACCGGAATCGCTTTCGATCCGGAAGGGTTGTTGAGCACCCTTCCGGCGATTGTCAATGTGATCGCCGGATATTTAACGGGCCGATTCATTCAGGAAAAAGGAAATTCGTACGAGACGATTGCGAAACTGATGATCGCCGGCACGGTGCTTTTATTTGCAGGACTATCTTGGGATATGATCTTTCCAATCAACAAAAGAATATGGACCAGTTCTTTTGTTCTTTACTCTGTGGGATGGGATTTATTAATTTTGCCGATACTCATTTTTGTCATCGATATCAAAGATGAAAAACGCTGGACGTATTTCTTTGAAGTGTTTGGCAAGAACACGTTGTTCATTTATCTGGTGGCGGAAATAGGAACGGTGATTTTTTATTTTAAAATTGGGGATGAGGCGTTGGACACTTGGTTGTATCAGCATATTTTCAGGTTGACGGGTGATTATGTAGGCGCGTTGTTATTTGCCGTTTCGTGGATGCTAGTGTGCTGGTGTGTTGGCTATTGGATGGACAAGAAAAAGATTTATGTA
>Ga0209067_10001456_pt1 | contig 14569 bp, 10 predicted proteins | sample ColStrG_CSR_2013_FD_187199 | JGI IMG/M metagenome (GOLD analysis project Ga0209067, IMG submission 187199) | Freshwater sediment microbial communities in response to fracking from Pennsylvania, USA - Cold Stream Run_MetaG_CSR_2013 (SPAdes)... | ecosystem: Environmental > Aquatic > Freshwater >... | reverse complement strand
GGAAAAACACCTTTTCCGTTATGCCGCTGACGCCGGCAATGCGTCCATCAAATAGGAGTAACAGCGCAGCAGCGCTACCTATCGATGCCCCACCAATGAGCGCAGAGCCCATGCCTGCAAGGTCCATTATTAATTCCTTATTTTGATTTCGACAGCGCAGCTCAAATTCAGCGTCTGCGCAAAGAGCGGGAAGTCTAGCAGAATTTCTGATCATCCCATTCTTCCTGCCGGCAGCCAGTGCGTCGACCGCAATAATATCCTCCGCTATCTGTGTAGGGTTTCAAATTTCGAAAAGTGAGACATCCAATGCTTCCAAGAATGCAAGCTCAACTGCTACGCCTATTTCCACACACGCTATCTGGAATTCACCGCGGAACCTGTTTTTCTAATGGCTCATATAGACAGCTCTCGTCAGACGGCGGGAGAAATGATGGAAATGTGTCAAATGAAGTGACACATGCGATTGGTGCTTCCCAAAAACTGCGGGAATTTTATAAAAAAATCGAGATCGAAAAAAGAACTACAGAAAGCGACGCCAGTACGCCTGAGCAAAACAAAGTAACCGGAAGAAAATTCTTTTCGCCCTCAAAAAAGGGAATGCAGTTTCTGCAGTCGATCAATGAGCGGAATACAAAATATTCCCGCGGAGGACAAAATGGTGAAGGATATATTGGCGTCAAAGAGGCTATTTATCTCCTCAGAGGTTGCTCTGATCAATGTTACACAAAGAGCGAACAGGAAAACCCTTCCTTTATAAACAGCTAAAAAACAGCGCTGCGGCTGCGGTTTTTACGCCTCTGCCAGTTACGCTGAAAGATACGCCTGAATCCTTAGCGCCTGCTGAAATCGAAATAAATTTCAAAAATCAAAGTTCCCGTGTCATTACTGCTAATTTTACAAACAGGAAACCAATCACTTTGGCGACCATACTTTCTGAACGTGGCATTGTGGAGGCAGCATGCCAGAAAAAATTATCCTGCAGCACCTGCGTAGGAGAAGTTCGTGTCGACCGTCAGCATGCGCAGGCGCTTGCAGAACCAACCGAGGATGAATTAGACGTCACCGACATGGTCGCAAAGACTAATTCGAACACACAAATAAAACGAACTGGCCAGATAAGAGCAGGATGCAATATCCAATTAAGGCCCGGTGCCCGCTATACATTTACGCCAATAGAAGGAGCATAGAAATGCAGAATTATTCAGACCATTACAGGAAAGTTCACACATCACAGACTCTGTTGTTAAACGAACAGTCCAAACTTCTCGAGAATCAAGGCCGAGACATTTTTAAATTCGGATTTGGGCAGTCTCCTTTTCCTCCAATACCGATAGCGATTGATCATTTAAAAGATTGCGCAGGGGCCAAAGATTATTCAGCGGTTCAGGGCATGCCAATGTTAAGAGAACATATCGCACGCTTTCATCAGGAAGCAGAAGGAATCGATATTTCAGCGGACAGAGTCGTGGTCGCACCTGGGTCAAAAATTCTGATTTATACCGTCCTGACCATGTTTGAAAAGGCAGATATTCTTATCCCGGCCCCGGCTTGGGTTTCGTACACACCCCAGGCTGTTTTATCCGGCCACACACCGATACCAGTCAACAGTACATTCCAGGAAAAATGGAGAGTAACTCCTGACGCTATCGAGCGCGCGATAAAGACCAAGAAAAATTCGCAACTGCCCACTGTTTTGATTATTAACTTTCCAGGTAATCCAGACGGTTTAACTTATGGCCTAAATGAATTAAATAACATTGCGGAAGTCTGTCGACGTCATCACATTCTTGTGATCGCAGATGAGATTTATGGCCTGCTCCATCACCAGGGAGAGCATACTTCTTTTTCTCATGTTTATCCGGAAGCGACAATAGTCACCGGAGGTCTTTCAAAATGGTGTGGCGCTGGCGGTTGGCGTCTTGGCATAGCGATGCTGCCGGAAAAATTAAATGGTGAATTTAAAAATAATTTATTGGGAATAGCGTCCGAAACCTATTCGTGCACCGCCACGCCGATTCAGATGGCCGCGTGTGCGGCCTATCAATGGAACGAGAATACTCAGACATACTTGTTCCACCAACGCCGACTGTTATCGTTTATTGGAAACTGGATTGCTCGTAAATTAATCGAGACTGGCGTTCAGGTGCATCTGCCTGAGGGAGGATTTTATTTATTTCTGGACTTCTCCCGGTTTTTTGAAAAATTACATAAAAACGGCATCACGACCTCACAGTTATTTTGCGAAAAACTTCTAGCGGAAACGGGGGTCGCGTTGCTGCCAGGAGATGCGTTTGGTCTGGCTGCGGCGTTTATATCCGCGCGAATGGCTTACGTCGAATTTAATGGAAACGACGCGTTAGCGGCGTCAAAGATGGTTCGCAACGAAGACTTATTAACAGAAGATTTATTGAAAACGGTATTTGAAAAAACAGCACGCGGCGTGAATATCTTATGCAGTTGGCTCAATTCCCTGTAATTTTTTAACATTGCAGTCTGGTGCAATGGCATTGCCCCCTACTACCCCGGCGCCTGCACGAGACGGCCTTAAGTTGATGCATATGGGCTGACAAAACAGCACCATGCGGCAGACCTGGAATACAGATTATGTGAATTCCTGAATTGACCATTGGTCGTTTCCCGCATAGGGTGGTTCATTTTAAAATCAAACCGGTGCTTAAATGAACGGAACGCATACCTGGCAATTGCACAGTGAATACATTGTTTATGTCGACGAAAGCGGCGATCATGGCCTTACTAACCTGGACCCGGACTATCCCATATTCGTCTTGTCATTTTGCATTTTCAAAAAAATGGACTACGTTCACAAAATTGCTCCAGCGATCCGGCAATTAAAATTTTTCACCTTCGGGCACGATATGGTCGTGCTACACGAATCCGACATTAGACGCAAAAAAGGTACATTTGCAAAATTATCCAAAGGACTTCGTTCGGCGTTTCTGAATTCATTAACCGACATCATGGCAGATGCAGATTTCACGCTGATTGCGGTTGTGATTCATAAAAACAAACTCAGACAACGCAACGCAGAATATCCTTATCACATTGCTTTGCAATTTGGACTGGAAAGGATTTTCCAATTTCTGAAAGGTGTTGATCAACAATATTCGCTAAGTTACCTGGTTTGCGAATCTCGTAGAAAAAAGGAAGACTTTGAACTGGAGCTCGAATTTCAGCACATTCGGAACGGTAACAATATCTTCAACACACATCTCCCGTTTGAAATAATTTTGGCAGATAAAAAAACCAACTCAGAGGGGCTTCAAATGGCTGATCTTACCGCAAGACCAATTGGTCTTAAGGTGTTGCGACCTGATCAAACAAATCGGGCGGCGTTGATCCTGGAAAGAAAATTTTTTCGGAATAAATCCAATATTGACTCAGCAGCTGGCCTAATCGTTTATCCATGATTTCCAAAAACAGACGAACATAAGCAAAAGGGCCCCTGTTATTCCAGGAGCCCAGCGCCGGCCGCGTAGTCGCAACCCATTTCGCCAAATGCTAATGTAACTTTTTAAAAATAACAAGAACCGGCGTATTTATTTTTGACCTGATGCGGCCAACACATCCTGGCTGTTTTTCTCTGCCACCAGTTTGGGATCAGCGGGCAACAGCGCAATGGCCTTTGCATATGCGTCCGAGGCATCACGATGACGTCCTAACTCATTATACGAACGTGCCAGCAGCAGCCAACCTTCGCCGTTCTTCGGATCTTTCTGCAGCTTGGCCTCAAGATGTCTGACCGCTGTGCTCATATCGCCGCCGGCATTGGCGGGTGCGGGCGCGCCAGAAGCGACCGGCATGGCGGGCATCGCGGCTGTTGCGGCAACGGCAGCAACCGGCGTAACAGCTGTCGGTTTTGACTGCGCAAAATACAGCCCGACTGCCAGCAGTACCAGCGCTACCGGAATGATCCAGATCAGATTACGCAGCGCGGACGGCACGCCGGGATTCGACGTATCCAGCACCGCCAGATGCAATGCAGCCTGCCGTCGTTCAAACTCTTCCTGACTGATCGTGCCCTCAGTGCGTGCCAGCAGGATTTTGCGCAGCTCGGCAACGGTGTCCATGCCGCCGGATTTGCGCTGAAAAGAAAAACCGCCACTGACGGCCAACATCATCACGACAAAGGCCGCAATCAGACATATAAAAATAAACACCACAATGGATACTCCGCTGTAAATAATTCGTTGAAAGACCAGAGCTTAATGGATATCGGCTCGCACACCCAGATAAAAATAATTGCGGGTGCTTCGGTCATTGCTGTTCGGTCCGGATGAATGATCGAGTTCGTGGCCGTATTCACCCTCGAGATAGAAATTGCTGGACAGCTGATTACTGAGCTTGATACTGCACGACAGACGGTCCTGTTTGTCGTTGGTAGTGTCTTTCTGGTTGTAGTAGCGCAGGTTGGATTCAACCCGATAGCGTTCCAGGAACGGCACGATATAACCCAGACTGGATGCCTCACCCTTGAAGGTCGGTGCCTTGATCAGACTGATGTTGCTGACGAAGACTTCATTGTCAAAAAACAGATTCGTGCCGATCACCTGCATGCTCAACACATTGTTCAGTCCCGACCCGGCCTGTGAAGCGGTGCTGATAATACAGTTATTATTGATCGGATCGATGGTACCCAGACAGGTGCCGACCACGGACAGCGGAATCACTGCCATAACGTCATGAGTGCTGGTCAGTGACGACAGGCGGTAATCAACGCCTGCCTGCCATTTTTCTGTGAACGGATGGGTCACGCCGATCGCAAACATATTCGAGATGGCGGTTAATTCACTGGCCTGCAGCCGCACCTGATCCAGTCCCTGATTCTGCACCATCTGATCCAGCGTTAATCCGGGAAATGCCGGCAAGGCACTGGCCAGGCTGTAGGATGGCGCCTTGCGATGATCGAGGATAAAGAAGTAGTTGTCGCTGTTTGAACCCAGATAATTACCCTGTAACAGTGCAATATTCACACCCTTGAACAACAGGTCGTAATCCAACATGCCGTAGGCTGCCGCACCGGCATCGAAGTAACGCAACTCAGAACCCACTGCGCGCCGGTCGGCATAGCTGTCCAGACTTTGCTGAATCGCATACAGGCTGACCCCGGGCAGCGAACCCTGTGGCAACATGTCAACACTGACTCCGTAGAAAACTTTTTTGTACGGCGCATTGAATTCGACCACTTCACCGCCGGTGGCATTAACTCGCCAGTCCTGTCCCAGCTTGTACCCGGCGACCACACCGTCGAAACGCTCCAGCACACCCATGCCGTTCGGATTCTGGCGTCCAAACTTCAGTTCGTAACCGTATTCAAAATCGTTGTAATCAATGTAGGCTGAATACAGCCGGTTGTAGCTGTAGAGCGAATTCAGGTAATCATGATTATCGGTGTCGCGCACCACGATGCGTGTATCGGAGAGGGCATCAACCCGGCGCGCATTCAGATTGACGGAATTGATCCAGGAATTCTGATCAACCAGCGACAGGGTGCTCTGGCTAACGACGATCTGTCCGGGCGGTGGCGGGGTCAGCGTTTCATACTGGGAGTTGCCGTGGTAGTAGTAAGACGAAATACTGCCGTTATAGGTCCACACTGCTTCGCCCGGTTCTGTGGGCAGCGCTCTGGCGACACGTCGTTGCGGATCACTCTTCGGCAACGCCGCCAGTCTGGCACGAATCCGCGCGGCATCCGGTTTGTCGGCATACAGCTTCAGATACAGTTCATATTCGGCGCGCGCTTTCATGATTTCGCCGTTCATCTCGCGTGCTTCACCGATCAGGGCCTGCGCGGCTTCAGTCTGCTGATTGCTTGGCATGCTCAGTACGCGGTTGAGGCGATTGATCGCGGTGACAGGATCCTTGGCCTGCAGGGCCTGACGTGCCTTGTCCAGAAACGAGATGGCACTGGCCTCAATTTCAGCTGCAGAAAAGACCGGTGGTGACGGACTGGCCACGGCACCCTGGTCGGTTGCCGACGCCGGTGCAGCCGGTTCCGCGGCGACAGCTTGCACTGCTGACGGGGCAACGTCCCTGACTGTTGCCGCGACCGGCGCCGTTATCTGCGCAGCCACCGGTGCCGCTGCTGGCACTGTTATCGGCGCCGCTGTCTGAACAACCGGGGCCGGCACCGCTGCTGCCGGAACGGGCGCCGGCGCTGCAGCAACAGCCACAACCGGGACAGCCACCTTGGGCGCATCAGGCGCCGGCAGGGGCAGCAATGGGACCGTAATCACGATACTCTGTCCGTCCGGACCAGGTTTGACCTTTGCCTCGGTCGCATTGGAGAAGCTCACCAGCATCCCGTTAATCAACTCGGGATACAGCACCTTGACGTCGGGCACCCGGTCCGTTTTCAGCGAGCTGACAATTTCCTGATCCAGGTCGCTTTCGTACAGATTCGGTTCCAGCAGGCGAATAAACACCCGCAACTCCCTGCCGTCATTGAGCGGCGTATTGCGCAGGTAGAGAATTTTTTTGGTAAAAAGAACGGTAATGTCGGCGCTGTCAGTGTTGGCCTGCACATCGATACGGTCGATGATTTCGCCAGCCGACACCGCAGTTGCAAACAAAAATAATAGCGGGACCATTATCAGTTTGCGTGCTGCAGTCAACCTAAGCGCCGAATGAAAACAATTCTTCAATACCAAAAACATGGTTGGTCGTTTCGCTGTTTGGAATAATCAATTTTCCCGGTACCGGCTCTTCGCCAATCAATCCCAGGAGCTGTAGGGTTGGCCTTTATTGCCCAAGGGCTTATGACAGCCGCTGGATGAGCAATCCTTGGCACCGGCCCCATTATGGTTGGCACGGTTGATCTTCTGCATGTTGCCAAGATACGGCGAGGTCGAATCGTGACAGGTAACGCAGGAAGTCTGCATCGTGCCGTGGTTCATTCTCTCGGTTAAAAACGTGGTGGTACTGCTGTGGCAGAGTGAACATTCATTGCCCGGCATGCCGGTCGGCGTCATGGTCGGAATATGGTTGGACGGCTTGGCGGTAATGTTCAGATAAGTGCCGCCATGGCAGGTCTGGCAGGTGCCGGTCGCCACCCCGGCATGATTAAAGGTCGCAGGTAACCAGCCCGCAATCTTGTGACACGATTCGCATCCCAGGGTAGTCGGCAGGTGGGTGGCAGGCTTGACATCAATATTGGGGAATGAAGCCAGATGGCAGCTCACACACCCGGTCGCAGGCACACCTGCATGCGAGTATGGGGTCAGCAGCGGCAACCAGGATATCCCCATCCGGTGACAGGCATCGCACGACTGGGTAGTGGGTATATGCGGAGTCGACTGGCCGCTGGCATTCACGCCGTTGTGACAGGTCAGGCAGGTTCCAGCCTGAACGCCAACATGCGCAAAGGTGGTCGGGTTCCAGTAACTGGTGGTATGGCAGGCATCGCACGACTGCGTGGTCGGAATATGCGTCGGTGTTTTGACCTGCGCGTTAATCGCGACATAAGCGCCGCCATGACAGGTCACGCAATTACCGGCAGCAACCGGGCCGGTGGTCGCTGCATGGTTAGTGACACCCGGCGCAAAGGCGGTGAAATTCGAATGGCACTGATCGCATTGCGCGGTGGTCGGAATATGGTTGGTCGGCTTGCCCAGCGCAGTGACACCGTTATGACAGGTGGCGCAGCGACCAGCGACTGGCGGACTGGCGGTGGCGTGATTAAAGGTATTGGTTGCCCAGCTGGTCGTCGATGTGTGGCAGGCATCGCACTGCGCAGTGGTGACGACGTGAGTGGCCGTTTTGGTCTGGGCGTTCTGCGAGACGTAAGCCCCACCGTGGCAGGTCGAGCATTGCCCGGCCAGACCGGTATGGTTCATCACGGACGGTGACCAGTTGACATAACCGTTCACATGGCAGGTATCGCACTGCTTGACGGTCGGGATATGCGTTGTCGGCTGGGCCAGCGCATTGAAGATAGCGTAGTTACCGTTGTGGCAGGTTGAACAGTTGCCGGGCGCCGTCGGGCCGGTCGTACCAGGATGGTTCGTGGTTGCGGGCAGGAAGCTCACCGTGTTGGTATGACATACCGAACACTGCGAGGTTGTCGGAATGTGCGTGGTCGGCTTGCCGGTTGCCGCAACATTGTTGTGGCAGCCGGAACAGTTGATTGCGGTCGCATCGTGATTGAACGATGCGGTCGCCCACGATGAGGTCGAGTGATGACAGCTGTCGCACTGGGCGCTGGTGACAACGTGCGTTGCCGGTTTAACCTGGGCATTCTGCGTCAGGAAAGCACCCGCGTGACAGACCGAACAGTTACCGGCAGTCAGCGGTCCGGTAGACGCCGCATGATTCATCACGCCTGGTACCCAGGCGGTGTACCCGCTGGAATGGCAGGCATCGCATTGCGCCGTGGTCGGCACGTGCACTGCCGGCTTGGTCAGCGCATTGGCAAAGTTAAATGCGCCGTTATGGCAGGAGATACATTGACCGGCCGTGCCGGAGTGATTCATCTGCGCCGGTTTGAATTGCGCAACATAAGAATGGCAGGTATCGCACTGCATGGAAGTGGGCACATGGTTGGTCGGCTTGCCAATCGCATTGATGTTGTTGTGACAGGCAGAACAACGGCCTGCAACCGGCGGCTGCAACGAGGCATGATCAGGCTTGGCGGCAGTGGCCCAGGTGGTCGTCGATTTATGGCAGCTGTCGCACTGCGAGGTGGTCGCAACGTGGGTGGCCGGCTTGGCCTGGGCATTCTGATTCAGCAGCGAACCACTGTGGCAGGTGGAGCAGTTGCCGGCGGCAACCGGTCCCGTCATGTTGGCATGCATTACATCAACACCAACAGCGAGCGGCGCGAATGCCACGCCGACGGTATGACAGGCATCGCAGCTGGCGGTGGTGGGCATATGGGTTGCCGTTTTGCCGGTGGCGCGGATTCCGTTATGACAGGTCGCGCAGGTGCCCGGCACAACCAGCGCGTGGTTAAAACCGGCGGGCAGCCAGGCCGATACCTGGTGACAGGAATCACAGGAAGCCGTGGTGACCGGATGGATCTGGGTTTTGCCGGTAGCGAAGACGCCATTGTGGCAGGCAGCGCAACTGGCAATCGTCACGCCCTGCGCAACGGTGTGTTTGAAAAAATCGGGTGACCAGCCAGCCGTTCTGTGGCAGGTATCGCACGCGGCTGTGGTGGGAATATGATTGACCGGTTTGCCGGGAGCCCGCTCGCCGGGCCGGTGGCAGGTAACACAGTCACGCGGCGTTCCGCGGAACTGGCCCTGGATATGGCAGGACTCGCATGGCACTCTTAAATGCGCGCCATCCAGAATAAAGATGGTGGTGTTGTGATTGAAGCCGCTGTTGCCGGTCTGGGCGTATGAGGCAGCGCACGACAACACCATCAATACAAAAAACAATGCGCAGCTCAGCTGATGTCGGATCAGATAAAAATTTCTGTGAGTGAGAGCGGCTGTGAATTTCATACGACCCTGCACAAGTATTGAAAAATTAAACTACGTAATGTTTCGTGAAGTATATGTTGCGTTACGGGAAAATTAAAAAAAAATTGTAAGTACAAGCCACAGTTCCAGTTTTGTTTTTATCAGTTCTTTTTTTATAAACAAAACTGGTATCTATTGCCGTACGATCAGCGTTTTCTTCCAGTTCAGCGCGGTATGGCAGCGCTCGCACTGCGCACCAAAGCTGCCCAGATGGATGTCATCCTTTTTGTGGCAGCTGACACACAGGCGGCTGATTTTTGCAGGGCCGGGCACGATGTGGCAGTCGCTGCACAGCAGATTGTCATGTCCGCCGGTCAACAGGAAATGGGTTGTGCTGTGGTCAAAATCCCAGGACTTCCAGGTGCCGGTGTAATGACAGCTCTCGCAGCGCGTGCCGAAGGTACGTTTGTGGATGTCATCTTTTTCATGGCAGGCAGAGCAGCTGCTCGGCGCGTCATGAAAGGCCGGGGTCAGATGGCATTTTTTGCAATCGGTCTTGACGTGGCTGCCGGTGAGCGGGAAATGCGATTTATTGTGATCAAACGGCGCATCCTGCCAGCGCTTCTCGTTGTGACACGCATCACACTGTCTGCCGAGCTGGTTTTTGTGTTTATCGTCTTTCAGATGACAGGCCACGCACTGCTGCTCGAGTTTGACCTTTTGATACAGCAGGCCTTTTTCGGGCAGGTGGCAGGCATCGCATTTCACCTGAATATGCCGGTCCTTCAGCAGATAGTGCGTATCGCGGTTATGGTCGAAACGGGTCGCCTTCCAGCTCTTCTCGGTATGGCAGGTATCACACTGAATGCCATACCGTCCCTTGTGACCGTGTTCCTGATCATCTTTCTTGTGGCAGGCAATACAGGTGCGTTCCAGTTTCAGATTCGGCGCAACTTTGGACCCCGAAACGCCGCCCACATGGCAGGCTTCGCATTTGGCGTCCTTGTGTTTGTCATGCAGCGGGAATTTGGTCTCGTCGTGGTTAAAACTGGAATTTTTCCAGCCCTTTTCGTTATGGCAGGCAGCGCATTTCTCGCCCAGCTCACCCTTGTGACCCTTGGTCTGATCGTCTTTTTTATGACAGGCCACGCACTGGGTTGAAATGGCAGAATGGAAAATCGCGCCGAGCTCGGGCAGATGGCAGCTGTCGCATTTCACCTGGCCGTGCCTGGCGCGCAGCGGGTAACGGGTGTCGCTGTCATGGTTGAAATGGATTTCTTTCCAGCCTTTGTCCGAGTGGCAGGATTCACATTTTGTGCCGTAACGCTTTTTATGCCCTTTTTCCTGATCATCTTTCTTGTGGCAGGAAACGCAGTCGACCGGCGTTTTCGTGTAATTTTTATCCAGATGGCAGTCGGCACATTTCACGTCCGCATGTTTGCCACCGGCCAGGTGAAACCTGGTTTTTTCATGATCAAAACTGGTTTCCTTCCAGTTTTTATCCGAGTGGCAGCTCTCGCACTGGGTGCCCAGACTGCCTTTGTGGCCCTTTTCCTGGTCGTCTTTTTTATGGCAGTCATTGCATAGCCGGGGTGTGTCGCGGTATTTGACTTTATCAAGGTGGCAACTGCTGCATTTGACCGTGGCGGCCTTGTGCGCGCCCTTTAACTGAAAATCGGTGTGACTGTGATCGAAGGTGGTTTTATCAAGCACTGCCAGCCTGGCTTCCCGGCCCTTGTGCTCGGCGTGGCAGCTGTGGCAGGTCTTGTCGGCCAGCCGGCCATGCATGCCAAAATGACCATTGACATCCTTGGCGATTTCTTTATGGCAATCCAGACACAGCTGGGTTTGTAGCGTTTTGTCAAAACGCGCGTGACAATTTTTACATTCGCTTTCATATTTTGCGTGCGCCTGAGTCAACTGACCCGGCATCAAGGCCTTTTCCAGCGTGTCTGCGCCGGCACTGTTTGTGCCAAGTACCAGCAACATCAGCAGCAGACTAGTAAAGATGGACCGCAATGACATGGGCAACCCCACTTAAGGCCAGCATATAGATGAACGGCACGTGGGCAATGTGCCAGAGCGAGAACAGTTTTAACCAGGAGCCCAGCGTCGCACACTGGATGATTGCGTATATATAGTTGTCGACTTCCTTGCGTGCCACCAGGTAGTTCAGTCGCAGCTGACCCTTGGACCAGTTTTGCTTGTGCGCCTCCCTGGCCAGCGTCTTTTTAATTTCATGGCGCATTTTTTTCGCCAGCGATCTGCCCTGATAGCGCAACGTTAAAAACCGCCACAAGCGCTTAGGAATATTGTGGAGATCTGTGTTCGCGTACTCGCTGAATTCGGTCAGGCTCTGTTCAATGTCAGGGCTTAAAGAAAACACCGAACCGAGTTGCTGCCGGCTAGCTTTCAACTGCCCTTCGGCACCGGCAAGCGTCAGCTCTTTCCCGTACAGACCGCGATGAATCTGGCGATATACAAACCGGCCGATCACACCGCTCAACGCCACCAGCAACATCGAATACAGTGCAATGCTGCTGTTCATGGAACCGATCTTAAATGTGGAGTGAAACAACACCAGTACCGGTCCGGCGATACCCATAAACATATGGTAGCGAAACCATGATTCCATTTTTCCGAGCCGGTCGAGGAACCGCACGCGTTTCCTGAGCGGATACAGCAGCATGCTCAGCATCATCAGACCACCGGCCAGGCCGAGGTTGTAGCCCAGATTGGAACCCGAGGTGAACAGGTTGCCGACGGCCACCAGCCATGCCAGCACGAGGGTGAACAGAATCAGGAGAGCCAGCGACACGCGCCAGGCCCACTCCAAAGCTTTGTTTTGTTGCCCAGTCATGGGGGCGTCCAGATTAGCGTCGCTCATTTTTCCTGTCAGGTGTCACGCCCGGAATGGTTTGGATTGGCTGGGCAAAGGATGCAGTTGCCCTCATTAAAAAATGCATTCAGGCAATTAGACAGCAATTTATCTGGTGTGACAATATTTCTGACAAGCTGAAAACAACGTTCATTTCTATTTCAACCACACAACGGTTACATCTTAGATTATTTATTTCTAGCAATGAAAAAAATCGAAATCCCTATACAATTACCAGCTTCAACAGCGCAGCCGACCAGAATTTTTCAGCTTATTCACCTTTTCTAATCCAACATTGAGTCGCCATGACCGAAACTATTTTTTACCTGATCGCCGGATCGATAATGCTGATAGCGATCTGGCATCACATGACCAGCCTCAACAAAAAAGCTGCCGCATATGACAAGGTGCACAAGGACGCGATCGAAGCCGGACTGACCGAACCACCTTCGCTGCATCCTGTTGTTGACCTGTCGATCTGCATGGGTTCCGGCGCCTGCGTCACCTCCTGTCCCGAAGCTGCCATGGGCGTGATCAAAGGCAAGGCACTGTTAATCAGTCCTTCCCACTGCATAGGCCACGGGGCCTGCGAAACAGCCTGTCCGGTAGGCGCCATCAAACTGGTGTTCGGTACGGAAAAGCGCGGCATGGATATTCCCAATGTCACGCCGGAATTTGAAACCGATGTGCCCGGCCTGTTTATCGCCGGTGAACTGGGTGGCATGGGACTGATCCGCAATGCGGTCAAACAGGGCAGCCAGTCGATTCGCACCATCGCAGCCAGACCCAGAACCAAAGCCGATCTGGACGTTCTGATCGTCGGCGCCGGTCCTTCGGGTATCGCTGCTTCGCTGGCCGCCAAACAAAGCAACCTGCGCTTTATCACCATCGATCAGGAAGATTCCTTCGGCGGCACAACCTACCACTATCCGCGCAACAAACTGGTCATGACTGAACCGATGGATCTGCCGCTGATCGGCCTGATCAAGGCGCGTGAACTCAGCAAAGAGCAGTTGATGGAAATCTGGAACGACGTGGTGAAGCGGGCCGGACTGCTGATCCAGTTCAGTGAAAAAATGGAAGAAATCACGCAGCAGGACAATGGTTTTATCGTGCGCACCAACAAGACATCCTACTTCACCAGCAATGTGCTGCTGGCTATCGGCCGGCGCGGTACACCGCGCAAGCTGGGCGCCAAAGGGGAAGACCTCGCCAAAGTGGTATACCGGCTGGTCGAAGCAGAGCAGTACCGCAATATGCACGTGCTGGTGGTGGGCGGCGGCGACAGCGCGCTCGAAGCTGCACTGGATGTGAGCGAAGAAGCCGGCACGGTGGTGACGTTATCCTACCGCAGCGAAGCATTCAGCCGCGTCAAACCCAAGAACCGGCACAGACTGGATGCGGCCGTGGCAGAAAAGCGGATACGCGTTGAACTGCAAAGCACGGTCGAAGAAATTGCGCCCGATCAGGTAATACTGAAAAAAGGCGATGCCGTGCTTGAATTGAAAAACGATGCGGTGATCGTATGTGCCGGTGGTGAGTTGCCGATTCCCATGTTGAAAAAAATCGGCATCAAGGTTGAATCCAGGTACGGTACCTGATTGAGCTGGTTGGTACTTGATAAATGGCCGGGCCGTGCCCTGAAGCGACAGTCGTAGTTCTACATAGCTGTCATTCACTCCGGGTTCCGTAAATCGACTCGGCGTCCCCGACTAGGCGTCCCCGACTAGGCGTCCCCGACTAGGCGTCCCCGTCATTCCCGCGCAGGCGGGAATCCAGTGGCACGTCAGTGCCTTCAACGCTAATTTTCACGAGGCGGTGGACTAAATAATGGTTTCAGGTACGTTACCTCTCCATTAATTTCGGGCCACAAATCAATCCATTCCGGATTTCTTTCTTCAATCAATTTCAACTTCCAGGCTCTATTCTATTTCTTCAATGCTTTTTCACGCCTGATCGCTGATTCCATGGTGGAGTGCATTTCATACCAGACCAGCGTTTTCACTGAATAGTCAATGGAAAATCCCCCAACACTAACTTCCCGATGTTGCCAAATATGTTGCATAAGATTTGACGTTACACCGATATACAGTGTTCCATTTCGTTTACTTGCAAGCAGATATACAGCTGGTTGTTTCATTTCATGAGGATCGCCAGGTAAGGATTTTTCTTGCAAACGTTGAAGGCGCTGGCGCGCCACTGGATTCCCGCCTTCGCGGGAATGACGGGGACGCCTAGTCGGGGACGCCTAGTCGGTTAATTACGACTG
>Ga0209067_10001455_pt1 | contig 14582 bp, 10 predicted proteins | sample ColStrG_CSR_2013_FD_187199 | JGI IMG/M metagenome (GOLD analysis project Ga0209067, IMG submission 187199) | Freshwater sediment microbial communities in response to fracking from Pennsylvania, USA - Cold Stream Run_MetaG_CSR_2013 (SPAdes)... | ecosystem: Environmental > Aquatic > Freshwater >... | reverse complement strand
TTGGAATCTCGATAACGATGGCGACTTGGACGTGGTGGTGGTGAACCTGAACGAGCTGCCCTCGGTCTTGCGCAACGATGTGACCGGCGGCGGCCACTGGCTCAAGTCGAAACTGGTGGGGACGAAGTCGAACCGCAACGCGATCAAGGAATAAAAAGGAATTAATCCAGACACACAGCGGCACCATCTCCGAGGAACTGGATACGGGCAAGAAGTATGCGGCCACGCCCTTCGTGGCTATCTATCCTTCGCCCTTTGCACTAATGACCACCATGCCGAACGTCCAGGGCAACGGTTGGAACATGGTGTTTGCCGGTATCTCCGACCGGAACAAGCAGACCACCCGAAAGATCCCCTACCTGTTCCACGAATTCGAGGCGCAGATCGGCGGGCGCATCATCAGGAACCGTACCTTCTTCTTTGTGGATGGATGCACCAGGCGATCCCGCTCGGCTGGAACGTGGTTCAGACCGTGCCGGCCATGCTGCAGCGTCAGGGTAACTTTACCGAGTTCGCCGCTATCAAGGATCCCACAACCGGCAACCCGTTCCCCGGCAACGTCATTCCCGCCAGCCGGATCAATCCCGTGGCGGAAGTGCTCATCAACAACTACTACGTACCTCCAGCCAACAACTTCCTGAGCAACAACTCGGTCTGGTTCTTCCCCCACAACCAGGACCTGCATCGGGGAAACTGGCCGTTCTTCCGCATCGATCACAAGGTGACCAACAATAGCAACCTCTACGTCCGCTACATGAATCGCATCACGCCTTACCTGGTCGCGCTCTGCGCGGCCTGCCATTCCGGCTTGGGCGATGGCGGCGAGGCCGATGTCCATGGCAACCAGGTGGGCCTGCTGCGGCAGAGTCAGTGCTACCGGAACAGCCCGGGGATGTCTTGCTCCACCTGCCACAATGTTCACCGCGTGGAGCGGGACCTCGAGGCGCTCGCGGCGCGCTGTGCCACCTGCCATACGGCCCCCCGGCGCCAGCGGACCCTCCAGGCGGATCAGAACTGCATCGACTGCCACATGCCACGGCGGGAATTCAAAGTGATCACGTTCCGGACATCAGGCTCGCTGCTCGCCCAGCAGTACCGCACCCACAAGATCGCCATCTACCTCGAGCAGGCGCAGAAGCAGCCACCGCGCGAGGCAGCGCGCGTGCAGTCTGGTCCGCAGTTCTCCGACGTGGCGGCCGCCGGGATTGCCTTCCGGCACGAGAACGGCGCTTCGCCGGAGAAGCACATGTTCGAGACGTTCGGCTCGGGGGTGGGCGTCATCGATTTCGACAACGACGGCTGGCCCGACCTGTTTTTCGCCAACGGCGCCGACCTGGCGCACGGCAAGCGATCGCCAGGCAACGCGCTGTACCGGAACCTGGGCAATGGAATGTTCGCTACCGGCGTGACCGTGGGCGCCTACGATAACGCCGGCGTTCTCGATCTCTATGTGACCGGCTATGGCGGAAACCAGCTTTTTCACAACAACGGCAATGGCACATTCACGGACGTGACCGCGAAAGCCGGCGTGGGCGCCAGCGGCTGGAGCAGCAGCGCCGCCTGGGTGGACTACGACCGCGACGGGCTACCTGGATTTGTTCGTGGCCCGCTACGTGGATTACGATCTCAAAACCGGGCCCTATTGCGGCTACCAGAAACCGGGCTATCGCATGTACTGCGACCCTCAGCAGTTTGACGGCACGCCGGCCCTGCTCTACCACAACAACCGGGATGGCACCTTCACCGACGTTGGGCGCAAAGCCGGGGTGGCGAATCCGGCGGGCAAGGGGCTCGGCGTGGCCATCGGCGACATCGATGGCGACGGCTGGCCCGACATCTTCGTGGCCAACGACGGAGTCCGCAATTTTCTGTACCGCAATAAGGGCAACGGCACCTTCGACGACCTTACGTATGGCGCCGGTGTCGGCTTCGACATGAACGGCAAGACGATGAATGGCATGGGCGCCGAGATCGCCGACCTGGATAGCGACGGCCTTCCGGACATCTTCTTCACCGCTTTTTCGCGCCAGTACAACCCGTTCTATCGCAATCTGGGAAAGCTGCTGTTCGAAGACACCACGCTAAAGGCTGGATTGCCTACCAGCGTGGAAACGTTGGGATTCGGCACCAAGGTCTTCGACTTCGACAACGACGGCAACCAGGATATCTACATCACCACCGGGCACGTCACCGACAATGTGAAGCTCTACGATCCACAGATCTCTTACCGGCAGGCGGACCTGCTCTACCGGAACACCGGCGGCCATTTCCGCGACGTCTCTGCCGAAAGCGGTCCGGCGTTCCGCATCCAACACGTTGGCCGCGGCCTGGCGGTGGCGGATTTCGATAATGACGGCGACCTGGATATCGTGGTGACCGATGCAGGCGGCCGGCCCATGCTGCTGCGCAACGATGGGGGAAACCTTAACCACTCGATCGCGATTCGCGCGCGCGGCCGCGAGAGCAATCGCTTCGGGCTCGGCTGCAAGGTTAGGGTGACCAGCGGCAGCCGCACCCAGTTGCGCGAGATCAACCCATACGGCAGCTGCCTGAGCACCAGCGACGTGCGGCTGTTCTTCGGCTTAGGCGGCGAAGCGACCATCACCCGGCTGGAGATCGAGTGGCCCAGCGGGAAAAAGCAGGTGATCGAAAATGTTCGCTCAGGCCAGGTTCTGCTGGACGAGGCGGACGCCCGGCGGTGACCGCCGGGTACTTACGGCTGCTGCTCCGGCCCTATTGCGCCAGCCGGGCAGTGTACCGTTGCTTCTCGGAGAGCGCCACCGGCTGCCCGCTGTAGGTCCCGGTAGCGATCTTGTCACGAACCTCCGTAATCACCATCTCACCAACTTTGGCTGTTTCCACGTCGAGCACTTCCTTAGTGGTAGGGTCGCGCACCTCGCTCAACACTTTCAGCACGTCGAACCGGTCGCCGTTTTCCACCCCTTCGCTCGCACCAACGCTCAGGATCAAGGCGCTGCCGGATGCCTTGGCTATAAGCCCCTCAACCACTCTCGAGCGCAACGGCAATTGTGGCACCCTTTCATCGAGCCACTTGATCACCTTGTCCACAGCGTCGGATGTAGCTTCCCCGATGATGGTCTCCTGAAAATTCGAGCTGCTCAGATCGTTGGCGGCAGATCCCGAGTTTCCGCCCCCGGCCACAAAGACATCCCAATTCTTACTCGATCGCGAGGATTCCCCGCGCGCCTCGGCCGTCTCCAGCACCTCGCCGGTCTCGGTATCCACGATACGGAGCGCGATCGCGACCACGGCCTTTTCTTCCTTCTTGAATTGCCCGATCGCGCCGACTTTGTTTCCAACCAGAGGAACGTGGTGCAGCACGCTGCCGTAGGTCGAGCCCGAAACGCGGCTGCGTTCCGCCGTGTCGTCGCGGCCGAAGATGACGATATCGCCGAGCAGGATGCAATCGGCGCCGCTGACGCGCCCCGTCTTTACCTTTGTGCCCTTGTTGACCAACCCGGTGTTGTTCAGGTTGAGTTCCTTTTCGATCGCGTCGAGACGGGCGCGCTCCAGCAGCACGATATTATGCGCCTGGTGCATGCGGGCGGTGAGCATCGCGCGAATGCCCTGTCCGATATTCACATTGCTGTGAAACCAGTACTGGACCCACGTTGTCACCGCCGAATAGTCGAACGGCATCACGGCCAGCCGGCGCTTCTTGGGAGTCTTGGCGACAGCCGGTAACGTAGCCGCGGGAGCGGACACCGCGGCTGCCGCGACCGGGGCGGCTGCAGCGACCGGAGCGGGCGCCGCAGCCGCTGCGACCGCGCCGGACGCGGGGGCGGCGGCGGCCGCGGGATCCATCATCGCCTGAATGATGTTTTCGGACACGCCGGCCTTCTGCAGCTTCAACATGTCTGCCGTCGACAACTTGTAGGCTTTGCCCTCCCTGCGAATGGTGCTGACAACCAGCGATTCCGACATCCCGCCTTTTACCAGCTCGATAATCGTATCCACCCCCGAAGCTGGCGTCGTCGCCGATGCCTTCTTAGCCGCCGGTGGCGGCGCCTGTTTGGGCTGCTGTGCCAGCGCGACCCACATGGTGGTGGACACGATCAATAGTCCAAGCATCTGTTTCGTCATTGGAATTCCCCTTCGCTCGGCTCACTGGCCGACCACAATCGTCAGGTTCTGCCCGGCGCTCACGCCGTCCACCGTCAACTCGATCGGCTGATCGCCGGCTGGCACGTTCGGCACCACGACGTTGAATTGATACAAGCCGATGCTGCCCCCCACCATACCCGCAAACGTCACGTTCGCCGCCACGCCTCCAATCCGCAACTCATAGGAAAGCGACAGAGGAGACGCCGTTGCCGCTACTACTCCCGCCTGTGTCGGCGGGTTGGTCGGGCCGCATCCCAGCGCATAGATCGAAATCGGGCTTCCCGGCGAAGGCGCTATGAACGCTACGCCCGGCAGCATGTTGGGCCGGCCAATGAACGTCAGGAAGTCCGGCGTCAGCGCCACCACATACTGCTTGCCGCCGATTAAGAATTGTGGCACCGTCTGCAAGGAAGGCGAAATCCGCGCCCGGTTCACCGTCCCTACGTTGCTCGCGCCCAGCGAATTCTTCACCTGAATCTGTACCGGGCCGGTCGCGGTATCGTCCGGCGTGTTGATATTGATCTGGGTTGGGCTAATGTAGTAGATGAAAGCGGCTTTCCCGTTCACCGTCACGCTCACACCGTCCAGCGACGTAGGCGCGTTGGGGCCATTGAAGTCGCCGCCTGCCCAAGTCCTGGTCGTCTGCGCCAGGTTCGTGCCGTAGATTTCCAGATAGGTGTTCGACGAGAAACCCGCCTTCCCCAGGAACGAGGGTTGCGCGAAGTTCGAGGCGCTCAGGGCTGGTACAGGCGCAGGACCGACACGGCGAATTCTCCTGTTGCCGTAGTCGGCGATATACAGGGCACCCGTCGAATCCGTCGTCAATCCAACTGGCCCATATATCTGTGCCTTGACGGCATCGCCGCCATCGCCGGAGAGACCACCGGCACCGGTGCCGGCATACACCGTAACAATGCCGGTGCTGGCTGCCACCTTTCGAATCCGCGAGGCATCGAATTCGGCGATGTACAGATTCCCGGCAGGGTCTAGCGCAATGCCATCGATGGACAGGAATTGCGCCGAGAGGGCCGGACCGCCGTCGCCCGCGGAGCCCCGGGTGCCGCTCCCAGCCACCGTGGTGACCGTAGTCCCATCTGCGGAAATCTTGCGCACCTTCGGAGCCGTTGGCGAGCCACGATAACTGCTGTCGGCGAAATAGATGCTGCCATCCGGAGCGACGAACAGGGCGGCCGGATCGATATCGGCGGCCAGCGGAGGGCCGTTGTCGCCGGTAGATCCCCTGCGGCCCGTGCCGGCAATTGTCGTAATGATGCCGGTGCTCTTAGTGATTTTGCGAATGCGCGCGTGGCCGTAATCCACAATCAGCAGGTTTCCGGCAGCGTCGACCGCCAAGTCCAGCGGCAGGTAAATAGAGGAGCTGGTCGCGGGCCCGTTGTCGCCCCCGAAGGCTGCACTGCCGTTGCCGGCGAAGGTCGTGATGATGCCATTGGTGCCGATGCGGCGGATGCGGGCGTTGCCATAGTCGGCGATATAGATCGTTCCGTCGGGATCCACAGCGACGGAGGTAGGATTGCCAAGCTTAGCGGCGGTGGCAAGCGCGCCATCGCCCGAAAAGCCGACCTCGCCTGTTCCCGCAATGGTGGTCACATTCGCCAGGCGGTCGATCTTGTAGATGGAATGTTTTAGATAATCCGCGACATACATGCTGCCTGCGGCGTCGAGAGTTACGTCGATCGGCCCACCCCAGGTAGTACTGCCAGCAGCCGTAGTGATGATCTGCGCTCCACTTGGCATCGCAAAGCCAAAGACCGCTAGTACCAGTGGTAAATGTCCTTGTAAGTCCATTTATATGCTCCTCCTTTTCGGATTCTTGACCCTCGGATCGTTAGTGGCACATCGCTCTACCAGGGGCCCGTCGTCTCTCACTTGGCATTGCGCAAACGCGGTGGGAAAACTATCATTCGATCGGCAAAACTGTCATGGCAGATGTTTTCGAAAAAGGGAACGTGGGTGCTTCCGGATGCCTTACAAGCCCCTCACTGGCCGACTACAATCGTCAGTTCTGCCCGGCGTTCACGCCGTCCACCGTCAGCTCAACCGGCTGATCGCCGACCGGCACGTTCGGCGCCACTACGTTGAATTGATACAAACCGATGCTGCCCCCACCATACCCGCAAACGTCACGTTCGCCGCCGCGCCTCCAATCCGCAACTCATAGGGAAGCGGCAGAGGAAACGCTGTTGCCGCTACTGCTCCAGCCTGTGTCGGCGAGTTGGTCGGGCCGCATCCAGCGCATAGATCGAAATCGCCATTCCCCGGGGAGGCCGCTATGAACGATACGCCCGGCAGCATGTTGGGCCAGCCAATGAACGTCAGGAAATGCGGCGTCAGCTACCACGTACTGCTTGCTGCCGATTAGGAATTTGCGGCACCGTCTGCAAGGAAGGCGAAATCCGGGCCCGGTTCACCGTCCCTCCATTGCTCGCGCCCAGCGAGTTCTTCACCTGAATCTGCACCGGGCCGGTCGCGGTGTCGTCCGGCGTGTTGTTATTGATCTGGGTTGGGCTGATGTAGTAAATGAATGCCGCCTTCCCGTTCAGCGTTACGCTCACACCGTCCAGTGACGTGGGTGCGTTGGGACCATTGAAGTCGCCTCCAGCCCGAGGTCTGGTTGTTTGCGCGAGATTCGTGCCGTAGATTTCCACATAGGTATTGGACGAAAGGCCCGCCTTACCCAGGAACGAAGGCAGCGCGAAATTGGTCGAACTGAGGGCCGGAAGAGTTGGGGGCGAAATCTTGCGAATTCGCTGGTTTCCAGAGTCGGCGACGTACAGGTTGCCTGCCGAATCCACCGCCAGGTCCATTGGCGCATTCAACCGGGCTTTGGTCGCGTCGCCGCCATCGCCAGAGAGACCTGCGCTTCCCGTGCCTGCATATGTCGAGATGATGCCGTTCGCCGAGACCTTTCGAATGCGATTGCCAAGGGTCTCGGCGATATACAAGTTCCCAGCGAATCCACGGCGATGCCATCGATGGATTGGAACGACGCTGCCTGAGAGCTTTGAATATAACCTGTTCTGGCGAAGATGGTCACACTGGCGAGGCGATCGATCTTATAGACCACGTTCCCGTCATAATCCGCGACATATATATTCCCCGCAGTGTCGAGAGCCAGTTCCACCGGCCCCCCCAAGGTGGTGCTTCCAGCCGCCGTACTGATGGTTTGTGCTTCCGCTAGCGTTGGAGATGTTAGTACGGCCAGGACTAACCCTAGTACATTCCCCCTATAATCCCATGTTACATCCTCCGTTTGAATCTTGACCCAGTCGAATCTCCAGTGATAGGATCGCTTTACCAGCGGCCAGAGTGGTTCCTTTACTTCGCATTGCGCAAACGCCGTGGGAAAACTATCATTCGATCGGCAAAAGTCGTCATGGCAGACGTTTTCGAAAGTGGCGATCTCGCGGCCGCGGGCGGCCAGGCGGTCGATTATCTCTTCAACGTCACGTACGAAGAACTGCGGCGCTTGGCCGCTAGCGTGAGACGCGACGACCCCAGCGCCACCTTGAATCCCACTGCGCTGGTGCATGAGGCGTGGCTGAAACTCGCCGGCTCCGGCTATTTCGCGTCCATGTCGCTTCTCCATTTCAAGCGGATTGCCGCCCGTGCCATGCGGCAGGTGCTGGTAGAGGCGGCACGCCGGCGCAACGCCCGGAAACGGGGCGGCGGCCCCGACGTTTGTTTCGTGACGTTTGAAGATGCACTGGAACAGCCGTCTTCCGGCGCCGGGGAAGTGCTCCGGCTTGACGCCGCCTTGAATGAACTGGCGCGGCTGAACCCAAGACAGGCCCTGATGGTCGAGAGCCGGTTCTTCGGCGGCCTCGATGTCGGAGAAACCGCCACACTGCTCGAGGTTTCGGAGGTGACGATTCTCCGGGACTGGCGTGCCGCCAAAGCCTGGCTCGCACAGGAACTCCAGCAGCGTCCCTAAGCCCATGGATAGCGACCGTTGGGACCGAATCCAGACTCTCTTTCACGATGCGGCCGACCTGCCCGCGTCCGAGCAGCGGGTCTTTCTCATGGCGGCGTGCGCCGACGATGACGGTCTTGTGGCAGAGGTGCTCCGGCTGATTGACTCCGACGGTCGCGGCGCACCCCTCCTCGAGCGCGGCGTGGCGCATGCCGCCAAGGATGTTTTCGGCGAAGCCGTGATCGCGCCTGCTTGCCGGGAAATCGGCCCGTACCGTCTCAAACGGCTGCTCGGCGAGGGCGGAATGGGTGTGGTGTACCTGGCGGAGCGCGAAGACCTGGGCAGCGTCGTCTCCATCAAAATCCTGCGCGATGCCTGGATGTCGCCATCGCGCCGGGAGCGCTTTACCGCTGAGCAACGGATGCTCGCGCAACTCACCCATCCCTACATCGCCCGGATCTACGATGCCGACACCCTGCCCGATGGAACGCCGTGGTTCGCCATGGAGTACGTGGAAGGAAAGCCTCTCGACGCCTACTGCAAGACCCGCCGATGCTCCGTCGCGGAGCGCCTGCGGCTCTTTCGCTCCGTGTGCGAGGCGGTCGAGTACGCGCACGAACACGCCATCATCCACCGCGACCTCAAGCCCTCAAATATTCTGGTCAAAGGAGACGGCAGCGTTCGCCTGTTGGATTTCGGGATCGCCAAACACATCGATGGGTTTGGCCACCCGGTTGACGGGACCGTCACCGGCTTGCGCCTGATGACGCCCGCTTACGCCGCGCCCGAGCAGATCCGCGGCGACCAGGTAGGCGTACAGACAGACGTCTACTCCCTGGGCGTCATCCTCTATGAGCTCCTGGCGGGCCGCCCGCCGTACGATCTCACGAACCTTACCCCGGCCGAAGCCTCGGCTGCGATCACCGGGGGCGACCCCGACCGTCCCTCCGGAGCCGCGGCCGATCGGCTTTCGCTCCCGCGCACCGCGTGGGCCGACCTCGACGTCCTCTGCCTCACCGCCATGCACAAAGATCCGCAGCGGAGGTACCGGTCGGTCGAAGCGCTGATCCACGATCTCGACCACTTCCTCAACCAGGAACCGCTCGAATCGCGTCCCGATAGCACTGCCTACCGCTTGCGCAAGTTCATCGCCCGCCACCGGCGCGCGGCCTTTGCGGCGGCCTCCGCGTTTGCCCTGCTCTTGACTCTGGTAGTCTTCTTTACCGTGCGGCTGGCGCGGGCGCGCAATGCCGCGTTGGCTGAAGCCGCCCGCACCGCGCGCATCCAGCGGTTCATGCTCAACCTCTTCGAAGGCGGCGACAAGGCCGCTGGGCCCACCGATGACCTTCGCGTTGTCACTCTGATCGACCGCGGTGTCGAGGAGGCCCGTTCTCTAGCCAACGAGCCCGCGGTGCAGGCCGAGCTCTATCAGACGCTAGGGGGCATTTACCAGAAACTGGGCAAGTTTGATCGCGCCGATGTCCTGATGCGCGAGGCCCTCGATGAGCGCCGGTCTCTGCTCGGGGCCGGGCACCCGCAAGTTGCGGAAACCCTGCTGGCGCTGGGGCTGCTCCGGCTCGACCAGGCCCAACTCGAAGAGGCGGAGCGATTGGCGCGCGAAGGCCTCGAGAAAATCAAGCGCTTTAGGCCGCGCGACGATACCGCCCTGGCCCGTGCCACATCCACCGTCGGCAAGGTGCTGGCGGCGCGCGGCCAGTATAAAGAGGCCATCGCGCTGCTCGAGGGTGCCGTAAACGAGCAGCAGCGAATGTCGCCGGCCAGCGCCGATCTGGCCGCAAGTCTCACTGAACTGGCGGCCGCACAATTCCTGAACGGCAACTACGACTCTGCCGAGGCGTTGGACCAGCGTGTTCTGGCGATGCACCGGCAACTCCGCGGCGCCCGCCACCCGCTCGTCGCCGACGATCTCATCAACCTCGGCGATATCCATTTCCAGCGTGGCCGCTACGATCGCGCCGAGCAGTTCGATCGCCAGGCGCTCGAAATCACGACCGCCTTTTACGGCGAGAACCACTATCAGACCACAACCGCCCTGACCGCCCTCAGCCAGGCGCTGATCTTTGAAAAACGCTTCGACGACGCGGAGGCGCTCCTCCGGCGGGCGCTCGCGATTCGCGAACACGTGTACGGGCCTATGCATCCCAACGTGGCCTCAACCCTGAACGAGATCGGCAACCTGGCCTACCAGCGCGACCGGTTGGAGGAAGCGGAGGCCTGCTTCCGCCGCGTGTTTGACATTTACCGGGCCGTTTACGGTGAGCGTCACTACCTGCCCGGACTTGCGCTGGCGAACCTCGCCAGCGTCTACATGGACCGCAAGGCGTGGGGCCGCGCCGAGCAGATGTACCGCGACGTCATCCGGCGGTTCCGTGAGACTCTGCCGGCCGATCATATGAACCGGGCGATCGCGGAGATCAAGCTGGGGCGCGTGCTGGTTCGCCAGCATCGTTACCTCGACGCGGAACCGCACACGCTCGCGGGCTTTCAAATTCTGCAAGAACAGACCAGCCCATCGGTAAGCTGGCTGCGGGGCGCAAGGAAAGACCTGGTTGAAATCTATACAGCCGCTGGGCAGCCAGGCAGAGCCGCCGAATTTCAGGCGCAGATCGACTCCGCCGGCACGCCCAAGTAGGGACCGCTCTAAAACCTTGAGCGCACCGCGGCACCAAGCCCGGACGGGCCCACCTTCCGGCGGGCGAGTACCCGCATTTTGGGGTGCGAGCCCCCCCATAAGATTCGTCGAGCCGCGCGAATTCTGGATTATCGTACCTTCAAATGACTCAGAAACGCGTTTGCGAAACGTGCAAAAACACTCATTGTGTGGCGCGTTGCCGCTTTGCCAAACCGGTTCCTCCGCCGGTGAAGCGAGCGGCCTAGGCTGAGTTCCGGCATGGCGGGCAGCCCCCCGACTGCCCCGTTGCCCTAATCTGGGTAGATGCCACCGCGAATCCTCTCGGAGCCCGCACCGCCTGCCGACATACGCCTTCCTTATGGCAGTGAATCCAGCCAGATAGTCGATTTCCGGCTGCCCGGCGTCCCCGGTCTTCGCCCGCTGGCCGTCATGATTCACGGTGGATTTTGGCGCGCCAGGTTCAACCTGCTCCATGCCGGCCATCTCTGCGCCGGTCTGGCGGCGGCCGGTTTTGCCTCTGCCAACATTGAGTACCGGCGGGGGGGAGAAGTTGGCTGTGGTTGGCCCGGCACCTTTCTGGATACGAAGAACGCGGTTCAGTTTGCCAGGGATCGCGCCAACCTGGTTCGTGGGGATGCGCAGCGCACCTTGGTGCTGGGCCATTCCGCGGGAGGCCACCTGGCGCTCTGGCTCGCGGGCGAAATCGGCGATCTTGCCGGCGTAGTGTCGCTCGGTGGCGTCGCGAGCTTGCGACTGGCTTGGGAAATGGGCCTGGGTGACAACGCCGTTCGCGAATTTATGGGAGCCACACCCAAGCAGGCGCCGGACCTCTACCGCTCGGCCGATCCGGAGGGCCGTCCGTCCGCCGTGCCACGCGTCTTGATTCACGGAACCGCAGACGACCGGGTGCCTATCGAATTGAGCCGCGAGTATGTACAGCTGCGGCAGGGGGATCCCGGCCCGGTGAAACTGGTCGAACTCCCGGGAGGCGACCACTTCGACGTGGTCGACCCGCAGAGCCGTTTTTGGGAAGTGGTGGTGGCGGAACTGATGCGTCTGGCTACTGCTTCGCCTTCGTGACCGTGTTCTCTGCCAGCAAACGCTCCACCAGCCCGTTGACTTCTTCCTTCAACCGCTGGTGAAACTCGCCGCTGGCTGCGCCCGCGAAACCGGCGTGGACGCTCCGCACCCGGCCGTCGCGGCCGAGAAAGAACGTGGTGGGCCAGGCATTCAGGTTCACGGCTTGCGGGAGTTTGTCGCTCAAGTCGCTTTGTTGGCCGGCCAGCAGCACGGGGTATTCGATGCCATACCGCTTGATAAAAGCCCGCAGCCGCGTGGGGTTGTTCAACTGTTCGGCCTCCTCGAATGAAAGGGCGACGATCTCCAAGCCGCGGCTGTGGTATTTGCGGTAGAGTTGCACCAGGAACGGCGCTTCGTCGTGGCAGTTGGGGCACCAACTGCCACCGATGGCGACGATCACCACTTTGTTCTGGAAGCGCGGATCGGTGTTGGAGACGATGCGGCCGTCCAGATCGGGAGCGCTGAAACGCAAAGGCTCGGTGGGGTCCTTGACGCTGGTGTGGCGCGAGGGATCGGTGGGCTGCGGCAGGCCTTTAGCGCGGGCATCGGCCGAGCGGACCGCCGTCATCTCCTCCTTGCCGTTCTGAACCACCTTGAGTGTGCCGTCTCTCTGCGGCGTCACTTCCAACAGCAACGGGCGGGCACCGGAGAAATGGCTCAGCACGAATCTGCCATCCCGAAACGTGCCCGCCAGCGTGCCGGTGTCGCCATCCACTCGCAGGATCGCCGCGGTGACTTCGGGCCCGGACTGTCGCACGATGAATCGCCACGCCGATTCGCCTTTCGAACTCTGGACCGCTACTTCCCAGAGGCCGGCGATGGCCGGCACATCGGCTTCGGTGAGCGGCGAGGGCGCGAACCGTTTGGCCTGAAACGGATAGGGACGGCCGGCGCGCGTGTAGGTTCCCCGTAGGACGCCATCCTGCAGCGAGGTTTCGAGTTTGGCGGCATAGTAGTCGAAGGCCAGTGTGAGGGCCCCGTTTTCGAAGCGGCCGCCGGTGGACGAGAGCCGCTCCTCGCCGTTAAAGAAGGTCCCGCTGGCAGACGAACCCTGGTTGGCGAACTCCATGCGGAAAGGGATGTCGAGGCCGTTTACCTGGACAGTGGCGTCCCAAAGCCCGTTGAGCGATTGGGCCAGCGCGGCGGGGGCGGCGGCGGTGGCCAGGAGGATGGCGGTCATGGGGGTTAGACGCATCGGTAGCTCCTCAAACATCCCAAAGTCTCTAGAGATTGTACATTATCCGGGGCCGTAGAATAAGGGGCCCACTCCCGAGGCAAAGTACCTGTATCCGGGCCACCGAACAGCTTGGCATAATACAGTCACGGATGAGTGTGGATTTTCGGAAGGACATCGACGGCCGGATTGCGGCAGGCGACGTGGCTGGTGCGGTCCGGATGCTTGCCGGGTTGTGGGAACGGGATGGAGGCGCTGGCTTGGCCGGGTTCATTGCCTCACGATACGAGAAACTCAGAGGGTATCTGCCCCTGGTCCCTTATCGTCTGGCAGTGCTGCGCTCTTTCACGGTGGAACCCGTCACGCCGATCTTGCGGGCGGCGGCATTCACTCACGGTATCGACCTGGAAACTCACATGGGCGAGTTCAACGCTTACGCGCAGGAGATTCTAGACCCTGAGAGCACCCTCTATCGCTTTCGTCCTGATGCTGTAGTGCTGGCCGTGCAGACCCGGGACGTAGTCCCCGATTTGTGGCGGGAATTTTCCCGTCTGGGCGAAAGCGAACGCGCTGCCGCCACGGAGACCACCCTCTCCCGGTTTCGCGGCTGGGTGCGCGCCTTCCGCGAACACAGCCAGGCGGCGCTGATCATTCATTCGCTGGAGACGCCCAGCGTGGCCGTCGAGGGCATTCTGGATGGCCAGACGGAGGAGAACCAGAGCGAATCCATCCGGCGTATCAACCGCGGCTTGCGGACTCTGGCCCGCGAGTATCGGGGCGTTTACATCTTGGATTATGACGCTCTGGTGGCCCGCCATGGCCGGGCAACTTGGGGCGATGAGCGCAAATGGCTCACGGTCCGGCTGCCCGTGTCATCCCCGCACCTGCAGCACCTGGCCGGGGAATGGCTGCGTTTCCTCCACCCGCTTACCGGCAAGGTTGCCAAGTGCGTTGCCGTCGACCTGGACAACACGCTCTGGGGCGGCGTAATTGGAGAGGACGGCATGGCCGAAATCCGGCTAGGCCCAGAGTATCCGGGCGCCGCGTTTCAGGAAGCGCAACGAGCCTTGCTGGACCTGACTAGCCGGGGCATTCTCCTGGCCGTCTGCAGCAAGAACAATGCCGCCGACGCCATGGAGGCGATTGCCCGCCATCCCGGCATGGTGCTGCGCCCCCGCGATTTCGCGGCCACCCGGATCAACTGGAACCAGAAGGCGCAAAGCCTGCGGGAAATTGCGGCCGAGTTGAATATCGGGCTCGATAGCGTGGCCTTCCTGGACGACAATCCCGTGGAGCGGCAGCACATCCGCGAGCAGGCGCCGGAAGCAATTGTCATCGACCTGCCAGAGGACCCGATGCGCTTTGCACAGGCTATTCGGGACTGCCCGTATTTCGAACGGCTCGCGCTCTCCGAAGAGGACCGGCGGCGCGGCGAATATTATGCGTCCGAGCGCGAGCGGGCCAAACTGGCCGGCAGCGTGGCATCCAAGGAAGACTTCTACCGTTCCCTGGAGCAAGTGGCCGACATCGCGCCCGTGAGCGCCGCGACCCTGGCGCGGGTGGCCCAGTTGACGCAGAAGACCAACCAGTTCAACCTGACGACGCGCCGCTACACGGAG
>Ga0209067_10001450_pt1 | contig 14608 bp, 13 predicted proteins | sample ColStrG_CSR_2013_FD_187199 | JGI IMG/M metagenome (GOLD analysis project Ga0209067, IMG submission 187199) | Freshwater sediment microbial communities in response to fracking from Pennsylvania, USA - Cold Stream Run_MetaG_CSR_2013 (SPAdes)... | ecosystem: Environmental > Aquatic > Freshwater >... | reverse complement strand
GCGGCCGCCAGGGTGGGCGGGGCGACGACGGGATTCGGAGGCTTGGCGGTCTCGATGAGCGTCAGCGCGTTGGTGACGCTGCCGTGGACCCTGACACGAGTCGACTACGTCGCGCATCACGCCCTCCTGGGCGGGCGACTGGCTCTGGTGGGACTGATGTCCATCGTCCTTGGCTTCGCGGCCGAGCTCCAAGCCCTGCGCCGGCTGAGTCCCGCCGCCGCCGGGGTGCTCATGAGCCTCGATCCGGCCATCGCGTTCGTGATCGGCGCGCTGTTGCTGCACGAGCGCGCCACCGTCTGGGTCGTGCTCGGTCTGGTCCTGGTGGTGACGGCCGGCGTCGGCGTGACGATCGATCGAACGGCCCCCGAGCAGATCGTTCCCCAGTAGGGCGCCGCGGGGTCAAATCGGGCGCGAAGATTAGGCTGGCAGGGTGTCGACGCCCAAGACCTTCGCCATCCGGACCTTCGGTTGCCAGATGAACGAGCATGACTCCGAACGTCTCGCCGGACTGCTGGTCAGCGAAGGCATGGTGGCGGCCGTTGATGACTCCTCGGCAGACGTGGTCATCTTCAACACGTGCACGATCCGCGAAAACGCTGACCTCAAGCTCTACAGCGCCCTGGGGCACCTCAAGGCGGAGAAGGAGCGTCGCCCCGACATGCAGATCGCCGTGGGGGGATGCATGGCACAAAAGGATCGCGGCCAGATCCTCGAGCGCGCCGGTTGGGTCGACGTGGTCTTTGGCACCCACAACCTCAGTGCGGCTCCTGCCCTGTTGGCGCGCGCCGCGCTCGAAGGCCCCCTGGTCGACGTCTGGGACGCGCCCGACCCGATGGCGGCGCGCGACATGGCGCCAGCGCTCTACGCCGTGAGGGAGTTACCCTGGGCGGCCTGGATGACCATCCAGACGGGCTGTGACAACACCTGCGCGTACTGCATCGTTCCCTCAGTGCGCGGCGGCGAGATCAGCCGACCCTTTGACGACCTCCTCGCCGAAGGCGAGATGCTGGCCAAGTCCGGGGTCACCGAGATCACGGTACTGGGTCAGAACGTCAACTCCTACGGACGCGACATCACCAAGCGGCGACCGCTCTTCGCGGACCTGCTGCGAGCCCTGGGGCGTATCGAGGGCATCGAGAGGATTCGCTTCACGAGCCCCCACCCCAAGGACCTTCGCCCCGAGACCATCGCCGCCATGGCCGAAACGGCCGCGGTCTGTCCGCAACTTCACCTCCCGCTGCAATCGGGTTCCGATCGTGTCTTGCGCCTGATGCGTCGCGGCTACGGCGCCGAACGCTACCTCCAGCGACTGCGCGACGCGCGATCGGGCATCGACGACCTCCACGTGACCACGGACCTCATCGTGGGCTTCCCCGGCGAGACCGAGCAGGACTTCGAGGAGACCTTGGCCGTGGTGGCCGAGGCCGACTTCGATGCGGCCTACACCTTCATCTTCTCGCCGCGTGAGGGCACGAGGGCGGCCGCGTTGGTGAAGGACTTCGTGGCCGACGACGTGATCGCCGACCGCTTCGCGCGGCTCAAGGCGGTGTTGGACCGTTCGGCGTTGCGTCACCACGAGGCCCGCGAGGGACTGGTGGAGGAAGTACTCGTCGAGGGGCCATCGCGGCGCAACGACCAGGTGCTCTCGGGCCGGACCCGTCAGGGCAAGTTGATCCATTTCGCAGTGCCCTCACCGACGCTGCGACCCGGCGCGTTGGCCCAGGTGCGCGTGACGCACGGCGCTCCCTACCACCTGCTCGGCGAACTGGTCTCGGTGCTGCGTTCGCCGCGCCACAAGGTACGACTTCCCGTGTCGTCGTCGTGAAGAACCACGGCGGCATGGCGGTCGCCCTGGTGGGCGCGACCGCATCGGGAAAGTCGGCACTCGCTCACGCGCTGGCGCTCGAGGGTCGAGGCACCGTCGAGGTGGTCTGCGTCGACTCGATGACCGTCTATCGGGGCATGGACATCGGTACCGCCAAGCCCACGGCCGCCCAACGCGCCGAGGTGTCCTACCACCTGCTCGACCTCGTCGATCCCGGTGACGAATTCACCGTGGCGCAGTTCCAGTCCGCGGCGCGCGACGCGGTCGACTCCGTGTGGTCCCTCGGCGGATCGGTGATCTACGTCGGGGGAACCGGGCTCTACGGACGCGCCGTGCTGGACAACTTGGACATTCCCGGGCAGTTCCCCGCGACGCGCGCCGCGTTGGAGGCCCGTCACGACGACGCGGCGGTCCTCTACGACGAACTCGTGCGCCTCGACCCGGCGGCGGCCGCCAAGATGGAGCCGACCAACGCTCGTCGCATTATGCGGGCGCTCGAGGTGACGATGGGGAGTGGTCGCCCGTTTTCCTCGTACGGATCAGGACTTCGTCACTACGGGGCGCCCCGAGTGGTGCAAGTCGGGCTGAATTGTGAATTTGGTGTCTTGGATGTGCGAATTGCTAGACGTTTCCAGAGTTGGATGGAAGAAGGACTACTAGAGGAGGTCGCACGCCTGAGGGAACAGGGGATGAGTCGTACGGCCCGACAAGCCGTGGGATATCGCGAATTGCTTCGTCACCTCGAAGAGGGTGTCGACCTTGAGAAGTGTGTCGAGGACGCCATCACCCAGAGTCGGCGACTGGCTCGTCGCCAGCGTTCGTGGTTCCAGCGCGATCCGCGCGTGGAGTGGTTCGATGACCCCTCCGATGCGGCGAAGCGGCTCGACGAAGTTCTGAGAAGTCCTGATGGGTTCGTGCGAGACTAAGACTATGGCACTTCGATCGTTACAAAAGTGGCAGGGTGCGGGCAACGACTTCTTGGTCGACGTCGTGGAGCAGGGTTCGGCACCGTGGTGGAACGCCACACGGGCCCGTGCCGTGTGCGATCGCCACATGGGCGTCGGTGCCGACGGACTGCTCGTCGCCTCGGTGGGCTCGACCATTTCGATGTCGCTCTACAACGCCGACGGCACGGTCGCCGAGATGTCGGGCAACGGCATCCGTTGCCTGGTCGCCGCGGTGCGGCGCGCGACGGGGCGTTCGGACCATGAGATGCGCGTCAGCACCCTCGCCGGTGAGCGACTGGTGACCTTGGATCTGCGTGACGACTGCGGTGTGGGCAGTGTGGACATGGGACCGGTGACCCTGGGCGGCACCTTGGAGGGAGCCCTGGGCGTCGCCCACGTGGGCAACCCTCACATCGTGGTGGTCGACAACCCCGACTGGGACGACATCAATCGCGAGGAGATGGCGGCCAAGCTCGCGTTCCAACTCGGTGGCGCGAACGTGGAGTTCGTGCAAATCATCGACGAGGCCCACGTCGCGATCCGCGTCATCGAACGCGGGGTCGGCTGGACCATGGCGTGCGGGACGGGCTCGGTGGCCACCGCGGCCGTCTGTCAGCAGCGTGGCTTCACTGGAGCCGACGTGATGGTGGACAACCCGGGCGGATCCCTGCGCGTGACGTTGCGCGAAGATGGCGCGCGGCTCGAAGGTCCCGTGAAGTTCGTCGCGAACGTGGAGTGGCTCGCGGGGTGACGTACGTCCCCACCACACTGATCGACCGCACGTTTCGCGAAAAGATTGTGTTGGTGGGTGTCCAGTTCCCCGGGATGTCGTCGGACGAGCTCGATCATCAACTCGACGAATTGGCCCTCCTGGTGGACACCGCCGGCGCCGACGTCGTCGCTCGCGTGGTGCAACGACGCGACGCGCCCGACCCGGCCACCTTCTTGGGTTCGGGCAAGGTCAACGAACTCAAGGAGATCTGTCTCGCCGTGGACTCCGACACCGTGGTCTTCGAGCAGAACCTCTCGCCGGCCCAGCAGCGAAACCTGGAGAAAGTCCTGGGTCGCACCGCCATCGATCGCACCGCGGTGATCCTGGACATCTTCGCCCAGAACGCCCGTACCCCCGAAGGCAAGGCGCAGGTGGAGCTCGCGCTGTTGCAGTACCGACTGCCGCGACTGCGCCGGGCTGGCGGCTCTCTCTCCCAGCAGGCGGGCGGCATCGGAACCCGAGGTCCGGGCGAGACCCAGCTCGAGGTCGATCGTCGTCGCCTCGTGCATCGGATCCACCACATCCGTCAAGAGCTCAAACAGATCGACCGCACGCGTGACGTGCAGCGTCAAGGTCGTGACCGCGGCCGTCATCGCGAGGTGACCCTGGTGGGCTACACCAATGCGGGAAAGTCCTCGATACTCAACGCGCTCACCGACGCCGGCGTCGAGGCCGAGGACCGGTTGTTCGTGACTCTCGATCCGCGCACGCGTCAGCGCCAACTTCCGGGCGGCGAGACCATATTGGTGACCGACACCGTCGGGTTCATCTCGAATCTGCCCCACGAGCTCGTCGAGGCCTTCATGAGCACGCTGAAATCGGTGCAGCTGGCCGACTTGTTGGTGCACGTGGTCGACGGTGCGAGCGACGACGCCGAGGCCCAGATCAGCGCCGTCCGTGACGTGTTGCGCGAGATCGGCGCCGACGCGGTCCCCGAACTGCTGGTCTTCAACAAGGCCGACGTGCCCGGGTCGCGCTCGCGCGACCTCGCCAAGGTCTACGAGGGCAGCGTGTGGGTCTCGGCGCTGACCCACGAGAATCTTGAGGAGTTGATCGGTGTCGTGGGCGTTCGCCTGCGTACCCAGGACCGGGTCGTGACGTTGCGCTTGCCCCTGGAGCGCGGCGACCTCGTGGCAGCGGCGCATCGCGAGGGTGAGGTGATCGAGACCTCGGTCGACGAGGAGTTCGTCACCGTTCGCGTCGTCCTTGACGAGGTCGGAGCGGCTCGCTTCGCCGAATGGAGGTCGACCCCGTGAGCTTCACCCCGCCTCCCTACCCCTATGAGCGCCTGGACGGGCTCAAGATCGCCGCCGCCCGCCACGAAGGTGGTCCGATCGACTGTTCCATCGGCACGCCGGTCGACGCACCCCCCGACTTCGTGGTGGCCGAATTGGGGCGCGCCAGCGGTGTCCGCGGCTATCCACCATCGGCGGGCAACGCGCGCTTCCGCGAGTCGGCGGCGGGCTGGCTCCGGCGTCGATTCGACGTGGAGGTGGCCGCGTCGCAGTTGGCCGCGTGCGTGGGAACCAAGGAGTTCGTGGCGTCGTTGGCGGGCTTCTTGCATTTGCGCCGCGATGACCGTGACACCGTCTTGTACCCCGCGATCTCGTATCCGACCTACGCCATGGGAGCGACGTTGGCCGGTCTTCGTGCGGTCGAGGTGCCGATGCGTGCGGGTGCCTTGGACCTGGCGTCGATCGATCCCGAGGACGTCGCTCGGGCCCTGGTCCTCTGGTCCAATTCCCCGTCCAATCCGAGCGGGTACCTCGACGACCTCGGCGCCGCGGCGACGTGGGGGCGCGCCCACGACGTCCTCGTGGCCAGCGACGAGTGTTACGCCGACTACACCTGGAGCGACCGGCCCCGCAGCATCCTGGAGCACGGGTTCGACAACGTGCTGGCGGTCCACTCGATCTCCAAACGTTCGAATCTGGCGGGCGCGCGCGCGGGTTTCTACGCGGGTGACCCTGAAGTGGTCGCCTACCTGCGATTGGTGCGCCAGCACGCCGGGCTGATGGTGGCCGCGCCGATCCAATCCGCGGTCGCTCTCGCCTACGACGACGATGCGCACGTCGAGGTCCAGCGAGAGGTGTATTCACGCCGACTGCGCATGCTCGCCGAGGCGTTGCGTGCCGCGGGGGTGGACTGTCCCACGCCCGAGGGATCGTTCTACCTGTGGTGCTCGCGCGAGGGGATGGACGGTTGGCAACTCGCGGCGTGGCTCGCCGAGACTTCGGGTCTCATCGTGAGTCCGGGTGAACTCTACGGACCCTCGGGCAGCGCGTTCGCGCGCATCGCCATGGTGCAACCGGACGAACGCATCGAGCTGGCGGCGGCGCGACTCACGGGGTCGGCGTAGGTCCTCGAACTACGATTGGTCCATGAGCGACCTCGAAACACGCATCCGCCATTGGTACGAACACATCGGGGAGATGAGTCCGGAGAATCTCGAGGCCCGCCGCGATGTGGAATTGGTCATCACCAAGCTCGATGACGGACAGTTACGCGTGGCGGAGGTGACGCCCAACAGTGACGTGGTGGTCCATGACTGGGTCAAGCAGGCGATCCTCCTGCTGTTTCGCCTGAAGGCGATGACGACGAGCGAGGTGGGCCCCTTCGAGTTCCACGACAAATTGGAGTTGAAGACCGACTACGCCCGGCGCGGGGTGCGGGTGGTTCCCGGTGCCTCGGCGCGCCGGGGGAGTTTCCTCAGCCCCGGGGTGATCATGATGCCCAGCTACGTCAACATTGGTGCCTGGGTGGGTGAGAACTCGATGGTCGACACGTGGGCGACCGTGGGGAGTTGCGCGCAGATCGGTTCGAACGTCCATCTCGCCGGCGGGGTCGGGATAGGTGGCGTCCTCGAACCCGCCAACGCCGTCCCGGTGGTCATCGAGGACGGCGCGTTCATCGGCAGTCGCTGCATGGTGGTCGAGGGCGCGAGAGTCGGCAAGGGTTCGGTACTGGGAGCTGGGACGATTCTGAATCCGTCGATCCCCGTGATCGACGCCGAGACCGGGGAGGAAGTCTCACGCGGGTACGTGCCGGACTATTGCGTGGCCGTGTCGGCGCAGCGTCGGCGAGAGTACCCGGGCGGGGAGTTCTTCCTGCCCTGCGTGCTGATCATCAAGCGCATGGATGAGAACGAGCGCCATTCAAAGGTCGCACTTAACTCGCTGCTCCGAGACCACGGTGTGGCGACGTGACGACCCTCGATGACGTGATGGCCCTGGTCGCCATCTCCTCGGTGAGCGGGACCGAGGATGCGTTGGCGAGTTTCGTGCAGGCGCGCCTGGCGAGCAACGACCAACTCGAGGTGGAGAGGGTGGGCGACAACGTCATTGCGCGGACGTTGGGACAGCATCGGACTAGGGTCCTCGTCGCCGGGCACCTCGACACCGTTCCCGGTGACGTACGAACAGCGACGATCGAGGGTGACGTACTGCGCGGACTGGGCGCGTGCGACATGAAGGGGTCGTTGGCCGGCATGCTCGAACTGGCCTGCCGTGTCGAGACCCGTCCCTTCGAGGTCACCTGGGTGTTCTACGCCCGCGAGGAGATCGCACGGGCTGAGTCCGGATTGGTCGAGGTGAGTGAAGTCCGTCCCGACCTGTTGGTGGCCGACGTGGCGATCCTGGCCGAACCGACCGGAGGGCGAGTGGAGGCCGGCTGTCAAGGGACCCTACGAGTCAAGATCACCATGCACGGCGTGAGGGCGCACACCGCGAGACCCTTCACCGGTCACAACGCCATCCACCGTCTGGGTGAAGTACTCACGCTCGTGGCGGCGTACCGTCCTCGAGAGGTCGAGCTCGACGGTGTCACCTACGTCGAGCAGTTGCAGGCGGTCGCTGTGGAGGGTGGTGTCGCGCCCAACGTGGTGCCCGACTGGGCGTCGTGCGTCCTCAATCATCGTGTCGCCCCCGATCGCAGTCGCGACGAGGCGTCGCAGTGGCTACGCCGATACCTCGGCGACCTCTTGACCGAGGACGACCGCTTTGAGGTCGTGGACTGGGCGCCTTCGGCGACGCCCGAACTGCACAACGACCATCTCGCGCGTCTCGTGTCCCTTTCGGGTGATTCTCCGCGGGCGAAAGTGGGATGGACGGACGTCGCGACATTTCGTGAGCTGGGAATTCCCGCCACGAATTTCGGGGCCGGTGATCCCTTGCTCGCGCACCGCAGCGACGAGTTGGTCACCTTGGGCGAAGTCACGACCTTCGTGAACGTCCTGGGGGAGTGGCTACGCGGCGATGCTCGCTGATGGGACGAGCGACTCAGTAGTTTCGCATCACCGAGATGACGCGGCCGAAGATTGACACTTCACCGGCGTCGAACTCCAGAGGTTCCATGGTGACGTTCTCGGGCTTCAAGACGACTCGCGCACCTTGGGGGAAGTAGCGCTTGACGGTGGCTTCGTCACCGGGGATACCCGCGACCACGATTTCGCCCTTGAGCGCATCGGACTGACGCTGCACGACGATGAAGTCACCCGGCAGGATGCCGGCATCCACCATCGAGTCGCCGCGGACCTGCAATACGAAACTCTCTCCGCGACCTGCGAACTGTTCGGGGATCGACATCAGCTCATGATCGTTCTCGACGGCGAGGACTCCCGTGCCCGCGGCAACATCACCGACGAAGGGGATCTGTCGGATATTCGCCATCGTCGCGTCGCGTGGGCGGTCTTCGGCGTCCAGGCGAACAGTCAGTGTGCGAGGTTGCTTGGGATTCTTCTCGATGTACCCTGCCTTCTTCAGTACGTCGATGTGATTGGCCACGGTCGCGGGGGCGTTGAGTCCCACATGGGCGGCGATCTCGCGAATGGTGGGAGGGAAGTTCCTCTCTCGCTGGCAGGCGACGATGTATTCGAGGATCTTGCGCCTCATGGGTGTTAAGACTTCGGCCATCGGTTCCTCCATATACGAACAGTTGTTCGTATCCTAGAGCAACATCTCATCGAAATCAAACACCTGTTCGCCTGCGCAAATTGTCATAACTGTTAACACGACGACGCCAATTTTCCCAGAAACGCACTGCTACTGTCTCAGGGTGACCAAAATGGTCCGTGTGTGACATGTGCGTGAGTTCTCGTCTGTTTGGATGGGTGGCAAGTACGTGGTAATGCAATTTGACATCAAACAAGGGAGACGAACTGATGAAGTTTCGTTTGAATAAGACGGTGGCTGCGGTCTCGTCGAGTGCCCTGTTGCTGATGGCAGTGCCGGCAGTCGGCATTGCATCGGCTTCGAGCGCATCGACCAAGCCCACATTCGTCATTGGCTACGAAGGCCCGCTGTCGGGCAGCAATGCTCAGCTCGGTCTGAACATGGTCTACGGCGTGGAGTTGGCGATCAATAACGCGAACGCGACGGGCAAGCTGCCTTTCAAGTTGGCGTTGGCCAAGTATGACGACCAGGGTTCGAACACCTACTCGCCCGCCCAGGCCCAGGCCGCTGTGGCGAAGAAGGGCCTCGTTGCCATCGTGGGACCGGCGTTCTCGGGCGCCACTCGTGCCGCTGAGCCCTACTACGCCGCTGCCAACATCGCGACGGTGAGCCCGTCGGCGACGGCCGCTGCGCTGGCGACCGGCATCAAGAACAACAACTTCATGCGTGTTGTCTATGGTGACGACGTCCAGGGTTCCGCCGACGCGAACTTCCTCGTCAAGACCAAGGGTGCGTCAAGCGTCTACGTGATCGATGACGGTTCGTTCTACGGTGCGGGCCTCGCGCAGGTCGTGGCGACTGACGCCAAGTCCGCTGGTGCCTCGGTGACCACGAACTCGCTGCCGCAGACCTGCTCGCCGGGCTACGCTCCGGTGTCGGAGTACGCCGCTGCCGCGACCCAGATCGTTGCCGCCAACCCCAAGGCTGTCTTCTACGGCGGTTACTACTGCGACTTCGGCCTCCTGCTCGGTGCACTGCACACGGCTGGCTACACCGGCGCCGTGATGTCGGGTGACGGTTCAGAGTCCTCCGCGCTGATCACGGGCACCTCGCCCGCCTCGGCCGCGAATGGCGTGTACCTGAGCGCCGCTGGTGGTGGCTCGGGTGGCAACCTGACTGGCAAGCTGGCAACGGCCTACCAGAAGTTGTCGCACTTCCCGGCGAAGGGCGCTCTGTACGCGACACAGTCCTACGACGCGACGAACATCATCATCGCTGCGATGCAGAAGATCTCGCTCAAGGGGAGCGTGTCGTTGATCCGCTACAACCTGAAGAACGAACTCCACAAGATCACCTACAAGGGCCTCACAGGAACCATCAAGTTCCAGACCGACGGCAACCTCGTGGGCTCGGGATCTGGTCAGATTAACTTCTACCAGGTGCAGAGTGGTCAGATCGTTCAGGTCGGACACAACTAATCGAAGTGCTTGAATCAGGGGGCCGGAAGCGGAAACGCTTTCGGCCCCCTTTTCATATAGAGTGAAACGTCTGCAGGTGAGGATGGGGATCGATTAGTGGCAAGCATTTTTAACTTCTTCACCGCGCACTTTGGCATCTTGCGCAAGGAGTTCTGGCCGCTCCTCGTTGGTGGCCTTTCCAATGGATTCATCTACGCGATGGTCGCCATTGGGTACACGATGGTGTACGGAGTCTTACGCCTCATTAATTTTGCTCACTCCGAGATCTTCATGACGGGTGGCTTCGCGTCCTTCTTCTTGATGAAGGCCTTCATCCACACCTCCGCTCCCAGTGGTCCGGCGTCGGTGCTCTTGGTGGTTGGCGGCGTACTGGTCGGTGGACTCGCGGGGGCGCTGATGGCGATGGCTCTCGAACGAGTCGCCTACCGGCCGCTACGACGACGTAACGCACCGAAACTGGCGTATCTCATCAGTGCCATCGGTGCCTCGTACTTCATCTTCAACCTCGCCGGCAAGGAGTTTGGTCGGTACAACACTGCGATGGCTCAACCGTTCGTTGGTCACACTCTCTTCACCTTGTTCGGCGCACCGGTCCAGATGCTGTCAGTGATCATCGCCGTCGTGGGGACCGTCATGCTCATCACCCTCGACCGCGTGGTGGGGACCACCAAGCTGGGACGCAGCGTGCGAGCGGTAGCGCAAGACTCCGAGACGGCGTCGTTGATGGGTGTCAACATTGACCGCACGATCGTGATCACCTTCATGCTGGGCGGATTCCTCGGCGGTGCCGCCGGCTTTCTTTACGGCCTCGGTTTCGGCGTGACCTACACGATGGGATTCACACCCGCGCTCAAAGCGTTCACCGCCGCCGTGCTCGGCGGAATCGGCAATCTCCGGGGAGCGGCGATCGGCGGGCTCCTCCTCGGCGTGGTCGAGAGCTTCTCCATCGCTTTCGTCAATGGCGCGTACCTGGACGTCGTCGTCTTCGCCCTCTTGGTTCTCGTCCTCTTGTTTCGACCTACCGGAATACTCGGTGAACGCCTGGGGAGGTCGGCATAGTGAGACAGTACCTTCAAGGTCCGCTCGCGCGACGCGTCGGTATCACGGCGGGCGTCACCGTCTTGCTGATGGTGATGACCGGTCCTTCGGGGAGCACGTCGCAACCGACGGCCGGTTTCGTCGGATCGTTCTCTGAACGAAGCTCCTTCTTCGGACTCTTCGTGACGCAGCGCTGGCTCGTGTGGTTCGGATTGGCACTCATCGTCAGCGGCCTCATTAAATTGGTCAAGGGGTTGAGAGCGAAGTACCCCGACGTCGCAGCCATTCCCGCCGAGGTGGCCAGTGCGGTGAAGAGCCCTTTTCAAAAGATGAGGTCGCTGCGTTACAGCACTTACGGTGTGCTGATCATCCTCGCGGTTCTCTTGCCCATCTTCGTGACCGACGGCTTCTGGCAACAGTCGCTGGTGGAGCAGGTCGCCATCTTCGTCCTATTGGCCCTCGGGCTCAACGTCGTCGTGGGATTCGCCGGCCTCCTCGACCTGGGCTTCGTAGCTTTCTACGCCATCGGCGCGTACGCGACGGCGTGGGTCACTGGGGCGTTGCCAGCCGCTCCGCCCTTCGGCGTCCATCTGGACCCGTTTTGGGCGATCCCCATCGCGATCGCGATCGCGATGGTGTCGGGTATCTTGCTCGGAATACCGACCCTGAGACTTCGTGGTGACTATCTGGCCATCGTTACGTTGGGCTTCGGTGAAATCGTCACCATCTTCTTGAACAACGAGTACAAGGTCACTGGAGGATCGACGGGATCGGGTCAAGTGCCGCACTTCGTGTTCCACGTCGGGCCGGTGAAATATATCTGGGGTCTCGCGCCTCGGCCGTATTACTACCTGACCCTAGGTTTCGTCGTACTCTTCTTGATCATCTTCTCGCGCCTGGAGCATTCGCGAGTCGGACGATCGTGGACGGCCATTCGAGAAGATGAGGTGGCGGCCGAATCCATTGGGATCAATCCGCTCAAGTACAAGGTCATGGCCTTCGCCATCGGTGCCGCCAGCGCCGGCTTCGCGGGAGTCATGACCGCGGCACAGACCAACTTCCTCTCGCCCCAGACCTTTCTCTTGTCGTTCTCGATCAATATTCTGGCGCTCGTCATCTTCGGTGGCATGGGCTCGATAATCGGCGTGGTAGTCGGCGCTTTGCTCGTCCAGGTGGTCTCGACGTGGCTGGACCACTATGCGCCCTACGGCTTCCAGTCTCAGGACCTCTACATGTACCTGGGTGCCATTTTGGTAGTCATGATGATCTTCCGTCCGGCAGGTCTCATTCCGGCGCGCCGGCGCAAGCGAGAGATTGCCATGTCCGAGGCGGGCGAGGGCCACATGGATGAACTGCTGACCGGAGATACCCCGTGAGTGACGATCTCATCTTCGACGTGCAGAACGTCACCCTTCGCTTCGGCGGTGTGGTGTCGTTGAACGACGTCAGCCTGCACCAGAAGCGCGGGGAGATCCTGGCGGTCATTGGACCCAACGGCGCTGGAAAGACCTCGCTGTTCAATTCGCTCACGGGCGTCTATCGCCCTCAGGAGGGTTCCATCACCTTCTCTGGGGAGCCGGGCCGGTCAGTCTCGGTCATCGGTCGCAAACCCCACAAGTTGAACGCCGCGGGAATCGCGCGCACCTTCCAGGCGTCGCGCATGTTCAGCGCTCTCACGACGTACGAGAACGTGAAGATCGGCGCGGAGTCGCACAAGGGCCTTGGCGCGGTGGGGGCGATGATCGGCGGGCCCGCCACACGACGTGGAGAGAAGTCGTCGGACGCCCGTACGGTTGAGTTGCTGGACTTCGTGGGATTGCGGGGCGAAGCCAATACCTTGTCGGCGTCGCTGTCCTACGGCGCGCGACGCCGCCTCGAGATCGCTCGTGGCCTGGCCACGAGTCCCAAGGTGCTCTTGCTCGACGAACCCGCTGCGGGCACCAATCCAGCGGAGAAGTTGGAGTTGACCGATCTCATCCGCAAGGTGCGCGACGAGATGGGGGTCTCGATCCTCTTGATCGAGCACGACATGAAGTTGGTGATGTCGCTTGCGGAGCGCCTCTACGTGTTGAACTTCGGTGGCGTCATCGCTCAAGGGACGCCCGACGAGATCCGCGCCAATGATGCCGTGGTGGAGGCCTATCTGGGCTCCACGGATACCGGTGAGGCTGAGAAGAAGGACGATTCCCAGGTGGTGGAGGAGACTGATGCTCAAGGTTGACCACGCCGTCGTTCGCTACGGCGCTATCACGGCCCTGCACGGGATTTCCTTCGAGGTCAATCAAGGCGAGATCGTCACCCTGTTGGGGGCGAACGGAGCGGGTAAATCGACGACGCTTCGGATGTTGTCGGGACTGCATGCGCCCACCGAGGGATCGATCACCTTCAACGGCGAGGACATCACGAGGGTGAAGGCTCATAACTTCTCGGCACTTGGCATCAGCCACGTGCCCGAAGGTCGGCGGATCTTTCCTCAGATGACGGTGGAGGAGAACCTCGACATGGGGGCCTTCGGTCGTAAGGGCGGCTACGGCGACGACATTGATCGGATGTATGGCATCTTCCCAATTCTGAAGGAGCGTCGCAAGCAACTCGGCGGCAACCTCTCGGGCGGTGAGCAGCAGATGCTCGCGATCGGCCGGGCGCTCATGGCCCAACCGAAGCTGCTCTTGCTGGACGAGCCGTCCATGGGGCTGGCTCCGATGATTGTCGACACCATCTTTCGGATCATCGGCGAGATCCGTGACGCGGGGACGACGGTGCTGGTCGTCGAACAGAACGCGGCGCAGGCGTTGCGCTTGGCGGATCGCGGCTATGTGATGGAGAATGGCGTGATCGCCTTCTCCGATGAGGCCCAAAAACTGCTGCACGACCCCCGAGTTCGTGCGGTCTACCTCGGCGAATCGATCGAGTGAGATCTCGTCGCGCCTCGCGAGGCCGACGCCCCACGCAGTTGTAGTTCCTCGTGCGTGGCGGACGCGACCATTGGGTCTCTCGAGGAGGTCCGAGGTGACGATCGAATTGACCGTGGGACAATGCTGGAGTGATGTAGCCGACGTGCTGGACGCGGGCCTGCGCCGGGTATTGCTCTATGGCCCACCGGGCACTGGCAAGACCTTCGCAGCACTCAAACTGGGCCTCACCAAGGGGATCTCTGAAAGGCTGGTCTGCACTGAGGATCTGACGTCCGCCGAGATCACGGGAACGTGGATGCCCGCGGGTGCGGGCAAGTGGCAATGGCGTGAAGGTCCGGCCATTCGGGCGTGGAGGAACAACGCGGGACGGGGCGGACGCCTCGTGGTCGATGAGGTCGATCGGGCGTCGGGTGACGCGCTCAGCACATTGCTGGCGGTGACCGATTCGACGGAGTCCGCGCGGTGGCGAAACCCCGAGACCGGACAATGGGTGAAACCGGGACCGGATTTCTCGGTCGTGATGACCACTAACAGCGAGGATCTGGACGATATCAGCCCGGCTCTTCGCGACCGATTTCCCGTGGCGATTCGGATTGACCGCCCCCACCCTCACGCCGTCGCGGTATTGAGTGACGATCTCAAGGGGCCGGCGTTGAATGGCTCCGTTAGTGACGTGGACCGCCGAGTCTCCCTGCGAAGCTTCTACGCCTTCGACCAACTCAGGGCGCGCCTGGAGCCCGAAAG
>Ga0209067_10001449_pt1 | contig 14618 bp, 14 predicted proteins | sample ColStrG_CSR_2013_FD_187199 | JGI IMG/M metagenome (GOLD analysis project Ga0209067, IMG submission 187199) | Freshwater sediment microbial communities in response to fracking from Pennsylvania, USA - Cold Stream Run_MetaG_CSR_2013 (SPAdes)... | ecosystem: Environmental > Aquatic > Freshwater >... | reverse complement strand
TGTCTACGAAGAGCAAAATCTGTATCAGTTGGCCGACCGACTGGAGACTCTGGCCAAACACTTCAAATTGGGATCGACGCACGAGCTCTGGCAAAAGGCGCAAGGTGGGATTTCGGGAGAGTTTCGTCAGTTGCTTGTGGACATTGCCACCAACAACGAAACCTCCTTCTTTCGCGATGCCAAATTCTATGAATGCTTGGAGGCTTCGCTTTTGCCGAAACTTTTGGACACGAAACGGCCGCTCCAGGATTTGCAAGTTTGGTCTGTTGCAAGCTCAACAGGACAAGAGCCTTACACATTGGCGATGCTTCTGTCCGAACTGGCAGAGAAAGTCTATCAGAAGCCACCAAAAATCTTAGCGACCGACATTTCGACACGGGTTCTTGAGAAAGCACGCGAGGGCCGCTATTCGGATTTGGAAATTCGGCGAGGAATGCCTGAACGACTGTTGGCGAAATACTTCAAAAAAGATGCGGCGGGACTGTGGACCCTTGATTCGAAAATTCGCGGCATGGTCGATTTTCAACAACTGAACTTGCGCACTCCGTTTGCGTACGCTCAGTCTTTTGATCTTGTTTTGTGTCGAAATGTCCTGATTTATCAGCGCCTTTCGGCAAAAATCGACATCATCCAGCGTTTGGCCAAGCACATTCGGCCTGGAGGAGTTTTTCTGCTTGGGTCAGGCGAAAGTCTATTGGGACTTTCCAACGACTTTCAGCAGTCTCTTGTGGATGGAGTTGCCGTTTACACTCGCAAAGTGGGACAGCAAAATGCCGCGTAGAAAAAGAAGCTCCAAGCGCATCTTGATTGTCGACGATGAACCCGGTCGTGACTATGTTCGTGCGGCTCGCCTGCGTTATCAGAAAATGAAAAAGCCAGCTTGAAGCTGGCTTTTCCCTTGGATCAGGCCCCGAGTTGATTCCAAGTCGCGAAGCTTTGCCGCCATCTTTGATAGGACTTCCACCGTCTCCGTTCACTGCGAAGAGCGACTCTTTCCTTCGCAAAAGATTCGAGCAGCAATTCAAGCGCACAATCCAGTGCCATGGAAAGAACCTGTTGGATGGAATGTCCATATTTTTGAACCACAAATTGTTTACGACCACGACCACCAAGAACGAGCTTCACGCCAAACTCGGCTTCGCCCGCGTGCGCCCGGGACTGTCCCCGTGACAGAATCACAGTTGAAGCCACGGGCTCCAGCAGTGCAAATTTATCGATTGCCTTTTCGACTTTTTCAATCGCGGCGGATCGCACCTGCTCGGATTTTTGAAGGTTTTTGAAAATCACTTTTACCATATGACCTCCTCCGCTCAAAACGACGTGTCTTGAGTTGGTCCCAGCATACTGCGATCGATTCGAATTGGCTTATTGAATGATCCGATTTGGACTATTAAGGATTTCGATAGGAATAAATTTGCCGAATTGTTTCCAGGAGTTCGCAAGTTCGACCAGACGGAAGTCGAGGTGAAAATGTAATATTTCGCTAGTGCGTTAGCGGCTCTACTTCTTCAGTGGGCCGTGAGAAATTGCCAGATTTCCGAATGCAAAGTGAGAAGCACCAAATAAGGCACAACTGTCGTCACCAGCACCGGCAGGCTGCCTTGTGTGTTCAACCTGACTTGTGCCAATCCAATCACTGTCACCAGGGGCCCAAGGACGACGATGGCAAGTCTGACTTGCCAATTCAGCAGCAAGAGAAGACCCGCTGCAATCTCCAGAATTTTAACGGTCGTCAAAAGAAAGCCAGTCGCATCCAGAGCGTCAACAAATGCTGTCAGTCGGCTGTCGACCTTCGGCAGTGGAATCCATTTCAAGAAGCCATTGATCCCAAAAATCAGGAAGTTCAACCCTACAATCAGCCGGAAAACGATTTCCAACCATTCTGGCATTGCGATTCCTCCTTGCGTCCTCTGGCGTCGATTGAAATACTACCTGCTATGCGAATCCAGGTGCAAGACTTGACCATTCAATACCGAGATTTTGCCCTGCACATTCCGCGTTGGGAGATCCCGAGTGGGTCGCGACTGCTTGTCGAAGGGCCGAGTGGTTGTGGCAAAACAAGTTTTTTGCATGCTTTGGCGGGACTGCTCCCCGTCCAAAAGGGACAGATCCAATTTGACGGAGTCGATTTTGTGAAAGGCTCGAGCCAAAGCTGGAGTCAATTTCGGTGGGATCAGCTTGGCATCGTCTTTCAAAAGCTGCATTTTTTGCCACACTTGACTTTGCATGAAAATTTGCAACTGCTCTGCCCTCAAGACACTTCAATTCGTGACACGCTTTTGCAAAATCTGGGACTGCAGAAGCGCGCAAATCATTTCCCGCGCGAGCTCAGCCAAGGTGAGCTGCAACGAGCAGCCGTGATCCGATCGTTGTTGAACCGTCCCCGCCTGCTTTTGGCAGATGAACCCACTTCAAGTTTGGACGACCGCAATGCAGATCTTGTGGCTTTGGCACTGAAAAGCGCACCGCCGACTTGTACGGTTCTGATTGTGTCTCATGATGGAAGATTGCGGCGGCATTTTCCGCAGGTCCAAAATTTTCAGGCGTTGGTGCGGACATGAGACGTCCACCTTCACCCTGGGTCATGGCGTGGCGACATTTTGTGCGGCAACGACTTTCAAGTGTGGTTTTAACGGTCAGTCTCAGCTTGGCTTTGGCTTGTGGCGCACTGATTGTGAATTTGCAAAAAATTCTTCGCGATCGCTACGATTCGATTCCCACCAGCGTCCAGGCTGTGATTGGCCCCAAAGCAGGCGGCGCCGAGCTCCTGTTGGGAAGTTTGCACAACGAAATTTGGGACATCGGTGTGATGCCCGAAAACCTCTACCAGACTCTGGCTCGTGGTGCCGACTTGCACTTTGAGGACGGGCGCAACGTCTCTTCACGCGAACTGACCCAGGCCGTTGTTCCACTTTTACGTGCTGGAAAAATTGGCGAAACTCCCGTTTTCGGTACGACTGAAGAGTTTGGTCGCTTGCTTTTGAGCGGTCAGAAGCAAACCAGTCTCACTCCGAACGCCAATCCGGAGCTTGTCTTGGGAGCGGACTGGCAGAAGCATCGCGATTTTCAAATCGGCCAAGAATTGGACGTGTCGGTGGATCAGGGAACCGACCGGAAAATCAAAATAGGAGCCTTTCTACCGATCCAAGGCAATGCCTTCGATCAGTCGGCGCTGCTCCCATTGGCCACAGCCCAGCAGTGGTGGGTCGCGAGCCACAAACCACATCCAATCTGGGGTTCCCATGTCCTGAGCGCTGTGCTGTTGCAATTGCCACCAAGTGCGTTCCCACCTCTGTCTTCATTGATCAATGACAGATCCGTTTCGAAGGCGATTTGGGTGGCGAGTGAAGTCGCCAAGGTCAAGCGCATCTCGGGTTCGACCGCAAGCCTTGGTGGCCTGGTCGTTGTTGTTGTCTTTCTCTTGGTCGGCTTTGCCGTGATCGGTATGCTTTCGATCCGCGCTGAAACGCAGCAGTTGTCAATTGCGACTCTTCAGGCCTTGGGGTTTTCACGATTGTGGATCGCAAAGTGGCTTCTGGGCGAAGCGGTTTTGGTCGGTCTGTGCGCAGGACTTGTCAGTCTGCTGCTTGAATTTTTAGGTTGGGAAATTCTGCAAACCTCCCTGAACGACACTTGGCTTCTCAACGCCCAAAAGAGTCCGACAGACTATGGCCTCGTTGCAGCCGGTGTAGTTTTTGCCATTTTGGCTTCGGGATGGCCCATCTGGAGGCTGACGCAGACTCGTATTCACCAAGAACTCAAGTCGTCGTAAACAAAGCGGGCACCGGTCGTCCCTTCCAATTCATCTTGTTCAAGAAAGCGATATTGATCAGCACGATAAGATCCACAACTTCAAAGCCGGCTTTTTCAGCAATTTGTTGGGCTGCCGTCAGTGTTCCTCCTGTCGCCAAAACGTCATCCACGATCACAACTTTTTTGACCTTGGGAACCAGAGACTGCGACTGCATCTCCAAAGTGGCCGAGCCATATTCCAAGTCATAGCTTTGCGCAATGACCGGTGGAGGCAACTTTCCCGCTTTTCGGCAGGGCAGAAATCCTTTGCCCATGTTCTGCGCAAGTGCAGCAGCCAAGATAAATCCACGCGACTCAATCCCGACAAAGGCGTCAAAGGAAACTGAGCCCAGCAGACTCACGAGCCCCTGCACGGTTTGTTTGAGCAAGTCCGGTGAAGCCAGAAGCGGCGTAATGTCTAAAAACTGAACTTCAGGTTTGGGAAATCCCGGAACAACCCGAATATGTTTGTGCAATTCACCAGCCGAGGCAACGGTGGTTTTCATTTTAACCTCTTTGTTTGAGACCAAAACAGAGATGACATGTGGCACGGGCAATGTCAAAATGAAGCATGGACTATTTTTCTGCTGTTGAAGCCCGTCGAAGTGTTCGCCGTTACACAAACAAAGAGATTCCCGCAGCCGTGGTGGAAAAAGCATTGGCTGCCGCTTGCCTGGCACCGAACTCTTCCAACACCCAAACTTGGGATTTTTACTGGGTCAAGACACCTGAGAAAAAAGCAAAACTTGTCACGGCCTGTTTGAGCCAAAGCGCGGCCCGCACCGCAGCCGAGCTCGTCGTGATCACGGCAGATCCCCGCAACTGGCGCAGATCCCAGCCCGAGCTTTTGCGTTTCGTGGAAAGCATCAATGCGCCAGCACCCGTGATCACTTACTACAAGAAGCTGATCCCCTTTATGTACAGCTGGGGTCCGCTCAATGTTTTGGCTCCATTCAAATGGATCTTGTCCAATTCAGTTGGACTTTTCAGACCCATGCCAAGGGGACCGAATGGGAAATCGGGTCTCCAAGAGGTCGCCATCAAGTCTGCAGCTTTGGCCGCCGAGAACTTCGTCTTGGCGATCGCAGCGCAAGGCTATGCCACTTGTATGATGGAAGGCTTCGATGAAAGCCGAGTCAAAAAACTTTTACAGCTGCCTTCATCGGCCCGAGTCGTGATGGTGATTTCAGTTGGTGAGGCCGCACCCGACGGAGTCTGGGGTGCTCGGTTCCGCATCGATCAGACGAAAGTCATTCACCAAATTTAAGGCGCATGAGATCGACCCGCTGTTTCGCACTGGTTTTGATAGTGCTGATACAGTGCTGTCTGAATTTCATCCATATCGTCGTCATCAACTAAAAAAACACCAACGGGTGGAGAGCTTGTCCCAATTCCTAAGCGGGCCACAATTGCGGGAGCGGTAAATTCTGATGTGAGACGATCAAAAACCAGTATGTTGTCATGCCTGGGGTCGTTTGAATCGTAGACTTCGAATTTCACTTCATAAGAATTTTCCTCAGGCGGCAGATACCTTTTGACCAGGACTGAATGCTGATCAGTCAATGCGGGTCTGAGTATCACAATCGGAAGACGGCCCTTCGCAAGATCAGCGAGGATTTTTTGATAAGTTTGCGTATTGGTCTTGGTCGAACGATCTCGGTTCCCAAGGATCATGCCCATATTTGAAAGACGGTAGAATCGCCATTTCTGGTAATCCGAAATCGTTTTTGCAAAAGTCATTTGCTCAAAGTCACCATTGTATTCCCCAAGGCTCAGCTGCATGTAAAGAGCCTGCAAGTTGAGAATCGGGAAAACACTTTCACTTGTTGGAGTGTCGCCTTTGTAGAGCCCCAAGATCCGCTGCAGATAAATTTTTGCAGCGGAACTTTCGGTCGGAGCCGCTTCACCAAAACGACCGAGATAGAAAGTAAGCCGCTGAGCATGCGAAAGGGACCAACAATTTGCCAGTCCGTTCGAATCGCCCCAATTCAGAACTGGCAGGTGGCGGGATTTGTCAAAAGCATCAGGCTGGAGGCTCAACAGAACAGTCTGTTTGGTCAACGTCGTGCAGTTGAGGTTGCGAACCAAAGAGTCCGAGATCACCTGAGCCTGAAGACAGGACGAAAAAAGGACTGCCGACAAAATCATCAAATGCTGCAGAATTTTGCGCATCAAATCTCCTCAAGGGCGGAGATCATATCAGACCTGGATTCGATGCCTAGATGTCAGGTTTTTGGTCATCCAATCTCGGGTAAAAAGGTGAAACCCCTGCTTGGGCGGGCTTGGACTTGCCATGCTTCAGCGGCTGAGGGACACACTCATCCATGAGTTCGACCTGGATTTTTTGGCCAGAAGGCCAAAAAAGCGCGTCACGCTTCCAGGAGGTCCCTCAGCCGCCGAAGCATGGCAATTCCAAGCCCGCTAAGGGCTCGTGCCGGAGCGCGCGTCCCCAAGAATGAACAGACACGCGCTACTCAACTGGTAGGATCGCCAAATCGCGCGGTCGCAGCTTGCGAATCTCCTCAGGAAGACACTGCAACAGAGCCTGACCGAAGGCTTCGATCAGCTCAAGTTTGTAGTGTTCCCGCCTGTGCACCAAGCCAATTTCACGCGCGGGAATGGGCCGTTCAAAAGGGATCAACTCGGAACGGGTCCCCAGGTCCTCACAGGCAAGCGCCGGGAGAAGCGTGAACCCTCCATACCGATTGACTAAATTCTTAACGGTTTCAAGACTGCCACTGGCGAATTGGAATTTTCTCTGCATGTGATCCGTGGGCTTCAGGGCGCAAACGTCGACCACTTGATTGCGCAGGCAATGCCCCTCTTCCAACAACCAAATGTCGTCGTATTTCAAACTGGAATGCCGGATGCGTTTGCTGCCTGCCAAAGGATGATCGCGACGACAGAGCACAGAGAAAGGCTCATAGAACAGGGGAATTTCATGAACCTGTGGCTTCGCGACCGGAGTGGCCAGCAGGCCGACATCGACTTCATCGTCCTCGAGAGCTTGCAGAAGCTTGGCAGTCTGATACTCAGACAGGCGCAGGGACAGCTTCGGCGAGAGCTTCTCGAGGGTCGGCAGCACCCGAGGTATCAAATAGGGTGCCAAGGTCGGAATCACGCCCACTCGAAGGTCCCCCTGAATTTCACCAGAGACATTCCGTGTGACGATTTCGTTGATTTTTTTGGCTGCATTCAGAGTTTCTTGGAACTGTTCAATCAGCTGCTTTCCAATTTGCGTCAGCAGAATGGGTTTTTTGGACCGATCAAAGAGTACTGCTCCAAGGTCCTGTTCCAATTTTTGAATCTGCATACTCAGCGTGGGCTGCGTCACAAAACAGGCCTCCGCCGCCTTGGCAAAGTGCCCCAGGCGATGCACGGCCAGGACGTATTCAATCTGGGTCAAAGAAAAGTTCAATTTTGGCAAGGACATAGAACCTCCATCGAGATTATCTATCATATATTATATTTTATCAATTTAACATTTATGCTGTTTTTTGCGATGCTGTTGACATTGGTGCACAGTCAATTCTTGATAAGGATCACCAACACACAAAAGGAGTGTCAAAATGACAACACTGATCAATTCAAAGGTCCCCGCGTTCAAAGTCCAAGCCTACAGCAAAGGTGATTTTATGGAAGTCACTGAGAAGAATTTGCTGGGCAAATGGTCGATTCTGTTTTTCTACCCTGCGGACTTTACTTTCGTCTGCCCGACTGAACTTGGCGATATGGCCGACAAGTACTCTGAGTTTCAAAAAATGGGCGTCGAAGTGTATTCTGTCAGCACCGACACTCACTTCGTCCACAAAGCTTGGCATGACGCTTCCGATACAATCAAAAAAATCAACTACCCCATGCTCGCAGATCCCACTGGCAGCCTGACTCGTGCCTTTGGTGTGCACATTGAAGAAGCGGGCCTGGCTTACCGCGGAACTTTTTTGATCAATCCCGAAGGCCAAATTAAATTGGCGGAAGTGAATGACAACGGCATCGGTCGCAACGCTGATGAACTTCTCCGCAAAGTTCAAGCCGCACAGTTTATTGCTAAAAATCCAAATGAAGTTTGCCCTGCAAAATGGCAGCCCGGCGCAAAAACACTGAAGCCCGGCTTGAATTTGATCGGAAAAATCTAACCGCTCTGTTCTCGAGTTCACCAATCGCCAGAGTCACCCTTTGAGGAGACTCTGGCCTTTTTCTGGAGGTTGTCGTGTCTCTCATCGATGCCGAAATGAAATCTCAACTGTCAGCAGCCTTTCAATCGCTGGAACACACTTTGGATTTGGTCTATGAGCCCACCTCACATCCCGATCAAGGTGAGCTCTTGGAGCTTCTGCATGGACTTGCAGAGTCATCGCCTCGGATCGTCGTCCGTCAGAATGTCCAGTCCAACCAGCAAAGTCCTTACCCCCGCTTCAGTCTGCACCGCGCCGAGGGGCCCACCGGTATCACTTTTCACGGAATTCCCGGTGGACATGAGTTCACTTCCTTGGTGGTGGCCATCTTGAATGCGGACGGCAAAGGAAAACTTCCAGATTCCCTGATGCGAGAGCGTATTCGCAATCTGAAAGGTCCCATTCGCATTCAAACCTATATTTCACTGACCTGTGAGAACTGTCCCGACGTTGTCCAGGCTTTGAATTTGATGAGTCTTCTGCATCCTGATTTTAAACATGATATGATTGATGGCGGTTATGTTCCCGAGACCATTGAAAAGTTAGGAATCCAAGGTGTGCCCAGCCTGGTCGAAAATCAGGAGCTTTGGCACTCCGGCCGCATTTCACTTTTGGATTTGATGACAAAGCTTGAAGACCGCTTTGGCAAGGGACAGTCGCAAACGACAGCGGCGCCGGCCAATCGCGACTTGGGTTTTTTTGATGTTGCCGTGATCGGCGGTGGCCCCGCTGGCGCTTCGGCAGCGATCTACAGTGTTCGCAAAGGCCTGAAAACGGCGCTGATCGCAGAAAAATTTGGTGGCCAAGTCCAAGAAACCAAGGGGATCGAAAATTTGATTTCAATTCCCTACACCGAGGGACCTCAGCTGGTGGCGCAACTGAACCAGCACGTCAGTTCCTATCCGGTGCAAATTTTGGACAATCGCAGAGTTCAATCGATCGACGCTGAAGGTCGCGTCATTCATTTGGAAAGTGGTGAGTTTTTAAAAGCCAATTCCGTGATCATCTCCACTGGCGCCAAATGGCGGGAGCTTGGAATCCCTGGCGAGCGAGAGTACATTGGTCGTGGGGTCGCCTTCTGTCCACACTGCGATGGACCGTATTACAAAGGTAAAAAAGTCGCCGTCATTGGCGGTGGCAACTCGGGTGTTGAAGCGGCCATTGATCTTGCCGGCATCGTGGGTGAAGTTGTCTTGCTGGAATTCAGTTCCACTTTGAAGGCCGACCAAATCCTCGTGAATCGACTGAAGTCGCTGCCGAACACCTCGATTGTCACTTCTGCACAGACCGTCAAAATTTTAGGCGACGGTAAAAAAGTTCGCGGTCTTGAGTACAAAGACCTGAAAGAGGGGGCCCTCAAAGAAATCCAATTCGATGGCGTCTTCGTGCAAATTGGGTTGGTTCCCAACAGTCAATTCGCCAAGGGTTTGATTGAGACCACACAGTATGGAGAAATTGTCGTGGATGGAAAAGGTCGCACATCAATACCGTGGATTTATGCCGCGGGCGATGTGACTACGACTCCGTTTAAACAAATCATCATAGCGATGGGTGAAGGCGCTAAAGCGGCTTTGGCGTCCTTTGAAGATCGAATGTATGTGAAGGCCACCTCGTGACCTTCCCACACTCAAGAATCAGTTGCTGGAACAGTTATTCCTTGGTCTTCAGATGGGAGTCATTTTCAGCAATAAACTTTTTGATTTCTTCGGCAATACTCAGAAGTTTCAGCCATTGCTCTTTGTACAGCGTGACAGGAAAACGACCCATTCCATAGACCGACAGAGCGCCCTTTTCACTGACCTTCATGGTCAACGTTCCGCGACCAGGTTTTGTCGCTTTGAGATTCTCGTTCTCAGCTTTCAATCGTGCGATTTCAGCCTTTAAATCTTCGGACATTTCACAGCTCCTTTTGTGTTCTTTAACAAAGTAACGGGGTCCTCTTAAGTTACAGAGATCCACCCTCTTTTGTCATCTGGGTTCTCAAACCCCCGACTGAAAGCAGACCCGCCGCAAGAAGTGCACCGGCAGCACCATACTCAAAGGCCGCCGCAGGTCCCACAGTGTCCCAAAGGTAACCTGCCGCCGTGCTGGCAACGACAGTCGCCAGTCCAGTCGCAGTGGCTTGATAACCAAGCCAAGTGGCCTTGCGATTCGGGGGCGCGACGTCAGCGACCAAAGCTTTTCCGACACCATCCGTTGCACCCATGTAAAGACCGTAGATCAAAAACAGCACGACAAACTGTGGGAGTGACTGAGCAAAAGCAAACCCCAAGTAAACAAGCGCAAAGACCAAAAGACCCGTCACCAAAAGTCGCTTGCGGCCCCAACGGTCCGACAAGCCTCCCAGGTAGGGTGCGGAAACTGCGTAAATCAAATTGTAAGCGCAGTAGAGCAAAATAACGATGGCGGGACTGACACCGCTTGTTTTTTGTGCACGCAACAAAAGAAAAACATCACTGGAGTTGCAAAGCGCAAAGACAACCCAGGCGAACAGAAATTTCCGAAATTCACGGGTCCTTTCGGCCTGGACCGGTGATGCCACTGTTGTCGTGTCTTTGTCTTTTCCAGCGCGAGGTTGTTGGGGCTTTTCTTTGAGCGTCAAAGTCACGGCAACGGCAGCCAGTCCTGGCAGCAAAGCCCAGTTGTAGATGCTTCGCAAAGACATCCAGTGCCATTGCAAGATCGCGGCCGCAAAAAGCGGTCCGACAAAGGCTCCCATCGTATCCATGCCCCGATGCCAACCAAAAGCAGCTCCACGATTTTCGGCACTGACTGCGTCCACAATCAAAGCGTCACGAGGCGCCGTGCGAAGACCTTTCCCGACTCGATCGAGACCGCGGGCTGCCAGAACCTGCAGCCAACTTTGTGACAGCCCAATACCCGGTTTCGCGAGAGCCGCAAGGAGATAGCCGACCACGACAAAAGGCTTGCGTCGATGGATCCGATCAGCCCAGAAGCCGGAACTGGTTTTGAGCAAGCTGGCGATGGCCTCGGCGACCCCCTCAATCAATCCAACCGACATGGTGGAGGCGCCCAGCACCGTCGTCAAAAAGAGAGGAGTAATGGGATACAACATTTCACTTGAGACATCGGCAAAAAATGACACCCAGCCTAGTTTTTTGACAGTGCCCGGGAGTGATTGAAACTGCAGACGAATCTTTTCCCACATTTGGCAGAACTTAATCGGAAGGGCGTCTGATTCCAATGAAAAATTGACCTGTCAGAATCTGGACAGCTTCTGCTGACACCAAATCTCCGTTAAAGCTCATCCTTCATGATAAAAACTTTAGTGCTCCTGAGCCTCCTTTTTTTCAACGCATCAGCCCTGGCCTGGGGCACTGACCAGTTTCACTTGACCAGCTCATCCACCTCCGACAGCCACGTGCGAGCCACGGGGCAAATTATGTCCGGGCTGCGCCACGTTTTGGTCTTGATCAAAAAAGAAAATGTGATCACAGGTCAGCCAGTGTTCCCAATTGATTCTTCATCGCCGACTTTCGACATGTGGCTGCAAGACGGACCTGGAACTTACAAAATCGAGTTTTATGCCTGCGTGAATGGTCCCACGTTGCCATGTGATTTCGCTTCGGGATTTTCGATGGTCAATTTTGATCAGAAAATTCACGATCATGACCAGCCGAGCGCACAAGTGCAAAGCGACCGACCTGAAATTGTCGACTTGGTGCAATCTATCACTCGTGGCTTGCCGAACGATCTGGCCAAGTCCAGTGCCATTCATGCCTGGATCACCAACAACATCGCTTATGACACTGTCTCGTACTTCACCGGATCCTACGTCAACAACTCATGGGATGCCCTTACCACACTGTCCGGGAAGAAGGCAGTTTGTCAGGGTTATGCAGCCCTGAATGCAGCCCTGCACCGAGCAGCAGGTCTCCCAACCCGAGTCATCCTGGGCCACGCCACTCCAATCTATGTCGTGGATTCCAATCCCGACACGGTCAGCGTTGACATCAATTGGCACTCGATTCAGCGCATGGCTTCGGATCAAGAGTTTGCGACCGCGACCGCGGACCAGATGCGCGATTCCAATTACTGCAATCACTCTTGGAATGAGGTTCTCCTGGATGGCGTCTGGCGCGCCATGGACACGACCTGGGACGCTGGTTATGTTGACACTCAAACCCAGCGATTTACTTTTCATCCCATCACGACCTATTTGTTTCCCAGCCCCAGAATTTTCAACCAAACCCATGTGAAATGTAAGGTTCTGGGAAACTAGAAAAATGCATTTGAAAATTATTGTTTGCAGAAGTCTTCTGCTCCATGATTGGGACCATGAAACGAATTTGCATTTTCCTCGTCTCCGTCGCTTGTCTTGTCTCAAACTCGGTTGTTGTGGCAGAAGAAAATCAGACGAGTCGCGTCGTCAGTGTGTTTCTGTCCCAGTCTTTTATCAACGAACAGCTGAAAAAATTTGTCCACTCCAAGATGGTCCATGAGCTGCAAGTTGAATTTGACTCGACTGGCAGTCAGATTTTTTTGCGGGGACTTCTGCAAGTGCCACTCGAAGAACTGCGAGCCATGAATCTGGAACCTCATGCCGGTGATTTCCGCTTTCAGCTGACTGTGAAGCCATCGATCACTCGCGAGGGTTATTTTGTTCTGGAGTTTCCTCTCAACCAAACTTTTTTCTACCCTGCCGATTCAAAAAATCCGAAGCAAGATGAAATTGTCGTGCCCGTCCAACTCTTGTCTTTGGGATTGGCTTCGGTGCGTGGCTATTTGGCGGCGCTGTCGGGCGATTTTTCCAGCTTCGACCGAAGAGACGCCAAACTGAAAGCTCTTTCGCACAGCCTTTCCCGGATGATCAAGAGCGAAAAAAATGCGGATGCCAAAGATCAGCTCCAAACGGAACTGCGATCTGTGCAAATTCAACTGGAAGCCATGCCGATCGAACGCAAACAGCTTGAAGCAGTTGCCAAGTCTGTCGAACATATCATGGGCTTCACAGGCGAAAAAGAATTGAACTTGAACAACGAGCTCGGTGCGCGAAAAAATGCGATCATTCTGAAACTCAAAGTGTCGCAACTGACGCCCTATCTGGCCGACGTGGACCTGGAAGGCTTACGCTTTCACCATGACGAAAAAGAAGGTCAGGGCGAAAACTACATGATCATCGACATCCAGGCCAAGATGGCAGCTGGTTTTACAGCACACAAGCCCACTCGAATGTTGACCTCAAGGCTGCAGAATCCGGCCGCCTTGATTTTGCGATTGAATCAGCAGCTTTTTGAAAGTGAAACACTGGTCAAAGCGGAAAAAAAGGCAGCCAAAGACAAAGTGGCCAATCTGAAAACCAGTTTTGAAGACGATGGTCTGCACTTGAGTGGAGATTGGAAGGGCTTTTGGATCACAATTCCTTTTGATACAGTTGTGGACCTCAAGTCGAAAGCGATCGACAGCTTTGAGGTGCGGGTTCGCGAAATTCGCATCGCCGGTATCGATTTGGAGTTCTTGAGCCAATATGTTTTAGATGCCGTTCAAGCCAAATTGAACAAAGCCCTGAACGGGCTTTGCGAGTTTGAATCCCTCGGTGTCCAAAGCGACAACTCTCGAGCCTTGCGAGTCAAAGTGTCGCCGACCAAATTGGTCCCCGCCTTTCCAGACCTGCATCTATTGGATGTGGAGATGCATCAGGGGGCGCTGGTTATGAGAGTCGGCCACCCCTAAACCTCAGGCGGTTGAAAAAGCCGCATCTGCTTCGTTGCTCGCTGGTCAGCTCTCCTTGCGGCGTATTGACATACGCCTCAGTCGCTCCGCCCGCGTGCGCCTCGCATCTGCACCTTTTTGAACCGCCTGTGCTTGCTTTGCTGGCCCTGGGGGAGCGGGTTCGGGAGCGGGTTCGGGAGCGGGGTCGGGTTCGGGTTCGGAGATTTTGCGGCCCCTTTCAATTTGGCTTGCGGCTGGCTTCGCCTGCCGCTTTTGCCTGAGATTCTGGATTATTTATTTGTGAGCTGGCACTCGACCGCGAGTTGAACTGCGAGATCGTGTCCCATTTCGCCTTTGTTTTTCAGGGCCGTGTCAATCTGCGCTGGAGTCCAAGCATAGTAAATGCTGCTGTTGAGAGCTTCCATACGACCCGAAATGCAATCGTAGTTCCAACCACACTGTGGTGCCGCCGCTGGAGCTTTGTAATCAGGGCAGGGATAGCAAGTGTCGTAGCCGCAATTGAGTCCTTCTGGACAAGGAGCTCCATCGGCCATTGCAAAATGACCCAAAACACTGCAGAGAACGAAAAAAATGATCTTGTTCACGGGTTCCACCTTTTTTGAGTTACGGATGAGGGACTGGATTTCTGGCCAGACCTTTAAAGCGAAAAAATCCACAAATCAAGAGCCCCAACCAAATCCTGGCAAAGAATACAAAAGGAAAACTCTTTTGCCTTCTGGGACCTTCCCTCGGTACTCTGAATTCCGATGAAAAAGCGGCACGTTTCGAAAGGGTTCCTTTTCTTGATCTGGCTTTGGGTGGGTTGCGCCACAGAGGCACCAACCGTTCCCGCAGATCCGGCATGGACCCAACTTCCTTCTCGAATCGTCGACAACGGCTATATCGTTTATCTTGGCATGGCTGAGGACGCTGTCCCTGAACGCGCGTTCTTCAAAGCCGAAGGACAAGCTCTGGAAG
>Ga0209067_10001448_pt1 | contig 14619 bp, 14 predicted proteins | sample ColStrG_CSR_2013_FD_187199 | JGI IMG/M metagenome (GOLD analysis project Ga0209067, IMG submission 187199) | Freshwater sediment microbial communities in response to fracking from Pennsylvania, USA - Cold Stream Run_MetaG_CSR_2013 (SPAdes)... | ecosystem: Environmental > Aquatic > Freshwater >... | reverse complement strand
TGACTGGCAGTACGGGGCGCGGGTAAGGAGCGCCTGCGGCCTGGCCGGAAATGTTGGCGCCATCCGTGAGGCCTTCGCCGGTCGCGAAGAACGTGAGGATCGTGCCGCGCGCCGCGGGCGAGGATTCCGAATTCAGGGAGCCATCCTGGTTGATCGCAATCGGGAAGAGCGCCGGCGCCGCGGCTACCACCGGCAGATCCAGGGACCCGGCGGACTGTCCCTGGTAGAAAACCTCCATGTGGGTGCGGCTGGCGCCGGCCACGGTATAGGGCACTTGGACGTTGATTTGGGTCGACTGCGCATAGAAGATCGGCGCCGGCACGCCATCGAAACGAACCTCGCTTCCCCCCAGCAGATTCGCCAGCAACCCCGCCGAGTCGAAGGTTCCGGCGGCGCCGGTTTCGGGTCCGATCCCCAGGCCGAAAATGCTCACGATCTCGCCGGGGGCTAACGGACCCGGGCGCTGGCTGGCCGCGCTGACGGCCGTCACGGTAGGTGGCAGCACGACGGGGTCGGGCGCCAGCACCGAGTCCGGAACCAGGCGGCGCACGCGGTTGTTGTTCGTGTCGGCCACGTACAAGGCGCCCGAACCGTCCAAAAACAGGCCGCCCGGCGTGTTCAACCGGGCGCTTGTGGCCAAACCTCCATCGCCCGCGAAGCCGGCGCCGTTCTGGCCCGCAATCGTGTGGATCACCCCATCCGGTGTGATCTGGCGTATGCGATGGTTGCCGGTATCGGCGATGAAGATGTTACCGTTATCGTCCACCGCCACCCCGCGGGGCGCGCTCAGGGCGGCAGCCGTGGCCGCGCCTTCATCCCCGGCGGAATCTGGGTCGCCCGTTCCGGCCACCGTGGCGATGATACCGGCGGCGGTTACTTTGCGGATGCGGTGGCTGAAGGTGTCGGCAATGAACAGGTTGCCGGAGGAATCGAGCGCGCATCCGCTGGGTTGGTTGAGCTGGGCCAGGCGCGCCGGGCCGCCATCGCCGGCGTCGCCGGGAGCCCCGTTACCAGCAGCGGTGGTCACTACGCCGTTCGGCGGCGCGCGTAACACCCGGTGGTTGGCGGTATCGACGATGTACAGTGTGCCTGCGTGGTCCACGCAGACGGCCCGCGGGCTTCGCAGAGGCGTCTGCGAAGGCGGCAAGCCCTCGGGGCCGATGCCACTGGCGCCGGTACCGGCCGCGCCGAGTATGAGCCCGCCCGCGCCGACCTGGCGAATCCGCTGATTATTCGTGTCGGCAATCAAGATGTTACCGGCCGGGTCCACCGCCACCCCCATTGGGGCATTGAGTGTGGCCGCTGCCGCCGCCACGCCATCGGCGGAGGCCGCGCCGATGCCCGTACCGGCCAACGTCGCGATGGCGCCCGAGGCTGTCACTTGGCGGATGCGTTCGGTGCCGGTATCGGCGATGTACAGGTTGCCGCCGTAGCCGAGAGCGATCGCGGAGGGTTGGAACAGCTGTGCGTCAGTGGCGGCGCCGCCATCGCCTACCGCGTGGAGATAGCCGTCGCCGGCCATGGTCTGGATCTGGCCACGCCCGTCCACGCGGCGGATGCGGACGCCGTCGGCGATGAACAGGTTGCCGGCGAGATCTAAGGCGAGATCGCGAGGGGCGGACAGCACCGCTTTAGCGGCCGGTCCGCCGTCGCCGGCAAACCCCTGCGCACCGGTGCCGGCCACGTAAGTCCAGACGCCGGCGGCGGTGTAGCAGCGCACAATGGTGTCGGTGTCCACGACGAAAACATCGCCCGAATTGTCCACCGCCAGGGCAATTGGCTGTATCTGGGTGCCGCCCAGCGCGTTGACGATGGTGCCGCCAAAGAGGACCTTACGCACCCGGTTGTTCTGTGAATCAGCGATGTAGAGGGCGCCTGAGCGATCCACGGCGAGGCCGGCCGGATAGTAAAGTTGGGCGAGGTTGGCCGGGCCGCCGTCGCCGCTGTAGCCGCCGACGCCAGTCCCGGCGACCGTCGAGATCCGACCGTCAGGCGAGACTTTGCGCACCCGGTGGCCTTCGAATTCGGAGAGGAACAGGTTGCCGGCCGCGTCCACCGCTACATTCCGGGGGCTCAGCAGTGCGGCATCGGTAGCGGCACCGCCGTCGCGCGATGTGCCTTTGCCGCCCGTGCCCGCGATAGTGGTAATCGTACCATCGGGGCTGATGCGGCGGACCCGTTGATTGCCGAGGTCGGCGACGTAGACGTAGCCTGCCAGGTCGACCGCGATCCCATACGGAAGGTTGAGTTGCGCGGCTGCAGCCGGCCCGCCATCGCCGCTGAATCCGGCAGTGCCAGTTCCCGCCAGAGTGGTGATCAGGCCGGTGCTGGAGATCTTACGGATGCGCTGGTTGTCGGTATCGGAGAGGTACAGGTTGCCCCACCGGTCCGCCGCGACTCCCTGAATGCTCGACAGTTGGGCAGCCGTGGCCGGTCCTCCGTCGCCGCTGTGGCCGCTGCCGGCGACGGTCTCGATGCGGTAGACCATCCGCGGCGAGGCGCCGTGGGCGGCCGGGGCCTGGATCCGGGCCAAGACCAGCAAGGTACAAAGGGAACGCTTCATCCTGGCTTAGGAAGGTAGTGCCCGCAAGGTCAAGAAACTCTCATCTTGTTCGAAAAGATAATCGGAGTTAAAAAGGTGAATCGAATTCTAACCCTTTGGGCCTGCTGCCTGTTGGCGCCGTGTGTCCAGGCGCAGCAGGGCATCCGTCTGAAGGCGCGCGTTGGGCATTCCCGGCCGTCCCAGGGCCAGCGCAACCTCGGCCCTGTTGTGCGCGAACCATTGCCGCGTCATTTTATTCTGGAGTTTCGCTCCTACCCCGGCCCCGAAACCCGCAAGGAACTGGCGCGGCGGGGGATCCGGACGCTGCAATATCTGCCCGAGAACGGACTCATGGTGTCGTCGGATTCGACGCCCAACCTGGCGGGGCTCGATCTCCAGTCGGCCGGTGCGCTCGATCCAGCGGACAAACTCAGCCCGCTCGTGGCGGCGCAGCAGGTCCCCGGATACGTGGTGGCCTTCCAACTCGATAGCGACATGCAGACGGCCCGCGAAATCGTGCTCGGCGATCATCTGGATATCGTCGAGAACCCGTCCCTGCTGGCTTGGCAACTCCTGGTTACCGGGGACTACCAGAGTGTAGTCGCGCTGGCGCAGAACGATTTGGTGACCTATGTTCTACCGGCCTCGCCGGACCTGTTGGCCGGTGCGAAGGTCATCGGCTGCGGAGGCGCGATCGCCGAGGCTGGACCGATCGGCGAGTACGTCGAGGTCGGGAACGGATGGGCCCAGGACGCCAGCGGCGGCGTTTCCTTGACCTACTTCTTCGAGTCGTTGACCGAAAAGTTGGATCCCAGCACGGTGCGCGGCGAGATCGAGCGCGCCTATCGGGAGTGGATGCGCTATACCAGCTTGACCCTGTCGCCGGCGCAGCAATCCGGCCTGACGCGCTCGATCGACATCCTGTTCGCGCGCGGCGCGCACGGCGACCCCTACCCGTTCGACGGGCCCGGCGGAGTGCTGGCCCACACCTTCTACCCGTCGCCACCCAACACCGAAACGGTGGCTGGGGACATGCATTTCGATGCGGACGAGGATTGGCATGCCGGCAGCGACGTGGACCTGTTCACGGTGGCGTTGCACGAGGCCGGACATGCGCTGGGCTTGGGCCACACCGATCAGCCGGGCGCGGTGATGTATCCCTACTACCACCTCGCCAGCGGATTGACCGACGACGATATCGCGGGCATCCGCGACCTGTACGGAACCAACTCGAGCGTCCCGGCTCAGCCGCCGGCTCCGCCAACTCCAACTCCAACACCTACTCCCACACCCACACCTACACCTACTCCCACACCAACACCCACTCCGCCCCCCACGCCGGTACCAACGCCAGCGCCCACGCCACCGGCCAACCCCGGGGCAGACACCACACCGCCGTCTCTGAGTATCATCTCGCCCGGATCCACCATGGTCTCCACCATCGCCGCTAGTCTTACCATCAGTGGCACCGCAAGCGACAACGTCGGCGTCACTTCCGTGAAGTGGACCACCTCCGGCGGGGATGCGGGCACCGCTTCGGGAACCGCGAATTGGTCGGCCAGCATACCGCTGCTGGTTGGCAATAACACGGTCACCGTACTGGCATACGATGCGGCGGGCAATTCCTCCTGGCGCGCCATCACCGTAGTCCGGCATTGAAGAACCGCACATTTTTTTGCTTAGTACCGTACAATTCGGGAATATCCGGCCGATATATCCACTAGTAATCATGGACCAGTATCAGGATAAACAGGTCTTTGGTGGGCAAATTCGATTGACCCCCAAGCCCAAGGTTTGCGGTCAGCAATCGTTCGACGACGAGTTGCACTCCGAAGAGGCTGGCCTATCCCTCGCGTCCGAGAATTGTCCGACGGAGGAGACAGAAGCTCTGCTCTTTGCGCTGGCGCAGGCGGTGGAACAACGCGACCAGCATACCGCTGGACATTGCGAGCGGCTTGCCTTCATCGCGGTGGCGGTAGGCATGGCTCTTCGGTTGAACCGCCCCAATCTGATGACCCTCTACCGCGGCGGCTTCCTGCACGATGTCGGAAAAATCGGCATCCCCGATTCGATTCTGTTCAAGCCTGGCAAACTGACCGCGGAGGAGTGGGTCGTCATGCGCAGCCATGCCACCCGTGGCGAGGAAATCTGCCGCCATCTGAAATCGCTAGCGCCCGTACTTCCCATCATCCGGCACCACCATGAGCGTTGGGACGGCACCGGTTATCCCGATGGCCTGCGAAAGAACCAGATCCCTCTTTTGGCTCGCGTCGTGCAGATCGCCGACATCTATGATGCGCTGACAAGCCCTCGGGCTTACAAGCCTGCCTTTCCCCCGGAGCAGGCCCTACAGATCATCGAGGAAGAAACCAGCCGCGGATGGCGCGACCCGGACATCGTCGATTTGTTCTTCCGGGTTCACAAGGGCATCATCACGAAAATCGCATATTACGACATTGGCGGAGATTCCAATCTGCGGGCCCTGCGGAATTCGCTAGCGGACCTGCAGACCTTGATGGATGCGGTAGCGTAGCGAAAGCCCCGCTTTTTCTTTGGTGAGTTGGAGCCCCCCGGGGGAAAGCGGTGTAGCCGCCCTCAGTGCATGGATGGCTGAACCTGGGTAGAATCAAAACGTGGGGATGCTTTGAATTCGCGTAGTTTGCTGGTAATCGATGGCGACCCGGTGGTGCACGAACAGGTGGCCGGAGTGCTCCAGCACGAGGGCCGGACGATTCAGGACGCCTTTGACCAGCGGGAGGCTATGAAACGCCTCCGCGCCGTGAAGTTTGATCTGGTGGTGGCCGGCCAGGGGAACAACGGTTTCGACGGGTTGAACCTCATGCCGCAGATGCGTTCGCTGCAGCCCCAGGCGAAGGTCATTGTCACGGGCGATGCCGACCCTTCGCGCATCGTACGCGCCATTCGCGAACGGGCATACAGCTACTTTCACCGGCCCATACCGAGAACGCAACTGTCGGATCTGGTGCAGCAGGCTCTCGATTCCAGGGCATGGCGGGACGATATCCGGGTGATTTCCGCCCGTCCGGAATGGATCACGCTCGATGTCCGGTGCAAGATCGACGCAGCCGAACGGACCACGCAGTTTCTGCGCGAGATGGTGGCGGACCAGCCCGCGCAGACCCGCGAAGACGTGGGCGCGGCGATACGCGAACTATTGATGAACGCCGTGGAACACGGTGGCCAGTCGAACCCCCGAAAACGCGCGCGGGCATCCCTTCTGCGCACCGCGCGATCGGTGATCGTCCACATCCACGACCCCGGCACGGGCTTCTCGCTCGACTTCCTGCCCCACGCGGCCATCTCCAATCCCGCAGACTCCCCGGTCCAGCATGTGGTGATTCGCGCCGAGGAGGGCAAACGGCCCGGCGGCTTCGGTATCATGATGACCCGCAACATGGTGGACGAACTCCTGTACAACGAACGCGGCAACGCGGTGCTATTCGTGAAGTACCTGTAGTCCCTACTTTGGCGCCACTTTGACGCCGGTCACATAGTATTTCACATCACTGACGACGACCACGGTCGCTTCGATTCTGTCGCCCACACGGAGCTTCTGAAATTCGGCGTCCGGTTGGATGGAATACTCCATAGCCATGGGCCCCATCCAATCGCCGATCTGGCCGTGCGCAATCGTGGCGGTCTTGGTTGCCGGGTCAAGAGCCATGATTTGCCCCTGCATAGGGTAACGTTTTCCATCTTCTTTTTTCGCGGTGTTCGCGCCGCCAGCGCAACTCGCAAGGCCTAGAGAGGACGCCAGCAGCAGGAGGAGGAGGAGGAGCGTGAATCGTGGTCTGGTCATCACTCCCTATGATCGCAAGAAGGAGCGGGAGGCGCGACGATCCGGATCCTGGCATCCACCGGCGGGCCGGCAGGCAGGATCATCTTGGGATCCACGTTGCCCCGGCGCAGCACGTTGAGCAGCGGGATCGCGCAGGCTTGCCCTGCCTTCAGACCGGTTCGCTTTCCTCGCGCCTCGGCGGCCGGCGTGGCCGTAGCCGATTTCACGGCGCCGAAAAACCTCCGCGCCTGTTCCGGCGTGAGAAACACAGAACCGGTCTTGGCCGCCTCGGACGGGCCGGGATTTGGTGGGTTCCGGCGAACCCTTCGGCGCCTGGGCATCGAGCGCAGCGCCGAGGACCACGGCGAGAATCAAACCACGCATCGCTCCTCCACCTGTACAGCCTGGGCGTGAGCGGTATAGTGAGGTTAACCACCCGCCAAAGCCACATGGACCGCGACTTTCGCCAAGGCTACATCGACATCGATTTTCACACGGAACGGTTCGAATCGGCCACGCGGTTGCTGCTCCGTTCGGCCGTCCTGTTTTTCTCCAACCTGCCCTTCCTTGCCGCCGTCACGCTGGTGGTATTTGTTCCGGGCAAACTCGCGCTCCAGCTCGGCTGCTACGTGATGGATGTCCCCGCCGGCGGAATCCTTTCGTATTTTTTGATGGATCTCAGCGATTTGATTCTGGGCGCACTGGTGGTCCCGGCCGCGATCTACGGTTTGGTGGAAAAACTACGCAGCGGCCGCACACCTCCCCTGCGCGAATGCCTGCGGTGGGGGTGGCGTCAATGGGCGAAGATGCTCGGATACAACCTGGTGGTGGAGATTACCGTCGCGCTGTCGGGCGCGCTGCTCGTGGTCCCAGGCTTGGTGGCAATGGTAAGGCTGGTCTTTACGGAGGCCATCGTGGCGATCGAGGCCGACCGGGAACAGCATGTGCTCAGCCGCAGCAGCGGTCTCAGCCGCGGGCATCGCTGGCGCATCTTTTTCGTGCTGCTTCCTATGATGGTCGTGGACCTGGCGGGAACTTTTCTGGTGCTCGGCCGGTTGGAGGGGCTGACGCAGTCGCGAGTAGCGCTGGCACTGGGAGACAGCCTGTTTTCCGTGGGCGGCCAGTGGACTACGGCGATCGTGCTGCTGTTGTATCTGGGGGTGACGGATCTCCCGAAGCCGGCTCCGGCCAGGCAAAAAACCGGGGGCCGGCCTGCAGGCACGCGCTAATCCTGCCCTGCAGCCTGCCGGACATTTCTTTTGGCCTGCCTCTTTTTTGGCCTGCATTCCGACGATTTTCCGCAATACGACATGAGAACCATATGAAAACCGAAATTCGAATACCGCGGTACATCGGCTTGTTGCTCGTGTTCCATGAAGCACTTGCCGCACAGCCGTTTTTCTACCATGCCGGTCAAGACAAGAATGCGCAGTTAGCTGCGTCGACGGCCAAGGAAATCGCCAACGGCGCCCTTTTTGACAACGAGGTTCAGCATCCTGCCGCGCTGTCGAAGGTCGAAATCGAGCGCGTCTTGAGCTTCGCGCAAGAGCAGTTCAGGGCCGGAGTAGCGGCCTTCAACACCTGGAAGGCGGTCTCCGACCAACTCAAGCGCATTGACCTTAGATTGCGGCCGACGGGCATGATCCTCACGGAAACAGAGGCCAACCAGCGCATTGCGGAGGTCGAGAAACAGGTGGCAGCGTTGCGCCGAACCATTGAAAAGCTCAGCCAGGCGGCGGGCGGGAGCAGCGATATCGTGAAGGAAATCCAGGGGCCTTTGAAAAGCTTCGGCGCGCCGCGATCTCGAAGCCGGCGATGTGATCGCCTTAGGCGCTGCGGCGCGCAACAAACTGGCCAACGCTGCCCTGACCGACAGCACGGAAAGTATCGAAGCCACCTTGGAGCGCTTGGCCAACACGGCGCGCACCGATAGTAGCGACGCCAGGCGGGTCGAGGCGCGCAAGACGCTATTCATGTGCTGATTGCCCTGCACGAGGCGGCCGCGGCGCGGGCACAGGCGGATCTGCTCCAAAAGCTTGCGGAACTGCGGGATACACAAGAGGAGGCGCGGTATTCCATTCTGCGAAGTGGCGCCCGCGTGTCGGGGGCCGAGACCCCTGATCCAGAACGCGGTTGCCCGGCTTGCGCTCTACTACCAGGGCGGTACCAAGCCTGTGATTCGCCGCAACAGTGTTGATTCTCAGCCTCGCTTTCACCGCTGGCGCCCAGACCGCGGACAGCGGCAAGAAGTAAGGCGCGGACCAGACGGCCGCCGGCAAAAAGCCGGATTGCAAGTCCAGCGACACAGGGCCGCCGCGATGAGATCGAGAGCGACTTGCTTGCCGAACGGCAGCGCCTCCGTTTCAAGTCACCAATCCCGAAATGGCGGCCGGAGGAGTCGGAAACATCGCTCCCGAAGCGGCTGCGCGGCTGACGGCGCTTAGCGGCGAGTTGGACAACATCATTCTCCGGCGGGCAACGATCGCTGGTGCGCTCGATTTCGGTGCAGTAGTGTTGAGGAAAGTATCGTACTCCGCCAGGCGGCATAGCCGCTATCCCCGGCGTCCCAGGCTCAGCAGAAACGAGACGATGCCGAAGCTTCCGATCGCCAGGCCCGCGATGCGGTTCATCCACAGCATCGCGCGATCGTTAAAGCGGTCGCGCATGCGGTTCACGGCCACCACCAGGAGGATCCACCACAGCAGGGAGCCGCAGAAGATGCCCAGCACGAGCAACAGCGTGAGCCAGTTGGCGCGGGCCTGGCTCATCCCTAACCCGGCCAGGATGGCGAGAAACGACAAAATCGTGGTTGGGTTGGTGAGAGTGAGGAAGAAGGTCGAGACCAAATAGGAATGGCCGGCTTCAGCCTGCGTATCATCGGACAACTTCCGCGGCGGCTTGAAGCAATAGGAGAGGCCGATCAAGACCAGCAAAACGCCCCCGAACAAGCGAATCCAAAACTGTTCGCGGATCAGAAACTGAATGACCAGGGTAATGCCAAAGCCGGCGACGGAGCCGTAGAACGCGTCGGCTGCCGCGGCGCCCAGGCCGGAGGCCAATCCGGCGGCTCGGCCTTTAGTGAGCGTGCGGGAAATGCACAGAACGTTGACGGGCCCCACCGGCGCGGCGATGATGAACCCTGCAATGAGACCTCGGATGAGCAGTTCGATGGCGCTCATGAAAAGAGTGCCCGGTCAGGGAGATGAGGAAGAGCCAAATGCGGAGCACAAGGCATTCGGTTCCATTTTAGTTCAGCCGCGAGCTGCCGCCGATTTCGGAATTCCAGAAGGCCCGCGGCTTGTGGGGCAGGTTGCCAACCTGCGGCGGATTGTTATTAATCCGCCTCCCGCTAGCCGCCGCGAGCACCTCACGCACGCCACCCGTTTCAGTCCAGCTCCTCCGCATTGATCTCGATCACGTTCCGGTCGGGATCCAGAATGTAGATCTGCGGGAAGCCGGCGGTGGCGTGCGGGTTGGTCCGCATCTTCGTTAGATCGGTCTCGCCGGCGTCTTCGCGGAAACCCTTGGCGCGTAGGTGCTCCAGCGCTGCTTGATAGCTCTTCACACGGATCGCGTAGTGGAGGTCGCGCGAATCCACGCCCTTGCCGGTGCGAAACGTGGAGTGCGGGTGCACGATCAGGTGCAACGCCTGGTGCGGACCAAGCTGAAACCAGGCGCCGGGAAAATCAAAGGGCGGGCGGACCATTTCCGGAAGCCCCAGCGTCTCGCCGTAAAAGCGCTTCGAGCGCTCGATATCGCTCACCGGAATGCTCACGTGATGGAGGGATTCGATTTGCATGAGCACTTAGACGTTTTCCGGTGTGGGATGCACCCACGGGTTGCGGTACGGCCGGGCCAACAGGCGGTTGGCGTCGGCATCCCCGATGACCCGCCCCTTCTGCGGATCCCACGCCAGCGTTCGGCCCGTGCTCATCGACAAGTTGGCCAGGATGCAGCTCGCCGTCGAAATGTAGGCCTGTTCGATGTCCGCCACCGGCCTGCCCCGATTGGCGATGGCCGCGAGAAAATCCTGCATGTGGTGACGGATTGCGGGCGCGCAGTGTTTTTCCAGGTCCTTCTCGGTCTTGTCTTCGGGATACTGCTCCAACTCGTAGGTGACGTCCTGATGGATCGGCGCCTGGCCCCTGGCCGTGGGCGTGTAGTCGTAGCTGTAGACGCTGGCCTTCAGCGTTCCCTTGTCGCCATAAAGCGTCGCGCCCCACGTGTACTTCGGATCGGGCGGTTCGCCCCAGGTGCGGTGCTGCCACACCACCTTCACGTCGTCGTATTCGAAGGTGGCAAGCTGCGTGTCGGCGATGTTGGCCTTGCTACGTTCCACCAGAATGCCGCCGCTCGAGCTGACGCGCTTGGGCCAGCCCAGGCCCATCATCCAGCGAACCATGTCGAACATGTGGATGCACATGTCGCCCATGATGCCGTTGCCGTACTCCATGAACGCCCTCCAGCTTCGGGGATGCACCAGCGCGTTGTACGGCCGCATGGGCGCGGGTCCGGTCCACATTTCATAATCCAGATTCGCAGGTGGCGCGGCGTCTGGCGGATTGTCCTTGGCGCGCATGGGGTAGTAGCAGTAGATTTCCACCAGCCCCACCTTGCCCAGCTTGCCGGCCTGCACCACTTTTTCGCGCGCATCCACCAGGTGCGGCGTGCTGCGCCGCTGCGTCCCCACCTGCACCACGCGCTTGTATTTGCGCGCCGCCGCCAGCATGGCCTGGCCTTCGATCACGTCCACGCTGATCGGCTTCTGGCAGTAGACATCGGCGCCGGATTTGACGGCTTCGATCATCGCCAGCGCATGCCAGTGGTCCGGGGTGGCCACCAGCACGATGTCGAGATCTTTTTCAGCCAGCATCTTGCGGTAGTCGCCGTAGGTGCGCGGTTTTTTCTTGGATGCCTGGCGCTGCGACGTCAACTCCGCGGCATCGGACAGCATGCGCGAATCCACGTCGCACAGCGAAACCACCTCCACCGGCGACACCTGGATCAGCCGGAAGAGATCGGTCTTGCCGTACCAACCGCAACCGATCAGGCCGACCCGGAGTTTCTTCTGGTCCGCGGCCTGTTCCGCTTGGGCACGCGTCAACCAACCCAGCCCCGCGGCGCTGGTGTAAACGAACTGACGACGATTCATGGTCACTCCTTCCGTTTATGCAAGCAGCTTCTTCGTATACTGAATGCTCACTTCGAGATCTTCGCGTTCCTTCCGGATGGACGCCTCGCGGCTGGGCGCGCGCGGCTCCGCCGGCCGGGGCTTGCCGCGCTCCGCGATCTCCAGGAATCGCTCGAATTCCCAGGCTGGCGTGTTGCGGTAAGCGTCCCAAAACCCCGAGTCATGGAAGGGGAAGATGCGCGGCCCCATCACGATGCATTCCATGGAGAGCGCGCGGCCGGGGCACAGCGCGGCGTACTTGCGAACGTACTCGTCGATATTCACGTTGCCCTCGCCCATCCGCACCCAGGAAACGGCGGCGCCTTCGGGCACGCGCCACACCGCGGAATCGCGCACGTGGCTGGTGAGCGCGTAGGGATGCAGGGTCTCCAGCGTCAGGTGCGGATCCTCAAGGGTCCATAGCGGGTTGCCGGAATCCAGGCAGACACCCACGAAATCGCGGCCGGCCCCTTCCACCAGCGTCTTCAATTCGCGCGCCTGCATGTCCCCGGCGTGGTTCTCGATGGCGATCTTGATGTTGGCGTCGGTGGCCTTGGAACGCATTTTGCGCAGCACCTCGACGGTGCTTTCGATATGGCGCTCGATGGGACCCGGCCGCCGGTCGTCGGCGCTGCCGAGCACGCAGCGGACGATCTTCGATCCCACGATCCTGGCCGAATCGATCATGTGGCCGAGTTGTTCTTCGGCCGTGCCGGCCTTGGCATCGAACATCTTCGAGGTGGGGCAAATGGACCTCATCCCGATCTCGACTTCGATCCCCAACTTTTCGGCATGCTGGCGCACCTTGCGCAGGTTATCGGGTTCCAGGTTGCCGATGAAGCGGATCTCCGAGAAGTGGACCACGTGCGCCTGTTGCCTGGCGCAGTAGTCGAGGTACTCGAAAGGCGTCCACTCCTGCGACCGGATGCTGAACAGGTCGATGCCGAGTTTGACGGCGGGAGCCGGTTCCGCCACCGCGGCTAAGGGCGCCGCGGAAGCCATGGCGACAATCTGGCGTCGGGTCATAAGAGACATTATCTGCTTTTGTGACGCAGGTTGTTAACCAGGTTGTCAACCCCCTTCCAATGAGCGCCCGGGGTCAGGGCAACAGACCGATCTTACTTTCCGGATGGCGGACGAATGCCTCGGCCTGCTGGAAGCCGCTCTCGCCGCCGCGAAACCGCGTAATCTCGACTTGTTTCGGGTACCACTTGTCGGGCTGCTGTGAGGCGTGCGCGTAACAGGCGGCGCGGCGGCGTGACTCGACCAACGAGATGTCCACATAGTCGCCAGGCGAGAACATCATGGTGTCCTCGGCGACCTCGTAGTAGTAGAGGGCGAATCTCTTGCCGGCCTTTAGCCAGGCATCCAGAGTGAGCATGGACACGGCGCGATGGTCGCGGTGGCGATCGATGGGCCAATGCGTGAAAACTAAGTCGGGGCTTTCCGCGGCGAGTACGCGGGCGAAATCGTCATAGTGCGGCGGATCGACGATGGCGCGGCCGTCGTATTGTCCACCGAATAGGGCACGGGCCTTCAAAACCTGGCAAGCCTTCTCGGCTTCGGCTGTGCGAATATCGGCGCATCGGCTGAGGCTGGCTCCGCCGCAAAACCCTTCGCCCCGATTGAGGTACAAGAGAACCACATTGTGGCCGAGTGCCGTGTAGCGTGCGATGGTCCCGGCGCAGCCGCACTCCGGGTCGCCCGGATGTCCCCCAGCGACGACGATCTTCAGGGGATGCGCTGGAGATTCCGCCAACAGCGGCAGAGCCAGGGCGGAAGCAATAAGCTCGCGGCGCGAGATGGGCAGGGCTGGTGGCTTCATACTCCACCGCAGCATCGCTTGAATTTCTTGCCACTCCCGCAAGGGCACGGCTCGTTTCGCCCAATCTTTTTTCTGGTAACTGGGGCCGGCGTGGGGGCCCCAGGAGGCACGGAGGCATGGACATCCCGTGCGGTCTCCAGCGCCTCCTCGGTTCTGGCCGGCCGCCGAAAGTCGGCTGCCTCCTCCTTGCGCACCTGTTCTTCACATATATAAGCAAGCCGTTCGGCGAGGTCTGGGCGATCCCTGACACCCGCGATGGAAAGCCCCTCGCGCAAAATCTGTTCCGCTCGCTGCAAGTCCTTCGCCGGTGTGTTGAGGAATCCGTAGCAGTCCGACCAGCCGATCCAACCCCATCCCCAGCGCGGATCGGTGTTCAACCAATCCCGATAGAGGGCTTCCGCCTTGTCCGTCTCGCCCAGTCCGTGGTAGGACTCCGCCAGGGCGCGCCGCCGGTTCTCGATCATCAGGTTATCGTCGGTTGGGAATCGCCGCAGTCCCTCTTCACACAGCGCGATCCTGGCGGCGAGAAGCTGGCGGTCGTCCAGCCCTGCGTTCCATAGCTCGTCTTCCAGATCCTGGACCCAGTTATACAGGGATTGGCTCCCCCCGAATCGGTCGTCGAATTCCTTGATCGACCGCATGCCGGCCTTATCCAGGATGTGCAGCACGTCTCTCCACGCATCCAGCCAGATGCGGCAGGCGCCCACGGGGTCGCCAGATGCCAGTAACTCGTAACCGGACTGCATCTTGTCGTCCAGCAGCTCGAATGAGGGTTTGTCGGGGAACCAGCGCTGCCACAAGGCATCCAAACAGATCCAGATCCAATCGCGTTCCAGGCCTCTGTGTTTGCCCCAAAGGGTGCGCTCCGCCAGCAGTGGCTCGGCGATTTCTTCCGCCGAGAGGGCCTGGCCGCTGAGCCGTTTGAGCGAGGGCCGGTCGATCTCTACGCCAAAGGAGCCCAACTTGGCCAGCAGTTCCGCATCGGTGAGACGCTTCGCAGCGGAACGCAGCGGTCTTCCGGCGGTCAGCTTGCGGTACTCGGCGTCCGCCGCCATCTGCCGTTCCACCACCCTGTCCATCGCCACCCAGGAGATCATGCGTGATCCTCTCGTAGCCCCATCCGTTGCCAGTCTAACGCACCTCCGCACCCTGCCAAACTACCGCCAAATGCTAGACTTTTTACTTAATGCCTAAAGCGATGTATTTAGAGTGCAGCCTGTGTGCCACCAAGCGCGACGCCGGGGAAGCGGCCAATCTTTGCGGTTGCGGCGGGCCGTTGCTGG
>Ga0209067_10001444_pt1 | contig 14627 bp, 13 predicted proteins | sample ColStrG_CSR_2013_FD_187199 | JGI IMG/M metagenome (GOLD analysis project Ga0209067, IMG submission 187199) | Freshwater sediment microbial communities in response to fracking from Pennsylvania, USA - Cold Stream Run_MetaG_CSR_2013 (SPAdes)... | ecosystem: Environmental > Aquatic > Freshwater >... | reverse complement strand
GTTGATTCGTCAATGCGCTCGCGCGGGGGCCTGACCCACTAGCCCGCGTCAGTTTCGGGCGGGTCTGCTGCACGCTGCTGGTCAGTCATGAAGAGCAAAATGTTCGGGCGGCTCATCTCCCAATTCTGCCAAGCCCCGAACTCGCCCAGCGCAATGCCAAAACTCTCCCGTGCTCACTGCATCCGAAAGGGACTGGTCTCTCAGTCACTGGCCGGCTTCGCTCCGGCCACGAGACCGCGAGTCGGGAACCTGCCAAAACAGCTTCAGCGACCGATTCGGAGTGTCGCAGCCGCATCGTAAATTGGGGTCATGGCATCGCCCTGGGAACTATTCGAACCAGCACTCGACGGTGCCTTCGGTCAGCGAGTCAGACGATTGGTGTCCACTGCGGTGATATCGATGGCGATTGTTAGCGTTTTCTGGCCGGCTCCATTGCTGTGGATGGTTCACAGTCTCGCCGCCTGGAGAACGCACGAACTCCAGGAGCAGTTGCGGCATATCCTGCAGCAAGGTCGTCGTCGGTGAGCGAACCACGGGACTACGAGAACGGGGTGGCGGACGTTCTGGCCTTTCTCCTCGAGGGAACTTCTGTGAGCCGGAACGTGAGGCTTCCTGGTCAGTACAGTGAGGCGCTTCGACAGGTCGATGTACTCGTCCGGTCGCATCCCGAAGGCCAGGCATCGACAATGCTGGTGATCGACTGCAAGCGATGGGCGAGCAATATTGACGTGGCCGACGTCGGAGCCTTCATCGATCTCGTCAAGGATGTTGGGGCAGATTCGGGCCTTCTGATTGCAACTAGCGGTGCGAGCAGGGCCGCCTACGCCAGGACCCGCAACGCCGATCGGCTTCGCATAGACATCATGCCGCTCGACGAATTGAAGGCGTGGCGACCTGAGGGCACCGTCTTCGTCGTGTATCGGATAGACACCGATCGGCAGGATGATGCCGAGCGGGTGCTGCGGAACACAGGATTTCGAACCGTGCCTACAGCGGGCTATGAGTGCGATGACGGACGATTCCTTCTCGAGGCATTCCGGCACTATGGAACGAGAACTCCCGACGGCCAGGTGCAGTCCGCTGGCTTTGACCTCTGTGAACGAGCGTTGGATAGAGCGAACATTGCGTTCGATCGTGTAGCCAATGGAGTTGTCGCAAGAGGAGGGACCCCAGCTCATCGCTGGCTCCATGTGACCGTGGATGGGGAACGAACCGAACTAGTGGTGCTGGCCGATAGTGAGGCTGAAATCGAGAGGCAACTGACGGCGATTCGGCCGATCGCTCGAAATGGTCAACTCGATGTCGACCGACCCCCCGACTGGCCTCGTCCAAACATCTACGAATTTGCGGGAGTCCCTGACCTGCTTTGAGCAGCCACTTACACCATCTCAACCTGATCTCAGCTCACATACATACGTCGACACCGTGACCGATCTTCTGAATGGTCATGGTTATCATTGACAGGATTGATCCATTGCCTCATAGTCGGGCTGAAGTGAAGTACGAATGCCATCTACCACCTGAATACGGAGAGGATCAGTTCGGGCGACATCATCCGACCATCTCTTCTGCACTCGCCAGCCGTGAGCAATTCCCGCTTGCTTTCGTCCCAGCGGGCGAAGTTGAAGCTGACCTGGCAAGCTTTCTCGTCGGTACTGGAGAAGAGCAGTTGCTTACCCTGTCGCGCCAACGGGGTCTTTCGCTGCGCGATCTAGCCGTGTTGATCCGCGACAACCACCGAAACGAACTTGCCAACCTTCAACGTGGTGGTCGTCCTCTGCGGACCGAGAAGAACCGAGACTGGTCCTCTGACCAGCGAGCGTTCTACATCCACCTTCTCAAATTGGAGTGCAGGGCGCTTGAATCGATACTCGACCGGCATTCAGGGTCACCTCAACAATCGACTGCCTAAGGCTCCATGTGTGACGATGGGAGCAGAGCGGGAACCATGAGGGCCAAGACATGGCGAGGGTCCCGGGAGCGGCGGGAAAGGGAAGCCTTGGCATGATCAGCTCCGTAAAGATCACGAATTGGCGGTGCATCGAATCTCTGGAGATCCCGCTGGCGCCCCTAACCGCCTTCGTCGGTCCGAATGGTGCCGGCAAGAGTGCCGTGCTCCAAGCAATCGACATCGTCTTGGGGAGCCGATGGCCGGGCATGGGCAGTCTCGACATACCACGGGACTTCTACAACCTCGAAAGCGATCGCTCACTCGCGATCCGGTGCGGATTTGATCCACCCTTGGAGCACGTCGATCTAGCAGGCGGGTCGCATGGGGTGGCCTACCTCCAGTACCAATGCCAGCCCTACAAGAGAAGGACGGGCAAGAGCGACGTAGGAGACCTACATGACGATCTGGTGGCCCTCAGCGACTCGATGGGCCAGATCATGGTGGCAACGTCACGGCCGCAGAAGGGCAAGAAGCTTGAGTTTGGCCCTCTCATTCGAGTGAACTCCGGGCTTCGCGACCAGGCGCGAGTGCTCATGATCAGTGATCGACGGTCAGTTGCCGCCCAAGCATCGGGCCGCCGGGGCTCGATCCTCAACACGCTCCTCTCGGGTGTTCGCAAGGACTTCGACAAGGATTCCGAGGGGAGCCGGACCGACTTCAAGGCCCGCTACGACGAAGCGTTGTCTGCACTACGTACGACTGCAGTTCAAGAGATCGAAGGCACGATCGCCGAGACGGCCAAGCAGATGCTCGGGTTCTTGGGTCGCGGCGCGCTCTCGAATCTCGACATCTCGTTCGGATTTGGGGATCCTGCGAACCCCTTCGGCTCACTCACCATGATGTGTCGGGAAGGAGACCTGATGCTGCCCGCCGAGCTCATGGGCTTGGGCATCCAGAGCGCCATCGTTGTGGGCGTCTTCGAGGCACTGCGCAAACAGCAATCGAATATCGGAACTGTCCTGATCGAAGAGCCGGAGATGTACCTGCACCCTCAGGCACAGCGGTTCTTCCACCAGTTGCTCGTGGACATGGTGGATTCCGGCCAGTCTCAGGTGATCTACACCACTCACTCGCCGATCTTCGCTGACATGACCAGATTCAGCAGCATTCGGGTTTTCGGAAAGCAACCAGGTGCGTCAAGCCAGGTCCGATGGATTTCGAGCCAGGAAGATCAGGACTACCTCCAAGGGCAAGTGGACCGGCAGAAGCTCAGTCAGTACATGGATCCAGCCGCCAGCGAGGCGTTGTTCGCCCGCAGAGTGCTCTTGGTCGAAGGCCACGGGGATTTCCTGGCCGTACGAATCGTCGCCCGAAAGTTGGATGCCGATCTTGACGGCGAGGGACTGTCGGTTGTTTCATGCGGAGGGAAGAACGCCATCCCGTTCTTCGCCAAGATGTGCAACTCCCTTGGCATCTCCGTATTGGTGCTCCACGACGAAGACATCTACGTGGCGCCTGACGGGGAGGAGTTGACCAAGTGGCAGATCGACGAGAACGACAAGGCCCCGAAGGCGAATGCAGAGATCGAAGCCGCACTGGGCTCGTCTGAGGGGCTGTTCCGGATCGGCCCCTCGCTGGAAGGAGCCCTTGGCATCGGTCGGAGCGCCTCGGACAAACCCAGAAAGGTGGTCGACGCGCTAGAGGTCATGGACCTCGCTGACATTCCCAATCCACTTGTTGAGGCCGTGAGGGCATTGGTGGGTGTCGAGCCTGTCGGATCAGATGAGAGTGAATCGACCAGTGCCTGATGAGAGTCCGAACGAGGTTAGCGAACGCCTAAGGGTAGTCCTCGCTACCGATCCGACAGTCGCAATCGCAGAAGCTCGCATGGCCCTCAAGTCCTCACGCGACGATTCGATGCGCGCGGCGGTGGCTGGAGTCTTGGTTGACGCAGGCGAGGCAGCTGGCGACAGGGAAGCCACGAAGGTCGGCATGACGGCAATCAAAGGGTTGTTGGCGAAGGACCCATCGAACGGAGGACTGCGGTACATGTTGGGTACTGCGGGCTTGTCGATGGCACGGCATGACAAGACTCCGAAACCAGAATGGTGGGAGGTAACGCGCAAACTCCAGACCGATGCGCGCCGTAACCTCTGGGAGGCTGCGGAAGCGGAACTCCACCAGGCGATCCGTGCTCAGGCGTGGATCAACCTTGGCAATAACCTTGATGAGGGCGGGCGCTGGGCTGAGGCCTATGAGGCCCACACCGCCGCCATGCGAGTCGACCCCGGCAATCCCGTAGCTGCCGGTCAGGCCGCTCTTCTGTTACACGCTCGCGGAAGCTCGCCGGGCGGGCCCGAATGGCAGCCCATTGCCCATCGCTTGGCGCGCATTGCTCAGTCGAAACATGATCAAGTTGCCCAGATCGCTCCTGGCGCACAAGTCCGATATGCAGCTCTTCCGACAGACCGCGCCGACGAGGCGGTGCTCCCGGAGCAAGTTCACCTCAGTAGCTACCAACGCTACGTGGCCGACAATCGCCTACACCTTTCGATGGCACTAGATGCGATGCACCCGGAGTGCTGGGACAGTCTTGATCTTCCGATGCTGACAGAGCCGATGGATATAGGCAGCCATCCCCCGCCGCTCTTCGCGATGTTCAATAGCTGCAAAGCTGACTACCTCTTGGCCCGCCAGTTGGCCTGGGATGGGATGCAGGTTGATGACGATGACCAACATCACTACACGAACACCCTGGACTACGCGTGCTATGGGGACGGACCCTCTAGAACGGTCTTAGCCATGCGATCCGCTCTGGATGTTCTTGATCGGGTAGCAGTCATGGCCAACTCTTACTTTGATATTGGCCAGAAGCCGAAGGACGTCTACTTCCGGACCGCGTGGCGCGAGGACTCGACGGGTCGACCTCTGAGGTCGGTGGTCGCAGACGAGATCGATTCCAGAAATTGGGGCGTGCTGGCCCTAGCTACGCTCGCCGAGGACTTCCGTGATGATGGTTGGCTCTTCGGCCGACAGCGCCTTCGGAACATCGCCACTCATCGATTCGTGATCAGCCACTCGATGATGACGGGCAATTGGCGAGATGTCAGCGAGATCGAGCACCTGTCGGATGTCGATCTTGATGCAAGCGTGATCTCTGCACTGCGGATAGCCCGCTCGGCTCTCATGTACCTGGTCGACGCTGTGGCTCGACGAGAGCATCGCCGCCCAGAAGGAGCCTCGTTGCCCCTTTGCTTGCCCAGGCTCGGGTAGTGAGGCATCAGATCATGGACGCCGCTCTATCTCTTCGGCCTTCCGTGAGAGTCCCTCATCTTGATCCCAGCGGCAAGAAGCGCAGCCCGGATGGTGTTGGGGGCACACCCGATCTGCTCTGCTACTCGGACCGTGGAAAGGCCCGCCTGGTAGAGGTCGATGGCCAGGGCTACGTCATGCTCGGGTAGTGACCTAAGTCGGATCGCCACTCCCCGCTCCTTGAGGTGCCTCGAGACGGTGGTGTAGTGCATCCCGTAGTGGGCAGCCAGTTCCACCGTCGTTGCCCCGCCGAGGTAGCTGGCCACCAGGTCCTGCATCTCACACTCCGTCAGGTGGACCTTCCGGCGGGTCTTTGGCGGAGCAGATTTGGAGGGCTCCCGGGGCTCTCCGATGTCCAGAACCTTGACAACCGACGCTATGACCTGCATAAACGAGGTCGGGCGGGGGTTCGCGAAGAGTCCGCTCAGCTCCACTCGATGGGCTTGACCCCATCCAGTGGACCACTCGTTGGGACAGAGTGGCCTGCTGGATGGTGGTTGAGTGCAATTCGTCGAACTCGTTCGGCGCGGGATGGCCGGGCGAAATGTGCCGGCGGTCCGAATCGCAGAAGTGTTCGATGCAGTCGGCCATGACGACGGCCAGCTGGAGGTTGGTCCGCCACTTCTGACGGTTCAGCAGTTCGATCTGCATCGAGCCCCAGGACGACTCCATCGGGGCGTTGTCGCAGCAGCAATCGACGGACCCCATCGACCTGGGGGCCGCCCGCGGCACCTGACGTTGTCCGCGAATGCCCAGGACGTGAACCGGGCAGGCTCGGCCGAATTGTCCTCCACCTGGTCCACCTCTCGGGGTTCGGGTCAGATGTTGCAGGAATGGCGACGATGGCTCAGGAACCTGTTCCCGGCGGGGACCCTGGAGTCCACTGGCACTTCCCAACCTGGGCAGTTCACGAGGTTGGCACCCGTCGCCGAGCTGGGACACGCCTCGGCTCGGCCGTACCGGCCACCCTGGGAGTCCGGACGGGCGCAGATCGGGTGGCGACGATCCGGCCGCTCAGCCATCCACGAGAGCACGAGGGCGACGAGGTCGTTGGGTCGTCCCACGACGGCGCTGTACGTGGGACCGGGTCATCGATCACGTCCTGCCCACTTCGCAGAAGGTGGAGGGAAGGACCGCACGCCATGGTCGGAAGACGGCCGGCTGAGGGTCGGCGACCGTCCGTCGCGGACGAGCCGGTCGAAGACCGACGACCATTCAGGAAACCGTGGTGTCGACTGCTCCCACTCGACGAATGACGCCTCATCGCACCACTCGTCGAGGCTCCCCATCATCCCGAAGTGGGGTTCGGCCGTCACGAAGGCCAGCATGGAGTCACGATCGATCCAGGCGGTCCGCGTCCAGTAGACGTCGTCGGCTTCCGGGAGGACCTCGGTTCCGAGGTTTCCCGAGGTGGTGGTCGATTGCCGAATGGCTGCCGCGGCGGCCCTCAGGAACTTCGTTCGGTGGTGCGGGCCGCTCAACCGGAGCCGGGTTGCGACGATGAGCACCGACATCGGACCCTCCCTTCGTTCACGGACGTCCGGCTCGACGGCTCAGACCCGGAAGTAGTGGCCTGCGTCGAGGTCGTCGATCAGGCCGGGATGTGTCGGGTGCCAGTCCAACAGCTCCTGGGTGCGCGCGCTCGACGCCGGGTTGTCCAAGGAGATGAAGAAGGCCAGGAAGTCGAAATAGTCGACGATCTCCTCAGGCGGGATGCTGACAGCCGGCACACCCAGATTGCTTCCGATCACTTCGGCGATCTCCTTCAGCGGAACGCCCTCATCGGCCACGGCGTGCAGTCGGCTCCCGGCGGGGGCGCCTTCGAGCGCGAGGCGGTACAGACGCGCCAGATCCACCGAGTGCACCGCGGGCCAGCGGTTCGAGCCGTCACCGGGGTAGCCGGACTTGCCCTTGGCTCGGGCGAACGACACCAGGGCCGGCGTGTACCCGGTGTGGTCGAACTCACTGTGCACCAGGGGAGGTGGTCGCACCACGGACGACCGGACACCGCGGTCGGCCAAGGCGATCACGGCGTTTTCGGCGTCGATGCGGGGGCCGGCGGGAAGGATGTCGGTTTCGGCACCCACTCCCTCCACACCCCCGAAGGCCAGGGGAATCGTTCCCGATGTCCCGATGAACGGCTTGCCGGTGCCGGCCAACACCTCACCCATCGCGCCGATGGCCAACAGATCGGCGCCCAACGGCCCCTCGAGGTCACCCGCGTTCATCTCATCGTGCATGAACGCCAGGTGGATGACGCCGTCCGAGGCTCCTGCAGCCGCCCGCAGGCTGTCGAGATCGTCGAGCGAACCACGGTGCACTTCCGCGCCGAGCGCACGGACTGCGGCAGCGGAGGCCTCCGAGCGGGCCAGCCCGACCACTTCGTGGCCGGCGCCGATCAGTTCGGGGACGATGACGGAGCCGAGGTGGCCGGATGCTCCAGTGACGAACACGTGCATGAGGACTCCCTGTGGGTTGGGACGCGGGCAGACCCCCTCGGGGCCTGATGACATCGGGTGTCATAGGTAACGTAGCAGGTATGACACCGCGTGTCATCATCGATCCCCTACGATCGGGGCATGCCACGTTGGGAGGCTGGGGCCCAGAGCAGGCTGACCCGAGCCGCGTACGAGCTCTACATCGAGCGCGGGTTCGACCAGGTGACGGTGGCAGAGATCGCTGAACGGGCCGGCCTCACGAAGCGCACGTTCTTCCGGTACTTCGACGACAAACGAGAGGTGCTCTTCGCCGGCGCCCCCGCCATGCAGGACGCCGTGGTCGACGCGGTGGCCACTTCCCCGGAGCACGTCGCCCCGATCGATGCCGTGGTCGCCGCGCTGGCGGCCGCGGGTAGCGGCATCACCCAGATCGGCGAGGGAGCCAAGGCACGCCAACGGCTCATCGAGTCTTCGAGCGACCTCCGGGAGCGCGAGATGATCAAGATGGTCGCCCTGAAGGATGCGATCGGAGTGGCACTGCAGACGCGAGGTGTCCCGGCGTCGGGGGCCGACCTGACCGCCCAGGCCGGGGTGGCGGTATTCCAGACCGCGTTCGAACGCTGGGCCCATTCGGATGGACCGGCCGACTTTCCGTCCCTGATGTACGAGGCGCTCGATGAATTGCGCGCGGCGATCCACCCCGCGTCCATGGACGCCTCGCGACACCCACCGGGAACGAGCCCGGTCCGGGCCCGGTGGAACTGACCCGGACTGATGGGCACGGCGTCCCGAACGCCAACCCTGCTACGGGACCAGGTGTTGCTCCCTGGTTCAGTTCTCCAGAAGCGGCCAGACCTCCACCACCCCGCCCGCGACCGCACACGGGGTCATTGCCGCGAGCTGAACCGCTTCCTCCAGGTCGGCGGCATCGATGAGCGCAAAGCCTGCAATCGGAAGTCCTGCGCGCATGAAGGCTCCAGGCAGCGTCTCGACGCCTCGGCCCCCGGCGTTGCGCACGTGGACAGGTGAGCCGGCGATTCCGATCACCGCGCCCATGCTGGCGAGCCGGACGTCGTGCTCGTGTGCGCGAGCCTTGACGTCATCCTCCGTCCGGTCGTAGCCGTCCTGATCTCCGTAGCCGATCGTGACGAACTTCGGCATGGTCAACACCTCTCGACGAAGGCCGCTCCCGCCTGAACAGGCTCAGTTGCCGAATCGATCCTCACCGAGGAGGGTCAGCGCGTGGATCTGCGTCAGCGTTCGAGGACGGTTCCGAACTCGACATTTCTCCGCTTCGAACGGAAGCTCCGAGGAGAACGGTAACCCGCCGGGCACCTGATCTCCCGGAGGTTCGATCGGAGCGCCGCTGACCGCGCCTTGCGTCTTCGCCGCTGAGTCCACCAACGGAGATCGTCATACGATGTGCCGAACGCACCGTCAACTTCGAGCCCGAGGAGTCCACGTGCCACAAATCGAGACGTTCCCGATCGGTGCTCCCTGTTGGGCTGACCTGTGGACTTCGGACGTCGAAGGGAGCCGCAACTTCTACTCCCGGCTCTTCGGATGGGAGGCACAGGAACCCAGCGACGAGTTCGGGGGCTACGTCATGTTCAATCTGCATGGCGCTCCGATCGCGGGGGCAATGGGTGACATGGGTGACATCAGGGCCGACAACTCATGGAAGATCTACCTGTCGACCGACAACATCGCCGCCGCCACGACGGAGATCGCCGAGCTCGGTGGCGAGACGCTCACGCCGCCGGTCCCGGTCGCCGATCTCGGATGGAACGCGGCGTTCCTCGATCCGACGGGAGCCCATCTGGGTGCATGGCAGCCCGGGACGTTCCCCGGCTTCTCCGCGAAGGATGAACCTGGCGCGCCGAGCTGGTTCGAGCTCATGACGCGCGGGTACGCCACCGCCCTCGACTTCTACGGTTCCGTCTTCTCCTGGCGCACCGAGGTGGAGGGCGACAGCGATGAATTCCGGTATTCGACACTCCGCGATCCGTCGACCAACGACCAGCTGGCCGGAGTCATGGACGCCTCGTCCTTCCTGCCCGAGGGCGTGCCGTCGCACTGGTCGATCTACTGGGACGTCGTGGACGTCGATTCCTCCGTCGCCATCGTTCACGCACTCGGTGGAACCCTGATCGACGGCCCACAGGACACCCCGTATGGTCGGGTGGCGACGGTGTCGGACACCTCCGGGGCGATGTGCAAACTGCGCACCCCGCCGAATGCTCACCCGTGATCACGAGTCGCGCCGGTGCTCTCCGACGGTGCAGTGTTCGAAGATCGCCGGTCTGACCCCTGCGGTCAGCATCACGGTGACCTGGTTCCCCGCAACGTTCCGACCACCTTGTGAATCACAGCCTCGACCGACACTCCTGTCGGGAGTCGGTGGTGTGCTTCATCACGGAGTGCGCAGCGTCGACGCGCGGAACGCGGACTCGATCGCGGCAATGTCGATCTTCGTCATCGACATCATTGCGTCCATCGCCCGCTTTGCCGCGCCTCGGTCCGAGCTCGTCATGGCGTCCAGCAGGGCTCGGGGCGTGATCTGCCAGGAGAAGCCCCACCGATCCCGGCACCATCCACACGCGCTCTCCTCCCCGCCGTGCCCGACGATCGCGTCCCAATACCGGTCGGTCTCCGCCTGGTCCTCGGTCAGCACCATGAAACTGACCGCCTCGTTCGGGACGAAGATTGGTCCACCGTTGAGACCCACACATGACCGGCCCAGCACCGTGAACTCGACGGTCAGCTCGTCTCCGGCCGATCCGCCGGGGAAATCCGAGGCGGCAAGGTTGATCGCCTCTACGTGGCTGTCCGGGAACGTCGTCGCATAGAACTCGGCTGCATGACGCGCCTCGCCGTGGTCGAACCAGAGGCAGGTTCTCAGTTTGTCGGACATCGCGTTCCTCGCTTCCCTCTCTGGTGGCTTGCACGTGCATCCTGCCGGACCCACCGATTCCCGATCATCGACGCCATCGTGGAGAAGCATGGAACGGGCTGCAGACGTGGCTGCGGCTACCGGGCGAATTGCTCCGTCGGGTCATCGCCGTCGGGAACGGATCCGCACACCACTGCGCCGTTGGGCACATAGGTCGCGACGATGACACCCGTGTCCGTCGTGTGGCTGCCAAGGTTCCTCAGCGCTCCGGCTGGCAACGCGTCACGGAACAACCGCTTGCCCGCTCCCAGGTGAACGGGGAACGTGAGGAGTCGGTACTCGTCGACGAGATCCTCCCGCATGAGAAGTTGCGCGAGCTCGCCACTTCCGTGAACCTGCAGCTCGCGCCCCGGAGCGCGCTTCAGCGCCCGGATCTCATCGACGACGTTGTCGCCGAGGCGACGAGTGCCCTCCCAGGCCAGGTCTCCTGCCGTCCGCGTCGCGACGTACTTGGGAAGCGCATTCAGCGGTGTGGCGATCGGGTGGGCGGTGTCGGTGATCGTGGGCCAGTAGCCCGCAAAGATCTCGTAGGTGCGTCGTCCCAGCAAGAACGCGTCGGCTCCGGAGACCCACCTGACCATGGTCTCACCGAAGTCTGGATCGGCAAAGGTCGCTGTCCAGCCGCCGAACGCGAATCCGCCGTCAACGTCTTCGCCGGGGTCCCCGGGAGCCTGCACGACTCCATCGAGGCTCATGAAGCTGTGCAGCACCAGCCGCATCGACGCCCCCCTTCTCCTCGTGCGGGCACCCAGTCTGACCCGAAGCCTGATCTACTTCCACCGGTGCACTCGATCGCCGGGTCGAGTGATTCGTTCATCCAGGAGGATCACCCAGTGCGCACGGTCGCATGATTCAGCTTCATCAGCCTCGACGGCTGCCACCAAGGACCGAACGGCGGGCTCGACCGGCCCACGTGGACGCGGAGTCCAACGACTTCGTCGTTCGACGATGGGACGTCGCACGCACACTCGGCTCTGGCCGCGGCACCTGCGAACACCTGGCTGCGCACCGACCTACCGAACAGGCCGTGATCACTGACCCGGCCATCACCTGACGGATGGGCGACGAGGAGCGGCTCGCCATCCCGCGGACACCCGTCGACCCAACGTGGTCGAAGGCGACCGCACGTTCCGAGCGGAGCGGGACACCGAACCCCTGTGTGCGTGGATGCAGCGAGGACGAACGAGTGGTCCGAGCGGGGCGAGCCGATCGTCGGGGCTGCGGTGCACATCCGTCAGGCGTCCCGCCAGACCATCCGTCGGGCACCATCCGCCGAGCGCCGTCCACACGATGGCCCATCCACCACTCTGGCAGCTGGCAATTGCGCACGACCCGTGCCCCTCTCTCGAAGGTGGCAGGGCGTCGGCCGGGCCTCTCACGAGGGGCCGCCCTCCTCGCTCCGCGTACCGGATCGCCCGGCGGCCCGGACCAGCTCCGGGGGTCCAGCCGCGCCATACTTCGGAGACCACACGACGACCGGGACCCGGGAGCCGACCATGCCTGAACTGCCCGAGATGCAGGCGCTCGCCGAACGCCTCGACGCCGCCCTGACCGGCTCCGCCCTCGACGGGGTCGAGCCACTCGGGTTCACCGCACTGAAGACCGTGTCGCCGTCACCCGACGAGCTGGTCGGCGGCGGCCTCCTGGGCGTCGGCCGACGGGGCAAGTACCTCGTGCTCACCTTCGACGCCGGCCGACGGATCCTGGTCCACCTGTCCCAGGCCGGCCGGCTCGACCTCGAGACACCAGGCAAGGCCACCCGGCCCCGGGGTGCCGTCGTGCGGTTCCGGTTCGACGACCGAGCGGCGGTCCTGGTCCGCGAGCATGGCACCCAGCGCAAGGCGGCATGGTGGGTGCTCGGCTCCGGCGACGACGGTCCGCTGGCATCGCTCGGGCCCGAACCGGACGACCCGGCCTTCGCCGAGTTCCTCCGCACCGCCGACTCCACCCGACGGATCCACACCGTGCTGCGGGACCAGCACACGGTCGCCGGACTCGGCCGCGGCTACACCGACGACGTCCTCAACCGGGTCGGCATCTCGCCGTTCGCCCCGCTCCGCTCCCTGACCCCGGAGCAACGGGACGACCTGGTCGCCGCTGTCGGCCAGGTACTCGACGAGGGTCTGGCCCAGGAGCGCACCCGGACCGGTGGGCTGTCCGAGCCCAAGCTCGGCCTCCGCTTCGCCGTCCACAACCGGGTCGGCCAGCCGTGCCCGCGGTGCGGTGCGGCACTCCTGCGGGTCTCCTACGAGTCGCACGAGATCGTCTACTGCGCCGCCTGCCAGACCCGTGGCAAGGTGCTCGCCGACCGGCGCCTGTCGCGTCTGCTCCGGTAGGTCCCGGCCATCGGGGCCGGGCCCTGCTCAGTCGATGCTGAACCAGGCCCGGACGGCCGCCTCGTGGTCCACGTACCCCTCGCCGGACAGGTCGACCACCACCCGGTCGATGGAGCCACCGGTGAAGCGGAACGGCGCCCGGTACTCGGGGGAGACGGCTGACGCACTGTCCCGTCCGACGCAGATGCCGTCGCCGGTCAGGCAGAAGTAGCCGGGTTGCGTGACGATGGTCTCCTGCCCGACCTGGTGGTCGTCGACGAACAGGGTCAGCGTCCCCTCCGTCCCCGGCAGGTCCGGATCCGAACTCGGCCCGGCGGCCGCGAACTGCGCGGCCAGCACATGGCTGCCGGGAGTGAGCGGTGTGTCGCCGACGACGTCCTGCAGCACGGTGCCGACCCAGTTGAAGGTGTAGCGCAGCGTCCCGTCCTTGACGTAGAGGCTGTGCCCGCCCGGCACCCCGCCGGCCGCCCACACCACGCCCTCGACGTCGGCGCTGTCGATCCGGACCCCGGCGGCGATGGTGTACGACCGTCCGTTGATCGCCGGTCCGGCCGACTCGGGGACGTCGGTGGTGTCCGGGTAGAAGACGTACCGGTCGCGGGCCGGCGCGCCCCGGGGACGTTCGGACAGGACCTGCTCGAGGGCGCTGCGGTCGTCCAGGGGCAGGCCGTTGTAGATGCCGGCGTAGTAGAACCACAGGCTCTGCAGCTCCGCCACCTTGTCCGGGTGGTCGGCGGCCACGTTGGTGGACTGCGACCGGTCGGTCTCCAGGTGGAAGAGCTCCCACTCGTCCTTGGCGAAGTTGCCCCAGCTCGACAGCGGCGGGTGCACCGTCGAGCCCAGCCAGCCGTCGTGGTAGATCGAGCGCTGGCCGAGCATCGTGTAGAACTGCGTCCGCTTGCCCGGCACGGTCGTGTCCGTCAGTGCGGCGGCAAAGCTCTCCCCTTCGATCGGGCTCTGCAGGTAGCCGTTGATCGTCTCCGGCGGTTCGATGCCGAGGAGGTCGTAGACGGTCGGGACGACGTCGACCGCGTGCACGTACTGCTGGCGCGGCTCGGTCGACGCCGGGATCTTCGCCGGCCACGACACCAGGCACATGTCGGCCACGCCGCCCTCGGCCCCGGCCCACCGCTTCCAGTAGGGGAAGGGCGTATCCATGGCCCACGCCCACCCGGTGTTGTAGTGGTTGTTCGACGCCGGCGTCCCCAGCTGGTCGATGTGGGGCAGAGTGGTCGCCGTGGTGTCCGGCACCCCGTTGAAGAACCGCCACTCGTTGAAGCTGCCGTTGGGTCCGCCTTCGCCGCTGGCCCCGTTGTCGGACACCACGATGATCAGCGTGTTGTCGATCTCGCCCGACTCCTCCAGGTAGTCGAGGACCCGTCCGAGGCGGTCGTCGTTGTAGGAGATGTAGCCGGCGAACACCTCGGCCATCCGGACGAACAGCCGCTGTTCGTCGGCGGTGAGGCTGTCCCACGGCCGGACCGTGTCGAGCTGGGGCCAGGCCTGGCCGTCGGGCCCGGTCCGACCCGGCTCGCCGTGCGGGTTGATGGGGCTGAGCTCGGTGCCCTCGGGGAGCAGCCCGAGTTCGATCTGGCGGGCCAGGATGCCGGCCCGGATGGCCTCGTAGCCCTCGTCGAACACGCCCCTGTACCGGTCGGCCCACTCCAGGGGGACCAGGTGCGGGGCACGCCCCGCAC
>Ga0209067_10001443_pt1 | contig 14628 bp, 17 predicted proteins | sample ColStrG_CSR_2013_FD_187199 | JGI IMG/M metagenome (GOLD analysis project Ga0209067, IMG submission 187199) | Freshwater sediment microbial communities in response to fracking from Pennsylvania, USA - Cold Stream Run_MetaG_CSR_2013 (SPAdes)... | ecosystem: Environmental > Aquatic > Freshwater >... | reverse complement strand
GCCGCTTAAACGTCATTTTGAATGAGCGAAATTCAATTCGTGTGCATCGACGATTTCGATGCGGAGTTTAGCGATGCGCACGTACTATACGAGCACCTTGCGCAGTCGATGACGGTGCACGACGACGCACTGTTCTGGTCAATGGAAAGGGAGGAGGTGTGGGTTGCGTTTGCTCTGCGACAGAACCTGCCGCCGCTGGTGACCGGCCAACGCTCACCAGCTTTCGTCTCGAGTGGCAACCTAGCGCTGTACATCGCGCTCGACCTGTTTCCGCAAGCGTGTTTGGCACGAATGGATTCACTGGAATACTTCAGATATTTAAGCGGGCGTTTCTCGATAGTCAATATTGGCTTCGGACAGCGAGAGGTGGGAATGCTGCGGTGTACATTTCCCGCGCAGACAATTCCGACAACCTGGCGATACATCATGCTGCGCCATGAAGACGGCGAGCAATCCGTGCGTGTGAGAAAATACGGCTCGTGTTCTGACGTTGTCGTCGTACTCGTCTGGCAGCAGTGTTTAATTGCGTACAACGTCGATCGACCACCATTTGAAGTTCAGAAACACGAGTTTTTTCTCGACGGTGTCAATATCATCGAGAAGAGATTCGATGCTATTCTGCGACCGAAAGCGTCGGCACTGTTTTCCGTCGAATTCAAAGACGCCTATTTTACGTTGCGACCACCCATTCACAATCTCGCTGGCAGACTTAATGCGTTGGCACGGAACATTGCCGTTGTTTCCACCGTCAACGGAAGTTACTGGTTTATTTCAAACCAACTCGAACTCAATGACAGGACGTGCCAGTTCGTTGTCAGTGGTCTGCACTCGGACAGGCAGTCGGCTGTTGGCGTTTGGCGAGACTTGTTGCGTCGCGAGGTTGGCGAAATAACACACGAGGAGTTATTGTCCGAGGACCGCACATGGGTGTTTGACCGTGTCGGCAAAAAGTTTCTTCAGGATACTCATTTTTACGCGTGGCGACGCTGGCGTGCGCTACACGACGAAGTGCGCAATTATGCATTCGCGTTGGCCTGCGTCGGCTTTCCGCCTTACATCATCCTTGACTTGATCGATCTCATAACAAGCGTGTTCGCGAACCTCAATGAGTTGAAGAAGATAACACTAATCACCTCAGTCATAGCGAGCATGAGACGCGTCGTTTCTTTGCGGAACAGCAACGGCGGCGGCGGCAGTGGCGCGGCCTTCGCCCCGAGCGCCAAACCAACGAACCACTGAATGAACAACAAACGCAAACGAGACGACAACGCGCCGCCAGAGAGAACAATTATTAATTGCGACGGTTCGTGTTTGAATCAGACGAGTCACGCAAAAAGACGCGCCGGTTACTCGGTGTTCTTCGGACCTGCCGATCCGCGCAACGTGAGCGAGCCCGTTGTCGGCGACAAGCACACGAATCAGGTCGGCGAACTGATGGCTGTCATTGTGGCGCTCGAGCGCAGCACCGGCGCCGTGCAGATTATCAGCGACTCGAAGTACGTTGTCAACGGACTGTTCGGCGAGCGCGGGCAGCGCGCGTGGTACCACGGCTGGCTCGCGAACGGCTGGCGCAATGCGGCGCGCAAACCGGTGGCGAATCGTGCGCTCTGGGAGCGCGCGCTGCGCGCCGCCGCCGGACGCGACTTCACGCTGGTGTGGCAGAAAGGCCACGCCGGCCACGCCGGCAACGAGAGCGCCGACGCGTTGGCGCGTGCTGGTGCTTTGCGCGCGAGACGAACTTAAACAGACTTTATTGACTGAGACTGATGGTTCGCGCTCTCTGCATCATTCGGTCCGCTTCCGCGCGTTTCAGCGCGTTAAGAGTTATGTTGATTTGTGTGCGGTTTGCGAGGATGGCAACTGAGAGCGTCGACGCGTACGCGAGCCACGCCACTATGGGCGTAAGCAGGCCGTAGACCACGCCCAGCCTCGTTTCGCCCGCTTCCGGTTCGAGAACAGCGAGCGCCACGGTGACGAGCAGCAGGAGAATGTTGACAACGAGCGCCAGCGTTGTTTGTCGGTATGTGAAGAAAATCGGCGTCCAGACGGCGAACATTACCACCCATGTCAGAAAGAGTGCGAACGCCCACGTGTACAGAACAGTGCTCGCTTCGACGACAGGATTGTTGGCGAATAGAATCACGTTGACGCCCAGCGCAAGTATCCAGATCGTCCACGCCGGTCCGAACAGCCAGGCGGGCGCCGAAAACGCGACGTGCCGCCGAATGGCTGCGTAGTACATACGGTCGGGCAGCGAGCGACCGCCCGAGCCGGCGTTGGTTGCGACCCAAAGCAGAGCGGCAACGCTGCACGCGAGCGCCCACGTTGTGCGATCAAACGAATGCGAGGTTGTTGCTCCCATTCACACACACACACACACACACACACACACGCGCACGCGCTCACACGCACACGTGAAAGAGTGGGGTTTGTTTATAAAAAAGGCCGGATTTTAATCAACGGTGTGCAACGCAGAGTGGAGAATGAGTGGCAACGGCAAAGGCGAGTACACACGCTACTTCGCGCAACTTTTCGTTGCCGTTGCGCAAACGGCGTACCTCACACGAGTGGCGCTGCGCTCGCGTGCAGTGCTTCTGCTGCTGTTCGAGCGACCGCCGCTGCGCAGTCAGTTGGCGCCACTCATTCGGCTAAGCGACGCGTTGATATGCTTTGCGCTGCTCTGTGCGACGGCCGTGTGCGTTCTTTGAGCGTGCGTGTGGTGTGTTATTTTGAACAAACTCGCGTCAAATGAGCACGCAGTGTCGCCGTTCGGTTGGCGAGCACGGGCACACACACACACACACACATGACCGATTATAGAACGTTGGAGGATGCCGACGGTGGTGACACCGATACGAGCAACACAGACGACAACAACACGAGCGCCTCGCCGCCATCGACCGTGGCGCCACAATTAGAGACTCTCTTCAGGCACAACGGCTATCAGACAGGCTTCATTGCCGCGATTAGCATAGTGACACCGCTCACGTTGCTGTGGGCGCTGTTGCTTGTTGTCTACTACGTGTGGGTGCACTCGTACCTCATTTTCACGCAGTCGCAGCCGTCGGCGGCGTACAACGGACTGACGACGAGCAACGTGCCGGTGTACGCGGCGGCGGTGCACCTCAAGCCGGCCGACAGCGAGGTGTACAAGTCGTTCGCGTACTGGGCGTGGATGACCGACTACCTACTACTACTAATGCCGGCGTACGTGCTCGCCGTCATCCTATTCGCGCTGCTCTACCGCCTGAGTGGCGTCGGCGTGCTCGGCGTGTACGTGGTCGGCATCTTCATGGGCCTCCTCGAACTCGCCAAGTCGATCTATTTCACCATCTACTGGGCCGACCAGAGCGATCCGAGCGCGACCAACTGCACGCTCTGCTGCGGCTCGTGGCAGTTTTGCATGAGCCACAATCCGGGCGTCGCGCCCGGCACGCCGTCGACGCAGTTCGTCGTCGCCGTGCTCTTCACGTACGTCAACACCGTTCTCTGCTTCCTCGTCATCGTGCTGCCGTCGCTCATCAGCATCGGCGCGCTGCGCCGCGTTCACGTCTACACCGAGAACAAACTCGGCTCGTCAGCGTCGCTCGCAGCCGCTGCTGCTGCTAAACAGAACGACTTTGCTATTCCGTTGGGCGCCGGCGGCGGCGGCGGCGGCGACTCACAGCAGTTGACGCAGAGGCGACAACGCTCGATGGCCGACGCCGCCGGCGCGCCACCGCGCCCACTTGGCGCTTTTTTGAACGCCGTGCACACATAGAGACGCGAGTAAAAAATCCTGTTCGCGTGTGAGATGCTGCTGCTCGTTTTTATTGTTTCGCCGTTGTCGGCGTTTGAATCGTACGAGAAGTTCGTCTCTCTGCAGGACCCGAACGACGTGCCGTCGACCGCCGCCGAGTGGGCAGCGTGTCCGCACCAGCGACGCGACGCCATTCAGTTCGCGCAGAAGTACGCCGACTTCAATCACGACGGCTACGTGTGTCGCGCCGAGATCGAGCAGCTGAAAGCCGACCTGCTCACGTTTCCCGAGCGCCTCTACCTCTTCTTCATGGACGCCAACAGCATTATGCGCAACTGCGCCGGCCCGAACGGCTACGTGAGCGCCGACGACTTCGCGCAGCGCAACCGCACCTGCCTGCGCAACTGCGCCGCCGTCGAGCGCTTCTTCACCTACTTCGCCAACCGCGCGCTCAAAAAGAACTACGTTGGCGCGCGCGTCGAATGCGAGCCGCCTGTCGGTCCAACCACACGCAAGCCATCGTCGTCGACCAAACCGCCTGCGTTCGCTCTGCCAAACGCGGTTATCGCCGCAGCCAAACACCGCGTTTCTCCGAAACCAACGGTGACGAAGACAACAACAACACGTCCGTCGAAAGCGACGCAAGACGTCGGCACCAGTCGTCACCACAAGCACAAACCACATTCGAACGTCAACAGCACATCGCCAAGGTTGGAGAACAAGAAACGTGCGTTGTAAATAAACGCCACACTCGCGCTCGCTCAATTTCGTCGCTCTCTTCTTATTTTTTTTTAATCTGGTAGATAGCGCTGTGCGACGTGCCGCGCGGTTGACTTGATCATGTCGGTGTAGCGCGAGTATTTGCGCCCAACGCGGTCGGTGCTCATGTTGGCGTCGTCGCTCGCCCACACGAGTAGGCCATCGGGCGACGCCGAGACGAACGACACCTGCGCCACGCGCACGCCATTGGCCAGTACGTCGACGACGAAGCGCCTCACGATGCCCAGGTTCGGTCGACCCGGATACTCGGGTACGTTTGCCGCCAGTTGCGCCGTGAACACAGGCCGCACGCCGACGTCGTCCTCAATGTCGCGCGGGTCGCGCGGCAGCGCGCTCGGCTCGAACGGTTTGACTGGTTTCACGTTTACGTACACTGTGGTCGACATTACGTGCGCGAGCGAACGAGCGTCTCTACTACCAGTCAAAATGCGCTGCGCGGGAACAGAAAACGCGACAGCGGCGCGCGACTCAAACAACGCGTAATATGAGCGCACACCGACGCATACCAACGCTCGAAGAAATTTAACAGCAAGCGCGGCAGGTTATGGCGATAAAAGCCGCGCTCTGTTTGAAGCAACGAGAAGAGGTGGCAGCCGAGTTCGCGAAGACTCGAGAGACCGCCAACTTCTACTGCAGCGACGACAAGAGCGATATCGCGCACTCAGCAGTAGGCGCGCACGTTGGATTACCTGCAGCACGTTGTCGATATGCAGGCGCCTGGTCCGGGCCTGTCGTTTCAGAGCACCAGCCTGGAACGTGATCTGCCTCTGTCGTTCGTCGAGGCGCTGCTGAGCAAACCCAACATCTACCAGACGGTTTCGTTCTTCGTCGACTGTCGTGGCTTCCGCCACCTGCGCTGCGATCGTCGCGTGCTCGTAACACGCGAGAATCTGCGACAGTTCGGGCGTTGTGACAAGTGCCAGGCGCTGCAAGAAGCCGATCAGCATTGCGTCATCGCCACCAGCAAGCGCCCGCGTCCCTCTGACGCAACACAGACTGAACCTCTGCAAAAAGACCCCGTGCACTCTCAGAGCCCGACTTCGATATAAAAAAATGTCAACTTCATTCGTAAACTGCACGCCTCACGATATTGTCGTGTGTCGTGACGAAAACAACAGCACGCGGAGCATTGTGTCGCGCACTGGTCTCGAGGTGCGAATGCACGGTCCGGCGCAGCGCACAATGCCGTTTCAGACCACGGGAGTTGACGTCGTCGAACGCGCAACGTTCGATCGTCTAGAATGGCTCGGCGGCGACGAGCCGGCTGACAACAAATTCATTATCGTATCGATGCCAGTTGGCGAGTTCCTTGCCACGCACCCGACGCTGTGCAAGTGGTACGTATTCGGACCCGACACCGGACCGGACGCGTGCGTGCGCGACTCCGTCGGTCGCATCGTCGGCACGAAACGACTCGTGTTCTACGCCAAGCCAAGCGGCGTTCACTACGACTGCGTTATATGCACCAACTTCAACACTCCGCTGGGCTATTGCGCTTCGTGTGGCACCGACATTTCGGAACAGGCCGTGCACGTCGATGGAACAATGGTGTGGTGGCGCGACGGCGCGCTACTGCGACTCGACAAAAACGCTCCCACACCACCCAATTAAAAAAAGGGAACGAAGAAAAAAAAAATACACATGAAAGGTTTCTCGATCGCCGTTCTTTTTTTTTAAACATTGTCACTGACAACATAGATTTCGTAAACAGGCCGATTTAGCGCTTCGGTCGAATGCAACTCGGCCTCTTCGTCGCGCCACAAATCGTACTCGAAGTCGTCGATGAGGTCGCGCGCGTCAACGAAGTAGTCCTTGCTGTGCTCGCCAGCCGAGATGACTGGCTCGTTTCGCACGCGTCTCTCGTTGAAGTAGACGCTCGCGGCGCTCATGAAAGCCTCGGGCTGGAATGTCTTGTTGGTCAACAGGCGTCTCTCGAGCGTTGCCGCGAGGAACACTGTGCCGGCTTGCGGACATTTTCGCAAGCAGTATCCGGAGCGCGAGCGACGCAACTCCTCCTTAACATTGGCAACCGAACGACACTCGAGCGGCGCAGAGTAGTACCGTGTGCCATCGCCTGTGATAATCAACAGAAATCGATGCTCACGCTCAGCGGCTGCTGACGACACTTTCGTCGCAGGCGCCGGCTTTGTTGTAGATTTTCGTTTCTTATTCATTCTTGGCGGAGCGAAACGCGGGCGGGCGGAGGCGAAGACAAAAATTCACTTTACTTCAACGACATGTGTCGATGCGCCGAGTTCTGCAAGCGCGGCGTAGTAGCGCTCGGCCAACGCATCCATGTCGGCGGGGTTGTCAGCGTTGTAGGCGGTCGTTTCGATAGGGCGGCCAACGCGCACCACCATCTGCTCGCAGCGCGGCAGGAGGAGGAAGCGACCGAGCGACACAACGAAGAGGTAGACACACGTCCACTGCAGGTGGTTGTCGTACGCCGCGTCCTCGTGCAACGAGAGCACGGGCACAATGCGCAGTCGGTAGCGTGTGGCCAGCGCGAGAAAGCCCAGTCCGCCCTGATTGTGCGCGCTGTGCGTCGGCACGGCGAAGAAGTCGCGCACGCCGGTCAGGCGCAAAATCACACTGTTGCTTGTTGTTCGCGTCCACTCCAGAAAACTGCGCCGCGCCGTGCGCGAGTTCCGCCTGCGAACGTGCACGATGTCGCGTCCGTCGGCGCTGCGTCGACGGTTGTCATCGGCGCTGCGCATTGCCGCGGCGTACTTGCCCTCGATGCCGCTCGGGCACACGGCGACGTGGCAGCCGTCGTCGATGGCGCCATACAGCATGTATTTTGGAAATGAGAAGCGCACGCCGTAGAGCACGGCCAGTTGCGCCACGAACGGCACGAACGCCAGCGCCCAGTGCGCGACGACAACGCAGTTGCGATGCAACGCCGCCGGCATCGAGTCGGCGCCCGGCGCCACCGCAAGGAAAATGAGCGCCAGCGCAATGACGCCGTGCGGCTCGAACGCGAAGACGTACTGCGCTGTGACGTCCAGCGCGCTAAGCAGCGCGAGCGACGCGGCGTCGAAGTTGACGCGAATGAGGCGCCGCCCAACGTACGTCGCGAACGCCGAGCCGCGCAGCGACGGAATGCCGACCGGAAACACGTAGGCGAGCGTGACGAGCGACACGAAGTGCCACAGCACGCCAAACGGCACGCCCATCAACGCGTATAGCGTGAACGCGCACAACACGACAAGTGAAAGTGCCCACATTTTTTTCTCCGCTCGTGCGAGGCTTTACTCGATCACTCTTATGTATGTTTAATACATGTGGATTCAATGCGTTTGTTGTCGTGGTCGTCGTGGTCACCACCAGACGTTGGAGTTGTCGACAGGTCTGGTGCACTGGCCTGTGCAGTCACGCGTCTGTACGCTGCTGCCAGAGAAGCCCACGCACGCGCAGTCGCACGCGCACGGCGCGCCAACAGCGCTGTCCGACGCCAGACACGTCGACGCCTCGCACTCGACGTCGACGAACGCGCCCGGCGTCTGGAAGACGCACCGATGCGCCGCGTTGCAGCGCGCACTGGCACGCATGTTGCTGCCAAACGGCGCGCACTGCGCGAACACCGCCGACATTGCACACGTCGCTGGTCCACTCGCGCTCCTCTGCGACGCCAGTTGGATAGGCGCCGTTGGTTTTGCTATCGTAAACTGCGGCACCGCTGCAATTGTGTCGGCGGTGGTGGCGACAGTTGGCGTTGGTGTACTGTAATCGTAGGCAGAACCGCCGCCGCCGCCGCCATCGGCGTTGACAAATTTCGAGCAATCGACAGGCGCGCCCGTCTGGTTGCGCACCTTGGCGAAGTGCGTGCACTGCACAAGCGCACAGCACTCCAAGTCGACGAACGTCGCGTAGTAGTCGGCGCACGCCGTGCTGTCGTTGCTCTGCAGACAGGTCGCCAGCGCCGAGTCGACGCAACACCCGAGCGCTGACGTCGTTCTGAGCAGCAGCGCGAGGCAGACGAGACCGACGAGATTTGCGCCGGAAGTCATGCGGAAATTTGCTCGCGCGTCTGGCGGCGGCGCAGCGCGGCGTCGAGAGGCTGCGACAAACACTTTTACACGCGCGCCCGTCGTCAGTCGAGCGGGGAGTGTCGTCGACACGGACCAGAGCAACAATGACAGACGCATATGAATTATTCACATCACGACTCCACGCCGAGCGATACGCCGAGGTGCACGCGCTGCGCCGGAGCGCGCCATTCCAACCAACACTTCGTCGTGGGCGTCGTCGCGCCTTGCCGGCGCACGCAGCTGACATTATCAACAACTCACTATGGATGACCAGTCGACACGCTGCAGACACCGCCGCCGCCGCCGCCGCTGGCGATGTTCCGATCGACGCAACGCGTGCGCGCGTTCTGATCGAACGAAAGCGTGCGCAACTCTACGAAGAACGCTGTCCCGGTCGAGCGGCCGCCAACGCCGCCGCAGCGGCAGCCAACACACCACTGCCACCGTCACGTGGCAGTTTGCGGCGCAGTGGAGAAGACGATTGCGCCGCTCAGTGATTGAAATACGACACTGTATACGTTCGCGCGCGCGTCGGAGGTGCCTCCGACGCGCGCATAGACAAACAGGACAGAGAATGTTGCTATTATTTGTCGCGCTCGTTGGCTGCGTTGTGTTCCCGAAAATCGTCAAACCGGCCGACTTGAGTGCGAGCGAGGCGAAGCAGTTCCTGACGGGTCAGAAGACGCTCGAGACGTGGTCGACCAGTCGTCGCGTCACGCAGCCGCGCGTTGGCTACTGCCCCGAGAAGGCGACGGTCGACTACGGCGATCGAGCAAAAGAGGCCGAGCGCCTGCAGAGCGAGATTAGTGCGTTGGCGCTCAGGGCGTGCGCGCGTTTCGTCGACTACTACGGTCACAAGTGCTACCTCTACAACTACGAGCCGTCGAGCAACGTGTGCGAGATTCAGCCGACGTACGGCGCTGACAACATTGTGCCGTACGACTGCCTGCCGCCTGGTCAGGCGCGCGGCGAATCGTTGCCAGAATGAAATGCACAGCGGAGTTTCAATTTCACAAGGCGTCCGCCGCCGCCGCCGCCGCCGCCGCCCATTTAAACAACAGGGAGAGTGAGCGCGTTGGGACCATTTTCAAAGCGCGCCAAGAATGTGTACCGAATAGACGCGCTGTGCTTGAAACGCAGCGCAAGCAGTTCGCGCAGCACGAGCAGCGTCGCGCGCTCCGTTGTGAACTGCAACCAAACGATCGTCTCGTCGTTGAACTGACACAGGATGCCGTGCAGCGCCAGCAGCGAGTCCGGCTCGGTTGCGCTGGGCAGCGAGAGTTGCAGCGACACAATTGACGCTGCAGGCACAATGTACATCGACGCCGGCAGCGCCACGGAGCCGGTCGAAAGCGTCGAGAACGACGCCTGCGCGAACCGAGAGTTGCCGAACACACTCTTCCTCTGCTCGGCGCAGTGGACGGTAAGAATGAACAGCTTGTGCTCGAGTTCCGCGTAGAGGTAGTCAGTGAACACGGCGACTGTTTTCAGTGTTGCCGACTTCTTCGACGACGACGACGACGACGCGGCAAATATGCGCAGACTATCGACACCGCTTTCGGTGTCGCTGTCGATTACCACAACGTGCGAATCGTGCGGCGAGATGAAAACAACTCCGGTGTTCATTCCGTTACCGGCGTGTTTGCTTGTGATCTCTGTGTCTCATCGTCGTTGTGTGCCAAACTCAAGTTTCAGTCGATTAAACACTGTCTCAACCTTCTGGTAAGCCCTTGTCGCTTTAGGTTGGTCGACGGCAGTATGCTTGTCCGGGTGCGCGACAAAGAGAAGCCTCTTGCGCGTGCTGACGAGGTCGTACAGCGTGAACCTCTCGTCGCGACTATTGATGCCAAACAGCCGATGATCGTCGTTGCAGTCCAGTATCAATTCGAGTCGCTGGAGTGGTGTGGCGCGAGCCAGCGTATCCACCGTTAGTGGTTGGGACTTCGGAGGATGCAGCGCAACGCGTCGCTGCGCGCCAGGTTCCTCGGTGGGAATGGGCGGGAAGTGATGAAAGACTTCATTGTCGGTCATTTGTTATTAGCACGCACGCGTGCGCCCTTTTTGCAACAAAAGAAAAAGCTGTGCTGTCTCAAAGAACTTGCGCTCGGCCAACCAACTCCAACTTTTGCAGGTGCTTGTCGGCGACGGCAAAGAGCGCGAACGCAATACGCACGCTGTCCAGCGCTCCGAGTTCACGCTTGTACACGAGTACGACATGCGTCGCGCCTCTCGGCACATCGGACAAATCGACAAACTGCGAGAGTAGACAGAGGCGATTCGTATCTCGTCGGTGAATCCGCGGTGCCTGTTGCGCGAAATGCAGAAGTCTGTAGTGGCACGTGAAATACTGTCGACAATTAAACTCTGCAAAGTGCGGATCGTTGCCGTCGATGCAAAACAGGTTCATTCTTTCTGTTGCGTGCCGCGCGGGCTGCACGCGCGTTCAGTTGCCGCTTGTTGTAATGTGCGTAATGGGCGGTCCGTCGGCCATCACTTTTCGCAGTCCGTAGGGCCGTTGCGCCGCGAGGTCCTCGCACAGCATGCGCACCTCCTCTTTCAGTTGCAGCGACTTCTTGGTCAGTTTGTACGCCTCGCGTCGTATCAGTCTGCGCCGCTCGTCGCCAATCTCCTCGTCAAGCGACTCGGCGTACTTTGCCTCCAACAACTGCCGAACGTGTGTGCGTAGCTGTCGCTTCATTTCGATCTCCTCGCGATACTTTGCCTCGTCATCTTGCACGACTGCGCGCGCTCGCGGTGACAACGCACGACCAAACATGCTGTGCGCGTGTGTGCGTGTGCCGGGTACAACCTTTTAACATAAAGACAGTACAAATTTTTACCTCGTTTGTCGCGCCGCTCCGCCCCTCCAAAACGAGAAACAAACAATTGACCATTTTCTATGTCAAAACGAAGCGCTGAAATTTCATCCCAGTCGAGCGTCAAAAAATCGAAATCGCCGTCGGTGCCGCAGGTGTTGCTGGCGCCACCCAAGTTGCACCACGCCAACTACACGGCCGCCGAACTGCGCGCCATGGTCGCCGAGAACGGCTTCGCGGTGATCGAGGGCGTGCTCGACGACGCCGACGCGCTGGCGTACTGCAACGATCTGTTCGCCGCGTACGCGTCGATCTACGACGCCAACAGTGGCACACAGGAGCCGCTCGGATTCGACCTTCGCGCGCCGACCACGCTCGACAAAGGCAACACGCCGCCCTACAAGGGTAGTGGCATGGTGGCGGTCGACGGCACGTCGGGCCTGCGCGTGCTGAAACGTCTGGCGCTCGATGCGCGCGTGGCGCGCGTGTACGAACGCTACTACGGCGTCGCTTCGGCCGCCGAGTTGGCCAAGTCGAACGATCGCTGGGGCGTCATGCTGCCCAACAAGACGCGCACCGAGTTGGAGCCGCACCTCGACGCCAACGTGCTGCACGCCGAGCGCGCGCAACAGGAGGACGTGCTGCAGGGCTTCGTTGTGCTGCAGGCCGGCTGCAAGCCCGATCAGGGCCTCACGCTCTACCCCGGTCATCACAACGACATCGGCAAGTGGCGCGACGAGTCGGCAATCGAGCGCGACTACTTTCCCATTCCCGAGCACCGGCGCGCCGAACTCGGTCGTGGCGTTGTCATCAACGCGCCGCGCGGCTCGATGGTGGTGTGGCGCTCGACGGTGCCGCACGGCAACACGAGTGGCGCCGGCGCGAAGACGGTGTGCGGTCGCGTCGTCGCGTACATCTGCATGTACCCCTGGTCGCGCATGAGCGACGCGGCCAAGGACGCGCTGGAGCGCGCCATCGTCGAGCACACCACGCTCAGTCACACACTTCTGCGTCCAACGGCGCAGAAAACGGGCGCCGTGCGCTACGGCCCAAAACTCAAGTGGCGCTACGGCGCAGCGCACCTGGTCGATTACAAGTCTGTGCAAGACCTACCACCAGGCTTGCGTCGTCCCCCGACAAACATTTCTATATAATGAATAAGTCATTCTCGGCATCATCGTCAAGATCAAGGCACCCGTTGATTGCCGCCACCGGCGCCACGTTCTCGCTTGTTTGCGTTTCCTGTCACGCAAACTTTGGCGTCAATTTTCAGGCGTTCTCGGCGCACGCAACAGGCAAAACGTGCCGCCGCATCGCCGCCGCCATCGCCACCGCACGCTCGAATCGAATTCCACCGGCGCCGCCGTTGTTACGCACTGGCAGATCACTCCGAGCCGATGCGCCCAGCTTCCAGCCAACGGCCGACCTGCAGACGTTCGAGCAACACGCACGCATGGAGGAGTTCATTGGCCGCACGATTCTCGATTAACAGCACCGGCGCGGCTGTGAGAATAAAATTAATTCTCAAAATCTTCAGCGCGCATTTCGAATCCAGCAATTTCCCAAAAAACTGTTTTTTTTTAAACCTTGACAAAAAGAAAAAAACGCAAACGGTGTTATTTATTTAATTAATTAATTAACTCCATAAAAACTCCATACAAAATTTTTTTTCTCCGGAATCGGCGCAACCCAAGATTCGTGTCCGCCTGCAGCCTACCTGTTGCGTTGGAATTGCGCGCGTGTGCCAAGCGAAGAGGTTCTAGGTTGGGTACGAGGTGTTGTAAAACCGGGTTGGTAAAGCACCAACTCGGACCGTGAATTCGTCCCCCGATTCGGAGACGTCACCCGGAGCACCCCCATGCGCCGTGAGGTTCTGCGTGGCGAGCCAAAAAGCAAAATGTGAATAACGCAAAACGGCTGATGCAGTTCGATAGAGCGGGGTCGACTATCGAGGGTAGGTCAAAGAATTGGCTCGCTAGCACAACGCAACAGACCGCCAGTGCAGGAGTAAGTTTGAAATCGGACCGATCCGATCGGGTCCGAATCCCAACTCTGGGCGGCCGACACGAATCGTGAATCTGCTGATGCAGATGTGTGGAACTTTACGAGTTACCAACGCGAAGTTCAAGTCGCATTGCGATCGGACGTCTCTACAGTGAGTTACAGCACGAGCCAGAGCGAATCGGCTCAGGATTTTGGCTCGCTCAAATCTTGAGCCGATTCGCTCTGGCTCGTGCGATAACTCGCTGCATAATACTCTGATCGCAATGCCGTTGATACATTACGTTGTCATCTTCGCATATCACACACATCTGCATCAGCCGATTTACGAGATAGACACGCCGCCCAGATCTGAGTTTTGGTCCGATCGGTCCGATCGACACGTCCGATCCTGACTCTGGGCGGACACATTGAATCGTAAATCGGCTGATGCAGTTGTGTGTACCTTTGCAAGTTGCCACCTAAACATGCCAAGCGTATCACGATCAGAGCATTATGTGACGAGTTATTGCACGAGCCAGAGCGAATCGGCTCAAGATTTGAGCGAGCCAAAATCCTGAGCCGATTCGCTCTGGCTCGTGCTGTAACTCGCTGCAGAGTGCACCGACCTCGATAAGCCCAACACATTACGCTGACAACTTACAAAGTTACACACATCTGCATCAGCCGATCGATGAAATAGGCATGCCGCCCAGAGTTGGGATCCGGACCCGATCGGATCGGTCCGATTTCAAACTTACTCCTACGCTGGCGATCTGTTGCGTTGTGCTAGAGAGCCAATTCTTTGACCTACCCTCGATGACCGACCCTGTTCTATCGAACTACATCAGCCGTTTTGCGTTAATCGCGTTTCGCTTTTTGGCCCGCCACGCAGAACCTCACGGCGCATGGGGGCGCTCCGGGTGACGTCTCCGAATCGGGGGACGAATTCACGGTCCGAGTTGGTGCTTTGCCAACCCGGTTTTACAACACCTCGTACCCAACCTAGAACCTCTTCGCTTGGCACACGCGCGCAATTCCAACGCAACAGGTAGGCTGCAGGCGGACACGAAATTTTGGCCTGAGATCGGAGATCGAATGAATTGGCGAGTCGCGTAACTCGAAGCGAACATGACTTTTAATATGAATTGTTGCAGTCTCACAGTGAAAGTTGACGTCGGGCTACCACTTTTAGGCCACCACTTTGCGATCCGAGATCATGAAACGCAATCTGAAATTTGAAAATAAAATAAAAAAATTAAATTTCTCCCCTTGGCCGGCG
>Ga0209067_10001442_pt1 | contig 14634 bp, 15 predicted proteins | sample ColStrG_CSR_2013_FD_187199 | JGI IMG/M metagenome (GOLD analysis project Ga0209067, IMG submission 187199) | Freshwater sediment microbial communities in response to fracking from Pennsylvania, USA - Cold Stream Run_MetaG_CSR_2013 (SPAdes)... | ecosystem: Environmental > Aquatic > Freshwater >... | reverse complement strand
GATTTACTATTTAAGCCTGTTCTACTGCGGATACTCACTGATTTTTAACCGAGATATCTTTTAATTCAGGACGATTCCACCAGCCACCGCCCAAGGATTGGAACAAGGCTGCGGTATCGGCGTAACGCGCTGCTTGCGCTTGAATCAGCGCAATCTTGGCGCTTTGATAGGTGCGTTTCGCGTCGAGCAAAGCCAGTGAGCTGACAGCACCAAGTTTGTACTGCTGCGTTGTTAAGTCTAAAGTTTGTTTTGCGGTGGACTCGACTTCGACTTGTTGTTTCAACGTTTTGGCATCGAATTCAAGTGCTTGCAGGCTATCTGCTACGCTTTGGAAAGCCGATAACACCGTTGAACGATATTGCGCATCGGCTTGATCATAGGCGGCAACTGCTGCACGTTTTTTTGCGGATAGCGCGCCAGCATTGAAGATCGGTTGCGTAATGCCTGCGCCGATGTTCCACAAATTCCAGTCTTTACTAAACAGTTGGCTTGCTTTGGTCGCAGCGGAACCGTAACTCGCGGTCAGATTGATTTGCGGATATTGTGCGGCGGTAGCAACCCCGACCTCAGCACTCGCTTGATGCAGCAAGGCCTCATTGGCACGAATATCAGGCCGTTGGCGCACTAACGCTGATGGAATGGATAATGGCAAGTCTTGCGGCAACTGTAGGGATTCGAGTTTAAACTCTGGCAATCCAGCATCGCTAGGGAGGCGACCAGCATACACTGCTAATTGGTTACGAGTTTGCTCCAATGATTTCTCAAGTGCCGGCAAACTAGCGCGAGTTTGAGCAACCAAGTTGCGTTGGGCTAAAGCGCTGGCTTTCGGAATGGCACCAATCGCTAATTGACGCTCAATCACGGTTAATTGCTGGGTTTGGTAATCCAGAATTTCTTGAGTGGCTTTGATTTGTTCTCGAATCGAAGCTTCTCTAACAGCGGTTGTCACCAAGTTAGAAGTCAGCGTCAAATACACTGCCTCAACTTGAAAGTGTTGGTAATCAACTGCAGCTTGCGCGCCTTCTAACGCGCGTTTATTCGCACCGAACAAATCGATGGTGTAGGAAACGTTCACCGATGCGTTATAGAGTGTGTACAACTCGCCGCCAGGAACACCCGTAGAAACGGCAGACGCCTGATTACGGCTTACTCCTAAAGCGCCATTTACGGATGGATAAATTGTAGTGCCGTATTGAGCGTTGTAGTTTTCTTGGGCTTGACGCAACGCTGCTTGCGCGGACGCTAAATTAGGGCTTTGCTCTAAGGCCGATCGGATTAACTGATCAAGCTCGCTTGAGTGAAAAATGGTCCACCACTGGGCTGGAATATCTTGCCCTACATTAATTTTTTGCGCCGCACCAGCCGCGCCGTCAGCTGAGACGGTTTGCGTTGCCGTAGGTGCCGAAGTGTAGGCTGCGGTATCTGATTTTGATGGCTGTACAGGTGCTTTAAAGTCAGGGCCAACCGCGCATGCACTTAAAAACAGGCTGATCGACAATGCTAAGACGGTCTGATTTAACCCAGATGGTACGTAATTAACTAAAGGAAGTTGCATCATTTTTTTCACTGATATGCTCCTGATGATTGCTTAATTGACTATAAAGTCAGGTAAAGGTAATGCGCTACAGCCTACTTCAAGGTGCAACAAATTCGGATTACTGGGAGGGAGATTTTGATACTTAAATGACGCTAGAAATCAAACAAAAAAATAAATGACCCAAAAGTCAGGAGCGCATTATACCGTTTTTTTAAAACCGGGTTTATTTTTATTAAAATAACGAAAACAGGGATAAATCGCGTCAACTAGATCTGTCAATTAAAGCAGAAACCGGAACAATGTACTAGAAAAATAGTGCACTGCATCAATTAAAAATTGTTAATTCCGCGCCAATCACTCCCCCTACTGCCATTGTCCGCGTAACTGCTCTACCTGTTGCTTCAGATAGTCAGGCTTGGCTGTTTCAGACGGAACCGGATCTCCCACCACCAATTCCAACCGAGAAAATAATCCGCGGCGGAATGTACGCTCAAATGGGTTATCGTTGCTCCGGCTATAGATACTTCCCCATAATCCGCGCAACGCCATAGGAATCACTGGAACTGGCGTTCGCTCTAAAATGGTTTGAACGCCAGCCTTGAACGCATTAATCTCGCCATTTTGGGTCAACTTTCCTTCGGGGAAAATACAAACCAGTTCGCCCTCATGCAATGCCTTGGCAATATCGACAAACGCATGTTCCATCACCCAAGGATCTTCCTTGGCGGATGAAATCGGAATTGCTTTAGCTGTTCTAAAAATCCACGAGAACAATGGAATGTTAAAAATCCGATTATCCATCACAAAGCGAATTGGGCGCGGCGCATAGGCTGCAATAACTAAAGCATCCAAGTAGCTCACATGGTTACACACCAATACCGCCGAACCTTCCGAAGGAATGCGCTCGACGTTAATGCCGCGGACACGGTGGATAGTATGGATTAACAGCCAGACTAAAAACCGCATTAGGAACTCGGGTACCAAACTAAATATATACAGCGCTACGAGCGCGTTTAAGCATGCAGTCACCAAAAAAATTTGTGGAATACTCAAACCAGATTTCAGCATCACCATCGCAGACAAGGCGGCGACCACCATAAACAACGAGTTCAAAATATTCATCCCCGCAATGGTGCGGGACATGTGCGTTGGATCACAGCGAGTTTGGATCAGGGCAAACAGCGGAACAATATATAAACCACCAAATATTCCAAGGCCAACAATCGCTCCTAAAATCAACCAACTGCCCTGCTGCTCCAAGAACTGCCCAGCATCGACGCTGGCGGTAGCGACGTAATGACCGCTAGCAAAGTACAGCAGAATGCCAAATAAAGTTAAGCCGAACGAACCAAACGGCACTAAACCAATTTCAACTTTGTGGCCCGAAAGTCGCTCGCAAAGCAATGAACCAGCCCCGATTCCCACCGAAAAGATGGCTAACAACAACACAAAAACACTGTGATCGCCATGCAAATACTCTTTGGCGTATTGAGGAAATTGCGCTAGAACAATCGCGCCATAAAACCAGAACCACGAATTACCCAGCAGGGATAAGAATACTGTGCGATTTTGGCTGGAGAAACGAATATTGCGTATGGTTTCGCTAAACGGATTCCAATTCATTTCCAAATCCGGCACCGGCGCTGGTGATGGGGGAATACGCCAACTCACCACGCAGCCTAAAACCGCGATTCCGATGGTGCCAAGCGCAACTAAATGGATGCCCCAAGGTTTGTGTACGACCAAGAGCGCGCCGATAATTTCGCCCAATAAGATACCGACGAACGTGCCCATCTCAACAATCCCATTGCCGCCAATGAGTTCATCCGTCTTTAAATGCTGGGGCAAATAGGCGTATTTCATTGGTCCGAACAAGGTGGAATGCAATCCCATCCCAGCCACCGCGGCGATTAGCAGCCATAACTGATGATTAAACCAGCCCAAAGCGGCCACGCTCATAATGAAAATCTCTAACAATTTGACCGCGCGCGCGAGCTTACCTTTTTCAACTTTGTCCGCGATTTGGCCTGCGGATGCCGAAAATAATAGGAAAGGTAGGATGAATAGGCCGGGAATCAGATTGTTGAGTAGCCCGATATTCATATCGGTCCAATTCAATGCATCGAAGGTGAGGATGGTTAATAAGGCGGTTTTAAATACGTTATCGTTGAGTGCGCCAAGAAATTGAGTCCAAAAAAATGGGGCGAAACGGCGTTGCAGGAGCAATGAGAATTGGCTGGTTGGTTTCATTTAGGAATCAGAATCATTGGAGTTCTGGAAATATACATCAACATTCACCGACTTTGTTGCGTTTGAAATCTCAATCAAAAAATTATTGTTGCACGATATTTGTAACACCCACGACATGGAGCTAGGTTTTAACGTAGTTGTTTGGAGCCACAATACAGGGCGTCCTCTGGAATTGCCGCCAAGAACGTTTTTTTTAAATAGCTGGGAAAATGCATTACTATTACGCCTGTTTTTAGCGGTGCTCTCATTTACTTTGACAAACTAATTACCTATGAACATATTCAACTCGCCAATGTTAAGAACTTCCCTGATGTTGTTATTATTTTCCGCCGTTGGAATTTGCTCTGCTCAAAATGCGCCAACCGAACCTGCCGCAACTTCAGCAGCCGAGCCAATCACCGTCGCCAACGCACCAGCGAAGATAACGTCATTAATCAAAATCGATAATAAAATTGGGACGGGCGCTGAAGCGTCACCGGGACTTTATTTGGATGTCAACTATACCGGTTGGTTATATGATCCGAAAAAACCCGATAAACATGGCAATAAGTTCGACAGCTCGATTGATTCCGGCAGACCGCTTACCTTTCAACTGGATGCTCGCACGGTTATTCGCGGCTGGGATCTCGGCATAAAAGGGATGAAAGTCGGCGGACAACGCACCCTGATTATTCCGGGCTATTTGGCCTATGGCGTTAAGGGAAGCAACTCAATTCCGCCGAATGCGACATTGATTTTTGATGTTGAATTGGTTGACGTTAAGTAGTCACACCCATCAAATCTTAGTCAAAACAAAAGGGAGAGTTAGTACAACTCTCCCTTTTGCTATTTCTCAACCCTATTTCGCCCTACTTTATCATTTAGCTCAAACTCAACTTTAGCTTTGCATCTGCTAAAACTCGGCGGATGGTCGAGGCTAACTCTTCGGCCACAAACTTGGCCACATAAGCGTCCGCGCCGACGTTTTTTACATGCTCTTCATTGGTAGAACCGGTCAACGAGGAGTGAATAACGACAGGTAACGACTGGAAACGGGTGTCATGCTTGATCTTTCTAGTTAAGGTAAAACCGTCCATCTCTGGCATTTCCAGATCGGTCAACACCAAAGCAACTTTGTCATGAATCGATTTACCTTGCGCTTCGACCTCATTTGAGAGTGCTTGGAGTTTTTCCCAGCATTCTTTACCTGTTTTGGTCATGATAAATGGTGCGCCCATGGCGGTTAGTCCACGTTCAATCAAGGTGCGCGCCATGTGCGAATCGTCGGCGGCGAGAATAACCGTTCCAGGAGGCAGCAATAACGATGGGCCAACCGTTTTTGCATCGATTTCTGGTTCTTCGGGTTGGATTGAACGCAGGATTTGTTCCACGTCCAAAACTTGTGCCAAACGTGTATTAGCAATATCACCGTCCAATCGGGCAATACTCGTTACCATACCGGCGACGGAACTTGATTCAGCTGACAAAACTTGGCCCCAATCTAAGCGCACAATTTCTTCTACTGATTCAACCGCAAAGCCCTGGGTCGAGCGCGCATATTCGGTAACCAGCAAGATATTCAATCCAGTGCTTGGAACGCATCCCACCACGCCAGGAAGATCAATAACAGGAATGATTTGTCCACGCAGGTTTACTACGCCAAGCATATGGTCGACTGCTCCTGCGACTTCGGTGATGCTGGGCATGGCCACAATTTCACGGACTTTAAATACATTAATTCCGAATAACTCAGAATGTTGTGTTTGTTTGGCAATACCTAAGCGAAACAACAATAATTCAAACTTGTTTGATGCTGTTAGATTCGTGCGTTCGTCAATTTCTTGCTGAATTGAACTCATGTTACCTCCGATAAGACTGTCGAAATTACCTAGCTCTGAATTGATTATAGTGACGATTTCTAAACAGGCTAGGCATTTCCATCGGAAAACTTATTTTATTACGCGATAGCACGGCACATACTGAGTTCCCGGTAGTTTCATGCGCTGCTGCTGAACAAAAGAACTTAGCAAAGAGTCAATAGAAACCATCAAATCCGTCTCACCAGTTATCTCGAAATAACCAAACTGCTGCACCGCTTGGATCCCCGCCGCTTTGACATTTCCCGCCACAATTCCCGAAAACGCACGCCGTAAATTGGCTGCTAGCAGGTAGGCCTCTTGGTTTTTGTGCAATTGCAACTGGCGCATATTTTGGTGATTGGGAATAAATGGCTGCTGGAATTCGGTTGGAATACGCAGCGACCAATTAAAGTAATACGCATCCGATGTCGATTTGCGAAAGGCACGCACTTCGGTAATGCCGGCATTTACACGTTGAGCAACCAACTCAGGGTTATCAATGATGATTTGGTAGCGCGCTTGCGCCTTCGCGCCCAAGGTGTCGCCAATAAATTGGTCGATGTGCTTGAAATAGTCGGCAGCACTAGCCGGTCCGGTGAAGATTAATGGGAATGGAATATCGGCGTTGTCTGGGTGCAATAAAATTCCCAGCACGTAGAGGATTTCCTCGGCCGTACCTGCGCCGCCCGGAAAGACGATAATCGCGTGTCCAAGCCGTACAAAGGCTTCCAAGCGCTTTTCAATATCGGGCAATATAACCAGCTCATTGACAATCGCATTGGGCGCTTCGGCGGCAATAATTCCCGGCTCAGTAATACCTAAATACAAGCCAGTTGAGCTGCGTTGCTTCGCGTGACCAATTGTCGCGCCCTTCATTGGGCCTTTCATCGCTCCCGGGCCGCAGCCGGTACCGATATTCAATCCGCGCAGACCTAGCTGATAACCGACGTGTTTGGTGTAATCGTATTCATTGCCGGAGATGGAATGGCCGCCCCAGCACACCACCAAATTGGGATTTATCGAAGGTTGCAGCAAGTTGGCGTTGCGTAAGATATGAAATACCGCATCGGTAATCCCTTGGGATGTCGTGACGTCAAATTGAGGATTGCCTTCGATTTCGCTATTCAAGAAAATAATGTCGCGCAGCACAGCAAACACGTGCTCTTGAATGCCTTTGATCATCACTCCATCAACAAAGGCGCTCGCTGGCGCATTCTTGATGTCGAGCTTAATTCCGCGTTCACGATGAATAATGCTGATGGCAAACGACGGATAGCGCGCAAGTAATTCTTTGCCATCGTCGAGCGCGTTTCCGCTATTTAACACCGCCAAGGCGCAGTGGCGGAAGATGGTATACAAACCGCCATGACTGGTATCGAGTAGTTTGTTGATTTCTGCTTTGGAGAGAACGTCTAAGCGACCTTCGGGAGAAATTTGGGTATCCATTACCGGATAATCCATGTTGACCTCTTTTTTAAATTGAAATGAAACGAGTTTAGGAAGTTCTCATTTCAGTGTAATTCAATTTAAAAAAATCAACACCACCAACCTGCATTATGGTGCTCGTTAGGCAAAAACAAGCCTAATAACCCCAAACCAATAAGAATCAGGGCAGCACCAACAGCCAACCAAACTGGCGGTTTTTTCGCGCCAAAACGTTGAACTAAACCCTGGGTAAATAGCAGATACGGCAAAGCGCCAAATCCAAAACACAGCATTAAGATCGCGCCCGACCAAGCCGCACCGCTCACTAAAGCTAATGGCAAAACGCCATACACCAATCCGCAAGGCAAACAACCCCAGATGATTCCGCGCACGAAATACGAAGGTGACAAGCGCACGTTGCTAAAGATTGCAGCAAAGCGACCACTAAGTTGCACGCTAAAGATTTGCCCGAAGCGCCCCAACGATACAAAGTTAGGCACGTATCCCAAGCATTTAAAGCCCAAATAAATCAGGCTTACATTTCCAATAAAAAACAGAATGGATTGAACAGGAATAACCGGTTTGAGCAACAATCCAGCCGCACCCAATGCGCCAACCAATGCGCCAGCGAGCGCGTAAGTCAGTAATCGTCCTGCATGCAATAAGCCAATATTGCTCCATACCTGCGACTTGGTCATACTGGCTTCTTGGGCATGGATAGGGATAATTTTCGACCCTGCAATACTGGCAGCTTTTGACTTAGGCAAATTTGACAGCATCGCAGCGATCCCGCCGCACATGCCTATGCAATGGCTTCCGCCGGCAACACCGGCGAGTAAGGCTGTGAGCAAGAGCGATTGATTCAGCATTGAGTTGGACGCGCAATGTTAAAAGCCGGCGTTAACCGGCTTAGGCATCGCTGCTTTGAAAAATGAAAATGGTTCAACGCGGCTTGGTCAAAAGGATTGCAGTAATGGTGCTGGCAACGCAGCCCAAAAACCAGAATAGCAGGAAACCAACGGTATACGTCGCATCAACCCCAAGGTCAAAGCGCTCATCGAAACCAAGCAAATCGGACGGGTCGATAATGCTAAACACCACACCACTGCTAACGCAGGCCATTAAGAAGGCGGGCCATAAAATCGATATCACCAAACGGAAGGTCGTGATGGATTGCGGCATCTGATATTCCAAAGCAGAACTCCTTAATTGACTGATAGCAATGCGTAATAATAAACAATAGCGCTTAATTTAACACCTTAAATTAACACCTCAATTAACCGCCCTAATTTGCAAATCGGAATCTACCGGATGATGCCAATCGCTGGTCAGCCGCCAACCGGTCGCTTCCAATTTCAAATGCATTAACGAGGCTTTGGTCTCAAGTAGCTTACCTTGGTAGATGCCGGGTGCCACTTGGCGCAATGGCAGACGGTGGGTAGTCTCAACCAAGTCATGCGCATCAGATGTGGCCACACTCAGTAAAATGGTATCGGGCAGTTGACCTTGGCCTTGCAGTCGCAATTCGAGTTGACCATCTTCTTGTAGGTGCAAGTTAGCTTCTAGTTTTAGCGCCCGTGCTTTGGCATCACGAACTAAATCGGTGTTAATCATTAAGCCTTGTTTGTAATAATCTTCTGTGACGACTTTATCTGCACCACTGAAGGCTAAATAACCGGTGAACAAACTAGCGCAAACCACACATAATGGGCCTCCAATAACCAGCAACAGCCAAGGTTCTTTTTTCCAGTTATCTCTTTTTTGCAGGGTAGGCAAAACATCCATCGTTATCTCTTTCATTGATTGCATTAGCGTGGCACTAAAAACACGGCTTTTTCGGTTACAGATACAGTCGGATTTTTAGCATCTTTAATAATGAAGCGAATTTTATTCGATCCTTTTTCGGCGCTTCCATAAGGAATTTGCACTCGGACTGGGAACGCCCTATTGCTCGCACCTGGAATCTCTATCGTATGCTCGGTTAAGATTTCGGCACCGGGAATGCCAGCAACTTCCACCGAATAAGTATTGCTTTGTTCGAGCGCATTCATGATTTGCAATTTATAGACATTATCGATTGCACCGGTTTCGGTCACCCGTGGCATGCCGCGATCACGGATGACGTTGACTTTTAGTGGCACGCGATTAGCCAAGGTGATCGCTGCGACTAAAATAATCGTCCACAAGATACCGGTATAGACCAAGGTTCGCGGTCTAAATACCCGCTTCCACATCTGGGCTTTGGTGAGGCCATTTTCTAGCGCGTGCTCGGTGTTGTAGCTGATCAGGCCGCGCTCGTAGCCCATTTTATCCATGATGTCGTTGCAACCATCGATACAGGCGGTGCAACCGGTGCACTCATATTGCAAGCCATTACGAATATCAATGCCGGTGGGACAGACCTGCACGCAAATACCACAATCGATGCAAGAGCCTAAGCCAAGTTCTTTATGATCCGCATTTTTACTTCGGGAACCACGTGGTTCGCCGCGCGCGACATTGTAAGTAACGGTTAAGGTGTCTTTATCAAACATGGCGCTTTGGAAGCGGGCGTAAGGACACATGTATTTACACACTTGTTCGCGCATCCACCCCGCATTACCGTAGGTTGCGAAGCCATAAAAGAATATCCAGAAGGTTTCCCAAGGGCCTAATGTCCAGGCCAATACTTCTGCCGATAAATGATGGATAGGCGTGAAATAGCCGACAAAGGTGAAACCAGTCCACAATGCGATCGCTAGCCACAGTCCATGCTTAATTAATTTAAGCGAGATTTTTTTTGCGGAAATAGCGCCATTATCGAGACGAATACGGGCATTGCGGTCTCCTTCAACCTTACGCTCAACCCACATGAAAATTTCGGTGTAGACAGTTTGCGGACAAGCGTAGCCACAAAATAAGCGCCCCGCTACTGTCGTAAATAGGAATAGCGATAATGCGGAAATCACTAGCAAGACGGTCAAATAAATGAAATCTTGTGGCCAGATGACCAGACCAAAAATATAAAATTTACGTGCCGTCAAATCAAATAAAATCGCTTGGCGATCATTCCAATTCAACCAAGCGCCGCCGTAGAAAATGAGTTGGGTGAACCAAACTAGAACCCAACGCCATTTAGAAAACCATCCATGCGTCAGACGAGGATAAATTTTTTCGTGAACCTCAAACAGAGTTTGCTCGCCATATTGCGAAGTTGTCGCGGCAAACTCTTCCTTGGTGTATTGCTTGATTGGCGTTGGTTCCATTTCTACCCTAGTTACTTACTGCTTTTGTTTCTCAATCGCTTCTAAACCGCTAGCATTCGAAAGGCTCCAAACATAGGCAGTTAGAAGATGAATCTTGGCGTCACTGAGTAAATCTTTATGCGCTGGCATGTGATTGTTATGCCCCAAATTAATGCCTTCCATGATGGTATTAATGTCGCCACCATAAAGCCATGTTTTATCGGTCAAGTTTGGTGCGCCTAAAGCTTGGTTACCCTTACCATCCGCACCATGACAAGCGGCGCAAGCCACAAACTTGGATTTGCCGAATGCAGCTTTAATCGGATCGTGTGCAGAGCCAGATAAACTTAACACATAGTTAGCCACATTCCGGACATCATCATCGGTTCCCACGACTGCAGCCATTGGCGGCATGACACCGTTGCGGCCTTCCCGAATTGTGGTCTCGATTGTTTGAGGATCACCACCATACAGCCAATCGTGATCGGTTAAGTTTGGAAAGCCTTTGCTACCTTGCGCGTCGGAGCCGTGGCATTGTGCACAGGTATTCAAAAATAGGCGTTCACCGATTGCGCGCGCTGCAGGGTCTTTGGCAACATCTTCAATTTTCATGGCCAAGTACTTATTAAATAAGGGACCATATTGCGCCTCGCCGTCTTTGACCTCTTTTTCATAGGCACCGACTTCGCTCCAGCCCAAAGTACCTTTGAAACTCCCCAAGCCTGGATACAAAACGAGATAACCCAAGCCAAATACGACGGTGATGTAGAACAACCACATCCACCAACGCGGCAAAGGATTATTCGCCTCTTCTAAATCACCATCCCAAACGTGCCCCGTTGTACCGACTGGTTGCGGCTTGCCATCCGCATCCAATGGAACTGTAATTTTTGACTGGGACCACAATAGAACGGCACATCCTAAAATACTAATGATGACGAGGATGCCGATCCAGATGCCCCACCATTCGTTAAAAAAATCAGCCATGATTAGTCTTTTCCATTATCGTTATCAATCAGGGAGCGTCCAATGGCTTCAAACTTGGCTTTGTTGCGAGTGCTAAAAGCCCAGTAAAGAATACCAATAAAGACAACCAAACTCAGGACAGTAAAAATACTGCTTAATAGCGAGAAGTCCATGTGAGTTCCTTTCTTAATTTCTATTTTTAATCGCTGTGCCTAACACTTGCAAATAGGCGATTAATGCATCCAATTCCGTCTTATCTTTAAGCTGTTCTGGCGCACCCTGAACATCTGCTTCGGTGTATGGAACACCCAGTGTTTGCATGGCGCGCAGTTTTGGCTGGATTTCGGATGGATCTAATTTGTTTTTCGCTAACCATGCGTAGGCTGGCATATTGGATTCCGGCACAACGTCACGTGGATTGTTCAAATGGATCCGATGCCAATCATCGCTATATCGTCCACCCACCCGCGCTAAATCTGGGCCTGTACGCTTACTACCCCATTGGAATGGGTGGTCATAAACAGACTCACCAGCCACCGAATAGTGACCGTAACGCTCGGTTTCAGCACGGAAAGGGCGAATCATTTGTGAATGACAGCCGTAGCAGCCTTCTTTCAAATAAATATCGCGGCCAGTTAATTGCAGTGCGGTATAGGGTTTTAAGCCGGTGACCGCTTCCGTTGTGGATTTTTGGAAAAACAACGGAACGATCTCAACCAAACCACCGACGCTGACAACCAAGATAACCATTACCAGCAGCAAACCAACGTGGCGCTCGATAAGATCATGACTAAATTTGCTAATACTCATTCAATTTCTCCCGATGGTTTAAGCGTGTGCCAAGGCTGGCGCTGGAATGACTGGATTGACTGCTTCACCACCAATCGCCGTTTTTGCCACGTTATATGCCATCACAAACATACCTGAGATGTACAACAAACCACCTGTTACGCGAATCACATAGTACGGGTATGTTGCTTTGACTCCTTCGATAAAGGTGTACATCAACGTACCGTCTTCATTCACACTACGCCACATAATTCCTTGCATCACACCGGCAATCCACATCGCGGAGATGTACAACACCACGCCAATAGTCGCTGTCCAGAAATGCACTTCGATCAACTTCACGCTGTACATCTGAGTCTTACCAAACAAGCGAGGAATCATGTAGTACAAACTGCCGATGGTGATAAATCCAACCCAACCTAACGCGCCGGAGTGAACGTGACCAATACCCCAGTCTGTGTAATGCGATAACGCATTGACTGTTTTAATCGCCATCATCGGGCCTTCAAATGTCGCCATACCGTAGAAGGATAAGGAAACGATTAAGAAGCGCAGAATTGGATCGGAACGCAACTTACTCCAAGCACCAGACAACGTCATAATCCCGTTAATCATGCCGCCCCAAGAAGGTGCCAATAAAATCAGTGAAAACACCATACCGAGCGATTGCACCCAATCTGGTAAAGCGGTGTATTGCAAATGATGCGGACCGGCCCACATGTAGGTGAAAATCAATGCCCAGAAGTGAACAATCGACAAGCGATAAGAATAGATTGGACGTCCGGTTTGCTTCGGAACGAAGTAATACATCATGCCTAAGAAGCCAGCGGTTAAGAAAAAGCCGACCGCGTTATGCCCATACCACCACTGCACCATCGCGTCTTGCACACCGGCATAGACTGAATACGATTTGAGATAAGAAACTGGCAGTGTCATTCCGTTGACCACATGCAGCAACGCGACCGCCAAAATAAAGCCGCCGTAGAACCAGTTTGCGACATAAATGTGGGTGACTTTGCGCTTAGCCAAGGTTCCAAAGAACACCACAGCGTAGGCAATCCAAACAATGGCAATCAGGATAGTAATTGGCCATTCTAATTCCGCGTATTCTTTACCGCGGGTATAACCCAAAGGTAGGGTCAGAACAGCGCCAACGATCACTGCTTGCCAGCCCCAAAAGGTGAAAGCAGCTAGACGATCTGAAAACAGGCGCACATTACAGGTGCGCTGAACAACGTAGTAAGAAGTTGCCATCAAAGCGCAACCGCCAAAGGCGAAAATGACTGCATTGGTATGTAGTGGACGGATCCGTCCGTACGTCAGCCAAGGTATGCCGAGGTTGAGTTCTGGCCATGCTAATTGCGCGGCAATGACTACGCCGACTAGCATTCCAATCACACCCCAGACAACGGACATAATGGCAAATTGCCGTACCACACGGTAGTTATAAGTAGTTTCTATATTTTGGCTCATGATCTCGCACAGGTGGGTTAACTGTTGGTAGCTTAGACTTAAGTAATCTCAGGCGGATTGACATAAATCAAACCGATTGGAAACATTACTAATGTGAAACACACAAAACAAATTTGAAGCATTAGCACCGGTGTATAAAAATGCAACTTTATACTTCAAACACTGTGAATTTGCAAAAATCGCAACGAAGACAGAAATCAAATGCACTGAACACACTACAAAAACTAGGGAATCCAACTACACGCAATTCAAACTAGAGAGATATTTCTTTGGAGAGATTTTTAGTGTAATCCGAACCGGCGATTCAGAAAACAAAAATTGTGTTTTCCACAAAATATAAATAAAGATTTACTGCGTTACGTTAGTTGCAGGCCGATCTTTACACAATCTTTACACCCATCCTTCAAACCTATACAGCAACTTTATCCAGCTTTCCGTATTGTTCCTGCATCTAATCCGCTGGAGTAAATTGCATGGACATTTATTACTTGGCTGGCATCGTCGCGTTTGCCGCCATCACACTTTTGATCGTTAAAGGTTGCAGCCTACTTGGAGGCAAACAATGAGTATTTTGCAAATTATCGTTGCAGTGATCGCCGCCCTGCTTTTTGTTTATCTGGTTTATGCCTTATTAAAAGCGGAGACGTTTTAATGAATTCATCTATCCACTTTCAGTTAGCACTGTTTTTAATCGTTTTATTGATACTGGCCGTTCCGCTAGGAAGCTACATTGCCACCGTCATGAGCGGCGAAGCCAATCTTGCGACGCGCCTTTTGCGTCCGGTCGAGAAATTAATTTATCGGGTATGTGGAGTTGATCCAGAGGTCGAAATGGGCTGGAAAAGCTATGCCTTCGGCTTAATCCTATTTAACTTTCTCGGCGTTTTAGCGGTCTATGCGCTGCAACGTTTGCAAGGCATGCTGCCGCTCAATCCTCAAGCAATGGCGGCAATTAGCCCTGACTCCTCGTTTAATACAGCCATTAGTTTTGTGACTAATACCAACTGGCAAGGCTACACACCCGAAGCAGCCATGAGCTACCTGACCCAAATGCTCGGTTTGGCGGTACAAAACTTCTTATCCGCGGCGACGGGCTTAGCCGTTGTTGTCGCGCTAATTCGCGGCTTTGCCC
>Ga0209067_10001441_pt1 | contig 14651 bp, 9 predicted proteins | sample ColStrG_CSR_2013_FD_187199 | JGI IMG/M metagenome (GOLD analysis project Ga0209067, IMG submission 187199) | Freshwater sediment microbial communities in response to fracking from Pennsylvania, USA - Cold Stream Run_MetaG_CSR_2013 (SPAdes)... | ecosystem: Environmental > Aquatic > Freshwater >... | reverse complement strand
CGTTGACGACATTCTTTCGGGCGCCGATAATTTCCTGGCCGCCTTCGTACCCAAGAACAGCGCGGAGTTGCTGATCGAAAAGCTGGGCGAGCGTTACGAAGTCATGCGCACCAACTTCAAGAAGTGGACCGTGGGCGCGCCCATCCAGGCCCCGCTCGACGCCATGGAGACCCTGCTCAAGCGCAACCGGTTTGAGCCCAATCAGGTGAAGCAGATCGCGGTGCGGGTGGCCGCCGATGAAGCCAGCATCGTCGATAACCGCGAAATCCCGGACATCTGCTTGCAGCACCTGGTGGCCGTCCTGCTGTTGGACAAAGACCGTCACCTTCAAGACCGCGCACGAAGGGGCCAGAATGAAGGATCCGGCGGTGCTGCGGCAGCGCACGAAAGTGAGATTGGTTCCCGATGAAGAACTCGAGCGCCTAATGCCCAAACGAGTGGCCGTAGTTGAAGTGACTCTCGATGGCGGCCAGGTCTTCACCGAACGCGTCGAAGCGGTGCGCGGCACGGCCGATAATCCCATGACGCGCGAGGAAGTGGTTGCTAAGGCGCGTGAGCTGATCGCGCCAGTGCTGGGAGCGGCCTCAACCGGCAAGCTGATCGAGAAGATTCTCGATCTCGACAAGGTGAAGAACATGCGCGATCTGCGGCCGCTCTTGCAGAAGGTCACTGTGGGGCCTGGAAGGGCGGCTGGCAAAACAGGCCGCCTCCTTGCTCTACTAAAGGAATGCGAATGACAAGGCGCAACTTCCTCCAAACGGCGCTGGCCATGCCGATTGGCGCCACTTTCGCGCGGTATCAGGCGCTGGCGGCGCCCGCGCAAGGTCTCAGCAAGATCACCAGGATCCGGGCGCTTCAGCTCAAAGACGGGCGGACGCTCATCCGCGTCGATACGGACGCCGGTTTGTCCGGGTATGGCGAGTGCAACACCGCCGGCCCGGTGGCCCGGTCTGTCATCGCGGCCTACAACGGCGCGGGCCGCCTGCCCAATCTTGCTTTGATTGGCAAAGATCCGCTCGCCATCCAGGTGCATTTTCACAACATGTTTTACGCGTATGCACAGCGCAGGCGCGAGATCAAGGTGCTGGGTGGAATCGACATGGCGCTGTGGGACCTGGCGGGCAAAATCCTCAACCTGCCGGTGTCGAAGCTGCTCGGCGGCAACTTCCGGGACGAGATCCTGCTCTACTCCCACGCCACCGGCGGCGACTACCTGAGCAAGGAAGAGTGGCGCGACCGGGCCCAGCGGTTAAAGGCGGACCCGCGCGGGTTCAAAGCATTCAAGGTGGATATTCACCACGCATTGGGAATCAACATGCAGGAGTACACGCCGAGCATCGGTCCCGAGGAGGCGCGGCGGATTCATCAGGCCTACACACTGGCGCGCGAGGCATTTGGCGACGAGATCGGGATCGACGTACACTGCCACTGCGAACTGGATGTACCCAGCGCGATCAAGGTGGCCCAGGCGGTGGAGCACATCAATCCGTTGTTCTTCGAGGATCCGCTGGCGCCGGAATGGTCGGAGAGTTGGGTGGCTCTGCGGCGCTCGACGCGAATCCCCATCATGACCGGCGAGAACATGGAACTCGCCGAATGGGCGATTCCGTTCCTGCAGAATCAGGCGGTGGACATCTTCCAGCCGGACATCATCAACTCGGGTGGAATTACGGGGGTCAAGATGATTGCGGACCTGGCAGCGCGTTACCGAATCCCGATCGCGCTGCACAACGTGAGCGGGTTGATGTTGAACATGGCGTCGCAGCAGTTGGCCGCGGCGGTGTTCAACTGCCCGCGCATCGAGTGTGCTGCCGGCGCCGATCGAATCCAGTGGGCGACGAAAAACCCGATCGTGATTAAGAGCGGCTATATGAAGGTCTCGACCGATCCTGGCCTGGGCGTGGAGTTGAATCAGGAGTACCTGAAGGCCAATAGGGCCGAAGGCGAGCCCTGGTGGGGATGAGGCTGGCGCACAGGTATAGCGGCATGCCGCAGAAGGGTGCGCCATCTATAATTGAAGTAATATGGCAAAGAACAGTTTTGGCGCGGCGGCGAAGCTGCGCACCGGAACCGCGGAATTCGGCTACTTCCGCCTCGCGCGTCTCGAAGAGCAGGGTCTGGGCAACGTCGGGCGTCTGCCCTTTTCCACCAGAATCCTGCTGGAAAATCTGCTGCGTAATGAAGATGGCAAGCGGGTCTCCGCCGCCGACGTCGAACTCGTCGCCCGCGGCGAAGGCGCCGGCGTCAAAGAGATCAGCTTCATGCCGGCGCGCGTGCTGCTGCAGGATTTCACCGGCGTGCCCTGCGTAGTGGACCTGGCAGCCATGCGCGACGCGCTGGCCGCCATGGGGGCCGACCCGAACCGCGCCAACCCGCTGATGCCCGCCGACCTCGTGATCGACCACTCGGTTCAGGTCGATCACTTCGGCGGCAAAGACTCGTTCGATCTCAACGCTATTCTCGAATTCCAGCGCAATCGCGAGCGCTACATGCTGCTGCGCTGGGGCCAGACCGCCTTTGCGAATTTCCGCGTGGTCCCGCCCGATACGGGAATCGTCCACCAGGTGAACCTGGAATACCTCGCCCCTGTGGTGTTCCGCAGCCAGACCGGCGCCGTCTACCCCGATTCGGTTGTAGGCACCGATTCCCACACCACCATGATCAACGGCTTGGGCGTACTGGGCTGGGGCGTGGGCGGCATTGAGGCCGAAGCCTGCATGCTGGGCCAGCCGGTTTCCATGCTGCTTCCACCCGTGGTTGGGTTCAAGCTTCACGGCCGCCTTAAGGAAGGCTGCACGGCCACCGACCTGGTGCTGACTATCACTCAGATGTTGCGCAAGAAAGGCGTGGTGGGCAAGTTCGTGGAGTACTTCGGCCCCGGCCTGAGCGCCTTGAGCGTGGCCGACCGCGCCACCGTGGCCAACATGTCTCCAGAGTACGGCGCCACCATGGGCTTCTTCCCGGTGGACCAACAAACCTTGGAATACCTCAAGTTCACCAACCGCGATCCCGACCAGGTGGCGCTGGTGGAGGCATACACCAAGGAGCAAGGCCTCTTCCGCACTGACGCCACGCACGACCCGGTCTACACCGACGGCCTGGAACTCGATCTCGGAACCGTGGTGCCTTCGATGGCAGGCCCCAAGCGCCCGCAGGACCGCGTCGAACTGCCCGACGTCAGGAAGAACTTCCACGCTGCGTTTCCCAATGCCACGCCCGCGGCCGCTGGCACTCTGGGCAACGGCTCGGTGGTGATCGCGGCCATCACAAGCTGCACCAACACTTCCAATCCGAGCCTCATGCTGGCCGCCGGCCTGCTGGCCAAGAAGGCGGTGGAGCGTGGGTTGAAAGTGAAGCCGTGGGTCAAGACCAGCCTGGCGCCGGGGTCGAAGGTGGCGGTCGACTATTACAACGCGGCCGGCCTGATGCCGTACCTGGAGCAGCTCAATTTCCACCTGGTGGGTTTTGGCTGCACTACCTGCATCGGCAACAGCGGACCCATTCCCGAAGCGGTGGCGCAGGTGGTGCAGAAGGACAACCTGGTGGTGTCCGCGGTGCTCAGCGGCAATCGCAATTTCGAAGGCCGCATCAACCCGCTGGTGAAGGCCAACTATCTGGCGTCCCCGCCGCTGGTGGTGGCGTACGCGCTGGTTGGCACGGTGGATCACGATCTGGCCAATGAGCCTCTTGGCATCGGCAGCGATGGCCAGCCAGTGTATCTGCGCGACATCTGGCCCAGCAATGAAGAGGTCGCTGCCACGGTGCGCACCGCCGTCAATCGCGGTATGTTCGAGCACGAATACGCGCACGCCTTCGATGGCGACAAGAACTGGCAGAGCATGCAGATTCCTACCGGCGGCATCTACCGTTGGGACGAGAAATCCACCTACATCAAGAAGCCTCCGTATTTCGACCACATGGTGGACCCCACCCAGCCGCTCTTGGATTTCCATGCGATGCGCGTGCTGGCCGTGTTGGGCGATTCCGTCACCACGGACCATATTTCCCCCGCCGGTTCGATCGCCAAGGACAGCCCGGCCGGAAAGTATCTCATCGCGCAGGGCGTGCCGCCTTCGGACTTCAATTCCTATGGCGCCCGCCGCGGCAATCACGAAGTGATGGTGCGGGGCACCCTGGCCAATATCCGGCTGCGCAACCAACTGGCCCCCGGCACCGAGGGCAGTTGGACGCTGCACCTGCCCGATGGCGAGCGGATGTTCATCTACGACGCCTCCATGAAATACCAGCAGGAGGGTGTGCCGCTGATGATCCTGGCGGGCAAGGAGTACGGCTCCGGCTCGTCCCGCGATTGGGCCGCTAAAGGCGTGGCGCTGCTGGGTGTGCGCGCCGTGATTGCCGAGAGCTTCGAGCGCATCCACCGCACCAACCTGGTGGGGATGGGCGTGCTGCCGCTGCAGTTCCGAGCAGGCGAAAATGCCGCCAGCCTGGGCCTGACCGGGCGCGAAACCTTCCATGTGGAGGGCGTGGCCAGTTCGCTGAATGGAGGCGGCCGCAAAGCCAACGTCCGCGCCGTAGCCGAAGATGGCACGGAGAAGCGGTTCGGCGTAGACGTCCGCGTGGACACTCCGCAGGAAGTGGAGTACTACCGGAACGGCGGAATTCTGCCCTACGTGCTGAGGCAATTGGCGAGCGCATAGCCGCCAACCTCACTCGTGCCGCAACGCCGTCATCGGATCGATTCGCGCCGCCTTCCGCGCGGGCAAGTAACCGGCCAGAAGTGCCGCGCCCACCAGAGTCACTACGGCCAGCGTCAGAGCCAGAGGATCGTTTGCCTGCATCCCGTACAGGAAGGATGCGACGAACTTCGATGTGCCGAGCGCCGTGGCCAAGCCGATGGCAAGGCCCGCTGCGGCCAGTAGGCACACCTCACGTAGAACCATCCGCACGACCAGGCTGCGCTGCGCACCCAGCGCCATCCGGATGCCGATTTCGCCCGTGCGACGGGCCACGTTGTACGAAACGGTGCCGTAGAGACCGACGCAGGCGATCGCCAGCGCCAGGATCGCGAAGCCGCTGCACAACCCGGCAAAGGTGATCTCCTGATTGATGTTCTGGTTGATGTCCGCCACCTCCGTCCGCACCTCCGCCACCGGCAAGCGCGCGTCCGCCTCGTGAACGATAGCGCGTACACTGTTGACATAACGCAGCGGATCGCCCGCCGTGCGCAAGGCGTATACCATCTGATCGGGCTGCGGGTAGCCTTGGTCGTAGGGCAGATATACCAGTGGCGGGATATCCCGCGTCAGCCCTCCATACCGCGCGTTCCCGCATACTCCGACAATCTCCATATCGCGCGCGAGCAGGTCTTCTCCCTTGCCAGGCTTCCTCAGAATCAAGTGCTGCCCCAGCGGATTCCGGTCTGGGAAGTTCACTTTGGCAAAGACCTGGTTGACCACCGCGACGGCCTTCGAGCCGGGCCGGTCGCGTTCCTCGAGATCGCGGCCGGCAAGGACCGGAATCTGCATGGTGTTAAGGAACGCCGGTCCCACGCTCAAGACGCGTGTCTCCGGATTGCTTGGCGCGCCGGGCACATTGATGGGCAGCCCAGTCCCGGCATCGATCAGCGAATCTTCGGAGAGACTCACGCTGCGCACGCCTGGGATCGCGCTGAACCGCGTGCGTAGATCGGCGTAGAAAGTGGCGATCTCCGGGTCCTTGTGGCCGGCCTTGCGCGCGTCCAACTGGAACAGCAGCACGTTCTCGCGATTGAATCCGAGTTCCACCGATTGCAGATTCGAAAGCGTTCGCACGAACAACCCCGCCGCTACGAGCATCAGCAACGAGATGGCGATCTGCCCCGCCACCAGGACCTGGCTCGGGCTGACGCGGCTGAACCGGGATTCGCCGGCGCGCGCTTCCTTCAGCGCCGGCATCACATCCACGCGGGTGGCCTGGATCGCCGGAGCCAGCCCGAACAGTACGCCCGTAAGCAGCGAAAGCGCGGCCGCCGCGCCCAGCACGTGCCAGTTCAATTCCGCATGCAGCGTGAAGTTCGCCCGGCCATTGGCCAGCAGCAGCGTCAGAAAACGCATTCCCCAAATCGCGAACAACACCCCCAGAACTCCGCCCAGCGACGCCAGCAGGACGCTTTCGGTCAGCAACTGCCGGACCAGCCGAAAGCGGCCCGCGCCCACGCTCAGCCGCAGCGCCATTTCGCGCCGTCTGGCCGCGGCCCGCGCCAGCAGCAAATTGGCGACGTTGGCGCAAGCCAGCGCCAGAATCAATCCCACCAGCGTCATCAGCACATAGAGCGGCTTCGAATACTTGCGGCGCAGCGTGCCCAGGCCCCCGGCGCCTGGATTGACCTCCAGTTGGGGCAGGTTCGCCCGCTCGCGATCGTTGGAGGCGGTGCTAGCCACCCATTGCTGAAACACCGGGGCGAGCGATGCCTGCGCTTGCGCCAGGCTGACTCCCGGACGCAAACGGCCCATCACCTGGATCCAATAATAATTCTTGTCGAGGTACGTTCCCGGCCGAAAACCGAACTGTTGGGAAGCCCCCAGCAGCTCATTGGTGTGTATCGGAAGGTAGACATCCGGGACCGCCGCCGGCTCCACGCCGAAGAATTCGGGCGGTGTAACCCCCACCACGGTGAAGGGCAGGTTGTCGATCAGAACCGATTGGCCCACCGCATTGGCCGCGCTACCGAAGCGCCTCTGACTGAAGCCGTAGCTGGCCACAGCCACTGGCGGCGCGCCCACCCGGTCGTCGTCCGCGATGATCAACCGCCCGGCGGCCGGCGCTATGCCGAGGCCGCCAAAATAGCCGCCCGACACGTTCCAACCCATCGCGATATCGGCTTGTCCTTTGATGGTCAGGTTCAGCTTCCTCACTCGCCAGAATTGGAAGTGGGCGAACACCGACGAAAACACGGAGTCGCTTTTCTGGAACAGCTCGAACGCCGCATAAGGGAACATGCCGCTGACTTCCGACTTGGCGTCGCCCCAAGTGCTGCCGCTCATGGCGTGCATCACAAAGTCGCGCGCGCGTGTGGCCTTGGCGTGCCAGTTCAGCACCACCAGCCGCTCCGGGTCGGCCACCGGCAGCGAGCGCAGCAGGATTGCGTCCATGAAGCTGTAGATGGCCGTGTTGGCGCCGATTCCCAGCGCCAGCGACGCGACCGCCAGCGACGTAAACAGCCGGTTAGCGACCATGTTCCGGAAAGCGTAGCGAAGGTCCTGGCCAAGCTGTTCCAGAATGGTCCAACCCCACATGGCTCGGGTGTTCTCTTGCACCAACGTGAGGTTGCCCAGTTCGCGGCGCGCCGCCCATCGTGCCGGTTCAGCCGCCGAGCCTTCTGCTTGACGCGCTTCCGCTTCCTCCTCCAGGTGGAACTGGAGTTCCTCGCGCAATTCGGCTTCCCTGTTTCGCCGCCCGGTCAACCATCGCAGCTTGCGAAAGAACGCATTCATTTCATTGCCCCTCCTGATCGGCTGGATTCAAGATCAATCCCATGGCGCGCGAGAACGCCTGCCATTTCGATTGCTCGGTAGCGAGTTGTTTCCGCCCGAGCGCTGTGAGGCGATAGACCCTGGCGCGCTTGCCTTTGTCGGACAGCTCCCAGGAAGCTGCGATCCACCCTTTGGCCTCCAGCCTATGCAGAGCCGGGTACAAAGACCCGGTTTCGACCTGGAGCAGATCTTCGGAGGTCCGCTGAATGTGTTTGGCGATGGCGTGGCCGTGAGTGGGGCCTGCCAGCAGCGTGCGAAGGATGAGAAGGTCGAGCGTGCCTTGCAGCAGATCGACGCGGGAGGGCGGTGCGTGGCTCATTGTGTAGCCATTCTACTATTTGCTCTGTAGAATGTCTACTACAAAAAGGGTCCGGCACCGAAGACAGTTGGACGCTGCACTGCCCGATGGCGAGCGCGACCGCCGTTCCCGGTTCAGGACCGGAAGGAGAACCGCTGCGCCAGTTGCAGCAGCTTGAGCACTTTGTAAATGTCCGCGTTGACCGCACGCAACACAACCTTGACGGATCGGTTGTCGGCCAGGCCGGCCAACTGTTCCAACGCTCCGGCCACATTCGAATCGATCCTGAGCACGGAAGAGAAATCCAGAACCAATTCGCCCTCCGCACTCTTCACCATCTCCATGGCCTCTTGTTGCAAGCCAAGGGCTACGCGTTCCGGGTCGATCTTAAGGCACATAGGATTCGTTGTCATACGCACGACCATTCCTTCGCTGTTACGGGCTCCGCTACACTACCGGGTTTCGCCGGGCTTCGGCCCCGATAAGCGCTCCAAAACAACTCGACCAGTTCGCTTACCAGCGGCATGCGGGGGTTCGAGCGCCACGAAGGATCGTCGAAGGCAATTTTGGCCAAATCGGGCATGGCCCGCTCGAATTGCTCTTCTGAGATCCCCAGGTCGGCGATCGAACGTGGAATCTTCAGCCGGTCAAGTAACTCTTCCGTGGCCGCCACCAGGTTCTTCACCTTCTCCGCAATCGTGACGCCGCCCAGTCCGAGTAAGTCCGCCATGGTGGCGTACTTCTTGTGCGCGATAAACCCTCGCTGGTTTGGCGACGGCATGAACTTGGTGGGCACCGACGCGTTATACGCCAGGACATGCGGCAACATCAGGGCGTTAGCCCGGCCGTGCGCGACGCCGAACCGCGCGCCGAAGGCATGAGCGAGCGCATGATTCACGCCCACCGACGCGTTCGAAAACGCAAGCGCCGCGATACAGGCGGCATTGTGCATCATGCTGCGCGCCTCTTCATCGTGGGGGTGCTCGTAGGCAATGGGCAGGTACTTGAACACCAGCCGAATCGCCTGCATGGCGTTGGAATCGGTGTAGGGTGAAGCGTGAATGGAGACGCCGGCTTCGAGTGCGTGGGTCAGGCAGTCGATGCCGGTATCGGCCGTAAGACCGGGCGGCATCGACATCACGAACTGAGGATCGACGATCGCCACATCCGGACTCAGCGAGTAGTCGGCAAGGGTTACCTTGCGTCCGCCCTCCTTGTCGATGAGGACGGCAAACGGAGTGACTTCGCTCCCAGTGCCGCTGGTTGTGGAAATGGCAATCAAGCGCACCCGGTTGATCTTCTCGGTCGGGTATTGGACCACGCGCTTGCGGATGTCCAGAAAGGGCGCGGCCAATTCCTCCAGGTCGGCCTCGGGCGATTCGTACTTGAGTTTCATGATCTTCGCCGCATCGATCACGGATCCGCCGCCCAGCGCGATGATCTGGTCGGCTTTGTGGAGATTGAGCGCTTCCACTCCTTGCATGACGACCTTGACCTCCGGTTCCGCGTCGGGAATGGAGAGGACACGAATGGCGGTCTGCGCTGGTATCGAGCGCCGCACCAGGTCCACGTGGCCCATCTGCTCCAGAAGTGGATTGGTGACGATGAGGGTCGATCGCGACGGGAAATGCCGAAGGTTTTCAACGGCGTTCATGTTGAAGTAGATTTGATTAGGAACGCGGAACCACATATGCGCTTGTGTCCTCCGAGCCACTCGTTTGATGTTCAGATAGTGATACAGGTTCACGTTATCGGTCGTGCTGTTGCCGCCGCCGGTACCGCATCCGAACGAGAAGGTGGGCACCATATCGTTATAAACCCCGCCGAGGGCCCCGATCGACCCCGGCGAGTTCGCAATGATCCGTCCCGCGTTGATCGCCTCACTGAACTTTCGGATGATCTCATCGTTGCGCGAAAAAACAACCGCCGTGTGCCCAAGGCCCCCGGCATGATTCACGTCTACGCACACGCGGAGCGCCTCATCGACAGATTTCGCGCGATAGACCGAGAGCACGGGGAACAATTTCTCGACCGATAATGGATGCTCACGGCCGACTCCTTCAATGGGTGCAATCAACAATTTCGTGTCCGGCTTCACTCGAAGGCCGCTCGCGCGGGCGATATCGGTGGCCTTCTGGCCGATTGCCATGGGCCGCATGAATCCGGTCTCCGGATCGATCACCGTGCGCCCTAGCAGTTCCGTCTCTTTCCGGTCGCAGATGTGCGCGCCCAGGTCCGCAAATTTCTTGATCGCGAGGTCATAGATCTCGTCATCGATCACGACCGTCTGTTCCGAGGCGCAAATCGTTCCGTTATCGAAGGTCTTGGACGTGATGATATCCACAACGGCCATATCCAGTTGCGCCGTTTTTTCCAGATAGACCGGCGTGTTGCCAGGCCCCACACCCAAGGCTGGCTTGCCCGAACTATAGGCGGCTTTGACCGCGCCGGGTCCGCCGGTAGCATCGATCAACTTGACCTCTTTGTGGCGCATCAGGTAGGCATTGTCCGGTATAGTGGGCGATTCCAAACAGGTGAAGACTCCTTCGGGAGCGCCGTGCTTCACCGCGGTCTCATACATGATCCGAATGGCCTCCTGGCAGCAGCGCCAGGCCTTCGGGTGGGGACCGAAAATGACCGCGTTCCGCGTCTTGATGGCCATGATGCATTTGAAGAGCACGGTCGACGTGGGGTTCGTAATGGGTGTGATCGAGAAGATGAGCCCTATCGGTTCAGCCACCTCTACCAGACCACGCTCCGGAAACTCGCGAATGACGCCAACGGTCCGCTTCTCCCTGACGTAGTTGTACACGAATTCCGTGGCCACCATGTTTTTGATAGCCTTGTCTTCGAGAACCCCCAGCTTGGTTTCCTCAATCGCCAGGCGGGCGAGATATTGAGCCTGTTCCAATCCGGCCAGGACAATCGCTTTGACAATGCGATCGACGTCATGTTGCGTGAATTGAGTAAAGACGGCGGCGGCGGTTTTGCCCTGCCTGACCAGTCCTTCGAGGTAAGCAATGCGCTCGTCACTGAGGCTGGAAACATTCTCTGTCATCGTTCATCCTCTTCACTATCAAATAACCGGCAATAAAGACCTGTTTACCTGATAGTATAACGCTGCTACTCCGCGTGTGCGTGTCAATCCCCGGAAAGCCGCGTTTGTGGGGCAGGTTGTGAACTGTTGTGAAGCGGCGGATTGCTAATCCGCCTGCCGCTAGCCGGCACAAGCACCTCAGGCAGGCTTGGCCGCCCTCCAACTGAGGCTTGTTATACTGGCGTTTCCATGATCAGAGTTCGTTTTGCGCCCTCTCCCACAGGCTTTTTGCACATCGGGAGCGCGCGGACCTTCATCTTCAACTGGCTCTACGCCCGCCACCACGGCGGCGCCATGATCCTGCGCATTGACGACACCGACGTCGCACGCAACACCGAAGCCTCCGTCAATTCCATCTTCGACGGCCTGCGCTGGCTCGAGCTCGGATGGGATGAAGAGTACAAACAGTCGGAACGCCTCGCGCTGCACCATCAGATGGCCGAGGCGATCTTTCAGAAGGGCCTGGCCTACCGCGATTTCACGCCGGCCCAGATCGGCGAATCCGAAAAATCCGGCGCTCACGGCACGTGGCTGTTCCACGAAGGCATGCGTGAACTTTCCCGCGAAGAGAGCGACCGCCGCGCCGCCGCCGGCGAACCGTTCGCCCTGCGCTTCCGGGTGCCCCGCAACCTGAACTGCCCCGTGAACTTTCAGGATGCCGTCTACGGCGAGCAATCGAAATCTCTCGCCGATATCGAAGACTTCGCCCTGTTGCGGTCCGATGGCATGCCCACTTACCATCTGGCCTCTTGCGCCGACGACGCCGATCTGCGCATCAGCCACATCATTCGCGGGCAGGACCACCTAACCAACACCTTCAAGCACGTCCTCATCTTCGAGGCCGCCGGAGCCGCGCCGCCGCAGTTCGCGCACTTACCGCTCTTGGTTGCGCCCGATGGCACCAAGCTTTCCAAGCGCCGCCACGGCCCGGTGGTCTCCGTCACCACCTACCGTGATGCCGGTTTTCTGCCGCAGGCCTTCATCAATTTCATCAGCCTGCTCGGCTGGTCCCCCAAGGACGACCGCGAGCGGCTGACGCGCCAGGAAATGGTGGATGCCTTCAGCTTCGCGGGCATCAATCGCAGCAATGCCGTGGTCAACTTCAAGGAAGACGACCCGTTCGACCCCAAGGCCGTGTGGCTCAACTCGGACCACATCCGCACCCTGCCCGCGGAGGTGTTGTCCGCCCAGATCTTGCCGATTGTGCAGGCGGCCGGCTTCGCCATCGACGCCGCCAAGATGCTGAAGATCACGCCCTTGATCCAGGAGCGCATGAAACTGCTGCGCGACGTGCTGACCGTCGCCGATTTCTTTTTCGCCGACCGGCTAGCGCCTTACGAAACCACCGAACTCATCCCCAAGAAGGGCGATGCCGCCCTGGCCGCCAAGGTGCTCCGCCGGGCCGCCGAAGTGCTGGGTGCGGCCGAGTTCTCGCACGACGGCTTGGAAGCCGCGCTCCGTTCCGCTGCCGAGAGCCTGGGCATCAAAGCCGGCCAGATGTTCGAACCGGTCCGCGTAGCGGTGTGCGGCCGCAAGACAGCGCCTCCGTTATTTGGCACTCTGGAAGTATTGGGCCGCGATACGTCTCTGGCGCGTATCCAGGCGGCCATTGGAAAGCTTGAGACTATATGAACCCGTCTATCCCTACATTGCCCGCCGACGCTCCGGCAGGCCCGTCGAACTTCATTCGCGACATTATCCTCGACGATTTGAAGACCAACAAGTACAAGGGCCGCGTGCACACGCGCTTTCCCCCGGAGCCCAACGGCTACTTGCACATTGGCCATGCCAAGTCGATTTGCCTGAATTTCGGCCTGGCTGCGGAGTTTGGCGGCAAGACCAACCTCCGGTTTGACGACACCAACCCGTGTAAGGAAGAAACCGAGTACGTCGATTCCATCATCGATAACGTTCGCTGGCTGGGCTTCGATTGGGAAGAGCGGCTGTTCTACGCCTCGGACTATTTCGGCCAGTTGTACGAATGGGCCATCCAACTGATCCAATCCGGCAAGGCCTATGTCTGCGATCTGAGCGCCGAGGAGGTGCGCAAGACCCGCGGCACCCTCACCGAACCGGGCCAGGAAAGCCCGTACCGCAACCGCAACGTCTCCGAGAACCTGGACCTGTTCGCGCGTATGAAGGCCGGCGAGTTTCCCGATGGCTCGCGCACCCTGCGCGCCAAGATCGACATGGCCGCGGCCAACCTGAATCTCCGCGACCCGGTGATGTACCGCATTCTGCATGCCGACCACCATCGCACCGGCAGCGAGTGGTGCATCTACCCCATGTACGATTACGCGCACGGCCAGTCCGACTCCATTGAGGGCATCACCCATTCCATCTGCACGCTGGAGTTCGAGGATCACCGGCCGCTCTACGACTGGTACGTGGGAGCCATCGGCATCTACCATCCGCAGCAGATCGAATTCGACCGCCTCAACCTCACATACACGCTGTTGAGCAAGCGCAAGCTTCTGACGCTGGTGCAGGAGGGCCACGTGCGCGGTTGGGACGACCCGCGCATGCCCACGCTCTCCGGAATCCGCCGCCGCGGCTATACCCCGGAGGCGCTGCGCAATTTTTGCGCGAGCATCGGCGTCTCCAAAACCAACGGCACCATCGAGCTCGGCTTGCTCGAACATCACGTTCGCGAGGACTTAAACAGGCGCGCCCGGCGCGTGATGGCCGTGCTGCGACCGCTCAGGGTGGTGATCGAAAACTACCCAGAAGGCCAGGTGGAAGAAATGGAGGCCGTCAACAACCCGGAGGATGCCGGTGCCGGCACTCGCAAGGTGCCGTTCTCCAAGGTGCTCTACATCGAGCATGACGATTTTCGCGAAGATCCGCCCAAGCAGTTCTTCCGGCTGTCCCCCGGCCGCGAGGTGCGCCTGCGTTACGGCTACTTCGTCACCTGCACCGGCGCGATCAAAGACGAAAAAACCGGCGAGATCCTGGAGATCCGATGCACCTACGATCCCGCCACCCGTGGTGGTAACGCACCCGACGGCCGCAAGGTGAAGTCGACGATTCACTGGGTTTCGGCCGCGCACGCCGTCGAGGGCGAGGTGCGGATTTACGACAACCTGTTCACCAAGGAAGACCCCAACCAGGTAGAGCAAGGCCAAGACTTCACGGCCAACCTGAACCCCAAGTCCCTGGAGATCGTTGCCGGCAAACTGGAGCCCAGCCTCGCCAACGTGGAACCGGGCCGTTTGTACCAGTTTGAGCGCCTCGGCTACTTCTGTGTGGACCCGGATACCACACCCGGCAAGCCCGTCTTCAACCGAACGGTGGCTCTGCGCGACACCTGGGCCAAGATCGAGAAGCGGGAAAAATCGAAGTGATCATCCTCGGGATCGGCGGCCTCCTCGGCGATGCCGCCTGCGCCATCCTGAAAGATGGCGAACTGGTGGCAGCCGTCGAAGAATCCAAGCTCGTCCGCCGCCGCACCCACGACGGCGGCATCGGCCAATTGCCCGATCATGCCGTTGCCACTTGCCTCAATCTGGCCGGCGCCAAGCCACAGGAGGTGGATGCGGTGGCCGTGGTGCGGCCCATTCCGAATGCCGATTTCCACTTGAAGCTGCGCACGCAGTTCCCCGCCAGCCGCATCGTGGTGCTGGAGCACCACCTGGCCCACGCAGCATCGGCCTTCTATGCATCGCCGTTCGAGGAAGCCACCGTCCTGGCCCTGGACCGCGGCAGCGACTTCCGTTGCGGCTCGCGCTGGCAGGCCCGCGGCACTGCGATCACGCTGGAGTTCGAACACTACTCGCCCGACTCG
>Ga0209067_10001439_pt1 | contig 14655 bp, 12 predicted proteins | sample ColStrG_CSR_2013_FD_187199 | JGI IMG/M metagenome (GOLD analysis project Ga0209067, IMG submission 187199) | Freshwater sediment microbial communities in response to fracking from Pennsylvania, USA - Cold Stream Run_MetaG_CSR_2013 (SPAdes)... | ecosystem: Environmental > Aquatic > Freshwater >... | reverse complement strand
ATATTCACCTATTTTTAAGCGAGTTTCGTACACCGATGCGCCGTCTAACACGGAATCAGGACGGGCTAAATACACGTACTCGAATGCGCAAGGGTTGAGAGTTGGATTTTCTGCACATTGCTGGGTGTACATTTTATGATCTTCATCAATGAAAATCGCTTCACCCGGTTCAACGTCACGTACAAATTTAAAGCCCAAACCTTCGAGTGCTACCGACTCACTGGCGATCATGTATTCCGGGCCTTTTTCGGTTTCCGAGATACCTAAACATAATGGACGAATACCATATGGATCGCGGAAAGCTAACAAGCCATAACCAGCAATTTGCGCCACGACCGCATACGAACCGCGCACCCGGTTATGTAAGCGTCGGATAGCGCCAAACAAGGTGGCAGGATCAAGTGAATACGACGTGGTCGCTTGTTGAATTTCGTGCGCTAACACGTTCAACAATACTTCAGAATCCGAATCCGTATTGATGTGGCGACGGTCGTTTTTAAACAGTTCAATTTTTAATTGTTCTGCATTAGTTAAATTACCGTTATGTGCCAAAACGATGCCAAACGGGGCATTGACATAAAACGGTTGAGCTTCTTCTTCGCTAGTGGAGCCAGCGGTTGGATAACGCACTTGACCAATCCCAACGTTGCCCGGCAAAGAGCGCATATTGCGCGTGCGGAAAACGTCACGCACCAAGCCGTTGGCTTTATGCATCGCGAATGAACTACCATGACTCGTTGCGATACCTGCCGCATCTTGACCACGATGTTGCAACAAGAGAAGCGCATCGTAAATCACTTGATTAACCATGCTATTTGAAACTACGCCGACTATCCCACACATGGTGGACTCCTAAAACGATGAATTAAAATTTGACATACTGGGCAAAAGAACCCGGCAGATAAGGTTTGGCGGTAAGCGCCGCTGTTTCTACAATTGGTCTTAAAAACGCATTTTTCCAAAATGGTTGTTGGGGCAAACTGGTTGTTCCACAAACTAGCATTAATGCAAATACGATAATCAATCCGCGTGCCAATCCAAATAAGCCGCCAAGGCCGCGATCAACGAGCTTTAGTCCACCTGCGGTTATAACGCTATCGAGCGCCATTGCTAATAACCACATTAGCAAACGCACGCCAATGAACAAAGCTACAAATGCAATAATTAATCTGACTGACAATTCCGAAAATGGAATCAATTCGGCTAATTTTGTGCCGTACGCGTTTGCTACCCAGAACGCAATTATCCAACTAGCAAGAGACAGAATTTCTTTGAGCAGCCCGCGCATCATGCTAATGATGATGGATGAAATCAATATAAACAAAACCAAATAATCAAAGATGGTCATAAATTTATAGCGGGATTAAGCTGCCATTCAAACCTATTTTTTCCAACTGAGCTTTCATTTTATCGGCCGATTCCTTGTCGTTAAACGGGCCAACACGCACGCGAATTTTATCGCCAGAACTGGTTGCAACCTTTTGTGTAAAGGATTTGATACCGGCCGAGGTCAATTTTGTTTGTAATTCATTTACTTTTTCTTGTGTAGCAAAGGCGCCAACTTGCACAACAATTCGTGTTTTGGCGGTCGTTGAGCTTGGGTCCGCTCCACCTAAGATTGCCAAGGCGCGTGCGGACTCTTCTGAAGTCGATACGTGTGGCGTGTTTTTGGATTCTGTTTTTGTTGCGGTAACTGGTGCGGCTTCTTTTTTGGGCGCGACTTCGGCAACGTGTCGAGTTTCTGATTTGGTGTCGGGTTTAACATCTACCTTGGTTTCAGCTTTCGGCTCTGGCTTTATCTCTGGCTTGGTCGATTTGACGGCTAGCTCAGCTTTGACAGCATCGGTATTTGGCTTGACTGGCTCGGCTGTTTTTTCGGGTAAAGCGGGCGATGTCGCTGCCAATGCGGGCGTTGCAACCGGTGCTACAGCACGTTTAGCTGCTGGATCTAGAATATCTTCAGGCACCAATTCTTCTTTGCTATCCAACGATGCGACAGTCGACTCTTTGGACGGGATTTGAATATTGATGTTTTTATTAATCGGCTTAGGTTCGGAGTCGAGCACCATCGGCAAGCCGATGACCACTGCTAACACCATCGCAATTGCTCCAATTAAGCGGCGACGCGCACGTTTTTTTTCCGGGACAAGTTGCTCATTTTGCGCATTGGCGTGGCGATTTTCGGACTTGCGACTTTTCGCTTTTGGTGGCGGCGCATCACTTGCTGACGCTAGTGCTTCTGCCACGGAAGTGACTTCGGGTTGTTTTTTACTGAAGTTGGAGAACAAGCTCATGCGAAATGTCAGTGTATTAAACGAATAAACTACTTTATTAAATAAAAAACCAGTGTGAAACGCTAACCATTATTTTTCCCTTATTGGGTTCAGGCTAAGGTTGTTTTTTATTATTTCGGCATTCAATTACACCCGCAACGGTTAAGAATGACCCGAAAACCACTATTCTATCATTTTCCCCTGCTCTACTTAAGGCATATGTATAGGCATTTGCTGGATTTTCAAAGCATTGAATGCTGTGATCCTTGTCGATTGTTACTCCGGCCTCGCTTAATAGTGAACTTATGTGTTGAGCCGAAGCCGCTCGAGGAAGGGGTAAATCAGTCAAACACCAATGGTCGATTTGATTTTTTAGTTGATTAATCACACCCAAAATATCTTTGTCTTGCATGGCACCGAACACGGCATAGGTGTATGCATGAAATCCCATATTGTCGAGATTTTGGTGCAAAGTTGCCGCCGCATGCGGATTGTGCGCCACGTCGAGAACAACGGTTGGTCGTCCGGCTAAGACTTGGAAACGGCCCGGCAAATCAATCATGACCAAGCCGCTGCGAATTTCTTGCGCCCCCAATGGCAAGCGGTCACGTAGCGCTTCTAATGCAGCCAACGCAGCCGAGGCATTCAGCAGTTGATTGGCGCCGCGCAAACTAGGATAGGCAAGCGAATGACGCCGTTGGTGTCGTCCTGCATAATTCCACTGTTGCTTGTCGCCCGCGTAGTTAAAATCGCGGCCAAATAACCATAAATCAGCGCCGATTTGGTTAGCGTGATCAATCAACGTTTGTGGCGGACTTGGATCGGAGCATATCGCCGTTGCATGTGCTCTAAAAATGCCGGCTTTTTCAAATCCGATTTTCTCGCGCGTATCGCCCAAGTACTCCACGTGGTCGATATCAACGCTGGTGACGATAGCGACATCGGCGTCAAAAATATTAACTGCGTCTAAGCGCCCACCGAGACCAACTTCCAATATCACCGCATCCAACTTCGCATCAGCAAAAATCTTGGTACATGCCAGCATCGTGAATTCAAAATAGCTCAGCGAGATTTCAGCCTTAGCCAATTCAACTTCCTGGAAAGCTTTTACAAAATCAGCGTCCACCACCGAGATGCCGTTAATTCTGGCGCGCTCGTTGAAGTGAATTAAATGGGGCGAGGTATATAAGCCAACTTTGTGCCCACCTTGCATTAAGATCGATTCCAGCATGGCGCAGGTCGAGCCTTTGCCGTTTGTTCCACCGACGATAATTACTGGACATTCAAAGGTAATTCCAAGACGCTCTTTGACTGTATTCACGCGCTGCAAGCCCATTTCGATCACGGTCGGATGCGCTGTTTCTAGATGGGCCAGCCAGTCGGATAAAGTGGTTAGCGAGTTTGTGGTGGACATTGATGTCATTTTTAAATGCTGATGAATAATGAAAAAAACCACGGCGTACCGTGGTTTTATCGGGCCGAAGATTTAATTACGCTACCGCTTCGGCTGGTTGATTTTGCAGCAAGGCCAGCAATTTGGCGATTTCTTCGCGCATTTTGCGACGATCAACAATCATATCAATCGCACCTTTTTGAATCAAAAACTCAGCGCGCTGGAAGCCTTCTGGCAATTTCTCACGCACTGTATTTTCAATCACACGTGCGCCAGCAAAACCGATTAACGCCTTTGGCTCAGCCATGACGATGTCGCCCATGAACGCGAATGAGGCTGATACACCACCGGTAGTTGGATCGGTCAATACCGAAATAAATGGCAGCTTTTTCTCAGACAGCTTAGTCAGCATCGCGGTAGTTTTTGCCATTTGCATCAACGACAGCAGACCTTCTTGCATACGTGCGCCGCCGGTTGCGGTAATGCAGATAAACGGCACTTTTTGCTCCAACGCCGCATTCACACCACGAACAAAACGCTCACCAACAACAGAGCCCATCGAACCGGCCATGAAGTCGAATTCGAAGCAGGCTACAACCACAGGAATACTCAGAATTGAACCACCCAAGACGACCAGCGCATCGGTCTCACCGGTTGAATCCATCGCCGCTTTCAAACGATCGGTGTATTTTTTGCTGTCTTTAAATTTCAAGGTATCAACAGGCAGAGTTTCTTGGCCGATTTCATAATGTCCACCTGCGTCTAACAAGCTATCCAAGCGCTCACGCGCGCTAATGCGCATGTGATGGCTGCACTTAGGGCAAACGTGCAGATTGGCTTCTAGATCAGAGCGATATAAAACCGCTTCGCACGATGGGCATTTGACCCACAGTCCTTCGGGGATGGACTTGCGAGTGGATGCGTCGTTGCGTTGAATTCTTGGTGGAAGTAGTTTTTCTAACCAGCTCATTTTTCTCTCCTTATGCAAAACGCCAATGCTACTGGCGTTTTTTCTGTATTACTTTGCGCAAGCGCTCAAATTAACCAGCGCTTGCGACGTTAAACGTTCAACTATCAATAGCGTGGCGCACACCACCGATAAATTCTTGAACTTTGCCATATAAACCAGCCTTGTCGGCAACATCGTTATACGCTTCTACTTCCTGAATAATTCGGCTTCCAATGACCACCGCGTCAGAAACGCTGGCAATTAGCTTGGCTGTTGCGCCATCACGAATACCAAATCCAACGGCAATCGGTACTTTTACGTGGTTCTTTATTAACGGCAGCATGCGATTGACTTCAGACAGATCGATCGCGTTGTTGCCAGTAACGCCTTTCAGTGAGACGTAATACACATACCCGCTCGCTATTTGGGCTACCTGCTCGATGCGTTGTTGTGTCGACGTTGGAGCAAGCAAGAAAATCACATCTAAGCCATGCTTTTTCATGCATGCCGCATATTCCAGTGATTCTTCGGGCGGGTAATCCACCACCAAAACACCGTCAACGCCAGCATTGGCCGCTTCCGTCACAAATTTTTCAGTCCCCATACGCTCAATCGGATTAGCGTATCCCATCAGTACGATTGGGGTAGAAATATTGCTCTCACGGAATTCACGCACGCATTGTAATACATCGGAAAGCCCAACACCATTCTTTAAAGCACGTTCAGAGGCGCGTTGAATCACTGGGCCATCGGCCATTGGGTCCGAAAATGGCACGCCAAGCTCGATAATATCCGCCCCGCCCTTGACCAAAGCATGCATTAATTGCAAGGTTGCTTCAGTACTTGGGTCACCTGCGGTGATAAAAGGAATTAAGCCTTTTCGGCCTTGGTTGGCGAGTTCAATAAAAGTTTGTTTAATTCTTGACATGGAATTTCCTTAAGTGAGATTAAAGCGGAATACCGGCTTGTTGAGCTACGGTATGCATGTCTTTATCACCACGTCCGGATAAATTCACGAGCAATAACTTATCTTTTGGTAAAGTTGCCGCTAATTTGGTTGCGTACGCAATTGCATGACTGGATTCCAAAGCGGGAATAATTCCTTCAATTCGGCAGCAATCGTGAAATGCTTTGAGCGCTTCTTTATCGGTAATCGTTTCATATTGAGCGCGACCACAGTCCTTTAACCAAGCGTGTTCTGGACCAACTCCAGGGTAATCTAAGCCTGCTGAAACCGAATGAGTTTCAATAACTTGACCGTTTGCATCCTGCAACAGATACGTCCGATTGCCGTGCAGGACACCCGGAGAACCAGCGGTCAGTGAGGCCGAATGTTTGCCAGTGCTAATTCCCTCGCCAGCAGCTTCGACGCCAATGAGTTTTACCTCAGGGTAATCAATATACGGATGGAAAATACCGATTGCGTTTGAGCCACCGCCCACACATGCAATCACCGCATCAGGTTGGCGACCAGCCAATTCTGGCATCTGCACCAGACATTCCTTACCGATCACCACCTGAAAATCCCTGACCATCATTGGGTAAGGATGTGGACCCGCGACAGTGCCAATGATGTAAAAGGTATTGTCCACATTGGCAACCCAATCCCGCATTGCTTCATTGAGCGCGTCTTTGAGTGTCTTGGAACCGGATTCCACTGGCACGACTGTCGCGCCCAACAACTTCATGCGATACACGTTTTGGGCTTGGCGGGCGACGTCCTCGGATCCCATATAAACAACGCATTCCAAGCCAAACCGGGCGCAGATTGTGGCGGTTGCGACACCGTGTTGACCCGCGCCGGTTTCAGCGATAACACGTGGTTTACCCATGCGCTTGGCCAGCAAAGCTTGACCAATAACGTTGTTGATCTTGTGTGCGCCAGTATGATTTAGGTCTTCCCGCTTAAAAAATATTTGCGCACCGCCCAATTCTGACGACCAGCGTTTGGCATGGTAAATCGGCGAAGGACGACCTACGAAATATTTCAGCTCGCTGTGATATTCGGCCAAGAATTCTGGATCGGTTGAATAATGCGCATACGCTTCAGCCAGTTCGCCCAGCGCGTGACTGAGAGTTTCGGAAACAAAGCTGCCGCCATACATACCAAAGTGGCCGCGTGCATCCGGCAACTGGTATGGTGCGTTTGAGGAGGTTGATACGGAGGATGTAACGTCGTCGGCGACGTTAATTAATTCTGCTGTTGAAGTCATGATTTTGCTCAGTTAAGTTAGTGTCAGCTAATTGCACCGCATCAATAAAGGCGCGCATTTTAGCGGGGTCTTTAATGCCCTTGGCCAGTTCTACACCACTACTGATGTCAACTGCACTAGGACGAAGTTGGGCCACCGCACCACTTACATTGTGCACGGTTAATCCACCACTTAAAACGACCCGAGGCGCGAGTTCTTTTGGGATAATTGACCAATCGAAAACCTTTCCACTACCACCGAAACTATCAACAAAGGTATCTAGCAGCAATCCTTGGAACCACGGACTGCCAGATTTATACACAGACTCGTATTGTAACAAATCCACCGCATTCATGTTCGGCTTGACCCGCAAAGCGCGTATGAATGGACGCTTAACCGCTTCGGCAATCGCATGGCACTGCTCAAGCGTCTCATCACCATGGAATTGCAGCAAAGAAACCGGCGCAATTGCCAAAGTAGCGGAAACCTCTTCCAAGCTTGCATTGACGAATAGTCCAACTGAGGTAGCAAAAGGAGGGATCAGCGCGATTAATTCTTTGGCGTGGCTAGGTTCGACATAGCGTGCGCTGTCAGCGTAAAACACAAAACCAAGCGCGTGAACGCCCAAATCAACGGCAACTTGCACATCTTCGTTTTGGGTAAATCCACAAATTTTGATCCGAGTTACCATTGCTCTTCCATGAGTTTGACTAGGCAAACCAATTATCGGTTGTGACTTGCTGAGGCAGATTCCATTTTGGATGATAGTCAACTTTTGCCAAGTAAAGTCCGTCCGGCATAAAAGTCGGCGCCGCAATGCTTCGGTCACAAGTCAAAAGGACTTCACGCATCCATTCTGGCGGCTGATTGCCGACACCGACCACAATCAAGCTACCGACGATGTTGCGTACCATATGATGCAAAAACGCGCTGGCCTTAAGTGTACAAAAGATCAAATTACCTTGACGCACAATTGAGATGGAATACATCTGCTTAACTGGCGATTTCGCCTGACAACTTGTCGCCCGAAACGACGAAAAATCGTGCTCGCCCAGCAAATACTGGGCTGCTTCGAGCATTTTCTGCTCATCTAACGGTCGGAACACCCACCCCGCTCTGCCCGATAAAATCGGCGAACGTACCGAATGATTGTATAAAACGTAATGATAAGTGCGCGCAGTGGCGCTGTATCTTGAGTGAAAGTCTTGCTCGGAATCGGCAGGTTGGATAATTTCACTGGACCAGCGAACAGCAATAGAATCAGGTAAATGGGCATTTACACCCCGCACCCAAGACGTTAAGGGACGATCAATATCGGTATCGAAATGCACAACTTGCTCAAGTGCATGGACGCCAGCGTCGGTTCTTCCTGCGCAGGAAACTTTAATCGGGGCGTCTGCAATCGCTTTCAGCGCAAATTCCAACTTATCTTGTACTGTTTGACCATGCGGCTGCGCTTGCCAACCGAGCCAAGGCTTACCGTCATATTGAACCCCTAAAACAATGCGCTTCACTTACGTCCTCGACTCAACAAATGTTCTGACAATCAAATAAAAACGGGCGCTAGCATAACGCAGCGCCCGTCTTTAAAGCAATATTGTTTTACGCTAATTCTTGCAGCATTGCTTTTGCGCGAGCGATTTGCTCTTGATTACCAGCTTTTAACACCTCATCCAATAATTCACGCGCGCCATCTTTATCGCCGATTTCTTGATAGGCAACAGCCAAATCGAGCTTGGTTGCCATTTCAGCGCTAAATTCTTCTTCCGATACCGCTTCAGAAGCAACCTCTTCAGCGACGCTTGCTGGAGCTGCATGCGGTTCAAAATTAGGCTCGCCAGTCGAATGAGAACCAGACACTTTTGGCAACTCAAGATCAATACCCGACAAATCAAAGTCAAACGTGGACGGCGAGATTGACGCCGCTTCGGCTGCTGCCGGCACGGAAGGCGGCAAATCAAAATGCGGAATTTCTTCCATCGCATGGGCGACTGGCTCTGCTTGATGATGTTCTGCCTCTTTGGATGCAGGAATATCAAAATCAAAGTCCAAGGCCGCAAAGTCTAAGCTAGGGTTTTCAGTCTCAGCTGCTTCTTCGGTAGTCGTGCCAACTGCTTGAGTAGGCTCGCTAACGCTCGGAGCGGCTTGTTTTGCTGGAGCACTGAAATCATGCGATTCAAATTGCAGATCATTGCCGTGGTGGTCATCGGCGGGCTTAGCTTCTGCAACCGGGGATGATGGGGCTGTTGAAACTGCTGGGGCTGGAGTCGCAGGCTTGGCCGGCGCGAATTCATCCTCAGGTTCTGATGGAGGAATTGTTAGACCCAAATCAAAATCAAGACCCTCATTTAAATCTTTGGTTCGATGGGTTGAATCATTCACGTCCCCCATAAACATGGATGGACTTAAATCATTTTTTGCCGAGATTGAATTGAGCATCTCTTGCGACAACGAATTACCCAACAATGCCTCAGGATCAAGACTTTCGACCGGCAAGGTTGATGCGCCAAGAACGGCTGCGTGATCTCCAGAATTTCCGCCAGCATACAAAGGATTTTGTGGATCAATCATCAAGCCCAAGGAAGCCGCTTGCGCCCAATCGGGACCTGCGCCGCCGGTCATTCCATACAGTTCGCTAGCAACCGTTTCGAACGTTCGCGTATCTTTACGGTGCGCATAAATTTCTAACAGCTTAACCCGAACGGCTTGACGATCTGGTTGGGTGCGCAGAGCTTCGCGCAGAATTTCTTCGGCTTGCTCATCGCGTCCGTAAGCAATGTAGACGTCAGCTTCAGCAACTGGGTCAACTTCGTTCGCATCCAATTGACTTGCTGATGGGGCAAAATTTGAATTAAAGACGCTGTTATTCGTATCAACGCTTTGACCGCCAGTCGAGCCAAACAAGGAGTTGGCCTTCATGCTGGAACCGGTCAAAATGCTTTCGTCGTCGAAGTGTTCGGGCTTTTTATTGCGCTTGCTGACGTAAATTCCCGCTAAACCGAGCGCCGCCAAGGCGACCGCACCATAGGGCAAATAACTTAACCAATCGGCAAAGAAGCTAGGCGGCTCTGAAACTGGCGCAGCGATCACTTTAGGGCGAACTGTTTGTTTGTGAGCTGGCGCTGAAGCGGGAACATTGGCTTCGATTTTTGGCAAAGATGCTGTGGCTGAAGCAGCCACTGATGCTGCTGGTGCTGCAGCACTCGATTTGGCGGATGCCGCAGCTGAAGCGGAAGACGCTGATGCTGAGCTGGCCGCAGCCTTGTTTTTTAGATCCAAGATGCCTTGCAGTTTTGCCGTATTTTGTTCCAATTCTTTGACGCGAGCATTCGCTGCTTCGAGCGCTTTTTGCTTGGCGATTTTGTCTTCTTCCTGTGCTTTTTTATCGGCTTGCTCTTGGATTTGGGCTTTGGAAAGCTTCAGCTTGTCTTTCGATTCGTTGGCCGAGGTAGGTGTTTCGGTGACTTTAGCAGTAATCTTCCCACTATCAACTTTCTTCGATTCAGATGCCTTCTCTGGTGCACCTTGCGCGACTTGGTTGGCCAATTTGTTACGGTATGCGTTGAAATCAACCGATTGCGCCAGCACAATTTTGTGGGCTTCCGGTGCGCTAGTGCGCTCAATCTCCGATGCACCAGGAATTGAAATGATACGACCCGAACGCAGCAAGTTCATATTGTTATTAATGAACACATTGGGATTGCTGCGATGAATCGCGACCAACATTTGATCTAGGGAAACACCCGCAGGCTTAAATTGATCAGCGATCTTGCCTAAGGTGTCACCACTTTTAATTTGGTACTCACCAGTTTTATCGTTGGACGCGCTGTCCAATTTAGATGGCGCTGGAGCTGTATTTTTTTCAATTGGCTTAGCAAGAGGTGTGGCAGCCACCGGAGCTGGCGATTGGGTTGGCGCTGGTGCGACTGGCGCAGGTGTCGCATTGATTGTTTGCGGAGCACCTGTTGGAGCGATCTTTGGTGCAACGCTGGATGCAGAATTTGTCGTTTGCATCTCAAGTGGATCGATCAACATCGTGTATTCACGGGTCAATTTACCGGTACTTGAGTTGAGTTCCAGTAAAATTTCAACGAACGGCTCATTAACCGACTGCGTCGACGTTACCAATACGTAGTGGCGTGTGCCTCGTTGCTCAACAGCAAAACGCAACGTCAATAAATTCGAGTTGAAATCAATGTTTGCTTGGCGGAATGCTTCTTGACTGGCGAGTTTTGGAACCGTATTACCAATATCATCATTGGTGAACGACGTGAGTTCAATTTCAGCTCTAAGCGGCTGCCCCAGCGCTGACAGCACTGTTAGCTTTCCTAATCCTGCTGCATCAGCACCTGAGAAGATCAAGCAAGAAGAAGCTAACGCTAAACCTAACGTTTTCACACTCATTGAGGCAAATATTGCGTATTTTTTCGGTTGCATATTTTATGACGTAAATTGATTGAGATAATAGCTACAGGTGCTAAGGAACTCGTGAGCCGTTTTTAATAATTAACATTCAGCCCAAAAAGTTGCTCAATTGAACTCTTTGCCCGTCCCGAAATGATATTTCGGCTTTTCACATTAACATCAGGAACTTAGGGTTGCAAGTTTATCTTGATTACGAGCAATTTTAATGATGCCGAAGCAACACATAGTTACCAAATGTTACCTTCATACAATAGTTCAAATCTTGCATGATTATATGTTGCACTGTAATTTACGAACAGTAATATTGTAAAAAAGGGACTTAACAGTCCCCTTTTTTTGCTAATTGGTTACAAATCAATCGACCAAAATACGTAGCATGCGCCGTAAGGGTTCGGCAGCACCCCATAATAATTGATCACCAACGGTAAAGGCGGACAAATATTGGCCACCCATTTGCAACTTACGTAGACGTCCAACCGGAATGATCATGCCACCAGTAACCGCCGCTGGGGTCAACTCGCGCATTGATGCTTCACGAGTATTTTCGACAACTTTTGCCCATGGGTTGCTTTCCGCGATAATCGCTTCAATTTCATTTAACGGCACGTCTTGGCGAAGCTTGATGGTCAATGCCTGCGAGTGGCAACGCATTGCACCGATTCGCACGCACAAACCGTCTACCGGAATCGCCGCTTTTTCAAATCCAATACCGCGGCCGAGGATTTTATTGGTTTCAACGCCAGCTTTCCATTCTTCTTTGGAACTACCATCGCCCAAATCTTTATCAATCCAAGGAATTAGATTACCCGCCAAAGGAACGCCGAATTGTTTGGTTTCTTCCGCAGTAAATGCGTGTTGCTGCGCTAAAACTTGACGATCAATCTCTAAAATTGCTGAACTTGGGTTATCCAATAATGACTTGACTGAAGCGTTAATTTGTCCGAACTGCGTCAACAACTCACGCATATGCTGCGCACCACCGCCTGATGCAGCTTGGTAAGTCATGCTATTTACCCACTCCACCATATCGTGTTTAAACAAGCCGCCTAAGCCCATCAACATGCAGGAAACTGTGCAATTTCCGCCGATGTAGTTTTTGATGCCACGCGCTAAACCAGCTTTGATGACATCCGAATTAACTGGGTCCAAGACAATAATTGCATCTTCGTTCATGCGCAACGTGGAAGCCGCGTCAATCCAATAGCCGTCCCAACCGCTCGCGCGCAATTGCGGGAAAATCTCGGAAGTATAGTCACCACCTTGGCAGGTAATAATAATGTCGCACTTCTTCAGTGCGGCAATATTATTTGCGTCTTGCAATGTTGTCTCATTCTTCGCCAAGCTAGGTGCTTGACCGCCCGCGTTAGAAGTTGAGAAAAATACCGGTTCAATGTGAGCGAAATCGCCCTCTTCTTGCATACGCTGCAACAAGACCGAACCCACCATGCCACGCCAACCAACCAGACCAACTAATTTCATTTTATCTTCCCGCTGAATTGAATTTTAAATACGGATGAGCCTATCGTAATTAGATTAAGGCACGAACGACCGCTTCACCCATTTCTACTGTTCCTACTTTTGTCGTACCTGCTTCATAAATATCGGGTGTACGCAAACCTTGAGCCAATACTTTTTTGACCGCGTTCTCAATACGATCGGCCTGCTCTGGAAGTCCCAAAGAAAAACGCAACATCATGGCAGCCGATAAAATCGTTGCTAATGGATTCGCAATACCTTTGCCTGCAATGTCAGGCGCGGAACCGTGTGAGGGCTCGTACAAACCTTTATTATTCTTATCCAGCGAAGCGGACGGCAACATGCCAATTGAGCCGGTCAACATTGCGGCGGCATCGGACAAAATATCGCCAAACATATTACCGGTGACCATGACGTCGAATTTCTTTGGTGCGCGTATCAACTGCATCGCGGCGTTATCGACGTACATATGATCCAACGCTACATCGGGATATTCTTTGTGAACATCAGTAACGATGTCTTTCCAAAACTGGAAAGTCTCTAGCACATTGGCTTTATCGACGCTGGTTAAACGCTTGTCTCGTTTCTGAGCCGCTTGAAACGCAACATGGGCAATACGTCTGATTTCAGTTTCGGCATAACGCATAGTGTCGTAGCCTTCGCGTTCACCAACAAATGCGCCATCGGTGGCAATCCGAACCCCGCGCGGTTTGCCAAAATAGATATCGCCGGTCAGCTCACGGATAATCAGGATATCCAAACCAGAAACCACTTCTGGTTTTAGGGTTGATGCACCAGACAATTCTGGGTACAAAATCGCTGGACGCAAATTGGCGAATAAATTAAGGTTCTTACGCAATCCTAAAATCGCCTGCTCTGGTCTCAGGAAACGCTCGAGGTTATCGTATTTCCAGTCACCGACTGCGCCAAACAGAATTGCATCGGCTTCCTGCGCGAGCTTCAACGTGGCCTCAGGCAATGGATGACCATGTGCTGCATAGCCTGCACCACCGACTGGCGCGGATTCCATTTCAAATTTCAAATCCAAAGCATTCAGTACATTGACCGCTTGATCAACGATTTCTGGGCCGATGCCATCGCCTGGCAAGATTGCGATTTTCATTGTGTAAATTAAGAGTGAGAAAAGATTAAATCGAGTTAGCTAACCAAGGCTGATTAGCCAAATGACGCGCTTCAAAATCGCGGATCTTATCGGACGAACGCAACGTCAGCGCAATATCATCCAAACCGTTCAAGAGGCAATGTTTGCGGAACGCATCCAAATCAAACTTAAAATGACGGTCGCCATTGGCAGTGGAAATAACTTGCTGTTCCAAGTCGATTTGCAGTTGATAGCCGATAAACGCATTAATCTCATTGAATAGAGAATCAATTACCGTCTCAGGCAACACAATCGGCAACAAACCATTTTTAAAGCAATTGTTGTAGAAGATGTCTGCAAAGCTAGGCGCAATGATTGCGCGAAAGCCGAATTGCTGCAAAGCCCACGGAGCGTGTTCGCGTGAAGAACCACAACCAAAGTTTTTACGCGCCAATAAAATCGACGCGCCCTGGTAACGCACTTGATTCAATACAAAATCAGGGTTCACCGGTCGCTTACTGTTGTCAATCCCGGGTTCGCCGTGATCAAGATAACGCCACTCGTCAAACAGATTTGGACCGAAACCGGTGCGATGTATTGATTTCAAAAACTGCTTTGGAATAATGGCATCGGTATCCACATTGGCGCGATCCAATGGAGCAACTATGCCTTTATGTACAATAAATTTATCCACTTACTTACTTTCAAAATGCACCTACTAGTGCGCTTTGTAATCCGACAATCTCGCCGCCAAATTACGAATTATTTGGCCGCATTTTCTACCGATTGCCCCATGCTTTTTACGTCTTTGCCTATACCGGCCATGGTGTTGCAGGCAGTTAGAG
>Ga0209067_10001438_pt1 | contig 14671 bp, 11 predicted proteins | sample ColStrG_CSR_2013_FD_187199 | JGI IMG/M metagenome (GOLD analysis project Ga0209067, IMG submission 187199) | Freshwater sediment microbial communities in response to fracking from Pennsylvania, USA - Cold Stream Run_MetaG_CSR_2013 (SPAdes)... | ecosystem: Environmental > Aquatic > Freshwater >... | reverse complement strand
CTCTCGGCCGGGCGCGTACAGACCGTGGCCGTGCGCGTCATCGTGGAGCGTGAGCGCGAAATCCGCGCCTTCCAGAAACAGGAATACTGGACCATCGATGTCGACCTCGCCGCCAAGAAGCCGCCGGTTCTCAAGGCGCGCCTCATCCGGCAGAACGACGAAACCCCCGAGATCGGAACCAAGGAAGCGGCCGACAATCTGCTGGCCCAGGTGGAGGGCGCGGCATACGTCGTGCGCTCCGTGGGGACCCGCGAGAAGAAGCGCAACCCGGTAGCGCCATTTATCACCTCCACCTTGCAGCAGGAGTCGTCGCGCAAATTGCGCTTCAGCGTGAAGCGCACCATGATGCTGGCGCAGCGCCTGTACGAAGGCGTCGAGATGGGCAAGGAAGGCGCTGTTGGCCTCATCACCTACATGCGCACCGATTCCACGCGGGTTTCCGACGACGCGGTGCGCGACACGCGCGACTACATCGCCGAGCGTTACGGCAAAGCTTTCCTGCCGGATTCGCCCAATATTTACAAATCGAAAAAGGACGCGCAGGACGCTCACGAAGCCATCCGTCCCACCTCCATGGCTTACACGCCCGAGCTGCTGGAGAAGCACCTCGCCGAAGACGAGATGAAGCTCTACCGGCTCATTTGGAACCGCTCAGTGGCCAGCCAGATGATGCCCGCGCTGTTCGATCAAACTACTATCGACGTCGCCGCCAAGGGCAGGAACGGCGTGGAATACGTGTTCCGCGCCACCGGCAGCGTGCTCAAGTTCGACGGTTTCCTCAGGGTCTACCAGGAAGGCAAGGACCAAAGCGACGAGGAAGACGAGGAGTTGAAACACCGGCTGCCCGCCGTGGCCGAGGGCGAAACCTTGCGTTTCAAAGCCATAGACCCGCAGCAGCATTTCACCGAGCCGCCGCCGCGCTACAACGAAGCCACCCTGGTCAAGCGCCTGGAGTCCGACGGTGTCGGACGTCCCTCCACCTACGCGTCCATCCTCTCCACCATTCAGGAGCGCGAGTACGTCAAGAAAGAGGGCGGCCGTTTCACCCCGACCGAGTTGGGCATGGTGGTGACCGACCTGCTGCTCGAGAGCTTTGACGACATCTTCGACGTCACCTACACCGCGCGCATGGAGCAGGAACTCGACGATATCGAAGACGGCAAACTCGACTGGCGCGCCGCCATGGCTGAGTTCTACGAGCGCTTCGATAAGGACATCAAGCACGCCGAAGAGCACATGACCGACATCAAGCGGATGGAAAAGCCAACCGACTTGATCTGCGAAAAGTGCGGCAAACCGTTGGTGATCAAGTGGGGCAAGCATGGGAGCTTTCTTGCGTGCTCCGGGTATCCCGACTTCAACTCCAAGAGCGCGGAAACCGATCTGGAGAAACTCGAGAAAGAGATCACCCTCCGGCAGCAGCGCACTCTCAACCACATTGGGGAACGCCGGGAGAAGATTGAGGCCAGGTACCAGGCCGGCCTGACCAGGCTGGAGAAACTGATTGCCGAGCGGCGAATCGAGCATCGCAACGGCACCGACCGTCTGAAAAAGATCCAGCTACGCCATTCGGGGGAATTGAAGGAGGTTGAGAAGCGTAATGCCGAACGGCGGCTGAAAGATCGCAGCGAGATTGACCGGCGGCTGGCACGGATTCAGGCCCGGTATCCTCAGATGAACGAGTTCTATGAGGTCGACCTACGAGAATTGCCCGATGGCTTCATATTGTCCTGGCGGAGAAAAGAAGGGTTCTGCACGTATACACGGGAACTGACCGTGGATCTGCCGGACGTCGATGGAGTGGATCTGGCCGAGCAGGGCGAAGAGGAATACTGCGAGAACTGCGGCCGTCCGATGGTCCTGAAAAAGGGCCGCTTCGGCACCTTCCTGGCCTGCACCGGATACCCGGATTGCAAAACCACCAAACAGATCGGCGGCACGCAGAAGAAACCGGACCAGCCGCTGGAAGAAAAGTGCCCGCAGTGCGGCAACCACCTGGTGCTGAAGTCGGGCCGTTTCGGCGAATTCACCGCCTGCAGCAACTATCCGGCCTGCAAATACGTCAAGCAGAAAACCATCGGCGTGAAGTGTCCGGATTGCTCCGAAGGCGAGATCATCGAGCGCCGCTCGAAGAAGGGCAAGACGTTTTACGGGTGCAATCGTTACCCGGATTGCACCTTCGTCGCCTGGGGCAAACCGGTCGCTGAAAAATGCTCCGAATGCAGCAGCCCCTACATGGTCGAGAAGTGGCTCAAAGCCGGCCCCGTATGGCAGTGCCCCAACCCCGAGTGCAAGCACAAGGTGGACGCGCCGCAGCCGCTCGAAACGGTACTTCAGTAGGTTAACGGGGGTAGGCGTGCCCAACCGCCCCGCCCGCTCGCGGGCGTTCTTGGCCCCGTGAAACACGCGACGAGTATGCTGAGGGCCAAGAGTGCTCGACGTCCTGGGTGAATCCCAAGCGCCCGGTTGCTGACATCCACGAGTCAGCCAGCCTGATTCGTTTTATGTGCCATCCGTGCGGGACTCATCGATCCGTGACCCACGGACTGAATACAGGGCAAAGACCCTGGTTGACTATTTGTCCCAATTAGTGAATTCTAGTACTGCCCCGATCGGGAGGGAACAGCCGCCGACGATCCTTATTCGTTGGGTATATTCCGATGAAGACTTCCGCGGATTCCACGTTTAGCACCGCCGGGGCCCAGCCGGACTTCAGAGCGATCTTCGAATCCGCACCGGGTTTGCTTCTGATCCTGACGCCCGAGCTGCGGATCGTGGCCGTCAGCAATTCTTACCTCCGCGCAACCAAAACGTCCCGGGAGCAAATCGTCGGGCACCACGTGTTCGACGTTTTTCCGGATAACCCGAACGACCCCAATGCTTCGGGGGTACGGAATCTGAAGGCATCCCTGGAACGGGTTCTGCAAAACAAGACTCCGGACACCATGCCGGTGCAGAAATACGACATCCGCCGTCCCGAGTCCGAGGGTGGAGGCTTTGAAGAACGGTACTGGAGCCCCGTCAACGCACCGGTGGCTGGTAAGGATGGCAACGTAGAGTACATCATTCATCGCGTTGAAGACGTCACAGACTTTTTCCTATTGAAAGAGAGGCGCGCAGAGGACCTGAAAGCCAGCGAAGAACTGAGAACCGTGGCAAGCCGGTTGGAAACGGAACTTTATCTGCGGGCGCGCGAACTGGACCGTGCCAACCAGGAACTGCGCGAAGGAAATCAGGAGCTCGCCCGGCTCTATGAGAAAGCGCAAGGCGCCGACCAGCTCAAGAGCCACTTCTTTGCGAGTGTCAGCCACGAGCTGCGCACGCCTCTCACGCTGATCTTGAGTCCAGTGGAAGAACTGCTGAAGAACGCCGATGCTTCCGTTCCAGTAACCCGATCCGACCTCGAATTGTTACGGCGAAACGGTCTTCGCTTGCTGAGGCTGGTGAATAACCTGTTAGACCTTTCGCGCATCGAAGCGGGCCGGCTGAGCGCGGAATACGTGCCGACGGACCTCGCGGCGCTCACCGCGGATTGCGCCAGTATGTTCCAGTCCGTTGTGGAAAGCGCAGGTCTGTGGTTTCGGCTGGACCTGCAGCCCCTGGGCGAGACCGTGTATGTGGACCGGTCGATGTGGGAGAAAATCGTCCTCAATCTTCTGTCCAACGCATTCAAGTTTACCCTGCGAGGGGGAATCACCGTTACGCTCACCAAGGTGGACAACGGCGCCCAACTGAGTGTCATGGACAGCGGGATCGGGATCCCGGAGGAAGAACTGCTACACATCTTCGAGAGATTCCACAGGGTCAAAGGGGCTCGGGGAAGGACGTTTGAAGGCACGGGAATCGGCTTGGCGCTTGCCGACGAGTTGGTTCGATTGCACGGCGGCACAATCGGTGTACAGAGTGTTCCGAATCAGGGCACTACGTTCACCGTCTCCATTCCGTTTGCCGCGGCCCATCCGCGGTCCACGCAGATTTCCCCCGGGCAGGTCGGTATCACACCTACGGCGCGAGCCGCTTATTCAGCCGAAGCCAAGATGTGGGAAATCCGCGTGCCCGTTTCAGAGTCCAGTAGAGTAATATCCGAAATAGGAAAAAGCCCGGAGCCCTTTGCAGGGGGAAGCCGTCCCCGCATTGTCTTTGCCGACGACAACGCCGACATGCGGGCCTACATCGCACAGCTCCTTGGCGAGGACTACGAGGTGGAGGCGGCCGGCAACGGCGAGCAGGCCCTGGCCGCCATCGACAGGCGATGTCCCGACCTAGTGCTGAGCGATGTCATGATGCCGGTCATGGACGGGTTCGAGCTTCTACGAGCGCTCCGGAGCGATCCGCGGACTCAAACAGTTCCCATGGTTCTTCTTTCCGCGCGAACCCACGAGGACTCACGCATCGAGGGCCTGGAATACGGCGCGGACGATTACCTGGTCAAACCATTTACAGCGCCCGAACTGAGAGCCCGGGTGCGATCGCATATCCGGCTGGCCCGGCTTCGCAAGGAAGTGGAACTGCGCCTTTCCGGGTTGAACTCTGAGCTGGAGCAGCGCATCCAGGAGCGTACTGCGTCGCTGCGAGAGCGGGAGGAATTGCTCCAGACCTTTGTGCGGCACGTTCCGGCCGCGGTCGCGATGTTCGATCGCGAAATGCGGTACCTGCAGTGCAGCGACCGCTGGTGCGTCGACTTCTCGTTGAGGAGCGATGAGATCATGGGCCGGTCGCATTACCATATTTTTCCGGACATTCCGGAGCGCTGGAAGGAGATCCACCGCCGCTGCCTGGCCGGAGAAACCCTGCGCGCGGACGAGGACTGCTGGGATCGCGCTGAAGGGGACGCGACGTGGCTGCGTTGGGAAATGCGGCCCTGGGGTGAGCGCGATGGCAAGCCGGAAGGCGTCTTGATTTTCTCGGAAGACATCACCGCACGCAAACGGATGGAGGCCACACTGCGGGAAAGCGAAGCGACGACCCGCACTCTTCTCGAAACCGCGGCGCAGGCGATTCTGGCGGTGGATGTTCGTGGCGCCGTGGTTCTGGCCAACCGGATGGCCGAGGAGATGTTCGGCTACGGGCGCGACGAGGTACTCGGAGGTCCGTTAGAGAGGCTGCTGCCCGAGCGGCTGCGCGAAGGCCACGCCGCGCACCGGTCCGATTTTGAGAAGAATCCCCGCACTCGTCCCATGGGAATCGGCCTGGATTTGCAGGGCATCCGGAAAAACGGCACAGAGTTTCCGATCGAAGTCAGCTTGAGTGCCGTAGGGACCAGCCGGGGACCCCTCGCCGTCGCTTTTGTTACGGACATCACCTTGCGGAAGCAAGCGGAGACGGCGCTCCGGAACAGCGAGACAGAGCTGCGGGCGCTTGCCAGAAGCCTCATTACGGCACAGGAGGACGAGCGCCGGCGGGTCGCCCGCGATCTTCACGACGATGTCACCCAGCGGCTGGCGCTGCTGTCCATCGATATCGGCAAACTGGCGGCGGGAATTCCCCGGTCAGTTGCAAAAGTAAAAACGCAGCTTCGCTCTTTCCAGAACCAGACCCTCCAGGTGTCCAACGAACTCCGGCGGTTATCCCACGGTCTCCATCCATCCGTGATCGAGGATTTTGGGCTAAGCGTCGCATTGGAGGAATTCTGCAAAGAATTCGCCCAGGCCCAAGGACTCAACCTGAGATTCGATGGTCCGGCCGCCGGTGAAAGACTGAGAGGCGAGGGCGCATCCTGCCTTTATCGAGTAGCCCAGGAGTGCCTGCAGAATGCTGCCAAGCACGCCCGCGCGACGCAGGTTCGCGTTGGGCTCACGATCGACGGTGCGAACATGGAACTCCTGGTGCGCGACAACGGCGTGGGATTCGCCGTGGCTGCGGGCCGTGTGAATTCTGGCCTCGGCCTGGTAAGCATGAAGGAGCGGATCAGGATGGCAAACGGAACGCTCTCCATTACTTCTCAACCAGGACAAGGCACGGAAATTGCCGCGTCTGTTCCGCTTTCTGGAGTTTAGGTGAAAACAGGTACGTGCTCTACCCGGTGACGGTCATTCCTTCAGCGTTCTGGCAGCGCCGGAAGAAACGGATTCAGATTCTCCCTCACCCTCAACACCGCCGCGCGGATCATCGGGTTGCGGACGAACAGGCCGGACACCCGCAGGAGGGTGCTGTAGCCCACGCAGGCCAGGGCGGCTACCAGCAGGTAGGATCCGGGTTGACTAAAGGCCGGGACCGTGCAGGTTAGGTTGGAGCCGGTGTAAGCTGCGCCGAAATGGCGGCCGACCATCAGGAAACCCTGCGGCGAATCTCCTCAAGAAATGCCACTGAGTTGAATCCCAACTGAGGAGCATGCTGCCGAAGCCGTTCACTTCACCATCGAGATTTGAGGACTCGGCGAGATCCAGAATATCGTTGTCCCAGCTCACGATGTAATTCGCTCCCGCGGCAATCGCCAGATTGATGTATGGCTCATCCTTGGGGTCCCGGTCGTATGCGAAGACACGCGGGACTTCCGAGATCATTGCCGCTCGCTTTTCGAGTGCTTCGAGGGACCGAAAGACAAGCTGGTCCGTCAGTGCGGGGAACTTCTGCCGTATCCGGGAACGCACGGGTACATGTATGCGCCCCGCTCCAGTCCCGCAGTTTCGGCTCTTTCGTCCACGAGTCGCAGAAGTTCTTCTGGAACGGAAATCTCAATGGTTCGCGTCATGTCGCCCCCAGTTGGGGTCCAACCAACATTTTGACACGGATGGCGCGGCGGCCGGCGCTACTCCCCGTAGCTAATCTCCGTCTGCCTTGCCGAAATTCCTGAGTAGATCAACAGAATCAGCGCCACCATCAGCAACCCCGGCACGGCGATCCAGAAGGGCGACGGATCGGCGTCGATTACCATCACGTTGAACGGCGGCGGGATGGGGATCTCCACCGGACAGAGGCCCTTCAGGTAGAAAATCACGCTGATTTTTTTCAGGAGCGCCGGCAGAAACGGGTTCAGGTTCTCCCACACCATCACCACGGCCGCGGGGATCATGGGGTTGCGGAAGAAAAGACCGGACATCAGAAAAACGGCGCCATAGCCCACGCAGGCCAGGGCGGCGACCAGAATGTAGGAGCCGAGTTGGCTGAGGCCGGGACCGTGCAGGATGTAGTCGCTGTACGCCGGCCCGAAGTGGCGGCCAATCATGAGGAAACTCAGCGCCGTGCTGCCCACAAACAAGACCAGCGCGGAGGCGAGGCCGGCCAGGTACTTGCCCGCCACCAGGAACTCGCGGCGCAACGGGGTCAGGTAGTAGTAGTGCAGCGTCTTCTCCAGCATCTCGCCGCGGAACAGGTTGGAGAAGATGCCCACGCAGCCGAAGAAGATGCCCAGGCGCAGGTAATAGAAGTGGAACAGGCCGGCGAAGACCAGCGTGTCTTCGCCGATACTGTGGCGGTTGGAATGGCGGCCCAACTCGATCAGCCAGTGCAGCAGCGTCAACGCCACAGGCCCCAGCGCCAAAAGATAAACCCACCAGCCGCGCTTGGAGAGAAACGTCTTCTTGAGTTCGAGGCGCAGCACGCCGACGATCTGGCGAAACCATACCTGGTTCACCGTCTGGTTCATATCGTGCCTCCCTCGCCGCCAATCAGGTATTGGTAAACCGAGTTCACGTCGTCATCGGCCGGCGCCACCGATTCCACTTCCAGGCCGGTGTCCATCACAATGCGGTTGAGCAGCAGATAAAAGTTGTCGGCGTCGCGCGTCCGCAGCAGCAATCCCTTTCCATCGGTGTGGATTTTGGCTTCCACCATGTGGTCCTGCAGGAACAGGCGCGAGGCCAATTGGCCGGGATGATCGCAGCGCACCAGGATCTGCATGGGCTGCTCCTTCACCTCGCTGCGCACACTGTGGATCTGGCCTTCGGCAACCACGTAGCCCTGGCTGAGCAGGATGACCTGATCGGAGATGCGGTCCACTTCGTGGAGGATATGGCTGGAGACGAGCACGTGGCGGCCGGCCTTGCCCCATTGTTGGAAAAGCGCGATGGCTTCGGCGCGGGCCAGAGGATCCAGACCGTTCAGCGGTTCGTCGAGCACCACTACTTGGGGATCGTGCGCCGTGGCCTGGGCGAGTTTGACGCGCTGCCGCATCCCTTTGCTGTAGGCGGCCACGGGGCGGTTGCGCGCCTCGATCAGGCCAGCCATCTGCAGGGAGCCCATGGTGCGCCGGTCGCACTCCTCATGGGTCATGCCGAACATGCGGAGGAACGAGTACACGAACTGGTAACCGGTGAGTCCCTTCGGAAACGCGTCGAACTGGGCACAGTAACCCACCACGCGGCACAGGTCCTGGGGACGATCGGGCGGAATGTCAAGCACTCGGATCTCGCCTTGCGAAGGCCGGATCAACCCTGTCATGAGGTTCATGAGGGTGGTCTTGCCGGAACCGTTGGGGCCCACCAGGCTGGTGATGCCGGGCGGAATATTGAGGCTGACCTTGTTGATGCCAAGCACCTCGCCGTAGAAGCGAGAGACGTTGTTGAAGGTGATTAGATTTTCACTCATCTGACCACCTCCGCGCCGCGAATCTTGCGCGCCAGCATGTAGAGGCAGATCAGGCAAAGCACCGCCAGAGCGGCCCAGCAGCACCAAAGCGGCAGTTCCTCGCCTTCGATGACACGGAAGAACACCGCGCCGTTAGTGATGTGGGTCCGGCCTTCGAAAAGCTGCACCCAGATGGAGCCGATCAGCTCGCTGATGTTGAACAGGTGGCCCCACTTGGTTCGCTGCACCGCATTGATGGTGGCCCCAAAGCCGCCGGCTACGAAGAACACGCCGAACATCAGAGCCCCCGCCGCGGGCTTCCACTTCACCCAGGCGGAAAGGGCCAGCGCCAACAGAGCCAGCAGCAAAATCCAGACCCAGGCGCCGAAGAACATACCGGAGGCCAGACGCGCATTGTCCCGCATCCATTGCCAGCCTTCCATGTAGCCTTCGAGACCGAAGAGCAGCAGGCCGGGCACCCAGGTCATCGCCGACATGAGCGCCAGAAGAATGGTCATCTTGCCCAGCACGTACTCGACGCGCGAGAAGGGGCGCGCCAGATACAGCGAGAGCGCGTTGTTGGCCAGGTCGGGCGAAACCTGGCCAGGTCCCGTAAAGGCTGCCAGGAACAGCGCCAGCATGCTCTGCCAGCCGAGCAGCGACATGAAGAACGTGACGTTGATGGAGATCAGCCGGTTGGCGTTCTGCACTCCCAGCAGATTGAGCGCGCTGGCGTTGTGCTGCACGTAGATGATGAGCGCACAGATCAGCGGGTAGATGAAGCTGGCCAGGAAGAAGATGGTGAGGAAGCGCGACTTCTGCATGTCCTCGAAAGCGTAGCGCGGGATCACCAGGAAGCGCGAAAGCGGCGAAGTGAGCGCGCCATCGTAGGGCCGGTAGGTTTTCTTATAGACGGCCATCTGGGTTCTCCATGGCTTTCAGGAAGATATCTTCCAGCGAATCGCGCTTGCGGTTGAGACGGCGGATCTGCACGTTCTGCGCGGCCGCGACTTCGTATAACTGGCGGACTTCCAGACCGTCGGGAAGTACCAGTTTGACGCGGCCCTGAGCACCGATGGCGGTCTCGCATCCCAACTTCTCCATGGATTCCAGGAAGTACCCGTTGGCCTCACCGCGCGTTTCCAACTCCAGGAAGCGGCGGTTGGAGCGGCGCTCCTCTTCCAGGTTACAGAAGGCGGCTACATTGCCGTCCTTGAGGATGAGCACCTCGTCGCAACACTCTTCCACATCGCGCAACAGGTGCGAGGAAAGGATCAGGTGCAGGTCGCCGCGGTCGCGGATTTCCTGGATGAGCTGGATCATGCGGATGCGCGCGGGCGGGTCGAGCCCGTTGGTCGGCTCGTCCAGAACGAGCAGTTTGGGGCCGTGGGCGATGGCCTGGGCCAACTTGGCGGCCTGCTTCATGCCGAGAGAATAAGTGCCCAGGTTGCGATAGCGGACCTCGCCCAACCCCACGTAGAAGAAAGCTTCGTGGCCGCGTTCCAGCGCGTGTTCGGGCGGCAGGCCGGCCAGTTCGGCCATCAGCCGGACGAAACGCACGCCGCTCATCGAGGCGATGAACGAATCGTTTTCCGGCATGTAGCCGATCAGGCTGCGGACCTCACGGGCGTGGGTGCGGACGTCCCGGCCGAAGATGCGGGCAGTTCCGGAAAACGGCTTATGGAAGCCGAGCAGCGTGTTGATGAGGGTGGACTTGCCGGCGCCGTTCGGTCCCAGCAGGCCAATGGACCGGCCGGTTAGCTTGGCTTTCAGATTCTTCAGGATGGCGCGCTTGCCAAAGCGCACTTCGAGACCATCCAATTCGATGACCGGGTCCATTCCTTTATTAGAACGCAGCGGGAGGTTGGGATGTTCCGCAGAACCCGCATGGCGCCGCGGGATCTACAGGTGGCGCCACCGCAATGGTGGAGCGAAACGCGCGAAATCGGTATCGGCGGTGACCCATTCGCATCCGCTTTCGATTGCCACAGCCGCGTGAGCCGCGCCGGCAACGATCTTTCCTCTCAATGAGCCGTTCTCACACAGCCTCCGAAAGATAGCCCAGTGTCGCGGTTGCTAGCGTCTTTAGCCACGCCGCGTACCGGCCATGGCCAGTCGACTCCTCCCGGTGGGCATCCACCGGAATATTCACGTCGGGCATTTGCATGGCCGGTCAGCCGTTGGCGCGCCGAACTCAGCCTCGTCATCTGCGGTCAGCAGAGCGGAGGTGCGGTCCAGATCCAGGTCTGGCTGAACCAGTCTGCCCCGAACCGTATACAATTGGAACCGCTCCTCGGGCACCATTCGATCCTGCGCCAGTTCCTTCCGGAGCGCGTCTTCCACAACCAGGCTGGGCGTGACACCGCGCTCCGCGGCGCGCTTCTTGGCATTGCGGAGCAGCGGTTCCGGGATGCTAACGGTCGTTCTCATGCCTTCCAATTTCCCACGTTGATGCATCTGCATCAAACTATTGATGCAACTGGCATCGCCCGCTTTTAGCCCCTTGCAATTAGGCGAATAAAAAGCGAAGATAAGCTATGCCACTCGTTGGGATTGCCCGGTTGGCGGCCCAGAGCCAGGTGCTGGAAACCAAGCGCGCGGTTCAATACTCGGAAATCCCCGCGCGGTCCATCCTGAACCGCACCAAACCCAACATGCCGTTTCAGTGGACGATCAACCCGTACCGGGGCTGCGAATTCGCCTGCAAATACTGCTACGCACGCTACACCCACGAGTACATGGAGATGACCCCGGAGGATTTCGAAAACCGTATCTACGCGAAAGCGGCGGCATCGAACCTGCTGCGGCAGGAACTGGGGCGCGTGGACCGCCACGAGCACATCGCCATTGGGACGGCTACCGATCCGTATCAGCCCGCGGAACGCCGGTTCGGCAAAACGCGCGCGATCCTGGAGGTCTTCGTCAAGGAGCGCGGCCGCTTCCTGGGGATCACCACCAAGAGCGACTTGGTGCTGCGCGATCTGGATTTGCTGGTCGAAATTGGGAGATGGAATGTGCTTGGAGTGAACCTCACCATCACCACGCTCGAGGAGAAACTGGCGCGCTTGCTGGAGCCGCGGGCGCCCCGGCCGGCGTTGCGGCTGGAAACCGTGCGGAAGTTGCGGGCAGCGGGGATTTGCGTGGCGGTATTTCCGAACCCCATCATGCCGGGGTTGACGGATTCGGATCGCTCGCTGGACCGGCTGGCGCGGGCCGCGAAGGAGGCCGGCGCCTTGTCCTTCGGCGGCGGCCCGCTCTTTCTGGGGACCGCGGCGCGCGATGTGTTCCTTCCGTTCCTGGACAAAGAATTTCCGGAACTGGCAGGGCGCTACCGAGCGACCTTCGCGCAGGGAATGTATTTGTCGAAGGCCTACAAGGATGGGCTCAAAGAGCGCGTGCAGCGCATTCGCGACCGCTACGGCCTGGCATCGGGGATGATCGAGTACCGGCCGGAGTTGTGGGACGGCCCAGAGCAGGGTGAGTTGTTCCAGTAACAGGAGCGGGCGGACCCCGCCCTACAGGGCGCGTTCCGCAATCAAACACAGCAGCGCGATCAGGCTCGACACCAGCGGAAACCAATCGCCCCAGCGTGTGTACAAAGTCTGCTCCGCCACATAACTGAACCCGGTGTACGAAGTCGCCTGCACGTACAAGGGCAGCGTGCCGCGCAACCGGCCGGCGGAATCGATGGTGGCGGTGATGCCGTCGTTGGTGGCGCGCAAAATCCAGCGGCGGTTTTCGGCGGCGCGCATCCGTACCATGCTCAGGTGCTGGGCGCGCGCCGCGCTCTTGCCGAACCAGCCGTCGTTCGAGATGTTGAACAGCACCTCGGCGCCCCCGGCCGCGAACTTGCGCACGAAGCCGGGAAACACGGATTCGTAGCAGATGAACGTGCCGATCTTGTGGCTGCCCACCGGCGAGACCACGACCTGCTTGCCGGCCACGAAATCGCCGATCTCGGTCGAGATCTTGTTGGCGAAACCGAATGGCCACGGAACGAATTCGCCGAACGGCACCAGGTTCACTTTGTCGTACCGGCTGATGGGAACGCCCTCCGGCGAAACCAGCGTGGCCGAGTTGAGCGGCGCCCCGCCTGGAGTGTGCGCCACAATGCCCATCAGCAGGTAGGCATTGGTGGCGCGCGCCAGCTGGTCCGCGTAGTTCCGGAAGTTCGCGTCCTCGTAGTAATAGAAAGGCGCGGGCACTTCGGGCCAGGCGATGAGGGAAGGCGGTTGGCGGGTTTCGGCCAGCGCGCTGCGCACCGTCAGCATCACCTGCTGGCGCTCCATTTGATCGAGCGACTGCGCCGTCCACTGCTCGGTTTCGGAAATGTTGGATTGCACCAGGAGCGCCGTGTCGCGGCCGCGCTGCGCCGGAGGCAGTGGGGGCAGGAAGACCAGAAGCAGGATCGGCGGAAGCCACAACAATTCCCTCCGCGGCCTGCGCAGCACGGCGCCCGCCAGCGCCGTTGCCATCATCATGAAGACGAACGAGAGTCCATAAACGCCCGTGAACGGCGCCAGGCGCAGGGGCACGCTCATGTCGATCCCCGCGTTGCCGAGCGCCAGCCACGCGAAACCCAGCGGTCCGTGGGTCACCTCCACCGCCACCCAAAGAGCCGCCACCGATGGGATCGCCCACCAGCGCCACACGAGAATTCCGGCCAGCAAGGCGAAGACGCCCATGTGCAGCGCTTTGGCTACGCAAAACAGCAGGAACACTGCCCACCCGGCCACCTCGCCAAGGCCGCCGTGAAAGGCCAGAACGAACTGAATCCAGTAGCAGACGCCGAACCAATAGACCACGCCCGCCGCCCAGCCGAGCAGGAACCGGCGCAACCATCGCGGCTCGCGTGCCACCGCCACCAGCAGCGGCGCCAGCGCCACCGGGGCCAGCCACGCGACCTGAAATCTCGGAAAGGTGAGGATCAGCAGCGCCGCCGAAGCAAGCGCCAGCAGCAGGTTCAGCAGTGGGGTAGGCCTCCCGGCCTGCCCACCTCTTCACTCACGGCGTCGGCCATGTAGGAGCTGCGGACCAGCGGACCGCTGAACACCATCTTGAAGCCGAGCGACAGCCCATAGTCACGGTAGGCCTCGAACTGGCGCGGCTCGATGAAAGCCTCCACTGGCAGGTTGCGTCGCGTTGGCTGAAGGTAATGGCCAATCGTGGCCACGTCCGTACCGACAGCATGCAGGTCGCGTAGCAGAGTGTGAACTTCCTCTTCGGTTTCTCCGAGCCCCACCATGAAGCCGGACTTGGTCAGCACGCTCGCGGCATACCGCCGCGCGAAGGCCAGCACGCCCAGCGACTGCCGGTAATCGGCTTGCGGGCGCACGCGCCGGTAGAGGCGCGGCACCGTTTCCAGGTTGTGGTTGAAGACGTGCGGCCGCGCATCCAGGACGCGCGCCACGGCGTCGAGATCGCCGCAAAAATCCGGTGTTAGCACCTCGACCCGTGCTTCGGGCAGCGCGCGCCGGACTTCGCGCACGGTCTGCGCAAAGTGCTCGGAACCGCCGTCTGCCAGGTCGTCGCGGTTCACGCTGGTGATTACGACGTACCGCAGCCCCAGGCCGGCCGCCATCCGCGCCACGTTGGCGGGCTCGGCAGGGTCGAGCAGGGTTTCGTGCTGGCGAGGGTTGAGCTTCGGCACCGAGCAGAAGCCGCAGCCCCGCGTGCACCGTTCGCCCAGGATCATGAACGTGGCGGCGCCGCGATGAAAGCACTCGTGGATATTGGGACAGCGCGCCGATTCGCACACCGTGTGCAAGTTCAACTTTCGCAGACCACTCTTGAGACGGTTGAGCGATTCAAAATGTGTGCGGCCCTTGCGCGCCCACTCGGGCAGACGGGGACGCGGCGCCGGGCCGCCTGGAACCAAGGAAAGCTGCACCAGGGAATCAATCACGCTTGTACCGCACCGGCGGTTGGAACCCGGCATTCTCCAGATTGGTCTTGGCGCGTCCGAACGATTGCGTGTCGCTGAACGGACCCACCAGCACACGGGTCAGGTTGTTCGGCCCAGGGCTGAGCACAGCGGGAAATCCCTTGTCCTTGAGCGTCTGCCGCATGGCTTCGGCTTCCGGATGCCGCACCGCCATCAACTGCCAGAAGGACCCTGGCGGCAGTTCCGCGGCAGGCACCAGCCCGCTGAGCACCGGCGTGGAAG
>Ga0209067_10001437_pt1 | contig 14677 bp, 8 predicted proteins | sample ColStrG_CSR_2013_FD_187199 | JGI IMG/M metagenome (GOLD analysis project Ga0209067, IMG submission 187199) | Freshwater sediment microbial communities in response to fracking from Pennsylvania, USA - Cold Stream Run_MetaG_CSR_2013 (SPAdes)... | ecosystem: Environmental > Aquatic > Freshwater >... | reverse complement strand
AGTGTCGCACCCGGCCGAGGAATCGCGACCCTTGTATTCGCCGGATGGCGCCAGGCTGGCCTTCGTCTCCACACGCACGGGCAACGGCGACATCTATCTCCTCACTCTGGCCACCGGCGAACTCAAGCGGCTGACATTCGACGACGGAATGGATCAGCTCGACGCCTGGTCCCGCGATGGCAGATGGCTCTACTTTTCCAGCGGAACCCAGGACGTGGGCCGCAAGAACGATCTCTATCGCGTGAGCGTGGACGGCGGCACGCCCATGCCGGTGAGCGCCGACCGTTTCACCAACGAATTTCAGGCGGCGCCCGCGCCCGACGGCGCCGCCATCGCCTTTGCCGCGCGCGGCATCAGCGACCAGCAGTGGTGGCGCCGCGGCCACAGCCACCTGGACGAATCCGAGATCTGGGTCCGCCGCGAGGGCACGCCCGCAACCTACCAGAAGATCGTCGACCTCAACGGCCGCAACGTCTGGCCCATGTGGATGCCCAACGGCCGCGAGCTTTACTTCATGTCCGATCGCGATGGCCCGCAGAATATCTGGTCGCAATCGCTCGGCGGCCAGCCGCGCAAGGTCACTAGGTTCACCGGCGGACGCGTTCTGTGGCCCTCCATGGGCTCTGACGGCAAGACCATCGTATTCGAACGCGACTTCAAAATCTGGAATCTCGATACCCGGACCGGAGAGGCGTATCCGCTGCCCATCACGCTGGTTGGCTCGGTCGCGAGTCCGGGCGTCAGCCACCTTACGCTGACCCAGTTCACCGATCTGACGCTTTCCCCGGACGCGCGCAAGATCGCGCTCGTCGCCCATGGCGAGGTATTCGCCGCCTCCGCCCGCGATGGCGGCGACGCAGTGCGCGTTTCCAACACGCCGGGCCCCGAGTCGCAGGTCAACTGGGCGCCCGATTCAGCGCGGCTCGCGTACCTGAGCGAGCGCGACGCGGTGACGCACGTTTTTCTGTACGACTTCGCCAAACTCGCCGAAACGCAACTGACCAGCGGAGCGGCGCCCGACCAGGGACCGCGCTTTTCGCCTGACGGCGCCAGCATCGCCTTCGTCCGCGATCGTAAGGAACTGCGCGTGGTCGATGTCGGGAGCAAGCAGGACCGTCTGCTGGTCTCGGGCTTTGTCGGCGGTGGATTCGGCGGAGCGGGCTTTGCCTGGTCGCCCGATAGCAAGTGGATCGCTTACTCCGCTGCCGCCAGCGGAGCGCTGCGCAACCTTTACGTGGTCCCGGCGGCCGGCGGAACCGGCCGCCAGATCACGTTCCTGGCCAACACCAGCGCCAGTGGAATTCAATGGAGCCCCAACGGCAAGTTTCTGCTATACGAAACCGGACAGCGAACGGAGACACCGCAAGTCGCGCGCATCGATCTGGTACCGCCGCAGCCCAAGTTCGGCGAAGAGCGCTTCGAGGAGTTATTCAAACCCGAAGCTCCGCGCGGCGGCCGCGGGGCCGCCAACGCCGACGCCAAGCCCCCGGTGAAGCCGGTCGACATTACTTTCGATGGCATCCGCGAGCGTATCTCGATGCTGCCCATCGGGCTCCCCATCTCCAATCCGCAGATCAGTCCCGATGGTAATTGGCTGCTGGTATCGGCGACGGTGGGTGGTCAGCCCAGCCTGTACGTGTATCCCCTCGAGGAAACTCCAGGGAGAGACGCAGCCGGCGGCGGCCGGGGTGGGCGAGGAGGCGGCGAAGGGCGCGTCGCCCGGCAGTTGACCTCCACGCCGGGTGCCAAGACGCACGCGCAGTTCTCGCCGGACTCCAAGGAAGTCTACTTCCTCGAAGCTGGCCGCGTTCAGGCTATCGCCCTTGACACCCGCCAGGTGCGGACCGTCGCGGTCAATGCGGAAATGGACGTCGATTTCGACAAGGAAAAGATGGCCGTGTTCGAACAGGCATGGGCCGGCCAGCGTGACGGCTTCTACGATCCCAAATACCATGGCGCGGATTGGAATGCCGTGCGAAAGATGTATGCTCCGCTGATCGAAGGTTCGCGCACGCCGGACGAGATGCGGCGCATCCTCCGCCTGATGATCGGCGAACTGAACTCGTCGCATTCCGGTGTCTCGGCGTCGCAGGCGGGAGGCGGAGGCGCTGGTCCGCGGGCTGTGGTCGGGCAACTGGGCTTGAGCTTCGATCGCGCCGAGTACGAGAACTCCGGCAGGCTGCGCATCACCGAGGTGCTGCCGCATTCTCCGGCTGAGTTGGCCGGCATCAAACCCGGCGAAGAACTGCGGTCGGTGGATGGCGTCGCCATGGGCGCACACGTCAACCTCGACGACCAGCTCCAGCACAAGGTGGATAAACGGGTGGCGCTGAATGTCAGCGGGCGGGAAGTTACCGTGCGCCCGGTGGGCTCGCTCGCCGATCAGATATACCGCAAATGGGTGGAAGACAATCGCGCCTATGTCGCCAAGATCAGCAACGGCCGGCTGGGATACGTCCACATACGCGACATGTCCGACCAGGCGCTAACTCAGCTTTATCTCGACCTCGATGCCGGCAATCGCGCCACGGATGGCGTGGTGGTGGACGTTCGCAACAACAACGGCGGCTTCGTGAACGCGTATGTTCTCGACGTACTGGCGCGGCGGCCGTACCTCACCATGACCAACCGCGGCGGCCCGTCGGGCGCCGCTCGAACCGTGCTCGGCCAGCGTTCGCTCGAGCTGCCGACCATCCTGGTGGTTAATCAGCATTCGCTCTCCGACGCCGAAGATTTCACGGAAGGTTATCGCACCTTGAAACTGGGCAAGGTGGTGGGCGAGCCCACCGCCGGCTGGATCATCTATACCGGCTCGATGGATCTGGTCGATGGCTCCGTGATGCGAATGCCGGGCACCTTGATCCAAGGCGCCGACGGAAAGAACATGGAAAACAATCCGCGCCCCGTGGATATCCCAGTCACTCGCCCGATCGGCGAATCTTACACCGGCCGCGACTCACAGCTCGATGTGGCAGTGAAAGAGCTGCTGGCGGAAGTCTCAAGGCGGTAGCGAACTCGAGTCCCTCGCTGATAGCGGCTCATGACACTTTTGCCTTTCTTGCGACGCAGCCAAACATAGGGTGGCATTCTCGCGTCAGACATCCCGGCCTCAAACAGTGTTCGAACGTGCGCCGCAGTTCACGCCTCGAAGGACGCAGTAGATCTGCCCACGAATCATGCGGCTCGGATGGCAACCACCGGAACTACTTTTGGATATCCTCACCAGCCAACGGCTCCGCTCAGTCTGCTTCGCAATCAACACCGTGTAAGCGGCCTCCTGCTGGCGGCACGTATTGATCTACGCCGCGGGTGGGCGGCAACTTGGACGTTCCTGGCAGCGGGCGCGTCATTGGCCGCGCGACCGCAAGACACACCTTGGACTTCCCCGGCTTGCACCTTCCTTCCGGCTGCCGCGGTGTTATTCGCGGTCCTACCAGCCGAGCGACTGATATGAGTTCCTTGACAGTCTCCTGGTCATCCATCGGATTGGAAGCCTGACGGTCCTGGTGAAACTCGCGGGCTTAGAGCGATTCGAAATCGTGGATCCTAGGCGCTCGGCATCCACCCTGGCGAGTGCCCGATCATCCTCACGCCCATGCCTCTCGCAGTTGGGAGCGGAGGGTTGCCGCGAACTGGCGAGCGGCTTGGGTGCCGGCGCCGGCCGACCGAGTGGCATTGGCGGCGTAGGCTCAGGTGCCTGGATCAGCCGGGAGGTCCGCGGCGCTTGTGATATCGTTGTTGGTCAATTAAGGAAATCTGGAGGTGTTTCATCATGAATTGGCTTCGTGTGTTAGCCTCGGCGGTGCTCTCCCTGTCGGCAATCGGCGCGCAAAACGTGACCGGACGTTGGACCGGCAGCTATTCCACCGCCGATAACGGCCTGGAAATAGTTGTCGCGCTGAATCAGGCGGCGGATGGCGGGATCACGGGTTACGTGATTAGCCCGCGTTCGACGGACACCATCATCAGCGGCCACGCCGAGGTCTCGAAGCTCGCGTTCGAAGCCGAGCGGGCGGGCCGCGGCGGAGCGGTGCAAAAGGTCACCTACTCGGCCACCATCGAAGGCGGCAAGATGATGCTTACCCTTCCACCGCCAGATTTCGGCGGCGGTAGGGGCCGAGGCCCGGCCGGCGCTCCGGGCGCCGGGCCCGGTGGACCGGGCGGCGGCCGGGGTGGCCAGCCGCAGGTCGTGGAATTGGCGCGGGTTTCCACCACCGTTCCGGCGCCGCTGCCACCACGGCCGGCTCCGGTTTCGCTCCCCATGCCGGCTACGCCGGTCAAGTACAACGGCATGGCCAAAACTCCGCCGATGGGCTGGAATAGCTGGAACAAATTCCACAATCAGGTCAGCGACAAGATGGTGCGCGAGATGGCCGACGCCATCGTCAAGTCCGGCATGCGCGATGCCGGCTACATCTACGTCAACATCGACGACACCTGGGAGTCGCTGGCCCGCGACGCGGCGGGCAATATCACGACCAACAACAAATTCCCTGACATGAAGGCGCTGGCCGATTACGTCCATAGCAAGGGCCTGAAACTCGGCATCTACTCCTCGCCCGGCCCGCGCACCTGCGCCGGCTACCTGGGCAGCTACCAGCACGAAGAGCAGGACGCCAAGACCTTCGCCGCCTGGGGCATCGACTACCTGAAGTACGATTGGTGCAGCGCTTCGCAAGTCTACGACAACACGCAAGCCACCATGGCCGCTGCTTACGCCAAAATGGGCGATGCGCTCCTCCGCTCCGGGCGCACGATTGTCTACAGCCTTTGCCAATACGGGAACCTGGATGTCGGTGAGTGGGGCGAGAAGGCCGGCGGCAACCTGTGGCGCACCACCGGCGATATCAGCGACCGCTGGCAGTCCATGGAGAATATTGGCTTCAAGCTGCAGCCCGGCCGCGAGAAGTACGCCGGCCCCGGCCACTGGAACGACCCGGACATGCTGGAGATTGGCAACGGCGGCATGACCGATACCGAGTACGAGACTCACATGAGCCTGTGGTGCCTGCTGGCCGCGCCCCTTCTGGCCGGCAACGACATCCGCGAGATGAAGCCCTCCATCGCCGCGATCCTCATGAACAAAGAAGCGATCGCCGTGGATCAGGACAAGCTGGGCAAGCAGGGCGTCCGCGTGGCCCAGGATGGCAGCGTGGAGGTCTGGTCCAAGCCGCTGGCCGATGGCGGCCATGCCGTGGGGCTCTTCAACCGTGGCGACGCCACCGCCCAGGTCACGGCCAAATGGAGCGACATCGGATTGAAGGGCTCCAAACAGGTCCGCGATCTCTGGAAGCACCAGGACCTTGGCAAGGCGGCCGACCAGTACACCGCCGAGGTGCCGTCGCACGGCGTAGTCATGATCAAGATCAAGTAGTGCGCTCTGATACTTGCGAAACTCCTCGCCGAAGCGCGAAGCCAGTAGTCCGTCTTCCGCGCACACCCGGATTTCCGTGCCGGCCACGAACAACGCAACCGACGCAATCGCCCCATGCAACGGCGTGAGCAGACACAGCGTGTACAACAGGATCGCCAGGAGGTGGCGGAGGCCTCCTGGCCTGCGCGTGCTTCTATCTCACAAACGGCACATAAGCCGGCACCTCGCTCTGATACGCGCGAAACTCCTCGCCGAAGCGCGAAGCCAGTAGTCCGTCTTCCGCGCGCACCCGGATTTCCGTGCCGGCCACGAACAACGCAACCGATGCAATCGCCCAGTACCACGGCGTGAGCAGACACAGCGTGCACAACAGGATCGCCAGGAAGTGGCGTAGGCCTCCTGGCCTGCGCGTGCTTCTATCTCACAAACGGCACATAAGCCGGGACCTCGCTCTGATACGCGCGAAACTCCTCGCCGAAGCGCGAAGCCAGTAGTCCGTCTTCCGCGCGCACCCGGATTTCCGTGCCGGCCACGAACAACGCAACCGACGCAATCGCCCAGTACCACGGCGTGAGCAGACATAGCGTGCACAACAGGATCGCCAGGAGCGAGGAGTAAATCGGGTGGCGCACGACCGCATAGGGACCCGTGCGCACCAATTCGTGATCTTCGTAAAGGCCGGCATTGACGCGGAACTGGCGGCCCAGGTGCCGCACCGCGGTCCAGGAGAGAACTCCGGCCAGCGGACCGAACACCATCGCGGCCACGAAGCGCGCGATGCCCGGAGGTTCACCGGGCGGCATGCGGCAAACGAACGCGATCAGGATCGCGAGGCATTCCAGCAGCAGCCCTGCGCGGGTGGGCCCGGCCAGCGTGACGGATGGTCGTTTCTGATGGTGCGGGGCGCGGAATACGAACGGGTAGCCCCATAAGAACCAGCACATCGTGAGCGAAATCCAGCAAGTCATGGCCTTTTGCTCACGTTGACGTAATACCAATCCGTCGCTACTGCAAACTCGTCTTTCTTGAGCCGCGTCTGGATCGTCTGCCATTCGGCGGTCGGCCGGATGATCTGCCAGTGGTCCCTGGCCCCGACGCGGATGGGCATGGCGAACTCCGCTTCATCCGCTTTCCAGCGGTAGGCCACGGTGCCCCGGCTCTCGTCGAAAGCCAACTCCAGCACCGGAAGGTCCGCGTGCCGGAGATATTCATCGAAGATCGGGGTCAGGTCCAGGCCGGTTTTCCGATTGAAATACCGCACCACATCTTCGGTCAGGATGTTGCGATATTTGAAGTGCTGGTAGAAGCTGCGGAGCAGCGCCCACCAGCGGCGGTCGTCGTTCACCACGCTGCGCAGGGTGTTGAGGAAGAGCGCGCCCTTGAAGTACTGATCCTGGGGCGGCGTGCTGTTGACGCCACGAGAGGTGAGGATCGGGCGGCGGTTCCCGACCTTCGATTGGTACCCGTTCAGATATTTGAGTCCGTCGTCGCGTCCGTACCTGTACTCCACGTAAAGCGCCTCCAGGTAAGTCGCCCATCCCTCGTGGATCCACATGTCCGAGACGTCGGCCGCCGTGATGCTGTTGCCAAACCACTCGTGCGCGCTTTCGTGAATGATGATGAAGTCGAACCTGGGACTGATGCCGACCCCGGTCCAGTCGCGCTCCAGGTAGCCGTTGGCGAAGTGGTTGCCGTAAGTCACCGCGCTCTGGTGTTCCATGCCGGAGTAGGGCGCTTCGATCAACTTGTAGCCGTCCTTCTTGAAAGGGTACGCGCCGAAGTAGTGCTGGAAGGCCTCGAGCATCCCCTTGGCCTGGACGAATTGCTTCCTGGCCTGCTCCAGGTGCTCGGGCAGCGCGTAAAAATCGAGCGGCAGGCTGCCGAGCCGATCCGCAAAGTGTACGTAGTTGCCGATGTTCAGCGAAACGTCGTAGTTGTTGATGGGGTACTGCACCAGCCAATCCCAGCGCGTGTAGCCATCGCCGAGGCCGGTCTTGCCCAGGAACTTTCCGTTCGAGACGTCGACCAGTTCATTCGGAATCGACACGCTCAACCGCATGCTCCGCACCTCATCGCGCCACTGGTCTTTGTTGGGCCACCACACGCTGGCGCCGATGCCTTCGCACGCGGTGTTGATCCAGGGATGGCCGGACGGGTCCTGGCGGAACGCGATGGCGCCGAACCTCCCTTGCTCCACCGGGTTGCCGGAGTAGTAGAAATCAATCGTATACACACGGCCGGCGCGCAGCGTCTCCGGAAAGTCCACGAAGACCGCGCCGGAGTCGCGCTGGTACCGCAACGGAGTCGCGCCGAGAAGAATTTTGTCGATGTGGAGCGCGTCGTGAAGATCGAGCTGGATGCGCGAATCGTCCTGAAGCATCTTGAAGCGGATCGTATTCTTCCCGCTGATGAACTTCTTACCGGGATCCACGCGCACGTCGAGATGATAGAAGAGCAGATCGTTGTTGGCGCGATACCGCCCGTACTCGCCGCGTAGAATGTCGGCGCGCGCAGGCTGCTGAGCGGGAAGAGATGCGGCGGCCGAAACCAGCAAAAGCAGTGAGGCGCTGGGTGGCGTCATCGCGGCCCCGCCGGCAGATACTCTTCGAAGAAGCCGTAACGCAGCGTGTCCAGGTGGACCGGGTCGGACGCCTGCACGCCGTGGCGCCGGTTGGGATACTCCATGAAATGGACCTGCTTGTTCAGCTCGATCAGCCGGTTCAACAGGCGCTGGGTTCCCTGGAAGTGGACGTTGTCGTCGCCCGTGCCGTGAACAATCAGCAACTGGCCCTTCAGCCCCTCCGCGAAATGGATCGGCGAGCCATCGTGATACCCCTTGGCATTTGGCCCGGGCAGGCCCATGTACCGTTCCTGGTAGATGGAGTCATACAGCGTCTGGTCGGCCACGGGAGCCCCGGCCACGCCCACATGGTAGAGATCGGGGTACCGGAACATGAGGTTGAGGGTCATGGAGCCACCGCCGCTCCAGCCGAACACACCCACGCGCGTCAGATCGACATAAGGGTGAGTGGCGGCCAGCCCGCGCAGCGCCTCCGCCTGCTCCTGCGACGCCAGCGCACCGACTGAACCGTAGATCACCTTGCGCCACTGGCGGCCCTTGGGCGCGGGCGTGCCGCTATTGTCGAAGCTGGCGATCAGGTACCCGTCGTCGGCCAAGCCCGCCAGCAGCAGCCGGTTGTTGCCTGCCCAACTGTCGGTGACCGTGGAGCCGGCAGGCTCGCCATACACATAGACGATGATCGGGTACTTCTTGGATGCTTCGAACCGGCTTGGGCGCAGCAACCAGCCATCGAGGGTTGCGCCGTGGCCCACCGGAATTTGCACCATCTCCGTGCGGCCCGCCAGAATCGGCGTTACCTTGGCTTTGAGCGCGGCGTTGTCGTTGAACACCCGCACCAACTGGTGTCCCGGCAGACTGACCAGGTCCGATTGGCCGGGCGATTCGAACGTCGAAACGGTGTGGAAGGCCCAGTGGGCGTCCGGTGAAATGTTGTAGGTGTGGGTTCCCGGTTGTTGGGCGGGCGTGACTCGTTCGGTCTTGCTCCCATCCAGCCGTGAACGATACAGGTACCGCTGGGTCGCGTTATCGGGCGACGCGATGAAATAAGCCCAGCCGCCGGGCTCGTCGACCGCCGCCAGCGAGACCATGTCAAACGGCGCGTTGGTGACCAACCGCGCGTCGCCGGTGCGCGAAATCGCGTACAGATGCCGCCAGCCATCGCGCTCGCTGGTGAAGAGCAGCCGGCTGCCCTGCTCGATCCAGTGAAGATTGCGGTTCACCTCCACCCAGGTCTCGTCCTTGTCCTGAAACATCTGCCGCACGTCGCCGGTATCGGCGTTCGCCAAAAACACCGTGTTGGTGTTTTGCAGCCGGTTCATGTGCTGCACGACGAGTTGGCGGCCGTCTACCCACTCGATGTACGGGATGTAGGTGTTGCGCGGATCGCCGGGCGTCTTCAGCCACCGGGTCGGCCCGCCCGCGGCGCTGACCACTCCCACGCGCACCGCCGAATTCGTCTGGCCCGCCTTCGGGTATCGGTACTTCGTGATCATGGGGTACAGCGCATCGGTGTTGTTGATCAAGGCGAATTCGGGGACGCCGCTCTGGTCGAACTGGTAGTAAGCGATGCGAGAGCCGTCAGGGCTCCAAAGGAAGCAATCGGCCAGGCCAAACTCCTCGTGATTGTTCCAATCCGAGGTGCCGTCAATGATGTCGTCGCTGGCGTCGGTAGTCAGTTGCTTCACCACGCCCGAGCGGACGTCCTCTACGAAGAGGTTGTACCTGGCGCCCAGATACGCCACCCGTGTGCCATCCGGCGAAAACTTCGCGAACAGCAGGCCCTCCGTTGCCTTGCCGCCGAGCTTGTGCCACGAGCCGGAGGTCTTGTCGAGCACCCAATAATCGCTGGCCGTTTTGCGCATCATCACCGTGTGCGAATTGGTGGCGAACAGCAGCTTTTGCCCGTCCGCCGAGGGTATGCCACCGGCCAGCGCGCGATCCAGTTGCGGCGGCCGGTAGGATGGCTCCGGCGCCAACTCCTGCCGCGCACCGGTAGCGGTATCGATGCGGACCGATTGCATCACATAGGCCTTCCCGCCATCGACCCACCGGCCGGGCGCGCCCGCGCCGCCGCGCCCGGCACCGCCGAATTCGCCGGCGTTGATGCGGCGCATCCAATCCTGCAAATTCCGCGAGAGTTGCGCGTGCGCCGGGGTGGCCGCAAGGCAGAAACCTGCCAGCGCCCAAGTCCCGATTCTCTGTCTTCGCATTCGCTTCTCGATCAGGCTGCGTTGCCCCTGGCCCGCTGGAAGGCGCGGCGGGCATTATCGGAGTACACCTTCTTCAAAATTGCGTCCGGCAGACCGAAGCCATTCAGCGGCCAGTGGTAGTCGAAATTGAAGTTGAGGTCCCGTTCGTAGAAGTGCTCGTCGTGGCTTTCGAGGATGCGGAACGTGGTGCTGAACATCCGCTGGTTGTAAGCCATGTCGGTGCCGTAGAGCACCCGGTCCGGATACTTCTGAAAGAAGGCGGCGACGAACCGCGGAATCGGCGCAGTCTCAGCAAAGCGCGCGGAAATGTCCGCGTACAGGTTGGGGTTGCGGTCGAACATCTGGCCTAAACGAGTCAGGTCGTAATCGAGGTTGGCCAGATGGCAGGCGATGAAGATGGTCTTGGGGTGTTTCTTCACGGCCCGCTCCAGGCCCTCGATCAGCCCGTCATGCAACAAGAGCCCTGGGGCCGGCCGGATGGTCCAGGTATACCCGTTCATGAGCCCGTCGTTGGTGTTGTCCATGGGCTCGTAGGACCAGATCGGGTCCGACACATGGATGTTGACCGGCATTCCCAGCTGCGCGCACTTATCCCAGAGAGGATCCATGCGCGGGTCGTCGGCATGCGGACCATTGATGACGGCGCCCGGTTGGCCGGAATTACTCTGCGTCCCACCCCTGGCGCCGCGGCTGGCGCGGCCGCCACCGCCGCGGCCCCCGATGCCCCTGCCTTTGTCACTGATTTCGCCGACGCCGGCGGCGCCCAGGCGATGGCAATCTTCGAGCGACTTCAAGGCGCCCGCACCGAATCCCGGATCGCCGCTCCCGGTGAGATCGAAGCTGCACCACAAATCGAACCGGCTGGGATATTTGGTGTAGGGCTTGACGACCTCGGCGAACCGCTCGCCGGTGGACGCGCCGGTAAAGATCACGGCCTTTTCCACGCCGGCCATGTCCATGGTCGTAAGCCACGCCTCCATCTGATCGACTGGACGAACTCCGTGGCAGTGTACGTCGATAATTGGATGTTTCGCCTTGATGATCTCGGTCTTGGGGATCTTATAAATCGACTTAGGGCGATAATCCTTGAGCAGAAACTTGTCGGGGGTGTCGGCTGGCGTGTCCGCGGGGGCGGGCGGCGGCGAGGTTTGGGCCGAACCCGGCCGGAAGAAGAATCCCAAGCCGGGAAGGGTCATCAGTTGCCTGCGGTTCATTCTGTCTCCTGTCTCCGGTTTAATCGACCAACTTCAGAGTTCCAAAAGCCTCGGGCACGTGGAAGGTGCTCTGGCCGGTTGGCTGCCACGCGATCGCCTTGTGGTTCGGGCGCGCACCCTGCGAGCGATAGAAATTGACACGCAGCAGATTGCCTGCGGCAGCCGGCCGTGAGTCAACGGAGTCATAGGGAATGCGCATGCAGCCGTACCAGATTTTGGCTGCCGCATCGATGCGGGCGGCCGCCTGGAATCCGGAATTCCATAGCCAGCCATCTTCGTGGCGAGGCGCATCGAGATCGATGTCCAGATCGACCCACTCCGCCTGCGGCGAGATTTCGAACTCCTTGTACCGGCGGACGTGCTGGAAATCGGAGCCGATGAAGACCTCGGCCACGTCCCATTTCCACAGCTCGTTGGTCTCTTCAGTGGTCTTGGGGCCGGGTTTGAGATTGAGCGACTCGTACGGGCAGATGAACAGAAAGTAAAGATTCTGAGAAGTCCACCGCGACCGAATCTCGGTCTGATGGCCGGGAACGGGGTTGCTGCGGCTATCGTTGGCGGCGAAGATGGCGGGTGCGCCGCGCCAGAAATCGGAACTCGGGTCGGCGGCGGCCGGGGCATCGTGCGGAGCGCGTTGGCTGGCGGCCTGATCGGCCGCAGCCGCCATGCCAACGGCGAGAAGGCCAGCCAGCAACCAGTGCGCTCTCATACGGGCAACCCCATCAGCCGGGCGGCATTGTCCTGGTAGACCTTGCGCAGAATCTGCTCCGGCAGAGCGATGCCGTAAATCCGCCAGCGGCCCTGCGGGGGTATGGCTGCCGGGGCGTAATCGAAATACTCGTCGTCGGTTTCCAGAAAGCGGTAATAGATTTCGTAGAGCGCGTCACCAAAGGTCTGCTGCGGCGTGCTGGCGCCGGCGCTGGCATCGGTGCCGAAGACGATCCGGTCCTGGTACTTGTCGAAGAACTTGCGCGACATGCGCGGCTGGCGGCCCAGTTCGCCGATGCGCGCGGCGATATCCACGTGCATGTTGGGGTGGCTGTCCAGGCACTCCGAAACGTACGGGAGGTCTTCGGAATCGGCGACGTGAAGGCAGACAAACTGAGTGCGCGGATGACGCCGCATGACGTTGCGCCGCGCCTCCTGGAGTTCGCGATTGCCGGGGAAGTCCTTTCCATGAAAAGACCAGCTCGGATGGGCGTGCAATTCCTCCCAGCGCTCATTGAAGCGATCGATCGGGAGGAAGAAGGCCTCGGGGTCGGAGACGTGAATGGCTACGGGCATCTTCAAAGATCCCACGGCGTCCCACATGGGATCGAATCGCGAGTCGTCAATGCGGACCAGCTTGTTGGTGCCCTGGTCGCGCAGGTAGAGCCCGAGCGTCTTGAGAACCTTCAACCCCTTGGCGCCGGCCTTATGGGCATCTTCGATCAGCCCGGCCTGCAGCTTGGAATAACCGGGTTCGGAAGCCCTGGTCCATGCGGGTTCGGTGAAGACGACGAAGCGTCCCGGGTGCGCTTCCGGCAGCCTGGCGAGAGCCTCGCGCAAGCCATCGCCAGAGCCACCGGTGACATTCACCATGGTCCGGATATTCTTGCGATCCATGACGGCCAGACAGTTCGCGGGGTCCATGCTGAACTGAATTTTGTTGGGGTCGTTACGGCTTACACCGGTGATGTGGGTATGGAAATCGATCACCGGGAAGCGGGCGCGCGGCACCTGCGTCTCCGGAAGGTGCAGCATGCTCTTGGGCTCATACTGTTCCAGCGGAAGTCCCTGGTTGGCCGCCGGCGCCGCGCGCGGCGGAGACGGTTGCTGTGCCTGAAGCGCGCGGCGCACGGCGAGGGTGGTGGCGCCCCTGGTCATCCATTCTCTGCGATTCATGGTGAGAGTCTATCGACTTGAGGATCGCGCGTCAAAGGGGGGCGCAGCGTTACCGTCCCCGGAAGATCTCGGCACGGAGTAACGGCTCGATCGTTACTCCCAGCCTTTCCGCGGCGGCGGCGTGCTCGATGGCATGGGGCTTGTCTCCCTGGCGGAGATAGAGCGCGGCAAGGCAATGGTGGGCCTCGCCATGGCTGGGGTCGAAATCCAACGCGCGCGAAAATGCCTGGATGGCGTCGCCCGGCAAGCCTTTGGCCTGGTAGGCGATGCCTTGCTCGAAGCGGAGATCCGCCTGGATCTGCTGATAAAACGCCGAAGAGGGAAACTGTTTGCCCTCGGGCAAGGCGATGCGCACGGCATCCAAAGCTTTGCCGCTGGCGTGCTGCGCATTGTACAGCCGCGCCAGGTTCAGGTAGGCCTCGGGGCGCGATCCATCGAGCGCGATGGCCTTGCGGCAGAGATTCTCCGCCTCGGCAAAGCGCCGGCGCTTGACATACAACGCCGCGAGCGCAACATCCATCTCGGGCGCCACATAGGTCGAATGAACGGCGGCTTCGAGCTCGGCCAGTGCGGCCTCGTCCTGCTTCAGGTCCAGGTAGGCGAGACCCAGGTAATAGCGCGCGGGGGTCATGCCCGGGTCGATCGCGAGCGCTCTGCGGTTCAGGTCGAGCGACGCCGCCGGATTGCCCAGTTTGCGATCCACCTCGCCCAACAGCGAGAGAAAATGGGGGACATTGGGCCGGTCCTGTAGGCCGCGGTCCAACTGTTCTCGGGCCTTCTCATTCAGGCCGAGGTCGACGTAGATCCTGGCGAGGTAGAAGCGGGCCCAGATCAGGCTGGGGTCCAGGTCGAGCGCCTGCTGCAGTTCGGCCTTGGCTTCGGAAACCATCGCGGTCTCACCGCGGGCAAGATAGGCCTGGCCAAGAAGCAGGTGGGCCGGCGCAGACCGCGGGTCGGCGGAAAGGACAGCCTTGCATTCGCGGATGGCCTGCCGGGCGTCGCCCTGCTGCAGGCGTTCATACGCGGCCTGGAGGCGCGCCGCGTCCTGTTCGCCGGCCGGGACAGCAGGTTCCAGAACCAGCAAGAGGAATAGCATCGTGACCAGGCGCAGCGCCACGGTGAGATTATACATGAGGGCCCACTTCGCTACCTTGCGGCGGACTCGTCCAGCAGCAGGACCTGGTTTGCGGGGACGTTCGCGAGCACTTGCTTCTTCCCGCTGGACCACTCGATCTCCAGGCGGGTAATACTGTTCTCCTTTCCTAAGCCGAAATAGAGACGCATATCGCTGGTGCTCAGGTAACTGCCGTACGGATTGATCTCGCGCAACTGGGTGCGGCCGCCGGCGGTGACCCTCACCTTGCTGCCGACGCCGAAGCGATTGCTCTGGCGGCCGCACCCAGTTGCGCGAGAT
>Ga0209067_10001436_pt1 | contig 14688 bp, 15 predicted proteins | sample ColStrG_CSR_2013_FD_187199 | JGI IMG/M metagenome (GOLD analysis project Ga0209067, IMG submission 187199) | Freshwater sediment microbial communities in response to fracking from Pennsylvania, USA - Cold Stream Run_MetaG_CSR_2013 (SPAdes)... | ecosystem: Environmental > Aquatic > Freshwater >... | reverse complement strand
TGGAAGTTTGCCGCGCACGCCGCCCATCCGCATCAACCAGACCACCAACACGGCTGCGCCGATCCACACCGGCCAAGGGAACCAGTCGCGCGCGCCGGCGTGGAGGCGGCGCGGCAAACTTCCAGGCAGCGAGACGTTGCGGGCCCGGGCCACGGCGCCGCCGATGGTTTCCGCCGCCGCCATGGCGGCCTCGCTGAAATCCCGTTGGCGCAGCGCCGGCCCCATCTCCCGCAACACGCGCCGTTCGGAGAGGATCGGCTCCAGACTGCGGTCCATGGCGACGCGGGAACGGCGATCGCGGACCGCCATCAGCAGAAGTACGCCGCCGCGGCGGCCCCTTTGGCCCACGCTCCAACCCCGATACAGCGTCTGGACCACCTCGGTTACGTGTTCGCCTTCCAGGGACGGAACCGTCACCAAAGCGATTTGGGTGCCCGTGGCGCGTTCCACGGCGCCGCAGTACGCCTCCAGGAGCACTCGGTTGGCAGGCGCGATCACGCGCGCATAATCGCTGACGTAGCCTTCGGGCCTGAGCGCCTTCCAATCGACCGCCCCGGCGGCAGAGGCGCCCACCCCCGCCAGGAGGCCCAGCCGCAACCACGTCTTCATGTCGATTTTTCAGTGTACTACGCGGCGCCGCCTGGATTCCGCCGGCGCCGATTTGCTAAAATGAAGGCACCCGTTGGGACGTCGTCTAACGGTAAGACTGCAGACTCTGGATCTGCGTATCGGGGTTCGAATCCCTGCGTCCCAGCCAAACCGATCACCTACTGGCCCGATGGCCTGCCACACGGACTGACAACAGGCCGGTGCCATCCCTTATGAACTCGGAAATGCGGACGCCGTTCTGCCTTGGCAGGGAAATCGCATTCTTTAAGATGGATCACCTTTGGCGGCCAACCTCGGCTTAAGCTTAGAGCGACAAAGTCTGAATCCGTCGTGATGATAGTGTGATCGTTCGTCTTCGCCCACTCCCAAATCATGCTATCGGAACCCTGCTTCAGTCCGATGTCGCGTACGTGGACCGCAGTTTCACCTGATCTTAGTCCTCCGGCCGGTTTCGGCCGCAAATTGGTAGACGGCCGGGAAATCTGCACTTTCCAGATCCGGGTGCTCATCGAGGATCTCCGCCTCGGTCATGCCGGCGCCCAGCCAGCCAAGGATGTCCCAGATGGTGATGCGCAAGCCACGCACGCACGGCTTGCCGCCACGTTTCCCAGGCTCAATCGTGATCCTCTCGGTACCTGCCGGCATAAGCAAGCCTCTCCCGGTATGGTACTTCAAGCCGGACCCTCGCCCTCGAATGGCGGTAGGGCCTACTGCTGCACCAAATCCGGCGCCGCCGGCTTGGGGTTGGACGCCAGAGTTCGAAATGCGTCCACGACGCCCAGCCAGATACCTCTTTCGCCTGTTTCCGATTCCTTCTCCCACCTGCTGCTTTTCCCGCTATACGGCCATCTCCCGAGGAAACCTCCGCGAGCGTCACCCGCGGCCCCCAGACTCGGGGTGTTTGCTAGCCTGCGCGCTCGATGCCTTCCGGTGGCGCCACTGCTGGCGGTTGCCGGGCGCACCCCAACAATTTTGCGAGGTTTCAGGATTTCTCCGTTCCTGTGTTCGGCCGCGATCGCGAGGATCAGGCCGTCCAGATTCTCCCCGAGGCGTTTCATCTGTGCATTCGATTCAACGGCGTAAGCAAGGCCTGTTCGATACGTTCGAGTCGTTCTGCCGGGGTCATACGGGACCGTTGTCTCCCCTGGAGTGGCTGCCCGGCCTTGACACGCGCGAGGCCTTCCGCTTGCGCCGTTTGCTGGCGGCTGCCGAGCGCCACGCGCCGATCAACAGATCGCGCATGGCATCGGGGTGAACCCGCGCCAGGCCGACCAGGATCCACTCGTAGTTGAGGTAGTGATCGGTGATAAAGTACGTTTCCGGGTCGGCCGCCATCAATTCGTCGCGCTCGGCGAACCCCATGCCCACTACCAGGGCATCGAGATCCGGCCGCCATCGGGCGATCAGCGCACCGCGCACCTTGAACGCCGGCGTGCCGTAGGACGTGCTCTCTTCCACGCCGTCCAGGGCGAGCGCGATGGGGCGAACGTCATCGAAGGTCATCGGCACTCCAGATTCTACCCAAACCCGGCTCGGCAACAACGGCACCTTCTCGACCTTGACGCCGCACGCCGGGCATTTCACTCGATACACCTCGATGTGTACCGCCGTCTGAAACAAACTCCACGGCAGATCCCTCACCACCCGCTCGCGGCAGTCGTAGGCATCGGCCAACTTGCGACCACAACCCGAACATTCCAGCTTCCGGTTGCCGCGCTTGCGTCGGACCCACAAGTCTAAGGTCTTCTTTTTCTCGTCGATCTCCTGCCGGTACACACGGTATCCGGGCCATTGCAGGATTCGGGTGAACTCATTATCGGTAGGCAATCCCTGAGTTTAACCAAGTTTCACCTCAGAACACCCTGCCTTCGAAAGCCTGTCAATCCGCCACTTCCACGAATTCTCGCTCAGAGCCGAAAAAGGTTTCATCCGCGTGTTCTGCGCCCGCATACGAGACGAACCCCCCTTACTTCGTATGACCACTTCCGCAGACCCAGATACCCTTCTGACCACAGGTTCTTTAAGCAATCTACAAGCACAATGCCGTGCTCGTCGGCTGCGTTCTCCAATTCTCCTCTTGTCGTCGGGCGCCACTGGCCAACACCCGCACTGTCCGCGTATCGTCGAATTCGAAGTGCCATCTGCTCGGAAGGCAACAGCGGCCTCCGCTCGTCGTACTGGGTGGCCGGTCGAAGCGTTCCGAATTGGAGCAGTGCATCGATCTTCATGAGCAGGGTGGTCCGAAGGCAATACTTACCCTTTGAGTAATGTGTTCGCCCAGGCTGACGCCTTGTCCCGCGCTGGACTGCCTCAACTCTTGGGCGGAGATCTTCGGATGGCACGCGGAAGTTGGCCAAATTTTGCCCTGATGCGAATTCGAGCTCAGTGAGCATTGAATGATACTGTTCGACCAGTCGTTCCTCGATCTCATAGTTCTCCGGCAAGTGCTTGCTGAACGCCGTCAACCTCGCCCAAATTTCGTTCCAGGATGTCATCGGAGTAATATTCGCGATTCCAGAGATGCGTTTTTGCCACCACGGCAAGGCTTCCGCTCTTGGATGCGCTCTAATTCGACTCTATCGTTCTCGCTAGCCCGCCGCAGTAGCTATTTCACCGGATCACCAGATCCATCGTGCGGGAAGCAGTGTGGCCGGCGCTATCGGTAAGCCGCAGTGTGATTGAAAAGAGCCCGCCCGCACGCGGGGTTCCGTTTATAGCCCCTGTCGTTGGATCCAGCCTCAGCGAGACCGGGAAAGCTGACTCGCTCGCCCACACGTACGGAGGAACTCCGCCCGAGGCCCCAAGGGCTTCCGTGTAAGGCTTGGCGACCACCCCAACCGTAAGCGAAGATGTTGTTATCTTGAGGGGATCGATGACAACAATTGAGAGCGGCTTGGCATCGATTTCCCCATCGCTGCCAGCAACCTGAAGTACGAAATAGAATCGCCCGGGCCGCGTCGGCACTCCGTCGATTGTGGCGTCCGCCGAATTTGGGAAGGTGCGTCGTTGGACGGCCCTGAGCCTCAACCCGTCTGGAAGATTGCCGCTTTGTATCGACCAAGTGTCGTTCCCTCTACCTCCGCCACCCCCGTGTGCCTCCAGGGGAGCGTAGAATTGCTTCTCAGTCACACCGACGGGTAGCGCCGGCACCTTCATATATAAGGGTTCATCTACAAGTAGGCTCAGATCAATCGGTTCTATTCGCCCAGAGCAACAGTCGGTTCCGTATATGCCACTGTCGGCGTAATCGTCCAGACCGGCGTCGACCAAAACCGCACGCACGCGAAAGGATCCAGTCGCGGTCGGTGTGCCGCTCAGGATACCCGCGGCACTCAGAGTCAGTCCAGGCGGGAGGCCTTCCGCGTCGAGCCAGGCGATGGGGGAAGTGCCACCCATCGCAGTCAAAGCTTGGAGGTATCGACGCCCGATGACAGCGGACGGAGGCAGATCCCTGGTGCTCCACCGGACCGGCTCGACCACGATGATCGAAAGCGCCTCTGACGTTGTCCGGCCCGACGAATCCTCGGCCTGGACAAGAAAATCGAAGGCTCCCGCGATGGAAGGAGTCCCCGCAATCTCCGCACTTCCAGTGGCGAGCTCGAGCCCCGGCGGCAGCGAGCCGGCCGCGAGCGACCAGCGGTATGGGGGAGTTCCACCAGCCGCGTTCAACGATTGGCGATACGGCACTCTAACTATGGCCTTCAGCGCCGATCGCGTAACAACGCTGAAGGTCGGCTTGACCTCGATCGAGTACCCACGGGTAGCCTCCCCGCCTTCCGAGTCACGAATCTTGGCCGTAAACGAAAACGCGCCCCCCTTCGATGGCTTTCCGTGAATTAGACCTGTTGAGCTGTCTAGGGCGAGTCCCGGCGGCAAACCGCCGTCGGCGACAGTCCACCGAAACGGGGCCCATCCCCCGTTCGCTTCCATTGGTTTGGAGTACGGGGCTCCGACAACTCCATTCGGCAACACCGCCGTCCGAATCTTTAGCGAACCCACCACCCTGATATCTACAGGCCCCCACTTGGCTCCCTGATTCGCTCCGTCTTTCACCGTTATTTCAGCACGGACGTTCTGACGCCGTACCGGATCCCCTGTGATCATTCCGGTGCTCGGGTTAAGCATCAGGCCATCCGGCAGTGCGCTGACACCCCAGACGTAAGGCGGAGTCCCTCCTGTTGCATGTAGAACTTGCGAGTACGGAACGCCCAGCGAGCCGGGTGCAATCTCCGCCTCCGTTACAATCGTTAGCGTCGCTTGAGCCACCAAGGGCACAGCCGGTCTGGCACCGACGGTGCGGTCCTCGGGGCGCGTAAGGTCTCTGGCCGGGGGTACCGCTGCGGGACCGGGCGACGCCGTCTCCGAAGCTCCGGACTTGACATAGACTGGCTTGCTCCCGCCGTTTTCAATCGCTGCACGGACATCCGAGGCTTTCCTGACCTTGGGATCGACGAAAACAAATTCGCCCCTGTTACGAATGAAATCCGGGAGGGGTAGATCCACGGGTCCCTTGTTGCGGTACGGCTGCGTCGCGCCTAGCTGCGATGCCACCTTGTCCTCCACCTCATCGGCGATGCCATGGATGGTCATGAAGCCTTCCCGGGACCGGTCCGCCAGTCCATTCCGCACCACCTCAAGAAACGCCGACGTAAATACGCTGCGCATATTCCCCGCAAGCGCCGGCTCGTTGCCTCGAGTCGCTGTGTATGCAACTCGGCTGCCGTCGCCAGCGCGACGGCTCACCACATCCGGGCCCTTCGGCACAATCCCAAGCCCAGACGAGCAACCATCGAGCAAGAACAGAACGTGCTTAGCCGGCAGACTCCGGCTCCACTGCTCACACTGCGTTACCGGGACTGTGGTTTCCCTATCGTATCTGTCCCTGTAGTTGGAGAACAGCATGTAGCCCGTACCGCCCATATCCAAGCCATGGCCAGTGAAATAGAACAGAAAGCGATCCTCTCTCTGAATTCTCCCGCTCGTCCTAAAGCCCTCCATCATTAGATTGTCGATCCTTGACGGCGTGGCGTCTTGGTCCAATAGCGCATAGACGACGTCAAACTTCTCGTCCAGCAGCAGGAAGTCCCTCATTGCGGCAACATCTTCTCTTGCGGGAAGCGGCTTTGTACTCCAGGGACGGTTATTATAGGAGCCGACACCCACGAGGAGGGCTACACTCCTGCCGAATGGTGCGGCAACGATGGTTCCCCACCACTCCAGAAACCGCGCCGCCAACGTAACGGGATCCTTGCGAGTGTATACGAGCAATCCGCTCTCCCGCTCGGCTGTGCATCTGAGCTGGGTGGGAGGTGAAATCGAGCGGCAATCCACAGCCGATGCTGCAGAAGCTGGGCCGCTTGCGAAATGAATCGCAAGGCTAAGCAGAAGGCTTCTGCGAACGCCTTTCGTTCCGACTTTTCCCATTCGGGTACTTGAAAAAAAACCATTGCTGTAGGCCGCGATATATGCCACCAAGTGAGCCTGGGCGTCACTCCAATTCCTCATAAGAGCATTATAAAGCGGGTAGAAAGCCACAGGGGCGATGAAGAAAGTCGCCCAGAATTCCGGCCATTTGAAGGGCCCCTTTGCCCCTGCCTTTAACCAGACAAACACAGGCTGGGAGAGCATGCCTACGAGCATCGAGAGGAAGAGCCCAGGACCTACCCAGTCCTCGCCCTGACCTTTTTCATACAGCGACGGGCCGAACATCCCAAGCTTCCAGTGGAAAAATGCCAGCACAACCAGCACTAGAACGAACTGCGCGATCCAGAGCCGCCACCTCGCCTCAGCTCGCGCCCAAAGGGCCTGCTGGAAAAGGTACGCCGCAGCAGAACACAATATCAGCAGGTCCATGAAAGAAATGTCGGCAGGCATACCGAATGGTATCACCCGTCTGCCACGCCGAAAACGTAACTGATCGCATAAGGCACGATGCGACTAAGGCTTCCCAACATCTAAGCTCTCCAGTTCACGCAATACGGCCGAGCGGTCGATGCGGATGACGGAATGCCCTTGAAGTCGCGTTCCCGCTTCTGCGAATGCCGTTGCCGACCTTTCGCGTGCTAACCACCGGAGTACCCACGCCTCTCAGAGCGCGGACAATTCCGCTCCGGGAGTACGAGGTTGCGGGCGCGAACGTCATCGAAGGTCATCGGCACTCCAGATTCTACCCAAACCCGGGCAGGGGAGGACGCTTACCCCCCCAGTGCACGATATACTGATGCACGAAATGCGCTGCGTCCTCGTTTGGCTCGTGGCCGCCGGTTCCGCCCTGGCGGCATCGCAGTATAGCGGCGAACTCATCTTCGAAGCCGAGAAATGGCACAACCACTCCTCCTCCATCGTGGAGCTGCCGAACGGCGACCTGCTGGTCTGCTGGTTCCACGGTTCGGGCGAACGGACCGCGGACGACGTGCTCATCCAGGGCGCGCGCTGGAACCGTTCGTCGGGCAAGTGGACCGAGCGCTTCACCATGGCCGATACCCCCGGCTTCCCCGAAACCAACCCGGTACTGTTCCTCGACAGCCACCAACGCCTGTTCTTCCTCTGGCCGCTGATTGTGGCCCACCGCTGGGAAACGGCGCTGATGAAGTACCGCATTTCCACCGACTACAAACAAGCCTCCGGCCCGCCGCGCTGGGAGTTTCAGGACAACATCGTGCTCATCCCGCAGAACATTGCCCAACGCACCAGGGAGTACGCCGGCGCCGCCGCGGCCGGTTCGGGGCCGCTGGCGGAGCGCGCCCAAAAGCTGATCGAGCACGCCGAGGATGAATACTTCTCGCGCATGGGGTGGTTTACACGCACCCATCCTCAGCAGTTGCCCAGCGGCCGCATCCTGGCGCCCATGTATTCGGATGGCTTCTCCTTCGGCATCATGGCCATCAGCGACGATCAGGGCTACACCTGGCGCGGCAGCGAACCCATCGTGGGCGCGGGCTGCATCCAACCCTCGGTAGTTCGCAAGAAGGATGGCACGCTGGTGGCCTACCTGCGCGACAACGGCCCGCCCCCGAAGCGCGCCCACATCAGCTATTCCCAAGACGACGGCGTCACCTGGACTCCGGCGCGCGATACCGAAATCCTCAACCCCGGCACGAGCCTGGAAGTGATCCGCCTCACCAACGGCGACTGGATCATGGTCTACAACGATCTCGAAGCGAAGCGCTACTCCCTGCTGGCGGCCGTCTCCGACGATGAGGGCGCCACCTGGAAATGGAAACGCCATCTCGACGGTAATCCCGGAACGCCCGGCAACAACGAGTATCACTACCCGTCGGTGATTCAGGCCAAGGACGGCGCCATCCACGTCACTTACAGCTACTTCGTCGCGGCCGGAAAGTCCATCAAGCACGTGCGCTTCAATGAGGACTGGGTCAAGGCCGGGGATTAACGCAGTCCGGAGGAATGCGCCGCGGCTGTTAACCTCGCCGGCCGTTTGGGCGTTATAGGGGCAGGAGACCAACCACGTGCCCGAATTCATCATCCTTGGAATGTTCTGCCTGGTGGGGTTCTTACTCTACTTGGGTTTCAACGCGATTCGATACACCCGGCAGACAACCCTGCACAAGGCATTGCTCGAAAGGTTCGCGTCCGCCCAGGACTTGGCAGCTTTCCTGGAAACCAGTGCCGGCCAGAGGTTCCTGGCCGAACTCTCGTCCGGCGCCGCGAGCCCCTTCCAATCTGTCCTGGGCTCCATCCAAAACGGCATCCTGGCCCTGTTTCTGGGCGCCGGGTTCTTCCCTTTGGGCGGCGCTTTCAAAGACGGCCGGGTGGTCATGGGAATCGGAATCGTGCTGATTCTGGTTGGGTTCGGCTTCCTGACCTCCGCGCTGGTCACCTACCTGCTCTCGCGGTGGTGGGGGCTGCTTCCAGGCCGATCGAAGCCACCGGAGAAGTAAGTGACTGACGCGAGCGCGCTGGAATATGCCGGCGATGGTGGAGCGCAGGCGCTCAGCCACGAACAATTCGAGGCTTTCTACGCGCAGACCGCAAGGTCCCTCCGTTCGTATCTCTGCCGCATTGCCGGCGCCACCGCCATGGCCGACGACTTTCTGCAGGAAAGCTACATCCGGCTGCTGGTGGCGCCGCCCATGGAGGAACAGCACCGCAAGCCGTATCTCTACCGCGTGGCCACCAACCTGGTTAACGACCATTGGCGGCAGCAGGGCCGCCATCGTCGATGGCGGCGCCTGTTTCCCAGCCGCGATGAGGCTGCGCCCCACGGTGTGGAACTGGCCTCCGACATGCAGCGGCTTTTCCAGCAGATCGCTCCGCGGGAACGAGCGTTGCTCTGGCTGGCTTACGTGGAAGGCGCCGGCCACCGCGAGATCGCCGCGATTCTCCAGTTGAAGGAGGCCAGCGTCAAGGTGCTGTTGTTCCGCGCCAGGCGTAAGATGGAAGCGATCCTGAAGGATCATGGATTCGAGGACAGTCATGACTGACCGCAATTTCGAGCGTTGGATCGGGCATCTGGCCACGGAAAGCCCGGACGCGGCGGTCCCCGATGCGGCGGCGATCTGGTGGCGCGCCCAACTGCGCCGCAGGATGGCGGAACTGGAACGGGCTACCAAACCGGCGCGCCTCGTCGAGCGGGTGGCCGGTGTGGTGTGCTTCGCGGCGGCCGCGGCCGCTGGCGCCTCCGTGGGAGTCGCCGGTCAAGCGCCGTTCATCGTGGTGACGCTGATCGCCGCGGCTGGAGCCACTGCCTTCGTGCTGCGTGGCGCGGCCGAGTAGCAGTATCCTGAGTTCTGCATGGAACTCAAACTGGTACCGCTCGAGATCCCCGAAAGCGGCAATCTGATTCTGGGCCAGACCCATTTCATCAAGTCCGCAGAGGACATTTACGAAGCCATCGTGAACACCGTCCCGCAGATGAAGTTCGGCGTGGCCTTCAACGAAGCCTCTGGGCCTTGCCTGGTCCGCGTAGAGGGCAACGACGAGGCCCTCAAAGCCCTGGCCGCCAGGAACGCTGCGGCCATCGCCGCCGGACACACGTTTGTGGTGGTGATGCGCGAAGGCTACCCCATCAACGTGCTCGGCCGCATCAAGGACGTCCCCGAAGTCTGCGGCATTTTCTGCGCCACCGCGAACCCCGTTCAGGCGGTCATCGCCGAGAGCGAACAGGGCCGCGGCGTGCTTGGCGTGATCGATGGCGCCCCGCCCAAGGGCGTGGAGACGGCTGAGGACGCGGACAAGCGCAAGGCGTTCCTGCGGATGATCGGGTATAAGCGGTAGGGTTTGCGCCCGGCTCACGCCATCGCGTCTACCTGCTATATTTCTATAGCCCATGTCCGACGCCAAGAATCCGCTAGCCAGGCTGGACCATCGGGAACTCCTCTGGCTGACCGGCATTCTCAAAGACGCCTGCCGGGAGCGTCTGGAGAAGAATCAGGTGAGCCAGGCCCTCGAAGAAAGGCTGTACGCGCGCGGTCCCGTCGAAGGCCGCCTGGATCCCCGCCCGTTTCTCAAAATCTGGGAGCCACGCTACCGTAAACTCCTCGACGTCGCCGGCGAACTGCACGCGCTGTTGCAGGCCGATGACGCCAGGGCTACCGCCGAATCGCTGCGCGCGCAGTTTGCCCCCGCCGATTCGCTCAACCGGCATGGTCCCGGTTTGGCGCAAGCTATGATTGAAGAGAATGCCGCGAATCCTCGACGGAAATCGCGTACGCGATGACATCAAGAACGAGTTAAGACCACGCGTCGCCGCGCTTGCCGCGAAAGGCCGTCCGCCGGGTCTTGCGGTAGTGCTGGTAGGCCACAATCCCGCCTCGGAAATCTACGTCCGCAATAAGATCAAAACCTGCCAGGATCTCGGCATCTATTCGGAATCCATCACGCTGCCCGATTCCATCTCCACCGGGGAACTGCTGGCGGTAGTGGATCAGTTGAACGGCCGCGCCGAAATCGATGGCATTCTGGTGCAACTGCCGCTGCCGCGTCAGGTGGACAGCAAACGCATCCTGCTGGCGGTCTCGCCCGCGAAGGATGTCGATGGCTTCCACCCGTGCAACGTGGGGAACCTGGTGGTGGGCCTGCCGGGACCGCGCGCCTGCACGCCCGCGGGCATCGTCGAGTTGCTGAAGCGGGCCCAGATCGGCATCTCGGGCCGGCGGGCGGTGGTGGTGGGCCGCAGCGACATTGTCGGCAAGCCGGTGGCGATGCTTCTGTTGCACGAGCATGCCACAGTCACCATCTGCCACTCCAGGACGCCGGACCTGGCGGCAGTCTGCCGTGAGGCGGATATCCTGGTGGCCGCCATCGGACGCGCGGCCATGATCACCGGCGATTTCATCAAGCCAGGCGCCACCGTGATTGACGTGGGCACCAACCGCATCGACCAGCGCGACGAAGCCGCGCGCCTGTATCGTAACGACGCGGAGAAACTGGCCGCCTTCGATAAGAAGGGAAGTCTGCCGGTGGGCGATGTGCATCCACTCGAGGTGGCTGAGAAGGCCGGCGCCTACACGCCGGTTCCGGGTGGCGTAGGGCCGCTCACCATCGCCATGCTCATGGTCAACACCGTGGCCGCGGCGGAGCGCCGTGCGAACCTGCGCTAAGGGCGTATGCTGAGAGTAGGACTGACGGGTGGCATCGCCTGCGGTAAGTCGTTCGTCGGGGAGGCCCTGGCCAGTTACGGCTGCCTGGTGATCCAAGCCGACGAGCTTGGCCATGAGGTGCTCGCCCCGGCCGGAGAGGCCTACGAATCAGTGCTGAAGGAATTCGGAAGCGGCATCCTGAAGGAGAACGGCGCCATCGACCGGCGTGCCCTGGCCGCCCTCGTATTCGACTCGCCCGAGCGTCTGGCGCGGCTGAACGCGCTGGTGCACCCTCCGGTGGTTCGCCTGGAAGAAGAGCAGATCGCGCGCTTCGCCGAACGCGAACCCGACGGCATCGCTGTCGTGGAGGCTGCGATTCTGATCGAGACCGGCAGCTATCAGCGCTTCCACCGCATGATCCTGGTCACCTGTACCGAAGAGCAGCAGGTGGAGCGCGCCATGCGGCGCGAAGGCGCGGTGGAATCCGACGTGCGGGCGCGGATCAGCCGTCAGATGCCACTCGACGCGAAACGAAAGTTTGCCGATTTCGTCATAGATACATCCGGGTCCAAAGAGGACACCTTGCGGCAGTCCCGGGCCGTCTACGAATCACTACGGAGAATCCAACCATGAAAGTTCTGCGCACCTTCTTCTGGGCTGTCGTTCTGGCAGCCGCGTTTCTGTACGTTACGTCCGTGGCCAACTGGGATGTCGGACGGGTGCTGCGGCCGGTCCGCGATGTGAGCCACTCGTGGAGTGAGCCCACCAGCGCCGCCACGGCCACCAGTTTCTCGCCCGACGAGCAGAACAATATCGACGTCTACAAGGCTTCGCGCCAGGCCACCGTCTATATCACCTCGACGGTTTACCGCGAGGATTTCTTCTTCCGCGTGTATCCGGCGGAAGGCACGGGGTCGGGGTTCATCATCAATCCCGAAGGCGAGATCCTGACCAATAACCACGTAGTCAGTGGAACCGCGCAATTGACGGTGACGCTGGAGGACAAGAAGGTTTACAAGGCCAAGGTGCTGGGCACGGATCCGCGCAACGACCTGGCACTGATCAAGATCGGCGCCGGCCGGAAGCTCCCGTCCCTGCATCTGGGCGATTCCGACCACCTGGTGGTGGGGCAGAAGGTTCTGGCCATCGGCAACCCGTTCCAGTTTCAAGGGACGCTGACCACGGGCATCGTCAGTTCGCTCGACCGGACCATCCAGACCGAGGAGAGCCGCCGCCTGGAGGGCATGATTCAGACCGATGCGGCCATCAACCCGGGGAACAGCGGCGGGCCGCTGCTCGATTCGCGCGGCAACGTGATCGGCATCAACACCGCGATTTACGGCCAGCAGGGCAGCATCGGGATTGGGTTCGCCATGCCCATCGCGCGCGCCAAGGTGATGCTGGAGGAGTTCCAGGCGCACGGCAGGATCTCGCGGGCCACCCTGGGTGTCAGCACCGTGTACGTGGCCGGCGATCTGGCCGAGGGGCTGCAGTTACCGGCCGAAGGCGGATTGTTAATCCAGAGTGTGGAACGAAACTCTGCTGCCGAAGAAGCCGGGTTGCGCGGCCCCAACCGCGTGGTGATTGTAGGCAACTACCAGTTGGGAATCGGCGGCGATTTGATCACCGCGGCCGAAGGCCAGCCCATCGAAAGCAGCGAGACGCTGCTGCGCCTGCTGTCGAAAAAGCGCGGCGGGGACATGGTGGTGTTGACCATCTATCGCGGCGGACGCACGCAAAAGGTGAAGGTCAAACTCGGGGAAGCGCCGCAGCAATTATAGGGTGCATATCCGATTCTCGGCGAGCGATCAGCCGCCGGGTTACCGCGCTCTGCAAATAAAAGGCCGGTGATCCTTCTGGGATGCACCGGCCCATATGCTATTAAATTAAAGACTAAGACTAAAGACGCTAGGCGGTTGCGGCGGTTTTCGGAGCCGCACCCAAGGTCTGAACCTTATTCTTGCTTCCTGGCGGACGTCCGCGGCGCTTCGGCAGCGCGTCCGCCATCCAGGATGGTGGCCGTCCGCGGCCTTTTCCACGGCCCAAAGCCAGCCGCTCCAGGCTGACAATGGCCTCTTCGATTTGTGCCCGTTCCGCTTTTAATTCTGCGAGGATCTTACTCACATCCATATCAGGACCTCCCAGCCGGCATCGGCGCGACTGCCAGCCCGGGCTGGTTATCAAGGCTCGTACTGCCTTGACCTCCAGTATGTTTCAATTTTCCGCCTATCCACGATAATTATCAAGCAAAATGCTTTAGATTTTCCGATAATTTAAAGTGTCTTAAGTACTGGACATGCTGGGTGGTACAGTAGTTTCCTCAGGGCCGGGAGCTTTTCCAATAGAAATAAAATGGAAGACCAATCAGAATTAATCCAATGCCTTTTGCCGAGTCGATGGGCCGGTCAATGGCGGTCTGAAATAGCAGAATCGATGCCCCCAGCGCGAAGAGCACCGGTACGAAAGGGTACCCCAACGTGCGATAAGGCCTTTCGAGATCAGGGCGCTTGAAGCGCAGCACCACCACTGCGGCCGCGGTCATGCCGTACAGAATCCAGCTTGCGAAAATCACCAGGTTGAACAGATCGTCGTATTTTCCGGAAAGTACCAGAACGCACGCCCAGCCGCTCATCATCCAAATGCAAACCCCGGGGGTGTGGTATTTGGGATGCACCCAAGCGATCGAACGGAAGAACAACCGGTCTCTGGCGGCCGCATAGGGAACTCTGGAACCCGTGAGAATAGAGCCGTTTAGCGCCGCAAAAATGCTGATCATGGCGGCTATCGAGACCGCGCTGGCGCCCAGGGGTCCAAAAATCCTGCCCATCATGTCGCCGGCCACTCGCGTGCTCGCCGCCACTTCGGCCGGAGCCATTACGTGGAAATAGGCAACGTTTGCAATCAAATAAATGGCGATGACGCACAACGTGCCGCCAATTAATGAGCGGGGCAGATTCCTTTGCGGTTGCTTGATCTCCGAAGACACCATGCTGACGTTGTTCCAACCGTCGTAAGCCCATAAAGCCGCCACCAGCGCTGCGATAAACCCTCCGAAGGTCAAGGGAGCAATGGAACTCGCCGCCGGGGCATGCGGCTGTCCGAAGAATAGTCCCGCCACGATAATGAAAGCGATCAGGGCTACTTTGACCACGGTTACGGCAACCTGCACATTGCCACCCAGCTTGACGCCGTAATAGTTCAGCCAGGCCAGCGACAGGATCAGCGCGATAGCGAACAATTGTCCGAACCGGATTTCGAGCGGCCCGCCATTCGGGCCCAGCGGCAAGGGAACGGAATAAAACACCTGGTCGAGCGGCGCGAAAAAATTCGTTAGATATAGAAAGAACCCGGTCGCCAAGGTCGCAATGGACCCGCTTTTTGCCACCCACATCTGGGTCCAACTGTAGAGGAATCCCCACAGTGGACCATAGGCCTCGCGCAGAAAGGTGTATTCGCCCCCCGCCTCCGGCAGCGCCGCCGCCAGTTCGGCATAGCTCAGCGCGCCGGCCAGCGAAAGCAGTCCGCCCACTACCCATAC
>Ga0209067_10001434_pt1 | contig 14709 bp, 7 predicted proteins | sample ColStrG_CSR_2013_FD_187199 | JGI IMG/M metagenome (GOLD analysis project Ga0209067, IMG submission 187199) | Freshwater sediment microbial communities in response to fracking from Pennsylvania, USA - Cold Stream Run_MetaG_CSR_2013 (SPAdes)... | ecosystem: Environmental > Aquatic > Freshwater >... | reverse complement strand
GGCGGAGGGTTACCAGGTCTTCCATGTGGTAGAACTTGCGGATCGGAATAGCCAGGGTAAGCACCATCGCGAAGCCGGAGTAGACTGCGCCGGCTACGAAGTATGGCGGGAAGATTGTCGTATGCCAGCCGGCGAGGGATGCTACCGCGAAGTCGAAGGAGATGACGGTGTGTACCGAGAGGACCAGAGGTGTCGACAGACCGGCGAGAAGGAGCGAGGCCGACTCGTACCGAATCCAGTGGCGGGTTGATCCGCGCCATCCGAGGGATAACATTCCGTAAGCCGCTTTGGCGAGTGGCGAGACCGCCCGATCACGCAAAGTGCCGAAGTCGGGAATCATGCCGATATACCAGAACACGATGGAGATGGTCGCGTAGGTAGAGACTGCGAAGACGTCCCACGCGAGCGGCGACCGGAACTGCGGCCAGACGTTCATCGTGTTTGGGTACGGGAAGAGCCAGTAGGCGAGCCACGGACGACCCACGTGAATCAGCGGAAAGGTTCCAGCGCAGACCACGGCGAAGATAGTCATCGCTTCTGCGAAGCGGTTGATCGAGTTGCGCCAGGTCTGTTTGAAGAGCAGCAAAATGGCCGAGATCAACGTTCCGGCGTGGCCGATACCGATCCACCAAACGAAGTTGATGATGGCAAAGCCCCAGGCGCCGGGGATGGTGACGCCCCAAATACCGACGCCCTTGATGAAGAGCCAGGTGATGCCGACGACCACGCCCATCGCGACGCCGGCGCCCACGATAAGGCCGAAGAACCAGCCTAGCGGGGTGTTCGACGTCAGGACGATGCCCGAGATCTTTTGCGTCACGGACTTGAAGTTATGGCCGGGAGCGATGACCGCGTATTCGCCCGTTGCGGGGTCGAGGTTCGGGTCGATGATGGGTTCTTTGGTAGCCATTTATGCCAGCTCCGGATTCGGGTTGATGACGCCAGCGGTATAAGTCGTCCGTGGCCGGAAGTTCAGGTCGGCAAGTACGGGGTAATCGCGCTCTTGTTTCTTGGCGATTGCCACCTTGCTGGCCGGATCGTTGATATTGCCGAACGTGATAGCGCTTGTCGGGCAGGCCTGCTGGCATGCCGTAACGATTTCGCCGTCGCGGACTGCACGGTTTTCCTTGTCGGCCTGAATCTTGGCCGCTTCGATGCGCTGCACACAGTAGCTGCACTTTTCCATGACGCCGCGCGAACGCACGCTGACGTCAGGGTTACGCATGAACTTGAGGCTCTCGGTATCGTAGTCCGAGTACAACAGGAAGTTGAACCGACGCACCTTGTACGGGCAGTTGTTGGAGCAATAACGTGTACCCACGCAACGGTTGTAGACCATCGTATTGAGGCCTTCCGGAGTGTGGACCGTGGCGCCAACTGGGCAGACTTGTTCGCAGCCTGCATTTTCGCAATGCTGGCAGGCCATCGGCTGAAAGTGCGCCTTGGGTGCGGACAAATCGCCTTCGAAGTAGGTATCGATGCGCAACCACTGCATATTGCGGCCAACCTTGACCTGTTCGCGACCGACTACAGGAATATTGTTCTCGGCGTAGCAGCTTACGATGCAGGCATTGCATCCGACGCAGCTATTGAGGTCGATCGACATACCCCAGGCGTTTTGCAGCTTCTGGCTGGACGCATCCTGCTTGTCGTAGTTCCAGGCGAAGCCGAACATGCTGTCGTCTTTTTTGGGAGTCTCGCCGATAACGCCGTACCCAACCTTATCGGTGAGTGTACCCTTCGACTCTTCGGTACCCTCGTGCGCGTAATCTGGCCGCTTCCTCGCCTCTTCCAGAGTGGCGTAGCGGATGATGGCGCGCTCCTGCGCCTCATGGCCCGGGAGCGAGTAGGTTCCCTTGTCGGCGTCAAGCTTGTTTTGCAGATCGTGCTGCGCGAAAGCTCCGCGGTGCTCGATAGAGTGGACCTTGGTGACGCAGAGGTCGTAAGTGCCCTTGCCCCTTGTAATCTTCAGGCCGGCGGCCGTCGTCGGAGCATCGCTGGTGCGAAGCGTGTAGGCATTGAAGCCCACGCCGGAACCGTTGACGCCAGCTTCGGTGCGACCAAATCCCAGATAGATAGTTGCCGCATCGTCCGGATGTCCGGGAACCGCAAGAACTGGCGCGATGACCTTGCGCCCACTGAGTTCGAGTTCTACGGCTTCGTTTTCGGCGATGCCAAGCTTGTCCATGGTGGCCAGGCTGATGAGGAGAGCATTGTCCCAGCTAAGGCTGGTGACCTGCTTTGGCAACTCCTGGAGCCAGCCCACGTTGGCAAAACGACCGTCATAGATGGACGGATCGGCCTTGAACGCCACTTCGATTCCGGTCGTAGCCGCGGGCGTTGCCGGGAGGGTCACAGAGGCGGTGACTACCTTGGGCGTGAATGCAGTGTCAGCAACCCATCCGTCATGGAGAGCCTTACGCCATGCTGCCTGCGGGTCGCCCTTGAGATAGGTCTTGGCGTTGGCCACTACCGCGTCATATGCGGTAGCCTGCGGATTTTCCAGAAGACCCTGCATGATCGCATGAGCGGTCACGCCACCATATAGAGGCTCAATCATGGGCTGGATGATCGAGATGGTGCCGTCATACGAGCGGGCATCTGACCAGGACTCAAGATAGTGCGCCTTGTTGAGGTGCCAGGTAGTGTCTCGGCCAGTCTCGTCGATCATGTTGCCGAGATGTGCCGTGACTCCGACTTTGCTAAGAGCGGTTGTGAACTCCAGATCGGCCGGGGCGTTGTACACCGGGTTGCCGCCGAGGATGACCAGCCACTCCACCTTGCCAGCGTTCATGTCGGCTACAAGCGACTTCAGCTCGGCCAACTGTTCGGTTGGCAGCGGGTTGACGGTCTCGGTATAGACGACGGTCTTACCGACCGCACCGAGGGATGCGTTGAGCTTGTGGGCGGCGAGGTGCACGAGCGTGGACGCCTGCTCGCCGGGAATGACCACGCACTTGCCGCCGGACGCCTTGAGATCCTTCGAAAGATTGTCGAGGAATTTAGCGGCTTCGGGATTGGAGAAGGTTCCGGTCGATCCGGTCGCAAGCGCAGCTGCGAAGGCACCTAACTCGCTCGGCTTCAGCGAGAGGCGATGCTCAGCTTTGAAGCCAGTGACGGTCGGCATGGACTCGACAACATACAGCCGGTTCATCGGCTTGTTTGGCTCTTCTGCGTTGTAGCGATGACGCTCGGCGTACGCAGCCGCCATGGGCAGGAAGCCAGGGTGCGTGATCCCGCCCAGGAAATCAGCGTCGAGCGAAAGGATGACGTCAGCTTCTTCCAGCTTGTATTGCGAATCCAGATAGCTGCCAAACGCGGCCTTGGATGCCGCACGGGAAGAGTCCTGATTGATCGGATCCCACTGGATCAGCTTGGCGTTGGGGTATCCGGCCTGAACCGACTTCCATTGCGCAGCCAGAGTGGGAGACGTAACCGTCTCGCTCAGGAAGTAGATACCAGTACCATCGCCAGACTTCTTGATGGCCTGCGCAAAGGCTTCCTGGAAGACGCCGAACTGCGAGGCCTGACCACGGAAGCGAACACCGTGAGAACGATCAGGATCGTACATCTCCAGCAGAGTAGCCTGCGTGAAGGCATCGGACTTGCCCTTAGACATCGGGTGTTCGGGATTGCCTTCTATCTTGATGGGGCGGAACGAATCCGACTTTACAAGAACCGGTATGGCGCCGGTCTGAAAAGGGTAGGCCGTTGCAAAGTACATCGGCTTACCGAGGACCAGATCTTCGGGCTGTTTGACGTAGGGGTAGATCGGCTCATCGGGCTGCTTGGTGCAACCTGCGAGACCTGCGAGCGCAAGGGACGCGCCCATCACCTTGAGGAAGCCGCGGCGGGAGACTGCGTCGACCCACTCGCCCTGCCCCATCGCAGAGCCAGCCTGACGCGGGAATTCTTCCGCCATCATGGCATTGAACTCTGGAGTATCGGCAAGTTCGTTGAGGTTCTTCCAGTAACGCCGTCCGGTCTGACCAGCCAGCTTTTCGCGGACCGCATCCAGCGTGAGCTTGGGCGCGGGAGCCGGGGCGATGGAAGTCACCACTTGCGCCTGAGTATCGGCTTGTTCGGGATTCATCATGTTTGAAGGGTCGCTCGTATTGCTGCTCATCGGTGGCACACCTCGCAGCTCGACAGTTCATTCGCGTTGCGGATGTGATATTTACCGGTCAAATATTTGCCCAGATCAGCCTGACTGGTGAACTTCTGATAGCTGACGGGTAAGACTATTCCCGCTGCAGGCGCGTCGGTCGCAGACTTTGCAGCCGCACCCGGGCCAGCCAACTCCTGCAACATGGCAACCTTGGGATTTTCGCTGGAAGGATCCTTTGTCACGCAGCTGACGCTTTGCGCGGTGGGAGTGCGTTCGCCGTGGGGACCGTAGGTATTGGCTGCGGCAGTTTTAGCAGTATCGGAGCACCACACCGGCTTGTCGCTTGACGGGGCAGCCCATGCCATGTTGTAGATTTCGCTGGTCGGGCGGAGATTGACACCCGGATTGCGGTGACAGTTCAGGCACCACTCCATCTGGAGGGTGTTTTCCTGATACATGAGCGGCATCTGGTCAACGCGGCCGTGACAGCTGGCGCATCCAATGCCCTTATTCACATGGATCTCGTGATTGAAGTAGACATAGTCCGGCAGGTCGTGAACGCGGATCCAATTGATGGACGCACCGGTAGCCCAGCTCTCGCGCACCGGCTTCAGCAGCTCTGCGTTTGTCCAGATTTGCGCGTGGCAGTTAATACAAGTCTTGGTGGGGGGAATTCCGGCGTAGCTGGACTTCTCCACGGATGTGTGACAGTACTGGCACTGTAGTCCCAGGCCCTCGACGTGGTGTTTATGGCTAAACGGAACCGGCTGGTCTGGCCGTTGACCCTGCCGCGTCACCCAAGGTGAGCGCTGCAACTGGTCTAGCCCAACGCCGAGTGCGATGACGATCAGGCCGGTGAGCACCAGGCTCGCGCGGGCCAACGCGTTCGAACTGCGGTCAAAAACTTGCGCCATGAGATGCTTCCTGCTTCCTCTGCGTCAAATCCTCAGCCCACTCTCGTGGAACCGAGCCCTGCTGTCTCAGACTGCCGTACAAGTTTCCAGATCGCGGCGCTGTTTGGCAAATGCCAGCAACTCAGCGGAGGGTTTGGCGAGTACGTAAGACACAGTACCTGATTGTGCCAGGCACTGTGGGTGTTCAAAATCGTCCTAAGAACTTCAAATATAACAGCCGCCGACAGCTTCCAACGGGGTTGGACGTCCCTGCAAGGTTATTTTTTATGTGCGACATTCGATTATCGAATCCAGCTTGGCACCCTTGCACAAGATGTCGTGCTGGTTGTCGCCACAGCCACTAAAGTAACCCAGTATCTGCATCGGGTACAAGTCGATATTCGGTCACGAATGGCACGGTAAATTGTTCACTCGTCACAATTTGGCTGGCGCGCAGGGTAACCGGAAATTAGACTCAAATTGCAGCCTATGCCGCAACCTCGAGGTCGTTCGCGCGCTCTGAAATACGACGTTTCTCTTGCTCTGCTGGAACTCTCTGCGGCCGATGCGAAGCTGCGCCGGTTGATAGATCGGGCGGGGCCGTTCACGTTGAAGCTGGCGAGCTCGCAGAGCCCATTTGAGGCTCTGCTGGAGTCAATCATTTATCAGCAACTCCATGGGAAGGCGGCGGCGACGATCCATGGTAGGTTGCTGGCGAGCTTTGACGATGCTTGCCGACTGGAGGGTTTGTCACACCCCAGCGCTCAGCACCTGCTGGAATGTCCGAATGAACAGCTGCGGCTGGCAGGCTTGTCTCACAATAAGGCATTAGCGGTGCGGGATCTGGCGGCGAAGACGCTGGATGGTACGGTGCCGACCCTGGCGCGCATTCGGAGGATGTCGGATGCGGCAACGATTGAGCACCTGACGCAGGTGCGCGGGATCGGCCGATGGACCGTGGAGATGTTTCTGATCTTCCGGATGGGGCGTCCCGACATTCTACCGGTGAGTGACTATGGCGTACGGAAGGGGTTTGCGTTGACGTTTGGCAAGCTAAAGGCCCGCGACAAGGTCACTTCTGCCGATCTGCCAAAGCCAGCCGAGATGGAAGCTCGGGCGAAGAGATGGCATCCGTGGCGCTCAGTTGCCAGCTGGTACCTGTGGCGAGCCTGTGATCTCGCGGCCGCTGAGAAGCAGATGTAGTCTGCAGCGGCTGACTCGTGTGGCGCTGGATTCAGAGAGGCGTTGCGCTTTGACCTTCGCGATCGCGTGCTCTACGTTGCGTTTGCGGCAGAACGTGTCCATAGTCACCATTTTGTGCTATTACGACCGCGCGTTACTACCGATATGGTTCATTCAGGACAGAACGAGTCCAATCTTTTTCGTGAGCCACAACACTCAGCTGAGGGAGGTTTGATCAGGTTTGGGTGGTTCTCTGGAGGCTAACTTGCGTATCCGATTCGAGTACTTTTCTTTATTGTTGCCCGTTGCATTGACTGGATGTGGGGTATCGACCAATGCGACCCCGATTGCTCCCGTGGTTGCAACTATTTCTATACAAGGCTCGGTTCACGGCGGGAATACTCCGCTCGTCGGCGCTCATATTTATTTGCTTGCAGCCAACACAACCGGATACGGTCAGCCCTCGGTTTCTCTGCTGAGTGCGAGCGTTACGGGTGCGTCGGACTCCGTTGGGGCGTATGTCACCTCGGACGCTTCCGGAAACTATAGTATTGCGAGTGGTTTTAGCTGTAGCTCGACCACCCAGGTTTATCTTTACGCGCAGGGCGGTAACGCAGGCGCAGGGATCAACTCTGGTACCGGAATGCTTGCCGCGCTGGGTTCCTGCCCCGCTAGCGGCGGGACAGTACCGGAAAACTTTGAGATCAACGAGGTTTCTACGGTCGCGACGGCTTATGCAATCGCTGGGTTTGCTTCTGATGCGACACACGTTTCCTCTTCCGGCACACCACTTGCCGTGACCGATGTCGCGAATGCCTTTGCAAATACCGTGAACCTTTACGCTCCGGGGACGGGAGTGCAGATTACGACCACTCCTGCCGGCAATGGAACCGTTCCCAACAAGGTAATCAACACGCTTGCCGACATCCTTGCGGCCTGCATCGAGTCTTCGGGTCCTTCGTCAACTCCCTGCACCAAGCTGTTCTCCAACGCTCAAAGTCTCACTGGAACCGCACCGACCGATACCGCATCCGCCGCAATCAACATTGCGCATAATCCGGGAGTGAATATAGCGGCACTGTTTGGGCTGGCAACCGCCAATACGCCCTTTGGGCCTTCGTTGGCGACGGCACCGAACGACTTTACGATGGGCATCAACTTTACGGGTGCTGGGCTGAATGGACCCTATGCGGCTGCGATTGATGCGCAGGGGAATGCATGGTTTACGAATTTGGGGAACAACTCGATTTCAAAGCTGAGTCCACTGGGCGCACCTCTGACCTCGGCGCAAGGCAATACGAACGGTACTCCGCTTGGTCCGGTCGGAATTGCGTTCGATCTTTCGGGCAACGCGTGGGTTGTGGGCGCGGTCACCAGCAGCCTGACGAAGTACGATCCCTCGGGGGCGTTGCTATCGCCTGTCATTGGCTACAGCGGCGGTGGCCTGGCAGCGCCACAGGCGCTGGCAAGCGATGGTCTGAATAACATCTGGGTCGCAAACTACCGTAACTCGGTAAGCAAGTTCTCTAGCGGCGGAACTGCGATTTCGCCTGCGACGGGGTATCAGGGTGGCGGAATCCTCGGGGCCGTGGCGATCGCCGTGGACTCGTCGGGTGCGGCGTGGGTCGCGAACACGAACGGTTCCCCAAACAGCGTCACGAAGCTGACCAGCGCAGGCCAGCCGGTTTCGCCGCTGAATGGCTTTACGGGCGGCGGAATCAACAACCCGTTCAGCATCGCGATTGATAGCGGGGGCAACGCATGGGTCGCCAACTATGGATCGGACAGCGTGGCAAAGTTGACGACAAGTGGTACTCCGGTTTCACCCTCCACCGGCTTCACAGGTGGCGGGTTGAGTATGCCGTTCAGCATCGCAATCGACGGCGGTGGCAATGCCTGGATTGCGAATTCAGGCATTTTCAGCGTGACCGAACTGGCCAATGATGGCAGTCCACTGTCGCCGGCAACAGGATTTAGAGGCGGCACGATCAACGGACCGAACGCAGTCACGGTGGATGGATCGGGAAATGTGTGGATTGCCAACTCCAACGACATCTCGGTGACGGAGCTGGTGGGTGCCGCGGTTCCGGTGGTGACGCCCCTCGCTGCGGGTGTGAGCAACAACAAGCTGGGAAGTCGTCCCTGACCACTTGCTTTGCCAGATCGACCGTTACGGGAGCTTTGGACGAAAGAATCTTTCGTCTAAAGCTCCTAATTTTTGTTCGCTAGCTGCGTTTCGAGCCAGGTTCTCGTCCATGCCGTCTACCTTTTAGGTCCGAGAGTCTGCTGCGGATTCATCAACTTTGTTCGATCTGCGACAAAACCCGCGCAGGGATGCTGTCATCCGGTAGCATCGAATTGGATCATTATGGCAAAAGCACTGCTATCCCGAATTCGTAAGGCATATGTCCCTCAGAGCTCCGCCGCGCCCGCGAACCGTTTCGTGTGTGTCCATGGACACTTCTACCAGCCCCCTCGGGAAAATCCGTGGCTGGAGACAGTCGAAGTTCAGGAATCGGCCGCGCCGTATCATGACTGGAACGACCGCATAACCGCAGAGTGTTATGCGCCGAATGGGGCATCGCGCATCCAGAATCGGCAGAACGAGATCGTTCGCATTCTGAATAATTACGCGCGGATGAGCTTCAACTTTGGTCCGACGCTGTTGAGCTGGCTGGCGGATAAAGCTCCGCGCACCTATCGCATGATTCTCGATGCGGACAAGGCCTCTGCGGCACGGTTTGGCGGACATGGCTCCGCAGTGGCGCAGGTTTACAACCACATCATTATGCCGCTGGCGAACACTCGCGATGCCGTGACACAGATTCGGTGGGGCATTGCCGACTTTAAATCGCGCTTTGGCCGCAAGCCTGAAGGGATGTGGCTGGCAGAGACTGCGGTCAACCGCCATGTGCTGGACCTAATGGCACAAGAGGGGATTCTCTATACGATTCTGGCTCCAAACCAATGCGCCCGGGTGCGTTCCCTTTCTGTGTCCAGCGAAAACTGGACCGAAACTCCTGGGGCGGAGGTGGACCCCATGCAGCCCTATCTGGTGAAGCTGGAGGAAGGGCGCACGATTTCAGTCTTCTTCTATGACGGACCAGCGTCGCGTGCGATCGCGTTTGAAGGTCTGCTGGATAGCGGCGAGAAGTTTGCCGGACGGTTGCTAGGCTCGTTCCGCGCGCCCTCTGCGCCGCTGGGCGGCGTGCCGCATCCGGCGCAGCTCTCGCATGTGGCGACTGACGGGGAATCCTACGGACACCACCACAAACACGGAGAGATGGCACTCTCGTTTGCGATGCACTACATCGAGGACAAGGGCCTGGCCACGCTGACCAACTATGGCGAGTTTCTGGAGCGTTTCCCGCCAACCTGCGAAGCAGAGGTAAAGGAGAATACCTCGTGGTCCTGCGCTCACGGGGTCGAGCGCTGGCGCTCCAACTGCGGTTGCAATGGCGGACGTGTGGGCTGGAACCAGCTGTGGCGCAAGCCGCTTCGTGATTCGCTGGACTTTTTGCGCGATGCAACTTCGATTCTGGCGGAAAAACGCGCGGAGGGCCTGCTGAAAGATCTATGGGCGGCACGCGATAGCTACATCGATGTCGTACTGGACCGGGCACCCGAGGTTACGGAACGCTTCTTCGAGCAGCATGCGGTGAAGGCGCTGACCGCGGCGGAACGCATCGTCGTGCTGGAGTTGATGGAGCTGCAACGCCACGCGCAGTTGATGTATACCTCGTGCGGCTGGTTCTTCGACGAGATCTCCGGGATTGAAACCGTCCAGATTATTGCCTACGCCGGTCGTGTGCTGCAGCTTGCGGCGAGATTGTTTGGCGAGGCAGGCCGCGTCCTGGAAGGCGAGTTTCTCGCGATTCTGGCCGAGGCGAAGCCGAATGTGCCTGATCTGAAAGACGGAGCGGCGGTGTATACGAGCTATGTGACCGGGATGAAGATTGGCCTGGAGCAAGTCGGCGCGCACTATGCCATTTCGTCGGTCTTCCGCAATTATCCGGAGGATGGCGAGCTGTTTTGTTTCGATGTGCATCGCGATGGGCACGAGGTCTTTACGTCTGGTCGCGGACGCGTCGCGCTGGGCCGGGCACGCATCAAGTCGCGCATTACGGAGGAGGCAGAGGAGATCTGCTACGCCGTGCTGCACCTGGGCGATCAGAATCTTTCCGCCGCCGTGCGCCGCTACTCGGAGGCAGATAGCGCGGCGTTCTCAGCGTTCTCCGCCGATGTGCGTGCGGCGATCCGGGTGGCGAACCTGCCGGAGGTTATCCGGCTGATCGATCGCTTCTTCGCGCCGCCGTATGATCGCCGTGGGAAACCAACCGCTGCGCCGGACCACATTACGCTGGACCCCACACAGCCGGAGCCGGCGCAATCGTCCGATGCTCCAGGCGCAAATCCGGGTCCGATCGCCCATACCGTTACAATTCCGCCGAGTGCGGCGGCGCAATCGGCGTTGGATATCAATGGTACTGGCGCGCCGACGTCTTACTCGCTTACGTCTCTGTTTGCGGATGAGCAACACCGCATTCTGCGCACGATTCTGAATCAGACGGTCGGCGAGATGGAAGATTCGCTGCGCAAGATCTATGAAGATCATGCGTCGCTGCTGCACTTTCTCACGGAGTCGGGCATGAACCCTCCACCTGCGCTGGCGCTCGCAGCGAGCTTCGCCATCAACGCCAGCTTGCGCCGCGCCATTGAGGCAGAGCCGTTTGACGATGAGATGGTGATGGATCTGCTGTCCCGCGCAGCGACGGACCACGTAACGCTCGATTCGCCGATCCTCGCCTTTGCTGCCGGGCAGCGGATGAAGCGGGCCATGGTCAAGCTGGAGGCGGCAGCGGCGGAAGCCAGCTCCATGACAGCGCTGAATACCCTGCATGAGGCTCTGGCCGTGGCGGCGGTCATTCGTCAGATGCCTTTCGAAGTAGGCATCTGGCAGGCGCAGAACATCTGGAACGACCTCCTGCGCCGCATCGACGACGGGTACTTGTCGCGGGAGTGGAAGAACGACTTCAAGAAGCTGGGTCGCTCCATGAATATCGCCGTGGATGAGCTGGTGATCGAAGAGGGCGTGTCAGCGTTCTAAAGTGCGCGTAGCATTGGAGTTCCATGAGGATTACTCCAATCTCTGCCAATTCGTGGCAGCTAACGCGTTACGGCATCATCAACTGCTACCTCATTCGCGAGAGTGACGGGTTTACGCTGATCGACACCGGCCTGCCGGGGTCTGGCGATGAGATTCTGGCTGCAGCGAAGTCGCTTGGTGGGGGCATTCGCCGCATCGTGCTGACACACGCGCATATCGACCATGTGGGATCCGTCGATGAGCTGATGGGAACGCTGCCCGAGGTTGTTCTGACGGCCAGCGAGCGAAGTCTGCCGCTGCTGAGCCGCCCGGTGGACAAGACTTTTCGGGTTGGCGAGCCGCGCAAGCCATACGCCGGTGGGCTCTCCGGCATCGCGTCGAAGATCACACAGACCGTGGACGACGAGGAACTCTTTGGATCGTTGCGATGTATCTCCACTCCCGGCCACCTTCCCGGCCACTTCTCGTTTCTGGACGAGCGCGATGGAACCCTGTTTGCCGGGGATGCGATGGTTTGCGTGGGGCGGCTCTCGATCACCGGTTGGGGACCGTGGTACTTCAAACTGCCCGGATTTGTGATGTGGAGCAAGCCGCTGGCCATTGCAAGTGCGCTGCGGTTGCTCGACTATCCGATTGAGAAGTTCGCGTGCGGGCATGGACCGGTGCGTGGTGGCGGAACCCGCGCACTGCGTCATGCGATGGTCGTCGCAGAGATGAGCCGCGTCGGCTAAGGCAAGGATGGGTGGGACCCACCGGGAGATCCAACGGGGTCAGCTGCGCCAGTGCAGGTCCACAGGCCCGGCGAGTGGGTGGTCGCCTTCGCCGGTCAGCCGCGCCTGCTTCAGCGCGAAGTACCACTTGGCCGGCTTGTCGGCGTCGTCGATCAGCATCATCGCAGGATGAAAGCGCAGCCCCTGAGCCTGTTCGACCATGGTCTGCTGATCTTGCCCTACAAACTTTGCGCCGAAGAACTTCGCGATCGGCGTGACGAACGGCACGTGGTAAAAGATGTTCCACGCACCGAAGACATCGATGCGGCAGGTCGAGGCCGTGACCGGTGTCACCGTCGTGATGGACGCGAACCACTTCGGGCCGCAGCGGATGGTCTCGTAGCGGCGGTTGGGCAGGACGAAATCGATCGTCGTCGTGATGGGTTCGCCATACACGCCTAGCAGCTTGTACGGCGCGGAGTTGCCGCTGGGCGCGTGCGCGGACATGCGGAAACCCTGTGGGATCGGCTCGAAGTGCTTGGTCTTCTCGTGGATCGACGCCTTTGACCGCCACCACCATGCCTGGTGAACGAAGGGGCCGTGCGCGGGATCCATCAGGCCGATGATGCCGTGATCGACATTGCAGGGAAGCTCGGCGGTGAGGTGGGCAGAACGGAACTTATCCGAAAACTTGGGCAGCTCCGGGACCGGAGGCAGATCCTTCTGAACCCGACCCGCGCCGGGTTCCGGAACGAAGACCCAGGCGTAGCCGTCGCGTTCTTCGCAGGCATAGCTGGTGGTGAAGATTTTGGTGGGCTGCAGAATGTCGAAGCTGGTCAGCGACGGTATCTCCGTGCACTGGCCGGAGCATGGCTCGAACTTCCATCCGTGGTATTTGCACTGGACATTCTCGCCATCGAACCAGCCGGCGGAGAGCGGAATGCCGCGGTGCGGGCAGAGATCGCGCATGGCGAAGGCGTTGCCGTTGGTCTTGCGACCCATCAGGATGGGGATGCCGAGCAGAAGTGTGGTGGACATCTTGCCGATGCGGAGCGTCTCGCTGCGGACGGCGGGGTACCACTCGCCGAAGATGAGCTCTGTGGGCGGTCCGGAGGCTTCCCTGGAATTGTCAATTACTTGCACGCCCTAATGATATAGCCGCCGAGTCGGGTAGGCTGGAGGGGTGACGTCACACCGCGAGCTTCGGACAAATTGGCTGCTGCTGCTGGCACTTTGGATCGCGTTTTATTGCAGCTTGACGCTGTTTGCGCCGCCGCTGCTGGACGATGCCGACTCTGTCCACGCCGAGGTGGCGCGCGAGATGCTGACGCGCCACGACTATGTCACGCTCTACGCGAACGGCATTCGTTATCTGGAGAAGGCGCCGCTTTTCTACTGGTCGATGGCCGCGTCGATGAAGGTCTTTGGCGTGTCGACTGCGGCGTCGCGAGTTCCGCTGGCGCTCGCCGTACTCGCGCTGGCGTTGCTGATGGAGTCGCTGGCACGCAGAGCGTTCGCAAGTGCGCGGGCTGGTCTGTACGCCGGGCTGATCACCCTGTCGAGCTTCGGCATCTTCATTTTTTCGCGGATCAATATTCCGGATGTGATGGTCTGCGTGCTGCTGACAGTGTCGCTCTACGCCTTCTGGCTGACCGAGCAGCAGGAGCAGCCGGGTCGCCGGGAATGTTGGGCGTTTGCAGTTGGGATTGCCTTGAACCTGCTGACCAAGGGACTGATCGGCGCGGTGTTTCCGCTGGCAATTGTTGGGGGATACCTGCTTGCGACGCGCGGCATTCGCGGAGCTATCCGACGCATCGGACAGATGCACCTGCTCTCCAGCTTCGCGTTACTGCTGGTGATTTCCGTGCCGTGGCATGTGCTGATCGCTCTGGCAAACCCGGGCCATGGGCATCCCGGCGATCTCTCCAATGCGACCGGACACTGGGAGGTTCCGCTGCCAACAGACGGCAACGTCCACGGGTGGGCGTGGTTCTACTTCGTCAACGAACAGGTGTATCGCTACCTGAATGTGCGGGTGCCGCATGACTACGACACCTCGCCGCTGTGGCTGTTCTACGGGTTGATTGCGGTGTGGCTGATGCCGTGGTCGGCATTTCTGCCGTCTGCACTTGCGAAGGCGATGCCGCTGCGGGCCAAGGGGTATTGGGCGCGGCTACGCGAGCAAAAGCTTGACCCGGTGGAGCGGACGAACCTGTTTCTCATCATCTGGATGGCTGTGCCTCTGCTGTTCTTCAGCCTCTCCACCCGGCAGGAGTACTACGTACTGCCGTCGCTGCCGCCGATGATTCTACTGATTGCGGCGCTGCTCTCCGAGAGCAGCCACCCGGTACTTGCGGCGTTTACCGCCAAGCCGATGCAGCGAGTCGCAACGGTGCTGCTGGTGGTTGGGACGCTGGGTGCGGCAGCGGCGCTGTACTTTGTGCTGCACACCCAGACGCCGGCGGCCAACACCGATCTGTCGACCCTGCTGCAGCAGAATCCGGGGAACTACGCGCTCTCGTTCGGGCACTTTCTCGACCTGAATGCGCGGGCGCTGGGGATGTTTCGGTTACCCCTGGTCCTGACCGTGATCGCTCTACTCGGCGGGACACTTGCACACTGGGCGCTGCGGCGGCGTGGGCTTCCGAACGCCGCGACCCTTGCGCTGGCGGCAGGATCGTTTCTGTTCCTGCTCGCAGCGCATCAGGG
>Ga0209067_10001433_pt1 | contig 14718 bp, 17 predicted proteins | sample ColStrG_CSR_2013_FD_187199 | JGI IMG/M metagenome (GOLD analysis project Ga0209067, IMG submission 187199) | Freshwater sediment microbial communities in response to fracking from Pennsylvania, USA - Cold Stream Run_MetaG_CSR_2013 (SPAdes)... | ecosystem: Environmental > Aquatic > Freshwater >... | reverse complement strand
GACATACTCAGTCTGGGCGGGAGCCTGCACAGTCTCGAACGCATGCGGCGTGGGCGCAGGCGCCGCGATCTTGCCAGCGATCTCCTGCATGACGCTCTCGTCAACGCGGCTCTCGCCCTCGCTGGCGTCAGGCGCAGCACCCTCCGACGCTGTTACGGTGTCGGCTTCGACAGGCGCGACCTTGAGTTTCTTCTTCGCCATCGTGGCGGCGACCATGAAAAGTTCGTTCATGCTATACACTCCAATTGCCGACTTGTTGAGCAAGCAGGTGCGGCACGTCTGCTTGTTTATGCCTTGGTTTCGTTTTGGCATAAATTGGAATAACTGTCAAGCGCTCTTTCGCACGATCTCGTGCCAGCGCTCACGTATACGATCCGCCTTGGCGTAGACTGGCGAACGCGCACGGTTGGCGTGCATCGCGGCAATGTCAATCTCGCGTCCAGTCTCGCAAGCCCACAGCGTCAAGCTATAGGCCGCATCAATCTTGTCGAGCATGCGCCCCATGGCGCAGTCAATCGTTCGCTCGCGGCGTCCTCGCAACATTCCCATCGGTTACTCCCGGGATTAAAAGGCGGTGTTGGCGATCTGGCGCAGCACGCCCACGCCAGCATCAATCTGTAACATGGCTGCGCCACAGGTGCAATCGGTAACAGGCGCATACGTTACGGATTTAATGTTACCGTTTTCGTGGAGCATCTGCCGAGCACCAGCGTCCCAGCCTTGGTTCCAACCGGCGAACCATGCGTGCTTGGCAATCACGGCACGAGAGGCTTTGCGAGGCTTGTTACGCTTTTCACCTGATCGGACACAAAATGAAAACTGTAACCTTAAAACGGTAACGAAGTGAAGCCCGCCGACCTTACGGTATGTCACCCTCTTCATCTGGTAGGCCCTCCGGTTCGTCATTCGGTATTGCAGGTATGTCGCGTAGCCATTGCATAAGGGTTGCAACATCAGTGCTTAGGTATAGCGCCTTACGTTTACGAGGCGATCTAAACACGCGTATCGGCATGATGCCCGTGCGATGCCACCGCTGTATAGTGGCGGTGGACTTACCAATAGCAATAGCAAGTTCTATACGTGTTAGGTACTTTGCCATATCAATGCAACCTCTCTAGCATCACCAATGTCATACGCATTGAACATGCGTTCAAGCGCGCAATGCACGTGTATCAGGGTTGCATAGGTATGTCAAGCGATTTATGAGAACATTACCAGAGAACATTTAAGTCTTTGGTATCGTTCATGAATTTGGTAATGTTCTAATGTTCTGCATTTTCGGCACACACATACGCTGATTATTAGCGTGTTAGGGTGTGAGCATGCGATGAGCATGCGATGATAAGAGGGGCCTCACGAAAGGGTATATGTTATAAAAAACATTGAACATTGAACATTAAATATAAGACTGACCCTGCCGCCTATACTTGTTACCGTTTTCATGTTACCGATTTAATGTTACCGTTTTAATGGCACGCGCTGACCGCGCGTTACTCTCAAGAATAACACTCTCAAACCATCCAACCATTAACCCGCGCCAATGGGCACGTGAGACGGTGAGATGGTTTGAGAGTGTCGGGCGTTTGTAAGACGCCCAGAGCGCGTGCTAGGCGCTCCACTCTTCTTCCGCTGATCGGTACTCTATTCACCGAAGAGGATCATTTATGCTACCGGGCATATTTGCCTTCGTCACTAGACCGTTCGATGGTTTACCATCCGTCAGAATTGGGGCGCGCTATCGTAGCGCGGCTTTGTGTCCTGCCCGGCTTCAACGCTGCGAATTGAACTGCTAGCGCATACTGCCCGGGTGCGAACCCCCACAACCGTTGCAAACCCTAGCCAGTACCATCAGCCAGCAACGTGCCAACCTACTCTCTGACCTTGACCTTGCACCGTCGCCGACTTAGGCGCGCTTCTCGCGTTAGTGGCAGACCGATCCTCCATGCAACGTGCGGGGCGTGGTCTACATGGTACGGATTGAGAGTTACGCGCGAGAGTAACGGACCGGCGGGGGTGCTGGACCGAGGGGGACCCGGGGTGCCGGCTCGCTTTAGGTACTTTGAAAATATATAAGACCCAAAAAAGGCAATGTTACCGTTTTAATCATAACACCCCTTGACACTTCCACCCTAACATGCTAGCACCAAAACACCCGGACGGCCTGCGAAGTTCGCGTAAGCGCCTCACATGCTATGACAAGGGTGGCTTAGTCAGCCGACTTCCTCGGGGGCTTTGGGGGTCGTGTCTCAACTCCCCCGACGGAGGTTGATTTGCACCAGTTACTCTCAGCGGTAATATTTGCGTCCGCTGCGCTCTACGCGATTAACGCGTTCGCAACCCCTATCTACTGTGTCAGGGAAGTCTACGCTCATGGACCCATCGCGGAAAAAGATGGGAAGTGGGAAGAACTCACTCACGAGCAATGGCAGTTCCTTCGGGGCATATACGCCATGAACCCGGAAACGCCCCCGGGCCTACCATACGGCGACCGTGCCGTTCTCGCACAGGTGGCTGGCGATACCGGGGGTCTGGTATTCTTCATGGACGGCGATCTGGCATGCACCCCTATGGCGATCCCCGTGGAGTTGCTGGCGATGCTCAATGCCATCAAGGATGGAAGGATCGACCACGAACTACCGCCCACATAAGGGGGCTTGACAACCCTCTGCCGGTGTGTTATGGTGAATTATGGTCAAACAGGTATTGAGTTTGACCCACGACATGGACGCCTGTTGGTTGCTCCCCTCAGGCGTCCAGTCGTGCATCATAATCAGGCGAGAGAGGCTCCCCCATGATCCAACCGACAGTAGGCCGTATAATGTGGTTCCGCCAGATTGGCGAGGACGGCAGGACTTGGAACGTGGAGCCGTGGGCTGCCATCGTCATCAAGGTCTGGTCGGACCATCTGGTGAACTTGGTTGTGCTGCGCCCGGATGGCATGGTCGCCATAGAGGCGAACACGCTGATCAAGCAGGACCCGAACGCGCCGATGCAAGACAACATTCGGAAGTACGCCGAGTGGATGCCCTACCAGCAAGGCCAAGCCGCTAAATCCGAGGGCCTCGTGAAGCGTATCGAGGAACTCATTCGCCCAGCAGGAGCGCCCAGTGTCGAGGAAGCCAATCAAGATCAAAGCCAGCCACAAGGGGCTGCTCCACAAGGACTTGGGAGTTCCGAAGGGGAAGCCAATACCGGCAAGTAAGATCGAGGCGGCGGAAAACTCAAAGTCCGCAGCCGTGCGTAAGCGTGCGACGTTCGCTGAGAACACCAGAGGTTGGAGAAAGTAATGGCTGACCCAGTCCGGTTGAAAGTGAAGCCAGCGTTGCGTGCGGTGGAGGGCAGGGTCAGACCCCGTCCCCCAGCCGTGCCGGAAGTCGTCGGGCTGGCAAAGTTACTCGTGTCGATGGCCGAGAGCGGCGAGATACAGGCGCTCTCCTATGCCGTCGTCAAGCACTATGAGAATAGCGAGAGCGACGAGCAGGTGTTCGACTACCAGACTGGGTTTTTCTACCCGTCCGGGATCAAGAGTACGATCCTCGTAGCCGGGGCGCACATCGCCGCCAATCGCCTACAGCGGCGGATAGACGATACCCAGACCGTGGGGCTGGACTTGATGGAGGCCATCAAACCATTCATGGACCCGTCAGATGCAACAGATTGACGAGATCAGACTGAGGGGGCAGATGGGTCTCGTGACTGAGGCCGAGCTAGCCGCCATGCTGGGCATAACAGATCACACCCTACAATACTGGCGCACCAACGGGGGCGGTCCCCGGTACGTGAAGCTGGGCAAGACGGTCTACTACCGGACTGTTGATATCAAACGCTGGATCGACGCCAACGTGCTTGAGGTTGGCGAGAGCCAAGTCGCGTAGCTTACTTCCAAGAGTAACCCCCAGTTGGCGATTGACATGGGGGCGCGAACAGTGTACCCCTCTCACACCATAGGACCCCCAATGACCTTTCTCGCCAAGCCGCTATTGCTGGACCGCGATCAGATGGTCCAGTATATCTTGTCCATCCCGAAGGACGGTTTCAAGCCAAACCCCAATACGGGCGTGGTCTGGAACCCCAAGGGCGTCACGCTGCACAACGCTTGGCGACCCAATCTTTCGCAGTGGGAGAGCTACAGCGAGGCGCAGAAGGAAGCGTGGGGGCACAACTATGACCTTTTTGTCAAGACAGTCGATGGATGGCACAGTGGTCCTCATGCAGCAGCGACGCCTGAACCGTGGTCGTTCATCCTCGCGGACTTACAGGCTGACGGCGTGCACTCCTCATGCGTCAATCACGATCACTTTGGAGTGGAGATGGTGGGCGACTTCGCTGTGGGCGCGGACGATCCCACGAGTGGACTGGGCCTACGAGTGCTGGAGCAAGCCGCCAACATCGTCGCCGCCCTCAATATCCGCTTTGGATTTGCGGCGGACGCCCTCGACTTCCACCGAAACTGCGCCCACGACCACCACGACTGTCCCGGTGCTCAAGTGACGCCTTCCCTCATCATCAACCTCATCAAGGGTCGCATGCTCGAAATTGGGGGCCATATTTCGGTCTCCGTCGGCGGTGCTGGGGCTAACCTGCCCTCGGGTGCTCCAGTGCCGCTACCGCCCGTCTCTGAGGACCCTGTGCCCATCCCAATCTCAGCCGCTCCCCCGGTCCCCAAGGCTCCCGAGCCGAAGCCCGAACTCGACATGGCGTTCTACACCCGCGCCGCCCGGGTCTACAAAAAGTGGCTATCGCTGGGCGTGCCCGTGCCGTTCGCAGTGGGCATGCTGACTGCGGCGGAAGCCGACAGCCATATCATGCCCTTTAACCGGGACCTTAAGGACAACACCATCGTCGGGTGGGGGCTGTATTCGTGGCCAGCCGACCGGGCGAAGGTCATCAAGAACCGGATGGGCGTGGACGTATCTTCGGAGCAGTCGCTTGAACGCCAATGCGAGGCCGCATGGTGGGAGTTGACCGCAATCGAGACGCAGACGCGCGACCTGATCCTGAAAGCCACGCACGCTGCCGACGCGGCGACGCTGATTGCAGGGCTATACGACGGGGTCACCGACCTTGGCGAGACCGCCAGACGCCAGGAGATGGCCAATCTGTGGACCGTCTGGCTGACCAACAACCATGATTTTCTCAACAGTGTCCCTTCGCAGTGAGGTTGGCCCGCCAATGAAGAAGTTACTCTCAAGAGTAGCGCTTGCCTTAGCCCTCGCCACGGTCTCCGTGACGGGGGTTTTCGCGCAAGTGAGCGCATACAATCGCTCGAATTATCAGAATGGTATCAATGCGGCCATCTTCCCAAATTCCTCAGGGGCGGTTACGGCGGCAATCGCCAACCTGTGGATCAGCAACGCCATGGCGTCCAGCGCGAATTTGCTGGATGCGAACAACGCTTTCTCGTTCCCCCCTACGTTCCTCGGCCAAACTGGTATCTGCCAAGCGAACAACCTGACCCCGATTACGTGCTCAATTACGCCCAACCTTGGGACCCCGAGTGCGATCAACCTCCTACACGGCACAAACCTCCCGTTGTCTACGGGCATCACTGGGACACTTACCCTAGCGAACGGTGGCGTCGGCGCAACGACAGCCGCGAACGCTCGCGTGAACTTGGGCATTGACCAAGTCAGGACCGTCGTCAACGCCAACTATACGATTGCGCTGACTGACCGGACCATCACAACTGACACCACTTCGTTCACTGCCGCCAGAACGTGGACGCTCCCTGCCGTCAACGCGCTCCAGCCCGGGTCCTGTATCGCGGTCTACGATGGCGGCGGGGCCGTCAACGGGGCGAATACGCTCACTGTGGCGACGAACGGCGGCGACACGGTATTTGGGCAGTCCAGTCAGGCGATCAGCAATCAGTATGCAGGCGCGACGTTCTGCCCGTTGGGGTCGAACCGCTGGAGCTATGCGCCATATGCCTCGACTGCCGGGTCGGTGAACTCGATCCAGCAAATGAACCTGACTGGATTGTCGGGCAACATCACCATATCTGGCGCTCGGTTCCTTGGGCCGTATCCGTCGTATGCGGCGTCATATGTACCCAGCCTTGTCAATCTGACCGGGGCTATCGTCGGCAATACGACGTTGGTTTTCCCGCTTGGCATCTCAGGTCAGTGGACGATCTCCAATCAGACCACCGGCGCGTTTCTCATGTCGGTGTTTACGAACACGGGCACAGGGGTAGCGATCCCGACTGGCGTCACACGAACCGTCTATTCAGACGGCGTGAACATGAGATTCGCGGACAATCAGCCGCCAGCCGTGTTCGGGACCAATCAGTATTACAACATGGCTGGCCTGTCGGGCACGGTGGTCGCCTCGGGCACCAACTTTCTCGGCAATTACCCCGGCAACCTCCCCGCCTATACGCAGACCGGACAGTTTGTATACGGGGCCATTACGGGCAACGTAATCATTCAGGTGCCAGCGGGCGTCTATGGCCAGTGGACGGTGCAGAATATCACCACAGGCGGGTTCTCGGTCACATTCTCGTCTGCCGGTGGCGGCGTCTCGGTGGTCATCCCGAATGGGACGACGCGCATTGTCAACTGCGATGGCAACAATTGTATATTCGCCGACCAGTATCCGTCGCCCACGTATCAGGCGATGCAGATGGTGCAGTTCTCCAACGGGCAGAGTGGTACGTACACCACGCCTACGGGGGCGTTATGGCTTGAGGTAGACGTTCTGGGGGCCGGGGGTTCGGGCAGCATCGATACGTCGGCGGGCAACGCGGGCAGTGGCTCTACGTTTGGCGGTCTTAGCGCCCCGGGCGGCGGTGGGGCAAGCCCGGGCAATCCCGGTTCGTGCTCCCCGGGCACTGGCACGGGCGGTGACTATAACTGGTCAGCGCAGCCCATCACTCCCGTATATAATCTGGGCGTCGGAGGGCACAATGCTGGCGGTCAAGGCTCGCGGGCGAGCGGCCCTCTAGCTGGCGAGGCTGGCGCGGGCGTCACGGGCGATGCGAACCGCAATGGCTTCCCCGGGTACTTTGGCTCGGGCGGCGGTGGCGGCGCGATCATAGCGGGTACAAACCCCGGGCAGGGCGGGTGTGGTGCCGGTGCCGTGCGTAGGATTTATGTCCCGCCGTTGGCGGCGACGTATACGTATACCACAGGTGTCGGCGGTGTCGCTGCTACCTCAGCAGGCGTCCAGTCTGGTGCAGGCGGTATGGGCATGATTCGTGTTCAAGCACACTTCCAGTAAGGTAGGGACATGAAACTATTCTCAAGAGTAATCATCGCAGCGTGGTTTGCGATCTTCCCCTTCGGCAATGCGTTCGCGCAGTCGAGCGGGGCGCAGACGCTCCCGAACCTGATTACGGAAATCAACACGTACATCAACTCGAATGGCACAGGCGGCATCTCGGGGGCGGTCCTCAATCCCGTGCTGCAAGCCATCGCCAATTCGATCATCAAGATTGGAGCGCCCAACGGTGTATCGCCTGTTGCATTTGGCGCGCTATGCGATGGCGTCACGGACGATACGACGGCCATTCAGGCATGGGCGGCGTCGGTGACCCTCGGGTCAACCATGTACCTGCCGGGTCCGAATAAGTGCGTGTTCAAGTCAGCCATCGTGTTTCCCGCCGCGAACAACGTCACCATCCAAACTGGAGGCCATGGCGCAGGGTTGCTCTATGCGGGCGCAGGAACCTCGCTGACAGCCGTCACCATTGGAGCCACCGTCAATGGATGCTCAGTGTACAACTGGACGCTCCGCGATCTGTCGGTCATGTCCAGCACCGTCATGACGGGCGGCGCGGGCTTGAAACTGTTCGACGTGTGCCAGAGCGTCTTATCCAACGTTGAAGTTGGCGGCGGTCTCAATGGCAACAATAATTGGTTCAACGGCCTCGTGTTTGTCGGTGGCAACACGATCAACATGAACGGTTACGCCCTACAGGCGAACTCCACGTCCGGCACTGCCGAGATCGTGCAGGGCGATGCAGCCGTTCAAATCACGGACTTGGCCCAGACGGACGGCACCATCGGACACTCGCTCATTGGGCTGAATATCGCGGGTAACGTGGGTGGCTTCCATATTGCCAACTCCGACGTGCTATTCAGTTCGACCAATATCCGTATCTCGCAAGACAAGGTCGCGGTAGCCAACCTCCAAGTGTTCCTCGATAGCGGCACGGTTGTCGATATCACCAGCGGCGCACCGGGCGTTGGGCTTGAGATTGCGGACCCCGGCAGCAATAATTCCGTGCTTATGGCGACCAACGTCTGGTGGGCGACGGCGCAGGGCACCGCCTGTTTCCTGATGGACGCGGCAGTCCAATGGTACGTTGTTGTCAACGGCGGGCTGATATACAACTGCTTGGGCGACGGTTTCAAGACCCTCACCGCCGCCAGCAACGTGCAGATGGTGGGCACGTACTTTGGAAACAATACCGGATATGGTATCAACGCCACGCTCGATCCTGTTTCGCTCAACCTGTGGAACATCTCGTTTGGCGCGAACATCGGCGGCAACTTCAACACGACTTGGATACACCCGATCTCGTACACCACGGGCCAGACGCGCCCGATCATGCACGATGTTCAAATCACCAGTCAGCAGCCAAATATCCGCATGGTCGCTGACGGCACCGGGGCCAACCCAGCCAACCAGAAAATATGGGACTGGCTGGAGGATACCTCGGGCAACTTGAACATGCGCGCGGTCTCCGACGATTACACGGCTGCTAACAACTGGGCGACCGTCCAGCGCAGCGGCTTCGTGCCCACGGTCATCCAGTTCTATGAGGGCGCGTATGTGCCTTCCATTGTGCTCAACGGTAATCCTCCGACGGCTGGCGGGACATGCTCGATCAATACCCAGACTGGGGGCAATTACGCGGGCACGTTCAAATCGGGCGGGGCTTGCGCAGCGGGCACAGTTACGCTAAACTTCGCCATCGGTGCCGCTCACGGCTTCGTGTGCGACTTCCACGATCAGACGACGCCAGCCGACTTGATGAACCAAACGGCCAGCACCGGAGCGTCTGTAACGGCGACTGGCACGATGGCCCTAAATGACATTGTCGCTTGGAAATGCTTGGGCAATTGAAGGAACATCTGATGGACGTGAACTTTGGGCAGTATGCGGCGGCGGGAAGGCATGTCCTGACCTTCGCCATGGGTGCGGTCACAGCCGCAGCCTCTATCGGGATTGTCACGGCGGGCGAAGCCGGGACCCTGACTACCTCGCTCGGGCATATTGGCACGGGCGTTTCTGAGTTGGCTGCTGGCCTTGCGCCCCTGATCGCCATGGGGAGCGGCCTGTTCGCCACGTGGAGCGCCAGCCACAAGTCCCAGATCGCCTCCATCAACGCCCTCCCGGGCGTCAAGGTGGTCGCAGAGAGTGTCCCTGCGCCGCAGGTCACTGCACCGCCGAAGGCGTCTTAATGCGCGCCCTCGTCATCGTCGCACTGCTCGCGTTGAGCGGGTGCTCCAGTCCCCTCGGGGACGTGGCAACGTGCATCGCGCATCCCGCGCAGTGCAACTAAAGGGGTAAACATGAACTTTCGTATCCTTGGGTTACTGGCGGTGTTCGCCCTTCCGGGCTGCTCCACCTTCACGGCCATCCAATCGGCCACCGTGGACCCGCAGAAGGTCGTTATCGCCGCAAACAGCTTTGACGCTGTGGAAGTGACGGCGACAAACTACCTCACACTGCCGAAATGCCCGGACGCTAAGGTCTGCAAGTCGAGCGCCGTGGTCGCCAAACTTGTGCCCGCCGTCAAAGAGGGGCGCGTGGCGCGTAACAAACTTGAGGCGTTCATGCTGGCCAATCCAAACCAGCCGGTGCCGGTCAGTGGGTACGATACCCTCATGACGGCGGTTACGTCCGCCCAAGGGTTGCTCGCCGCGTACAACGCCAAATAGGAGTTTTCAATGTATCAGACGCTTGCAATGGCGATTGTCGCCATGCTCACTCAAATTCTACCGACGCTCGGCGCTGGGTCAGGCATGGTGGAAAGCATTATCACTACACTGATCCAGCTTATTCCGGTCGTGGTGAAGGAAGCGCAGGACCTTGTCGCTCCTGTGCAGAACATCATTGCTGCCCTGCGCACCAAGGCGGTGACACCCGCCCAGATCACAGCCATGCAGCAGCTTGACGCTGTAGCCGATGCAGCGTTCGACGCCGCAGCCGGTACGGCCTGATTACTTAGGGGCGGTTACCTAAGGGTTACCGCCCTTAATTTTGCCACACATAAGCGATATTAACGCCCGAATGTCATCTTTACAGAGGACATCGGCATGTTCCTAGACACACTCACTACGGTTGCCAAAGGGGCCGCAATGACCACGTCCGACATTGTCAGCGACATTGTTGAGAGCCGAGTTGGGCGCTACTCGATGATGGCCCTTTGTGGCATCCTGTCCACGTTGGGCGTATGGGTGGCGTCGAGCGTCCAGTCCCACAACACAACGCTGGCGACCATCACGGATCAGGTAGCCAATCTCAACAGCACGGGCAACCGCATTGAGGGGCTTATCAAGACCCAAGTCGAGGTTGCCACTCGGCGCTTCGACAGCATTTCCATTGAGCTAGCCAAAGACGAAAATGAGTTGACGCGGCTCAAGCAAGAGCAGCAGGACCATGAGCAGGCGGACGCCGTCGCCCAGTCTAAGGCATCGTACCAGAACTACCAGAGTTCCAAAGGCAAGATGACGCCGCCCTGATTACTCCTGAGAGTAACTCAGGTCCAAGCCCGTGCTGAAAAAGGCGCGGGCTTTTTTGTGCGCCCAGTGTTCATGACGACGCCCCACGCCATGCTATAGGCCCCGGGGTTCCCGGCGACGAGGCAGACGTATTGCAGCGCGTCAACGACGTGCGACCACGGGTTCTTGTCCGGGGTGGGCTTGGAGACACCCGAGCGCATCTTCATGAACCGATACTGCCCGCTCAGTGCCGCTACCAGCGTCGGGCACCGCGAGGCGTCAATCAGGATGCCCGGGCCAATCATCTGGAAGAACTTTTCAACTGCGCGGATACGAGGATCGAGGTCGTTCGTGGGCGCGGGCGCAGCGCTAAAACCGCAACTCTGGAGCAATTCAAACTCATTGGTCTCATACAGACTGGACTTGGCGCGGCCCGCAGGATCGCCAACTAGGCATATGGGACGGCCCATATAACGTTCGGTCATGACCGCAGGGCGCAGGCTTGTCTTTAGATGTTGCTCAAGGCCCGTGTTCTCCCCGGGGACTTCCTCAAGCACTAGCAGACGGCCCCTATGGTCAAGCTGGCATATGAGGCTCCACGGCTGCCGCCCGAAGTCTTGACCAATGATAATCAGGCGCGAAGGCACCGGCTCGATGGTGGGGACAACATGCACGGATCGCCTAAAGCTGGCGGCGAACACTGCGCGCCCGCTCGGGTCAACGCCATATTGGGCGTCCACGTATCGGGTCACCCAATCCACATCAACGTTCTGTGCGTTACGCGTGTAGAAGTCGCGCCCGCGCTGGATGCGAACCGGGTGGTCCTCTGGCAGTTTGATCGTATCGGCGGTCTGGTCGAGCCATTGTAGGTTCTCGGCAAACGGCGTCCGACCACCCGGCTGCTTGAAAATCTGGAAGGACAGGGGCGGATTTTCCATGAACTGCCACCAGTCGCTTCCCTCGGTGGGAAAGTTCGTGTCGGCAATGATACCGCGCCACGTCGGCGTGCCGTACTGACCTGACGGGAAACGCCCGCAACGACCGCCGATGGGGGCGATAAGCCGAGAGTTGACCTCAATGGCTTCCGATATCCACACCGCCGTCAACTGAGACGACAGAAGGCGGGTCTGGTCCTCCGGTTCCTCCAGAGGAATTAGTATCCACTCTGACCGGACGTTTCCGAACTTGACATAGATGGTGCTCTCCGACACGCGCCACTCGTGGATACCCGCGAGCCATAGCTGAATGTCCTTGAGGATCGTCTGCTTCAATTGGGAGAGCGTCTGGCGGACGATGGCGAACCGGGTGTGTCGTAGCCCATCCTCGCCTTTAGCCTGCTCACAGGCTCTCCTAAGCAGTTCTAGGATACATGCAGTGGTCTTACCCGAACCGACCGGCCCCGCGATCAGCCGCCCGAAACTCTCCGACTTCATGAACTCTGCGCAAGTCGGGGGCGCACTGTAATTCAGGGAGGGCATCAGATATCCTCAACGTCGGTTACTTCTGGGAGTAAGTCTTGGCGTTGGTGGATAACGATTGGCTTTTCAGCGCCGAGGTTGATTGTGATATTGAACATTTCACCGCCATTGGGATTAGGGACAGTGTTGGCGTCGTAGCCCGCGATCTTGGAGAACTTGGCGAACAGGTCAGCCCGTGCCGCTAGCGAGTAATCCTTGTTGAGCATATCAGCATACAACTCTGGCATCGCGTTCTCTAGCAGAATTTGCGACTTAAGCCGGGTGCGTTCCTTGGCGTTGCCCGCAGAGTTCCAGTCCTTAACGGCCTGCGCCCATGCGGCCTTATAGAACCGGGTGCTTGTGATTTCGTCAAATTGCGCCCGGTCAAGGCCAAAACGCTTGAGGATATCCTCAAGTTCGTCCATGTCCTTGGCGATTTCCATGGCCAGCGACCGAATGAACTGCTCGTGTTCCTCGGTGTCGGACAGGTTTTTGAGGTTTTTAGCACTGGCGATTGACAATCCTGTGGCCATTGGTGTATATCCCGAATGCTCCTGATTTCCACGCAACATACCACAGACAGGCCGAATGGCAAATGGTCCCGGTTCCTTCGGTGCGCTGCGTGTCGTTAGCAACGCTGACACGACCGCAGTTTTAGCCAAACAGCAGGCCGACCGCGCCGGTACACCGGCAGAACCGCCCGTGCCTGATGCGTCGTCGCTGGCGTCGTTCGTCCTCGACCAATACAGTCTGATGAAGCGGCACCGGGATACCGTCGGTCGCGGCTGGTCTGATCGGCTTCTCAGTGCGCTTAGGGCGTTCAACGGGCAGTACGATCCAAGCCAATTGAATGAGATCAAGCGCTTTGGCGGTTCCGACGTGTACGCTCGCGTCATCGCCATGAAGTGTCGCGGTACGTCCTCGCTACTTAGGGACGTTTACTTAGGGGCTGACAAGTCGTGGGGCCTCGTGCCCGACCCAGACCCGGCCATTCCTCCCGAGGTTATGCAGGCGATCCAGCAGCTTGTTCACTCCGAGTTGGGCACCATAGTCCAGAACGGTGGGCAACTGCCTCAGGCGACGGCGCTGCGCGACCGTATCGGCCAACTTACCGAGGGTGCGCGCCAAGCCGCCAAGAAGAAAGCTGCCCAGCAGGCGAAAATAGCTGAGGACAAGCTACAGGATATCCTCAACGAGGGCGGCTTCTACCACGCCTTGCAGGAGTTTATCACCGACCTGCCACTGTTCCCGTATGCCTGCATCAAAGGTCCCACGGTCCGCCTCAAGACCGACGTGGAATGGCAAAACGGCAAGGCGGTCACGGTCACCAAGCCCAAGCTGGTCTGGTCGCGCGTAGACCCATTCGACCTATACTGGACCCCCGGCGCAGCGGACATATCCGACGCCAACGTGGTCGAGCGCTCGCGCCTGACACGCGCGGACCTCAACGACCTCCTAGATATCCCCGGGTACGACCAAACCGAAGTCCGCGCCGTGCTGGATGAATACGGGCGGGGCGGACTGTCGGATACCTGGGACCAGACAGACAACGAGCGATCCGTGCTGGAAAGCCGGGAAAACCCTCGTTTCAATCAGTCCGGTATGATTGACTGTCTGGAGTTTCAGGGGAACGCGCAGGGGCGGTTTCTGCTTGAACAGGGCATGGACCCGAAGCTGATCCAAGACGAGATGCGCGATTATTTCGTGAACGTCTGGGTTATCGGGCGGCACGTCATCAAGACCCAGCTTATACCTTCCCCGAGGAAGCGTCATCAATACTTTATCACGTCGTTTGAGAAGGTCCCGGGAACGCCCGTGGGCAACGGCCTCCCCGATATCCTCGCGGACATTCAAAATGTATGCAATGCTACGCTCCGTGCGATGGTCAATAACCTGTCGATGGCGTCAGGTCCGCAAGTGGTGGTCAACGACGACCGGGTAAGCCCGGGCGAGGACAGCGAGAGCATGTTCCCGTGGAAGCGCTGGCATGTGAAGTCAGACCCCATGGGCAACAATACTGAGCCTCCGGTGTCGTTCTTTCAGCCCAGCAACAATGCCCAAGAGACCATGGGCGTCTATTCGTTCTGGACCGAACTAGCCGACGAAATGAGCGCCATCCCGCGATATATGACGGGCGCGCAGACAGGCAGTATCGGGCGCACGGCCTCTGGCCTGTCCATGCTCATGTCGAATAGTTCCAAAATCCTCCAGACCGTGGCGTCGAACATCGACCGTGACGTTATGGAGGGCATCATCGGCGCACTCTTCGACATGGTCATGCTGACCGATACCACGGGCTTGCTGACCGGCGAGGAAGAGGTTCGGGTGCTGGGCGTCAACGTGGCGATCCAGAAAGAGACCCAGCGCGCCCGTCAAATGGAGTTCCTGCAAGCGACCGCCAATCCGATCGACATGCAGATCATTGGTCCCAAAGGCCGCGCTAAGGCCCTCAGGCCCATCGCAGACACGCTTGGCCTCCCGGGGCAGGATATCGTCCCGACCGACGAGGAACTGGACAAACAGCAGCAAATGGCGCAACAAGTGGCGCAGCAGCAGGGCATCCCGGGTCATGGCGGCGTTGGGGATCA
>Ga0209067_10001432_pt1 | contig 14724 bp, 11 predicted proteins | sample ColStrG_CSR_2013_FD_187199 | JGI IMG/M metagenome (GOLD analysis project Ga0209067, IMG submission 187199) | Freshwater sediment microbial communities in response to fracking from Pennsylvania, USA - Cold Stream Run_MetaG_CSR_2013 (SPAdes)... | ecosystem: Environmental > Aquatic > Freshwater >... | reverse complement strand
ATGCGCCAGCTGGATTGCTGCCACGCCGATGCCGCTGGAACCGCCCTGCACGAGAAAACTTTCACCCGGACGCAGGCCCGCGCGGTCAAATACATTGCTCCAGACCGTGAAGAAGGTTTCCGGCAGGGAGGCGGCCTCGATCTCGGTCAGGCCCGTGGGGACGGGCAGGCACTGGCCGGCTGGCGCAACGCAGTACTCGGCATAGCCGCCACCGGCAACGAGTGCACAGACCCGGTCGCCCACGGCAAAACCCGTCACGCCCGTACCGAGTTCGACAATGGCGCCCGCCACTTCGAGGCCCGGAATATCGGAGGCACCGGGCGGCGGCGGATAGCTGCCACTGCGCTGCATGACGTCGGGGCGGTTCACGCCCGCGGCCACCACCTGAATGAGCACCTCGCCCGCGCCAGGGCTGGGGCGGGGACGCTCTGCCAGCCGCAGGACCTCGGGCCCTCCCGGTGCGCTGATTTCAACGACTTTCATCATGTGTTGCCCTGGTTTGCTAGCCGGTATTGCGCAGACCGGCCGCAATGCCGTTGATGGAGATATGTATGGCACGCCGGGCGCGGTCGTCCATTGCCTCCGGGCCGGCACGGTAACGCCGGATCAGTTCCACCTGCAAGTGGTTTAGGGGGTCAATATACGGGAAGCGGGCGCGTATGGAGTTGGCCAGCCCGGGATTGCGCTGCAGGCTGGAGGACTGCCCCAGGATGGCCAGCAGATGGCGCTGGGCCAGCGCGTGCTCGGTTTCTATGGCACCAAAAACCGTGCGGCGCAGGCGTCGGTCCGAAACGAGCGCGGCGTAACGCGAGGCTACGCCCAGGTCGGTCTTGGCCAGCACCATGTCCATGTTGGCCAGCAGCGTTGCAAAAAAGGGCCATTCGCGCGCCATGCGGCGCAGCGCCGCGAGGCGCCGCGCCGCCGCTCCGGGCTCTTCTTCCAGCCAGGACTCGATGGCGCTGCCAAAACCGTACCAGCCCGGCAGCAGCAGGCGGCACTGACCCCAGGAAAAGCCCCAGGGAATGGCGCGCAGGTCTTCGATGCGCCGAGCCGACTTGTCCCCACGTGGCCGGCTCGCCGGCCGGCTGCCGATATTGAGTTCGGCAATTTCCGCAATGGGCGTGGCGGAAAAGAAGTAATCGGCAAAGCCGGGCGTGTCGTAGACCAGGCCCCGGTAGGCGCGGAAAGCCCGCGTGCTGAGCGCATCCATGGTGGATTCGAACTGGCGTTGCAGCGCCGCCGCCGCGGGACTCTGGTTGAGCAGCGGGGCAAAGCTCGCCTCGAGCGTCGCGGCAACGAGGGTCTCGAGGTTGCGCCGTCCGGTCTGCGGGCTGGAGAATTTGTTGGCGATGATTTCGCCCTGCTCCGTCACGCGGATCTGGCCGTCGACGGTGCCGGCTGGCTGCGCCAGGATGGCGTCATAGGTGGGGCCGCCGCCCCGGCCCACAGTGCCGCCACGGCCATGGAACAGGCGCAACGGAACGCGCGCCTGGGTGAAGAGCTCCACCAGCGCCACCTCGGCCTTGTACAGTTCCCAGTTGGACGTGAGGAAACCCCCGTCCTTGTTGCTGTCCGAATAACCCAGCATGATTTCCTGGGCGGCCTTGGCGCCGTCGGGGTAAAAGCGCACGCGCCCGCGCAGCGCCAGTGCCGCCTGCATGATGCCCGGAGCGTTGCGCAGGTCACCGATGGTCTCGAAGAGCGGTATGACGTGCAGGTCAACCTCGGCAGGGGCGCCGCGTCGGGGCGTGCGCGCGAGCCCGGCCTCCTTGAGCAGGATTACGGTCTCGAGCAGGTCGGAGAGCGTCTCGGTATGCGAGATGATGGTATTGCGCACGGCAGCGTTGCCGTAGCGGCGGCGCACCTCGCGCGCCGCGACAAACACGGCCAGCTCCTTGCGGGTCTCGGCCGAATAGTCGGCGTAGGGCGAATGCAGCAGGCGCGGCTGGCCCAGTTCGGTGCACAGCAACTCGACCCGTTCGGACTCCGACAGCCGGCCGTAGTCCGCGCATACGCCGGCGGCCTGCAGGAGCTCCGTGACCGTGCGCTGCTGCACGTCGGAGCTCTGGCGCAGGTCGACCGTAGCCAGATGGAAACCGAAGACGTCAACGGCACGGCGCAGGCGCGCGAGGCGCGGCCGTATGAGGGCGCTGCCGCCGTTGGCAGCCAGCGATTGGGCCACAAGCTCAAGATCCGCGGCAAAGTCCTGCGCGCTGGCATAGGGCTCGGCGCGCCCGATTTCCTGGCGCAGCACGGCGGTGTGTCCCAGCGCCCGGGAACTGGCGGCCAGCCGCGCATACACGCCAACCAGCGCGCGCCGGTAGGGTTCGCCCTCGCGGTGCGGCGATCGGTCGGGCGACGCCGCGGCCAGCGCGAGCAAGGGGGCGCTGGCCGTAGCCAGCAGGCTGGATACAGACAGCTCGCTGCCCAGCAGATGGACCTCCTCCAGATAGTGCTGCAAAGCCACGCCGGACTGGCGGTCGAGTGCGTGCTCGAGCGTCTGCGCATCAACGTTGGGATTGCCATCGCGGTCGCCGCCGATCCACGAGCCCATCTGCAGGAAGGCCGGCAGGTGCACCTCGGCACGGCGGCGGCGGCCCGCCCCCAGGCGCTGCTCGAGGTCGGCGTACAGGCGGGGAATCTCGCGCAGGAAGGTCAGCCGGTAGTAGGCCAGCACGTTTTCGATTTCATCGGCCACGGTCAGGCGCGAATCGCGCAGCATGCGCGTCTGCCACAGGGTGGTCACGCAGGCGCGTATGAGCTCGGCGTTGGCATCGCGCTCCGCGTCGGTAATGGGCGAGGCCCGTTCGGCGAGCAGGCGTTCGATCTCCCGCTCGGTATCCAGGATGCTGCGCCGCTGCACTTCCGTGGGGTGCGCCGTGAGCACGGGCACGATCAGTGCACGGTCGAAAAACTGCAGCAGCCGGTCGGCCGGCAGGCGGGCTGCCTCCAGGCGGGCCAGTGCGTAGGTCGTGCTGCCGGGGCCGGGCTCGGCGCCAGCGAGTTCCAGCGCGCGCCGCGTGCGGATCTGGTGCTGGTCTTCGGCGATATTGGCCAGATGCGAGAAATAACTGAAGGCACGCACCACCGAATTGGCCTGCAGGGGGCTCAGACGGTTGAGCAGGCGGTGCATCTGTGCGCCCGCTGTCGGGTCGGTGCCGCGCCGGAACTGCACGCAGAGGCGCCGCACGTTCTCCACCACATCATAGATTTTCTCACCCGCCTGCTCGCGGATGACCTCGCCCAGGATGCGGCCGAGGAAACGGATGTCTTCGCGCAGGGCATCATGGCGGGCGCTGTGGGCAGGCGGTGCGGTTCGGGGCATGCGCGGGATCCTGGGGACGGAAAATCCGGGGGTGGGGCTTGCCGCAAGAATATCAGGCGGCGCCCGCGCGCCGCGCGCGCCGGCGAGCCTCGCCGTGCAGGGCGGCACCGCTGCGCCAGGGGGCAGCGGTTTGCCGACGCAGCCCCGCCGCAGATCCGACTACGCGGAGGCCGCGCTCCGCGCCAGCTGGCGCACGGCTTCACTCACGTTCGGGCTCAAGCCCGCGCCGCCCGCGGCCAGATGCGCCTCGATGGCGCGCAGCATGCGCGGCTCCCAGAAGCGGCGCAGATGGCCGGCTATACCCTCCACCGCCTGCTCCCGGGTGCCCTGCGAGTCAAAGAAGGCGCCAATCTGATTGGCCATGGTCACGAGATGATCGGGATTCATGCTGCCTGCACCGGTTTGCGCTGCTCTACGAGGTCGAGCTGCTCGCGCGTAAAGCTCTGGAACTGCTCCTGCCACTGGGACGGATGGGAGACCAGCGATACCTGCACCGCCGTCACCTTGTACTCAGGGCAGTTGGTGGCCCAGTCGGAGTTCTCGGTGGTTATGACGTTGGCGCCGGACTCGGGGAAGTGGAAGGTGGTGTAGACCACACCCGGCTGCATGCGCTCGGAAATACGGGCCCGCAGGACGGTCTCGCCCGCGCGGCTCGTGATGCCCACCCAGTCACCCTCGCGCACGCCGCGCTCCTCGGCATCGTGCGGGTGGATCTCGAGCAGGTCTTCGTCGTGCCAGGCCACGTTGGCGGTACGCCGCGTCTGCGCGCCCACGTTGTACTGGGACAGGATGCGGCCCGTGGTGAGGATGAGCGGGTAGCGCTGGTTGACCTTCTCCTGCGTGGCCACGAATTCGGTCACCACGAACTGGCCCTTGCCGCGCACGAACTCATGAATGTGCATCACGGGCGTGCCTTCCGGCGCCTGCGGGTTGCAGGGCCACTGGATGCTGCCCAGTCGGTCGATCGCCTCGAAACTCACGCCCGTGAAGGTGGGCGTAAGGCGGGCTATCTCGTCCATTATCTGCGCGGGGCTCTCGTAGTGCATGGGGTAACCCAGCGCCTTGGCCAGTTCCACGGTGACCTCCCAGTCACCCAGGCCCGCCAGCGGGGGCATGACCTTGCGCACACGCGAGATGCGCCGCTCGGCATTGGTGAAGGTGCCGTCCTTCTCGAGGAAGGAAGCGCCGGGCAGGAAGACGTGCGCAAACTTGGCCGTCTCGTTGAGGAACAGGTCCTGCACCACCAGGCATTCGAGCGAGGTCAGCGCGCCGGTAACGTGCTGGGTGTTGGGGTCCGACTGGGCGATGTCCTCGCCCTGCACGTACAGCGCCTTGAAGCTGCCGTCCATGGCGGCATCGAACATGTTGGGGATGCGCAGTCCGGGTTCAGCGGCCAGCGGTACACCCCACTCGCCTTCAAAGAGCGCGCGGGTCGCCGCGTCGGAGACGTGGCGATAGCCGGGGAACTCGTGCGGGAAGGATCCCATGTCGCAGGAACCCTGCACGTTGTTCTGGCCGCGCAGCGGGTTGACGCCCACGCCTTCGCGGCCGATGTTGCCCGTGGCCATGGCCAGGTTGGCGATACCCATGACCATCGTGGAGCCCTGGCTGTGCTCGGTAACGCCCAGGCCGTAGTAGATGGCCGCGTTGCCACCCGTGGCAAAGAGCCGCGCCGCACCGCGCACCACGGCAGCTGGCACGCCCGTGATGGCCTGCGTGGCTTCCGGCGAATTGCGGGGCTCCAGCACGAACTGCTTCCAGCGCGCGTAGGCCTCGGGCTCGCAGCGTTCGGCGACGAAATCCTCGCGCAGCAGGCCCTCGGCGGCGATGACGTGCGCCAGTGCGTTGACCACGGCCACGTTCGTGCCCGGGCGCAGCTGCAGGTGGAAATCGGCCTTCACGTGGGGGCCGTCGACGATGTCGGTGACGCGCGGGTCCAGGACGATGAGCTTGGCCCCCTCGCGCAGGCGCCGCTTCATGGCGGAGGCAAAAACCGGGTGGCCGTCCGTGGGGTTGGCGCCGATGACCATGATGACGTCAGTCTTGCGCACGGAGTCAAAATCCTGCGTGCCGGCCGACTCGCCCAGCGTGGTCTTGAGGCCGTAGCCGGTCGGCGAGTGGCACACCCGCGCACAGGTGTCCACGTTGTTGTTGCCAAAAGCCGCCCGCACGAGTTTCTGGATGAGATAGACCTCCTCGTTGGTGCAGCGCGAGGAGGTGATGGCGCCGACGGACTCGCGGCCGTACTGCCCCTGGATGCGCTTGAATTCGGCGGCGGTGTAGGCGATGGCGTCGGCCCAGGTGACCTCCTGCCAGGGATCGGTGATCTTCTTGCGGATCATCGGGGACTTGATGCGGTCCTTGTGGGTCGCGTAGCCCCAGGCAAAGCGGCCCTTTACGCAGGAGTGGCCATGGTTGGCCTTGCCATCCTTGTTGGGGACCATGCGGATGACTTCGTTGCCCTTCATTTCGGCGCGGAAGGAGCAGCCCACGCCGCAGTAGGCGCAGGTCGTGACGTGCGAGTGCTCGGCCTGGCCGCGGTCGATGACGGATTTTTCCATGAGCGTGGCCGTGGGGCAGGCCTGTACGCAGGCGCCGCAGGACACGCACTCCGAGTCCATGAAGTCGCCGTTCTGGCCGGGGGACACCACGGAGGCGAAGCCGCGCGAATCGATGGTCAGCGCGAAGGTGCCCTGCACTTCCTCGCAGGCGCGCACGCAGCGCGAGCACACGATGCACTTGGCCGGGTCAAACGTGAAATACGGGTTGGACGTGTCCTTGACGGACTTGAGATGGTTCGCCCCCTCGTAGCCGTAGCGCACCTCGCGCAGGCCCACGAGGCCGGCCTGGTCCTGCAGTTCGCAGTTGCCGTTGGCGGCGCAGGTGAGGCAGTCGAGCGGGTGGTCGGAGATGTACAGCTCCATCACGCCGCGGCGCACCTGTGCCAGCTTGTCAGTCTGGGTGCGCACCTTCATGCCCGCCTCGACCAGGGTCGTGCAGGAGGCCGGATAACCCTTGCGGCCCTCGATCTCCACGAGGCACAGGCGGCAGGAGCCGAAGGGCTCCAGGCTGTCGGTAGCGCACAGCTTGGGCACCTTGCTGCCGGCCTCGATGCTGGCGCGCATCACCGAGGTGCCGACGGGCACGCTCACCGATACGCCATCGACCTCCAGGGTTACCAGGGTTTCGGACTCCCGCTTGGGGGTGCCGTAATCAAGAGAATTGAGTGAGGGCATGCTGCTTGCTCCTTGCAATACCGTGGGCGACGAGCTCAGGCCGCCTTCTGGTGGGAATCACGGGCGGACGCCGGCGCCAGGCCGAGGTCCTGCGGGAAATGGTTCAGGATGCTCAGCACCGGGTAGGGCGCCATGCCCCCCAGTGCGCACAGCGAGCCGGCAACCATGGTGTCACACAGGTCACGCAGCAGGTGCACGTTGGCGTCACGGTCCTGGCCGGCGCGTATGCGGTCGATGACCTCGACCCCGCGCGTGGAGCCGATGCGACAGGGCGTGCACTTGCCGCAGGATTCGATGGCGCAGAACTCCATGGCATAGCGCGCCATGTGGCCCAGATCAGCCTGGTCGTCAAACACCACCATGCCGCCGTGCCCGATCATGGCGCCGATGGCCGCAAAGGCCTCGTAGTCGAGCGGCGTGTCGAACTGGGATTCGGGCACGTAGGCGCCCAGCGGGCCACCGAGCTGCACGGCGCGGATGGGACGGCCACTGGCCGAGCCACCGCCAAAGTCGTAGAGCAGTTCGCGCAGGGTGAGGCCAAAGGCTTTCTCCACGAGCCCGCCGTGGCGGATGTTGCCGGCCAGCTGGAAGGGCAGCGTACCGCGCGAACGGCCCATGCCGTAGTCCCGGTAGGCCTGGGCGCCACGGGCATAGATGACGGGCACGCTGGCCAGCGACATGACGTTATTGATGACCGTGGGTTTGCCAAAGAGCCCCTGGATGGCCGGCAGCGGCGGACGAAAGCGCACCATGCCCCTCTTGCCTTCCAGGCTCTCGAGCAGGGAGGTCTCCTCGCCGCAGATGTAGGCGCCGGCACCGCGCCGCACCTCGAGTTCGAAGCGCTTGCCGGAACCCAGCACGTTCGGGCCCAGGAAACCGGCCGCGCGCGCCCGTACGATGGCCTCGACGAGCGCCAGTTCGGCATCGGGGTATTCGGAACGCAGGTAGATATACCCCTGCTCGGCGCCGCAGACCACGCCGGCGATGGTCATGCCCTCGATCAGGACGTAGGGGTCGCCCTCCATGACCATGCGGTCGGAGAAGGTGCCCGAGTCGCCTTCATCGGCGTTGCACACCACGTACTTGATCGGATCCTTTTCGCCCAGCACCGTGCGCCACTTGATGCCCGTGGGAAAAGCGGCCCCGCCCCGGCCGCGCAGGCCCGAATCAATGAGTGCCTGGACCGCCGCGGACGGCTCCATGGCCAGTGCCTTGCGCAGGCCGACATACCCCTCGTGGGCCTGGTAATCGTCGAGCGAGAGCGGGTCGGTGATGCCCACGCGCGCGAAGGTGAGCCGCTCCTGGCGGGCGAGGTACGGCAGGGCATCGGTCAGGCCGTGGCCGAGCGCGTGCGCCGCACCCGAAAGAAAGCCCGCGTCAAAAAGGCCGGGGACGTCGCCGGGGTTGACCGGCCCGTAGGCCACGCGCCCCTGCGCCGTCTGGACCTCGACGAGGGTTTCGAGCCAGAGCATGCCGCGCGAGCCATTGCGCACGATCTGCACGGCGCTTCCGCGGCGCGCGGCTTCGGCCGCGATGGTGTCGGCGACCGCGTTGGCGCCCACGGAGAGCGCGCAGGAATCGCGCGGGACAAAGACGCGTACCGGGGTGCTGCTCATGCGGCCTCCCGGCACTGCGTCACGAGTGCGTCGAGGCGCGCGGCATCCACGCGTCCCACCAGCGTGTTGTCGACCATCACTGCCGGGGAGCAGGCGCAGTTGCCCAGGCAGTAGACCGGCTCCAGGGTTACCGCACCATCGCTGGAGGTTTCGTGTACGTCCACACCCAGGCTCTTTTGTGCGTGAGCCATGAGGGCCATGGCGCCCATGGACTGGCAGGCTTCGGCCACGCAGACGCGCAGGACATGGCGCCCGGGCGCGGTGGTCCGGTAGTGGTGGTAGAAGCTGATCACGCCATGCACTTCGGCGATGGACAGATGCATCGCCTTGGCGATGACCGGTACGGATTCGGGGGGCACATAACCCATGCGGTCCTGGATTTCGTGCAGCAGCGGAAGCAATCCGCCGGGACGGTGGGCATGCAGCTCGATCGCTGCCGCTACTGCGCTGTCTTGCGCCATCTGGTCTTCCTGGAGCAGGGCGAAAAACCCCTGCAGTGCGCACCCGCGCAACGGGGGGTGCGGATCAAAAAACATTCATATGCGTTACAGTGCATATGAACCACTTGAATCACCAATTCATCTCGGTAAGTTAGCACCCTTCTCGCGCGGGTGAAATATGCAATTTCGTGCCTATATGGTCGGCCCCCGGCTTGTGCGGAGCAACATCCGCGCGAGGACCGTGCAATCCGCCGAAATCGCCTGGAAAGGCCCCGTAATTCGTCACGGCGAGCGCTGCGCAGGGGAATCGATAAGCGCTGGCAGGCCATCGACGGAAAAAACGGTCTCCCCAAGGCCATGAGCAAGATACACATAAAACCGTCATGGACTTTCTCCAGCGACACCGGGGAAACGGTCGATCCGCAGCTGTTTCGCGTTTTGCGGGCCATACACGAGACCGGCAAGCTGACCCTGGCGGCCCAGCAGGCCCAGCTGTCCTACCGCTATGCCTGGGACCTGCTGGGTAAATGGGGGCAGTTTTTTGGTACGCCGCTGGTCAAGATGGAGCGGGGCAAGGGCGCGCAGCTCACGCCCCTGGGCGAGAAACTACTCTGGGCCGAAGCGCGCAGTGGGGCGAGCCTGTTCCCCCAGCTGGAGAACATTGCCTCCGAGCTCAACCTGGAGATCAGCCGGGCGCTGCAGGAGTCGGGCACCATCGTTCGCATCCATGCCAGCTATGGCTATGCCGTGGAGAAACTCCCCACCCTGATGCGCGCGCACGGCCACGCCGATGTCGACCTGCAGTACATGGCCAGTGTTGCGGCCATTGCCTCCCTGCAACGGGGCGACTGCGAACTGGCCGGATTCCATGTCCCGTTGGGTGAGCTTGGGCTCACCTTGTGGCAACACTACGAGAAATGGCTGCGGCCGCGCAACCAGCGCCTCATCCGCCTGGTGACCCGTACCCAGGGCCTGATGCTCCCGCGCGGCAACCCGCGCCAGGTCAAGGATCTGGCAGACCTGCGCCAGCCGGGCCTGCGTTTCGTCAACCGGCAGTCGGGCTCGGGCACGCGCATCCTGCTCGATGGCCTGCTGCAGCGCCAGGGCATAGACCCGGGCGACATCAACGGCTACGACAGCGGCGAGTTCACCCACGCCGCCGTGGCCGCCTTCGTGGCCAGCAGCATGGCGGACGTGGGTTTTGGCATAGAACCGGCAGCGCGCCAGTTCCGGCTGGAGTTCATACCGCTGGTCCAGGAGCGCTACCTGCTGGCCTGCCACAAGGACAGTCTGCGGCTGGCCGGCGTGCGCGAACTCATCGGCCTGCTGCAGCGCCCGGAATTTGCCGACCTGATCGATGCCGTGCCCGGCTATGAAACCGATACACCGGGCGCGGTGGTTCCGGTAAGGGAGATCTTTCCCTGGGCCACCTGAGCCCCGGGGACGCGCGGCTCAGCGGCCGGCCCCCTTGTAGACCACACCCTGCTTCATGACAAAGGCCACGTTCTGCAGGACGGCAACGTCCTGGAGCGGGTTGCCGGCAACGCCGATCAGGTCACCATAGCGACCCGGCGCCACGCTGCCGACATCGGCGGCACGGCCCAGGGCGTCACCCGCCGTCAGCGTGGCCGCGCGGATGGCCTGCAGCGGCGTCATGCCCCACTGCACCATGGTGAGGAACTGCTTCGCGTTATCGCCATTGGGATACACGCCGCCATCGGTGCCAAAGACCATGCGCACGCCGGCAGCCGTCGCGGCACGGAAAGTTTCCCGCTGGCGCTTGCCGATGAAGCGCTCCTTCTCCAGTGATTCGGCGAACACCCCGTTTTTCTCCCCCTCGCCCAGGATGTAATCGTCGTTGTAGATATCCATGGAAAAGTAGGTTCCGTGCTGGCGGGCGAGCGCAAACGCTTCCTCGTCCGCGAGGCTCGCGTGCTCGATCGTATCGACGCCGGCGCGGATGGCATCCTTGATGCCCTCGGCGCCATGCGCGTGCACGGCAACGCGCAGGCCCAGCTGGTGCGCCTCCTCGACCAGCGCTTTCATCTCCGCCAGGTTGTACTGCTGGCCCCCGGCGGTGTCGGTCTTGGAGAGCACGCCACCGGTCCCGCAGAACTTGATGACCTCCGCACCATACTTGCGCAGCTTGCGCACCACGGCGCGGATGGCATCGGGGCCATCCGCAACCGCGGGTGAAGGCACGCTGACCGACGGCGGAAACTCCGTGGTGTCGCAGTGTCCGCCCGTTGCACCGATGGCATAGGTGGCCGGTACGATGTGCGGCCCGGGTATGTAGCCGTTTTCTATGCCCTGCTTGAGCGCTACGTCGTCGTAGTTGGCGGAACCCACGTTGCGCACCGTGGTGAAGCCGGCCTCCAGCGTCTTCTTGGCGTTGGCCACGCCCACGACCGTCCAGAAATTGTCCGTGAACTCATAGCCGCGGTACCCGCTGAAACGCGGGTCACCGGTGAGGTGGACATGCATGTCGATGAGGCCCGGCAGCAGCGTGAGGCCCGGCAGGTCCATGCGCTGGGCGCCTGCAGGAACCGGGGCCCCACGAGCCGCCACGGCAACGATGCGCCCGTCGGTGATCGTGATCTGCGGGTCGTCAAGCAGCCGGCCCGCCTGCACATCGAGCAGGTGCGCCGCCGTGACGACAACCGTGTGGCCCGCGGGAGTCGGCGTGCCATCAGCGGCGGCCGAGAGCCTGGGTTGGACCAGAAAAAGGAAGGCCGCCAGTGCGGCGAGCGCTCGGAACATGGATGCAGACTCCCCCGTGTACGTGTAATGCGGGGAGGCTAGCACGCAGTCAGCCCGTGGCGCGACGCCGGCGTTGCTTTGGCGCATCGCGAAACAGCGACGCGATATACCCAGCGCCATCTGCGAGCAGGAAGTCCTTGAAGGCCTGCGCCACCGCCGGCAGGTGCTTGTTGCGCCGGTGCACCACGAACCAGTCAAAGAGCACCGGGAAGCCCACGACATCGAGCACGACGAGCTGGCCCAGGCGCTGCTCCATGGCGATGGTGTGGGCCGACAGGAAGGCCAGGCCCATGCCGGCAATGACGGCCTGCTTGATGGTTTCGGTGCTGCGGATTTCCATGGCGATGCGCAGGCGGCCAAAGTGGCGCCCGAAGGCCTCGTGCATGGAGTTCCAGGTGTCTGAACCGCGCTCGCGCATGACGAAGGCCTCCTGCACCAGGCTGGCCACGGGAATGCGCGGTCGGCCGGCCAGGGGATGGCCCGGGGCCGCCACAATCACGTAGGGATGCGGCGCGAAGGATTCGTTGACGGTATCGATTTCCTCCGGTGGACGCACCATGACCGCCAGGTCGGTGAGGTTGTTGCCCAGCTGCAGCAGCAATTCGGCGCGGTTGTACACCGCCAGCTTGATCTGCACACCGGCATGGCGGCGCTGGAACTCGGCGAGCAGCCGCGGAAAGAAATAATCCCCGGCGCTGATTACCGCCACGTTCAGGGTGCCCCCCGAGACGCCCTGGTGCTGGGCCATGGCCTCCTCGGCCTCGCGCAGTTGCGCAATGATGGCCCGGGCATGGCGCAGCATGTCGGTGCCCGCCGGCGTCAGGTAGATCTTCTTGCCCAGCTGCTCAAAGAGCGGCAGGCCAGCGTGGCCGGCCAGCTGGCGCACCAGCGTGGAGGCAGCGGGCTGCGACAGGTGCAGCTCCTCGGCGGCGCGCGAATAGCTCAGATGCCGCGCCACGGCCTCGAAGACCCGCAGCTGGCGCTGCGTAGCGTTGTGCATACTCATGCTGCAGTGCGATCACCGGAAAACCATATTGTTTTCTTTATCGTAATGATCGTCAACTTTAATTGTTATTTATGCATCCCCACGCGTAGTCTTTTCCCCGGAGCACAGGAATTTCAATTCCGGCCACGCACGGCACAAGGGGGCAGAACATGGATACGCGCCACACGGAAATCCAATTGCGCAGCAACGATACCTGCGCGGACCACGAGCAGGAACGGCACGCGCTCAACTTCGCTTTCAGCGAACTGGGCCTGTGCTGGCACTGGGACGAAGCCACGTATCGCTCCTTGCAGGGAGCGGGCGCGGAAGGCGAGCGCCTGCGCCGTTACCTGGAGAGCCAGCATGGCCACCTGCTCAAGGCCTACGACAGCGACTTCCTGATCCAGGCGATCAGCACGACCAAGCAGCGCTACTTCGAAGGCGCCCTGGCGGGCGCCCAGGCCCAGGCCTAGAGGAAGAGATCGGGCAGCAGCTCGCGGCTGCCCGGCACGACGGAAAAGCGCTCGAGGTCCGTTACGCCGGCCTCGCGCAGCACTTCGTCGTCGATGAAGAAATTACCCGTGCATTCGCCCGCCAGCCGGTGCAGCACGGCGATTGCGGCTTCGGCCATGATGTCCGGCGTGCGGCAGTGCTCGGGCCGTATGCCCGGAATCATCTGCAACGCCGCGGTCTGGATGACCGTGCGCGGCCACAGCGCATTGACCGCGATACCGTACGGGCGGAATTCCTCGGCGTGCCCGAGCACGCACATGCTCATGCCGTACTTGGCCATGGTGTAGGCCACATGCGGCGCGAACCAGCGCGACTTCATGTGCAGGGGTGGCGAAAGCGTGAGGATGTGCGGGTTGCGCCGCAGTTCACCCGAGCGCTTGAGATGCGGCAGACAGGCCTGCGTGCACAGGAAGGTGCCGCGCACGTTGACCCCGAACATGAGGTCAAAGCGTTTCATGGGCGTGCCTTCCGTGGGCGTCAGGTTGATGGCGCTGGCATTGTTCACGAGCACGTCGATGCCACCAAAGCGCTCCACCGCTGCCGCAACGGCGGCCAGCACCTGCGCCTCCTCGCGGATATCCACCTGCAGCGGCAGGCAGGCGCCGCCCGCTGCCTCGATCTCGGCAGCCGCCGAATGGATCGTGCCGGGCAGCTTGGGGTTGGGTTCGACCGTCTTGGCTGCGATGACGATATTGGCGCCCTGGCGTGCCGCGTGCTTGGCAATTTCCAGGCCTATGCCCCGCGAGGCACCCGATAGAAAAACCGTCTTGCCGCGCAGGCTCATCATGACTCCTTGGATTGGGACACGATAGCGCCGGCAGCCGCTGCCCGCGCGAAATCGGGCTTGCGGCGCTCCATAAAGGCGCTCAGGGCTTCGCGCGATTCCGGGCTGCCCAGCAACTGGCGGAAGCTGCCAATCTCCGCAGCCATGGCCTGGTCAATGGCGGTGCGCCAGCCGGCACGCAGCAGCCGCTTGGTTTCGCGCACGGCCACGGGTGGAAGGGCATTGAAGCGGCGCGCCTGATGCAGCGCGTACTCAAGCACCTGGCCGGGCGGCACGAGCCGGTTCACGATGCCCATATCGAGCGCCTCTTCGGCGGAGATGGGTTCGCCAAAGAGCAGCTTCTCCGCGGCCTTGTGATAGCCGGCCGACAGCGGCACGAGCAGTGACGAGGCGTATTCGGGACACAGTCCCAGACTCACGAAGGGCATGGAGAACATGGCGTCGTCGGCGCAATAGACGAGATCGCAGTGCATGAGCAGGGTAGTGCCCACGCCCACCGCCGCGCCATTGACGGCGGCAATGACGGGCTTTTCCTGTGCCGACAGCGTGCGCAGGAAACGCAGCAGCTCCGATCCTTCGGCCACGGGCGGGCGCTCCAGGAAATCCTGGATGTCATTGCCGGCACTAAAAACCGTGGGGGCGCCGTGCAGGACGATCGCGCGCACCTGCGCGTCGTTCGTGGCTGCATCCAGGGCATCGGCCATGGCGCCGTACATGGCGGCGGTCAGGGCGTTCTTGCGTTCCGGCCGGGCGATCTCGATGATGGCGATGCCATCGCTTACCTGCGCGCGTATCGACATGGAAGGTTGCCCGCCTTATACGCGCTCGAAGATGCCGGCGGCACCCATCCCGGTACCCACGCACATCGTGACCATGCCATAGCGCTGCGCCTTGCGGCGCAGTCCATGCACGAGCGTCGCGGCGCGGATGGCGCCGGTGGCGCCCAGCGGGTGCCCCAGGGCAATGGCGCCTCCCAGAGGATTTACACGCGACCGATCCAGGCCCAGGGAATCGATCACGGCCAGCGCCTGCGCCGCAAAGGCCTCGTTGAGCTCGATCCAGTCC
>Ga0209067_10001431_pt1 | contig 14728 bp, 10 predicted proteins | sample ColStrG_CSR_2013_FD_187199 | JGI IMG/M metagenome (GOLD analysis project Ga0209067, IMG submission 187199) | Freshwater sediment microbial communities in response to fracking from Pennsylvania, USA - Cold Stream Run_MetaG_CSR_2013 (SPAdes)... | ecosystem: Environmental > Aquatic > Freshwater >... | reverse complement strand
TTTCGATACCGCCGAAGTCTATGGCCCGTTTTCCAACGAGATCATGGTGGGCGAGGCGCTCGCGCCCTATCGTGACAAAGTCGTGATCGCTACGAAATTCGGCTTCAACATCCAACCCGATGGCGTCTTGTCGATGGAACTGAACAGCCGCCCAGAGAAGATTCGTCAAGCGTGCGAAGGCTCGCTCAAGCGGCTCGGCGTGGAGGTGATCGACCTGTTGTATCAACATCGCGTTGATCCGAATGTGCCGATTGAAGATGTGGCGGGCACCGTGAAAGACCTGATCGCGGAAGGCAAGGTGAAGCATTTCGGCATGTCTGAACCCGGTGCTCAAACATTGCGCCGCGCACACGCGGTGCAACCCGTCACGGCCGTGCAAAATGAATATTCACTCTGGACGCGCGGGCCTGAGACCAACGGCATTTTTGAGGCCTGTGAGGAACTGGGCATTGGGCTTGTGCCGTATAGCCCGCTTGGCAAAGGGTTCCTCACAGGAACGATGACAAAGACTGAAGATCTTGGTTCAGGTGACTTTCGAGCGACCTTACCGCGCTTCACCGACGACGCAATGGCGAAGAACTATGCGTTGGTTGATGTGCTCAAGACAATAGCCGCGCGCAAAGACGCCACCCCAGCGCAAATTGCGCTCGCTTGGAACATCGCTCAAAAACCATGGATTGTTCCTATTCCCGGCACAACCAAGCTGCATCGGCTTGAGGAAAATATTGCCGCTGTTGACGTGGTGTTGACAGCGGCGGACTTAGCAGAGATTGAGACGGCGGCGAGCGCCATCGCAATCGAGGGAGATCGCTATACGCCAGCCGGGATGGCCGCCGTCGGCCGGTGATGACAGGCTGAGCGTGCAACGTGTGTTGATTCAGAGCTTCTAGAGCGGTTTCCGATCTGATCCAATCAGATCGACCGCTCTAAGATCTTTGTTTTCCGCGATTTCCGAGTCGCTCTATGTTGCCATCTCACTCGAAATCGCTCTAACAAACGCCTTTATATGCGCACCGAGAGCAAAGGCCAGCCGCAGGCGGATCAACACAGTCAGTCCCGGCATCGTCCACGCATACGCTGGCCCGCTACGCGGGGAAGTGGCACGCGTGTCAGGCGGCACACCGCTCACTTAGTCTTAAATGCTGGCGACACGCGTGCCACTTCCCCGCCGGGCAACTGCACGACATAGCTCGTGCCGTAAACATTTCCGGGGCGGAAGAAATCGGTGGAAACTACTTGTGCGCCAGTCGCGAACGCGGTGCTTGCGCGCGTCATATCGTTGACCTTGGCCTCATAAGTTTCAATGTCTGAGCGGACGCGAACGAAGTAGCCGGCTTTTACAGCGGCCTCAATTTCGGCTTTGCGCGCAATGGCATTGTCATAGAGCAGAAACGCGCCGTAATCGTCGTTCACGTCGGAGCGCAGGAATGCGATACGGCCGCGCAGAGAGGGGTGGCCGTCAATATACGCTTCGGTGCCGGACTTGCCGTGCGCCGTAAGCATCATAAACATCACTTTGCCGCGCGCATCCTTGAGCTTCGGCCAATGATGGGCGTGCACGGCATCGCGCAACGTCGGATAATGGCCACGCACATCATCGGGCGTGATAATCTGGTGGCGCGGGAATACAGCGAGGAACTCTTTGTCGAGCGCATCGAACGCGGCGGCATCGAACGGCGGCTCGGTGGTCGCTCCGGGGAACATCGGGACGGCCTGCGATTTCGCTTCAATCAGCAGGAACAACGGCACGTGTTTGGGGTGCGCATCCGACCACGTCTTGATCTGCGTCAGGCAGATTTTCAGCGTCGTGCAATGGCTGCGAAAATCGACATCGGGGATGTGCATCACCTTGAAGCCGGGCTTGTCCATGTCAGTCGCGTCAAAAGGAATAAGGTCCGTCACGCCTTGAGCGCGCAGATAGCGATAACCCGCTGGATCGAGAAAATGGCCGCCCTGCGGATCGGGGTTCACATCGATTTCAAGACTGCGCAGCCCGCCGTTGAGCTGGTCGGTTATCGACGGGTGCCGGTAGTTGAGCGCTTCACTCATCGTCACATCATTGGGATGCTCCTCTTGGAAGAGCGCGCGCTCATGCGGTGGCATTTTGTCGAGGAAGCTGCGCAACGAACCACCGCCAATCCGCTTTTCAAACTCGGCGATCAGGTGCGGGTCAGCCGGCAGTGCATAGCTGTTGTGGGTGCCGAGCACCTGCAATTCGTTGATCTTGAGGTTGGGATCAAGCGCGGGAACTTCTTGCGCAGCACAAAAGCTGGAGGTTGCCAGCATAGCCGCTGCACAAACGCTCGTGATCCACAGTCTAGACATCATTCATCCTCACACGGCAAACGGTTTGCGCCCCGCCAAGGGGAAAGGCGGAGCGCAATCTTGGTAATTAACAGGGCTAGAAGCCGGCCTTCAAGAACACGCCAACCGTGCGATACGCGTCAGGCGATGTGTAATGGAGCAGACCGAGCGCACCATAAATCTGCCAACCGGTCGAGAAGTATTGGTTGAGCAGGTTGCGCGCGTACACGCCCAATTCAAGGTCTTTATTGGTTGGTCGCACGCTGATTCGCGCGTTGACGAGACTATAGCCTGGCACATAGGAATAGCTGGAATTCGGTGTATGTGTGCCATCAGCATTAACCACCGCTGGCGCCGTCAGATTGCCCAAAAGCGCGCCAGTCACCGTATGGATATGGCTCCGATAAGCATAATCGATGTGCGCTTTAATCTTCAGAGCACTTGAGAGATAATCCTCATAATCGGCACCAAGGAATGCTGTCCAAGTTGGGGCATTGGTCAGCGCAGTGCCGGTGTAACTCGTTCCAGCCGTTTTGATCGTGCCATCGGGGTTGAGAACATTCGGCGAAGAAATATAGCTGGTGAACCATGCCTCATTGTAACTGAGTGAGCCGTTGAACGTGAGGGCCTTTACCGGATGATAGGCGAACGTCGCCTCGGCGCCTCGGCTGCGCAATCCCGGCGCGTTGCCGATTGCGGATGCCAAGATGAAGCCGCCGATACCAGTCGAAACGGGTGTCAGGATTGTTGCTTGGAAATTGGTGAAGTTGGACAGGTAGGCATCGACGTTCAAACGCAGGCTGTGGTGGAAAAACTCCGCCTTTTCGCCGATTTCGAAAGCTTCAACCGTTTCCGCGTTGTAAGGATCATATTTGTTGCCAACGAAGGCGATGCCGGCAGGTTTGTAGCCTGTTGAGTAGGACGCGTAAATCAGCACATCTTTGGCAATTTTGAACTGCGGGGCGATGCGGTACGTGAATTTGTCGCCACTCACCTCGCCGTTGCGGAAAGCGGCTGTTGGTGCAGCCCCGGTTGCAGTGAAGGTGTTGGCGACACCCGTAATTGGAAGCGGGTTGACGTTGAAATAGCTGATATTTTGGTCATTTTTGTCGTGGCTATAGCGTCCACCGAGCGCAAGGCTCAGGCTCGGCGTAAAGTTGAATTTGATCTGGCCAAATGCAGCATAAGTTTCGTTATGCGAATTGAAATTGACGGTATTGCCAAGCACCTGCTTATACGTTGGCGATGTGGGGTCGGCGTCTGAGGCGCCGGTCGTGGTGAACAGGTTAATCGTTGGCGTCGGCCCCGTGTTGATGAACGGCCCGGAGCCAACTTCGCCCCATTGCAGCTGGGTCTGGTCGGCACTCAGCTTGTTATAAAAGAGTCCCGCAAAATATTCGAAAAACTGACCCGTCGGCGACGACCAATGGAGTTCTTCGCTGAATTTGCGCGTGTTCAGATCGCCGACGTTGTAAGTCAGGAAGGAGTAGATGTTGGCGGGAACAATATCGCCGGGCGTCGCGTTGACATATTGTGTGCCACGATAGGCCGTGATCGAGGTGATTGTATCACGACCAAGGCTGTATTTGATATGCAGTGATGCCGCCGCATTGACCGTTTTGATCGATCCCAACTGGGTGGCGGCCGTATCAGGATTTTCGGGGCCGGGAGTCACGCCCGCAGCGGCTTCCGCTGCCAGCACTGTGGCATTGGGCGAGAATGACGTTCCAACCGGGCCGCCAACGGGCGTGCGGATCGATGTATCATAATGCCGCTCATAATCGCCTGCGAGCACGATTTCGAGTTTGTTGTCGGGCTTGTAGAGCAGCTTGGCGCGCGCGCCATATTCGTCCACCCGGCCTAGATTGCGATTGAGCGAGACGTAATTGCCCTTACCGTCCTGTCCTTGATCGAAGCCGGTGATACGCAGCGCAACAGTATCAGCCAAAGGGATGTTCACGGTTGCGTTGAACGTGCGGTCATTCCGTTCGCCGTAGCTTGCATTTGCCGCCAACGAAAACTTGTGAAGCACGGCAGGATTGGTCGTCACCGAGATCACGCCCGATGTCGAGTTTTTGCCGAACAACGTTCCTTGCGGCCCGTAAAGCACTTCGACGCGCTGCACGTCTTCCAACCCGGTGAGGCCGTTATCGCGCTGCGCGTCCATCACAACATCATCAACGACAACGTTAACCGACTTTTCATTCGAGAAGTCGAACGAGGTGCTACCGACGCCGCGAATCTGGAATGCAGACCCTTGTGTTGGGTCATATTGCACGCCGGGGACAACATATTGCAGATCAGTCAGCGACTGATAGCCGGTGGCTTCGAGTGTTTTCCCGCTCAGCAGATTGATTGAGATCGGTACCGACTGCGCATTCTCTTGGCGGCGCTGCGCGGTGACGACGATTTCATCGAGCTTGGTGTCTGCGTCGGCTTTGGCCGACTCGGCGTGAGCCACATAGGGCACAGCGCTGGAAGTGGCCAAAATAAGGGCTGTAAGCGTCCGAACGGTTAAAATTTTATGCGACATGATTGGTCCCCACTTAGATTGTAGGGACGCCATATGCTTCGCCGGTGACGATTTTATGACAAATGTCCGATTCTAGTGAGCAATAAATAACATATTTGTGACATCAAAAAACAAATGTGCGAATATCGTCATTGCGCTGGTCGCGCATTTTCAAGCTAAGCAATGACAAAGCAATCATGAGTGGAAGCGAAGACCCCAAGCCAACAACCCAGACGAGCGGCGAACCGAGATAGGGCGTGTTGACATTGGGCACTTGCGTGTGAAACCCCGACATCGCTAGGATTTCAAGCGACGCAGGGGCGGCAATCGCGACGGCTAGATTATAGGCCAAATGGAAGCCGGTATAGAGAGTTCCGGCCAAATTCGTCCCAAATCGATTCGTGACCTCGTCAAAATAATCGCCCAAAAGCGCGCGTAACAGCATGAAGGACGACCCAGTCACACTGCCATTTATCAAGACATAACCGAGCAATCCCAACAGGGAATGTGGCGAAATGAAGAAAACACTTGTCGCCGCCAAGGCGGTTGCACCCAAGCTCGCTTGCAACGCACGCATCGTCCCCAAACGCGCCTGAAGCCGCACCCAAAGTGGAACAGAAGCAGCGTTCAAGAGCGATTGCAGAAGAACCACACTCCATCCCCAAGCGGGTAAATCGAGGCTATATTGTACCCAGAACAAGATGAGCCCGTCTTTGACCGCTGCGGAGATACCCAAGCAGGCAAAAAGAGCCAAAAGGAAGAGACTTTGGCGGCTGATAAAGGCCGCAATCATAATCTTACCGCTCAAAGCCATGTGCGCTGGAGCGCTTTTTTGTGGCGTGAGTGGGACCTTGGCGCTCAACCAGATCAGGCCGAGCGGCAGCGACACGATCATCAGCACGTCGAACATTATCGCATCACGATAGCTGTTTGAGCCATACAGTTGCGCCATAACGCTCGGCCCTAGGACAAAAAGCGGTAGCGCCATTGAGCCGACCAATTGTCGAGATCCAAAAACGCGTGTGCGTCCTGCGGGATTCGCAGAGAATTCCAATGCCCAGGCTCCATGCGGCACGTTCACGAGTGTCCATCCAAGCGCGGTAATGAAGAGCGCAACGCCCATTCCCACAAGCGAAAGGGCCGATGGGGCGAGCAAGATGAGGGTCGCGCCGCCAAGCGCGACGGGCGTCCCGATCAGCATTGGCACAAAACGGCGATGGCCCCAGCGCCAATGATCCGACAACCAGCCGATCATCGGATCGTTCAGCGTGTCCCATACCCGGAAAAAGAGCAGGAGAAGCGCGATTTGACTAAGCGAGAAACGACCGATTTGGCTAAAATACAAGGGTAGAAAGACCTTGAACGCCACTTCTTGTCCGGTGAAGCCGAACACCGGCGAGGAAAAAGCCAGAAGCTGGCTCCAGCGCGGGGCATCTATCCGTTTGCGATAATCAGACGTCATGTTCGTCGTGCCCACTCAGCAAGAGTGCCTTAACGCAACAATGTGACAGTTTGCGTTCAACGTTTAGGCGAGGAGTAATCGTCCAACCAAATTGGCCGACCGTTGGGTTGCCGCTTCGACGCCGCAATATGCATTGGCAAGAATGGCGCCGATGCCAGCCAACGCCAGCGTTTGCGCGCCAAGAGCGTCAATGTGCGGGCCAGCCGGGCGTTGTGCGTTGATCTGACGAACCAGGTTGACCCCGCGCTTACGCCGCATGTCAGCCGCACTGCCCACATATTGCGGCGAACGACTGGCTTCCAAAGCTAATGTATAGGTTGAGCGAGCAATGCTATAGCCGGGATCATCGCTATTTTCGATGCGCTGCTCAGATTCGGGTTCAAACAGCGAATGTTTGAGGCGCTGAATAATGAATGCCATCGCACCTTTCAGCAAATCTTCGCGACTGCGGAAATGATAGGAGAGCGTTGAGGTCGCCACATGCGCTCGCGCTGCGACGGCCCGATGAGTCACAGCCCCGGCACCTTCAAACACGAGAATATGTGCGGCGGCATCGGCGAAGATCAGCGTTCGTTTGTCGAACGGTGCTATTGGCTCGCGATCAATCCGAACCGAGTCACTAACCTCGCCCAACTGTGCCACCAGATGGTCAAACAACGGCATCTGCGATTGCTCGGTACGCCCGCTGAAATCGAGGGCACAGAGTCGCACAAGACACAGCCGTCGCAAACGACGATAAGCGGGCACCGCCTGCAACGCTAACCCGTGTGCGGTCTCGTCGACACTCAGTGTGTAAAGTGCCTCGCCAATCAACGGCGCATTCTGCTGAGGGCACAATGCACTCAACTGCATCCAAAAGCCACGTTGCCCGTCAATCCACGGCGAAAGGGCACGTGCTATATCCGCGTCTGTGGCGGAGGCTTGAATCAATTCACTCCAGAAGACGGATAAATTATTGCCATTTTGCAATCCGCTTTCCAAAGCCAAGTCAGCGAATTCAGCGAGGTCGACGGGCGAAAGCGGAGCGCAACGTGTCGCGAGGCCTAATATCTGCGCGGTCAGCACAGCGTCGTTTCGACTCGCCATTTCGACCAGGTGCCCCAGCAACTCGGCTTTGGTTCCCGCGGCGTTGGTGATCGACGACACGCCAATACGCGATGACTCGGCGAGCGAGCGCAACGACAGCCCACTAAGTCCGCATTCCGCAACAATAGCCAGTGCCGACGCGTAAAGCGTTTCAATCGTATTTTGGCCCGTTCTCGTCACGCGGTCGGAATATGGCGATTGGTTGTGGGGGGCAAGACAATATTGGGACGACCAAAGATGAGGCTCGGCGCACTTCCGCTCTGGTGTGCCCGTCGAGACACTGCGGAGCCGCCTTACCCTCTGAGGGGCAGGCTGTGTCGTCCCCAATGTCCGTCGTTAGAACATTTGGCACTGATCGCCACGTAAATTAGCGGAGCATTGGTTTGTGAAGACATAGACGAACATTGGCGTTCAAGCCCTTGGCGTCCCCGGAGAGACTCGAACTCCCGACCTGCGGTTTAGGAAACCGTTGCTCTGTCCTGCTGAGCTACGGGGACGCACGCGGCTGCTATAGCGCCCCCATCCACCTGAGGAAAGGCTTAGCGCTTGCGCGTCAGCCCTCGTCCGGCTTAGCGTTTACGCGTCAGCTCGCGCATCGCATCGTCAAGGCCGGATAGCGTGAGCGGAAACATCCGCTCATTGAGCAACTCGCGGATGATCTTCGTCGATTGCGAATAGCCCCAATGCTGCTCGGGCGTCGGGTTGATCCACGCCGCAGCGGGGTAAGTGGTGGTCATCCGCTGGAGCCACGCCGTGCCCGCCTCCTCGTTGAAATGCTCGACCGAGCCACCGGGATGCGTGATTTCGTAAGGGCTCATCGAGGCATCGCCGACGATGACGAGCTTATAATCGTGCGGGAATTTATGCAGCACATCCCACGTCGGAGTACGTTCGCTAAAGCGGCGCTTATTGTCCTTCCACACGCCTTCATAAATGCAGTTGTGGAAATAGAAGAATTCGAGATTCTTGAACTCGGCAGTGGCGGCGCTGAACAATTCCTCAACCAGCTTGATAAACGGATCCATCGACCCGCCGACATCAAGGAACAACAGCAATTTGACCGCGTTGCGTCGCTCGGCACGCATCTGAATATCGAGCCAGCCTTGGCGCGCGGTGCCGCTGATCGTCGCATCAAGGTCAAGCTCATCAAGCGCACCCTCGCGGGCGAACCGCCGCAGCCGCCGCAGCGCGATCTTGATGTTGCGGGTGCCGAGTTCGCGCGTGTTGTCGAGGTTCTGAAACTCGCGCTTTTCCCACACTTTGATCGCGCGGCCATGCTTTGATTGCCCGCCGATCCGCACACCCTCGGGGTTATAGCCCGAATTGCCATAAGGCGAGGTGCCCTTGGTGCCGATCCATTTATTGCCGCCCTCGTGGCGCTTTTGCTGCTCTTCGAGGCGCTTCTTGAGCGTCTCCATAATCTCGTCCCACGAGCCGAGCGACTTGATCTGCTCCATTTCCTCTTGCGTCAGGTATTTCTCGGCAATGGCCTTGAGCCAGTCTTCCGGAATCTCGGCGGTGGCCACGCCATAATCGGAGAAGATTCCCTTGAAGACCTTGGAAAACACCTGATCGAACTTATCGAGCAGGCCTTCGTCTTTGACGAAGATCGCGCGGGAGAGGTAATAAAACTCCTCGGGGTTGCGGTTGATCACGTCCTTATCCAGTGCCTCAAGCAGCACCAGATGCTCCTTCATGGAGGCCTGAATGCCCGCCGCGCGCAGCTCATCAAGGAAGTTAAGGAACATGGCCGCTGGCTAGCACGCTAGCGCTAAAAGTCAAAAACCGGTTATTGTTTCGGTCGACGAGAACGACAGCTACTGGCTCGCGGCAGCGTTGTTCACCGATCGCCGCATCTGCTCCTCCATTACGGGATCGCTGGAGACGGTCGGACGAGCATCGCTCATAGGCTGCCCTGTAATTGGTTCGCCAGAAGCAACGGGAGGCTGTGACGCCACGATCCGCCTTTCAAGCTCTTTCATTTGCGGGCTCGCTGTGTTGCTGTTGGCGTCCTGAGCCGCTTGCAACGCCTCCCCTTGAATCGCTCCGATGTGTCCGAGCACCCAACCCGCCATTTTTTCGTTCACGTCTTTTTTATTATATGGCCGATTTGATAGGGCTGAATCGACAAATTCTTCAGCCATGGCCTTATGCATTGCCGTTTCTTGCGGAGATAATGCGGTCGCGGTTTTAGGGTCCGGAATAACATCGATGAACACACGGGTCGCATTGTCGCCTTCGCGCTTCATCGTGATCTTGAACTGTTCGGTGTTAAAGGGCGCATCCCAGACCATTGTGCGTGTTCCGGTCTCATCGACACCTTGGTCGAGGGTGCGTGCCTGACTGAACGCCGCGTGCAGTCCTTTCGGAAGATCAGCGTTTTTCAATGTTTCATAGACCGAATCTATGGGCGCACCGTAGAGCGTGCCGGGAAGTTGCGAGCAGTTTGTTACCAGCAATCCGCACACAGCGGCCACAATAATACGAACGGCAGTAAAAATGCGCATAAATCACCCCTCGGCAAGTGGGGAGATTATTGAACTATTTATTTAATATTTAGTTATGTTTGCATCAATCATCGGACATTCAATTGATCAAGAATTGGCGAGCGCCATCTCCGCCTCTTTCACCAATGTCGCCAAAATGTCCGCCAAAGGCTCCTCGGCCTTGACCATCCCGACCGATTGCCCCGCCATCACCGAGCCATTCTCGACATCGCCCTCGATCACCGCGCGGCGCAGCGCCCCCGCCCAGAAGCGCTCGATCTGAAGCTGCGCGGCAGCCATATCGACCTCACCCGCATCGAGCGCCTTGGCAACCTCAAGCTGCTTCGCGGTGAACTCCTCTGTGCCCTTATTCTTGAGCGCGCGCACGGGGATGACCGGCAGGCGCGGATCAATCTGCACACTCGCCACCGCCTCGCGCGCGCTGGCCCGGATGAATGCCTTTTTGAACGCGGGATGCGCGATGCACTCATGCGCGCACACCAGCCGCGTGCCGATTTGGACGCCCGCCGCGCCCATTTTGAGATAGGCGGCAATTGTTTCGCCACGCCCGATGCCGCCCGCGACGAACACGGGCACCTGATCGGCAAGCTCGGGCAGAATCTCTTGCACCAGCACCGAGGTTGAGACCGGGCCGATGTGCCCGCCTGCTTCGTTGCCTTCAATCACCAGCGCATCAACACCGGAGCGGATCAGCTTCTTGCCCATCACGAGCGCGGGGGCGAAGCAAATGACCTTCGCGCCAATTGCTTTGATTGCTTCGAGCGACCCCGCCGGTGGCAGGCCGCCTGCGAGCACAACATGCGTCACGCCATGTTTGCCACAGATGCTGATGAGCTCCATGAGATCGGGGTGCATCGTGATCAGGTTAACGCCGAACGGCCTAGCGGTGAGTGCCTTGGTGGCGGCAATCTCGGCATCAAGCAAGGCCGGGGGCATCGCGCCACACGCGATCACACCAAAGCCGCCGGCATTCGACATCGCCGAGACAAGATGTCGCTCGGAAATCCACGACATCGCTCCCGCCATAATGGCGATTTCGGAGCCGAGGAACGCGTTGCCGCGCGCCATCAATGCGCTCAGGGCAGGACTCATGCCGTCACCTCAGCCGCCACAGGCCCATCGAGCCCATAGGCCGTGTGCAGAACGCGCACGGCAAGTTCGGTGAAGTCGGAGTTGATGAGCACGCTCGTCTTGATCTCCGAGGTGCTGATCGCGAGGATATTGATGCCGCGTTCGGCTAGCGCCTTGAACATTGTGGCGGCGACGCCCGCATGGCTACGCATCCCGACACCAACGACCGAAACTTTGCAGACATTGCTGTCCTGCGTAAGCGTGGCATAGCCGAGGCTTCCCTTGAGCTTGTCGAGCACATCAATTGCGCGTGCCAGCTCTGCGCCTGGGACTGTGAACGTGACATCGGTGGTGCCCGCGTCGTGCGCGATGTTTTGGATGATCATATCGACGTTGATGTTCGCATCCGCCAGTGGGCCGAAGATTGCGCTCACCACGCCGGGCTTGTCGGGGACGCTGGTAAGGGTGATTTTGGCTTCGTTTTTGTCATAGGCGACGCCGGTGATGAGTTGCGATTCCATATTCAATCCTTCAATTTCTTCATCTGAAACGATCAGCGTGCCACCATTGCTGCCACTTGCGGGGTGCTCGAATGAGCTGAGCACGCGCACGCGCACCTTCTCTTTCATCGCTAGACCGACCGAGCGCGTTTGCAGCACTTTGGCCCCCACGCTCGCCAGTTCAAGCATCTCTTCATATGTGACATAATTGAGCTTGCGCGCGCGCGGGACGATGCGCGGGTCGGTGGTGTAAACGCCATCGACATCGGTATAAATGTCGCAGCGGTCGGCCTTCATCGCGGCGGCGACGGCGACGGCAGAGGTGTCTGATCCGCCCCGGCCAAGCGTGGCGACCCGCTCGCCCGGCCCCATGCCCTGAAAGCCGGGGATGACAGCAACTTCGCCGGTGGCGAGAGCCTTATCGAGCGCGGAGGTGTCAATGTCTTGAATGCGGGCCGAGGCGTGGGCATCCGATGTGCGTATAGGAAGCTGCCAGCCCAGCCACGACCGCGCGGGAACGCCCATCGCCTGCAACGTAATCGCGAGCAGGCCGCTCGTCACCTGCTCGCCCGACGCGACGACGACATCATATTCGCGTGGATCGGCAAGCGGCGCGGCCTCCTTGCAGAAGCCCACCAGCCGGTCAGTCTCGCCCGCCATCGCCGAAACGACGACCGCGACTTGATGGCCCGCATCAACTTCTGCCTTAACATGCGCAGCGACGTTGCGGATCCGTTCGATCCCCGCCATCGAAGTGCCGCCGAATTTCATGACTATGCGTGCCATGTGTCCCCTCTAAATTTAAGCCGTCACTCCGGCACACGCCGGAGTCTCAATCGATACGGGAGATTCCGGCTTCCGCCGGAATGACGAAAATACTCTTCTGCAATTTGCGCGGCCCTGATAGGAAGAGCACATGACAAACGCAAGCACTGCCACAATCAACCCCGATGAAGCCGCGCATTTTGGTGCGCTGGCACAGGATTGGTGGAACCCCAAGGGTTCATCGGCGATGCTGCACAAGCTCAATCCGGTGCGGTTGGGGTTTATTCGGCACGCGATTGACGCGCATTGGGACGGTGATGCCAAGGCGTTGAAGCCGCTTGCGGGCAAGTGCGCGCTCGATGTCGGTTGCGGCGCGGGGCTGGTGTGCGAGCCTTTGGCACGGCTTGGCGCGGATGTGACAGGGGTTGATGCTGCGCCGGAAAACGTCGCAGCGGCGCAGGCGCACGCTGAAGGGCAGGGGCTGCCCATCCGTTATGTTTCGGACGAAGTTGGCGCGCTTGAGGGTGAATTCAACCTCGTCACCGCGCTTGAGGTGATTGAGCATGTCACCGATCCTGCTACATTCATCGCGCAACTCGCCGCGCGGCTTGCGCCTGATGGCCTAATGATTCTCTCTACCCCCAATCGCACGTCGCAATCGAAACTGGGGATGATTACGCTTGCGGAAGGCCTAGGGATGATCCCCAAGGGCACGCATGATTGGGATAAGTTCCTGATGCCCGACGAATTGACTGCGCTAATCGCTACCGCCGGGCTGAAGGTGGTTGAGACGCGCGGTATATCATTCTCACCCTCGCGCGGCTTGCACCTGAGTGATGATCTGGCGCTCAACTATATCATGAGTGTCGCAACTGCTTAAAGCTCCCCCGAATTTACCGGAAAACTCTTCGCGCAAAACGCACAGTCTACCGCGATAACACCATGCTCATCGGCCATCGATGCGCGCTCTTCCGCGGGAAAACGCGAGAGGACATCGCGAATATGCACCGGATCGCACCGGCACCCGCGCGTGAGCTGTGTCTGCGCGGCTACACGAACGTCGCCAGCTTCGCTAAACAGCCGCCAAGCGATGGTCTCAAGGTCTAGCGCTGCATCGGTCAGTTCGTCTGTGGTGATGGTGTGGCCGAGCATTGCGGCTTCTTCCCATTGCGGATGATCAAGTCGCGTGTGGAGCCGCTCGCGGCCCTCCTCACCTTCGGCGAGATGTTGCAGCAGCAGCCCCCCAGCGATGTCGCCGGCAACGCCCACACGCACCAGCGAGGGGATTTGCTCGGATTGTGCGAAATAGCTCTCAACCGCCTCCGCAATCGACCGACCTTCGAGCGGAACAATCCCTTGGTAGCGCTCGCCCGACGTCGCTTGATCGAAGGTCACGCATAAATAGCCGCTGCCAAACAATTCGGGGAGCGCGGGCGCGAACGGAAGCGCCTTCGCAGCGTGCGCATCGTGTTTGATATAGCCGCGTAGCGCTCCAGCGCGATAATCGCATACCAACAGGCTGACAACGCCGCCTTCGGCTTGGGCTTGCAGCGTCAATTGACCCTCGACGTCTTTGAGCAAGGTGCCGAGCAACGCGGTGACCACCAAGGTCTCTGTCAGCAACGCCTCAAGCGCGGGGGGATAGCCGTGTGCCGAGAGGATTTGCGTCAGCACCGGCCCAAGCCTCACCAATCGACCGCGCAGGTTGAGCGCTGAGACTGTGAAGGTGAGGCCCTTGTCGGCGTGCATCACAATCGGCCCAACGCCCATAGCAAGATTGATTTTTGGGCATGAAGCCGGTTTTCCGCTTCATCCCAGATCAGCGATTGGGCACTGTCGATCACCTCTGCCGACACTTCCTCGCCCCGATGCGCGGGGAGGCAGTGGAGAAACTTCGCGTCGCGCTTGGCATAGGCCATCAGCGTGGCATTGACCTGATACGGCATCAATGCAGCGAGCTTGGCTTCGGCATGGGTTTGCCCCATCGAGATAAAAGTATCGGTGACAACGACATCGGCACCTGCCGTGGCGAGTGTTGGATCACGAAAGATGTTGATGGTCGCGCCAGCGTCACGCGCAGCGACAATATAGCCCTGCATCGGATCATAACCTTCTGGGCAGCCGACATTGACCGCAAACTTCATCAATCCCGCAGCTTCGATGATCGAATTGAGGACATTGTTGCCATCCCCCAGCCACGCCCATTGGCTCCCCGTCAGGGGGACACCGTGCTCGATCACCGTGAGCAGGTCAGCGAGAATTTGGCACGGATGCGAGCGGTCGCTCAGCCCATTGATCACGGGCACGCTGGCATAATGTGCAAGTTCCTCAACCTTGGCATGATCATCGGTGCGGATCATGATCGCATCGACATAACGCGACAACACGCGCGCGGTATCGGCGATGGTTTCACCACGACCGAGTTGCATCGAGCCGCCTTCCATCACGATGCTCGATCCGCCGAGTTGTCTGATCGCCATATCGAAAGAGACGCGCGTGCCGGTTGAGTTCTTCTCGAAAA
>Ga0209067_10001427_pt1 | contig 14764 bp, 13 predicted proteins | sample ColStrG_CSR_2013_FD_187199 | JGI IMG/M metagenome (GOLD analysis project Ga0209067, IMG submission 187199) | Freshwater sediment microbial communities in response to fracking from Pennsylvania, USA - Cold Stream Run_MetaG_CSR_2013 (SPAdes)... | ecosystem: Environmental > Aquatic > Freshwater >... | reverse complement strand
CTTGAAGGGAAGGCCCGTAAGAAAAACCAATGCCGGGATAATCAAAAAGCCGCCACCAGCGCCCACCAGGCCGGTTAAAAAACCAATTAGTGTGCCTTCGACCACAACCAAAAAAACTCGAAACTTACGGTTGTCCGAACTTGCCTCGCGCGGATTGCGGATCAAGCGAAATGAAGCAAGTACCATCAGCAACGCGAACAGACCTAGTACCAGCGCACGCTTGGTGAACACAAAAACACCCCACTCAAAAATGACCTGCGGAATGGCCGGCACCACCCAATGCCGTGTGACAAAAATGGCCAAGATGGAGGGAATGCCGAACAAGAAACCAGTTTTCAAATTGACAAGATGCTCGCGGTATTTGGGGATGGCCCCGACAAAACTGGTCACCCCCACGATGAATAAGGAGTAAGCCGACGCCAGCACGGGCTCCACGCCAAAGAGATAAACCAAAATCGGGATTGACAAAATCGAACCGCCGCCGCCCAGCATGCCCAGTACCACCCCTACCAGAATCGAAAAAAAATAACCCAGTATCTGCGCGGGCGTCATGAACTACTTTCGGGAATAGTCCAACACAAACGCATCTGGAAATTGCTTTTTAATTCCATCCATGAAACTCTCTGCCTTCGCCGACGTACCAAATGGACCGACAATCAAGCTGTAGTATTTCACGCCGTTCACCACCTTCACCCAAACGGTAGTTCTTTTTTTGTACTTAGATTTTAATTGATCGGTAATTCTAAAAAGATTCGCGAGTTCCTGATAGGTGCCCAATTGCACACCAAAGCCTTTCGGATCAATCTTGTTTACGTCAAAGGAATAAAATTCCCGCTCCTCCACCGTCACATGGTCAACGACCACAGGCTGGGTTTTGCCTTTGCCATTGCCGGCGTCGATCACCTCTACACGCACCTCAGCGACGCCCTGATTAACAAATCCAAGTTTTTGCGCCGCGGCTTTCGAAAGATCCAGGATGCGTCCTTCGACAAACGGCCCCCGGTCGTTCACCGTGACTTCTACAGTTTGGTTGTTGGCCACGTTGGTCACCCGCAAGACGGTACCAAAAGGCAATGTGCGATGCGCGGCAGTAAATTTGGCGGCCCGGTACTTTTCGCCGCTCGCCGTGGGGCTGCCTTCAAACGAATCGGCATAGAACGAGGCCTTACCCGTTTGCAACTGAGCGACGGCCAAGTGGCAACTGGCAGCAAGTATAAGAATCAGACGTACGCGCATGTCAAATCTTTTATAAATCTCAAATCCACTCCAGTTGTTCAACCGTTCGTTCAGATCGGGTGTTGCCCGTATGTTTTGTTTCTTTGGGTTCGATCAGAATCAACTGCACTTCTTCGCCATTTGTGCGGGGCCGGTGAAGCACACCTTTGGGGACCACCAGCATCTCCCCTGCCTTCACTTCCGATGTCTTGTTTTCAAAGTCGATGTACAAGGTTCCCTGGTGCACCACAAACAACTCATCTTCATCGTCATGCTGATGCCAGACAAATTCACCTTTCACTTTCGCCAGTTTTACGTAATTGTCGTTCAGCTCGGCCACAATAAAGGGATGCCAATGCGCGCTGATCAGCGCAAATTTATCCTGGAGATTCAATGCCTGCATGGTTTTCTTTGGCAGGAAAATTAACGAAAAGTTTATGAACGGCAGCCGGAATGATCCGACAAATCGCGAACTTCGGGTCAATTACGCGCGACCCCGCAGACTCCCTTTCAAAAACACATCACCTGTATGAAACACACATTATATTGCTTGGTTCTGGCGCTGGCTTTTGCAGGCTGCAACGACCGAAACAAAGAAATTGCGTCGGCCATGCATCGCTACGATCGACAAATTCTTCATCTCGCCACGGACTCAATTGCCGACACCTACACCACCGACGGCGAACTCGGTGGCCAAGGCATGAAGACCATTGTGGGACGCGACTCCATTCGGCACTTCTTAAAATCATTTGAGGGTGCGATGAAACTACTGTCTGTGCAAACCCGGATCTCCGCCGTCGCCTTTAGCGGCGACACCGCACACGTAGACGGCGCTTATGAACAAAAAGCACTGAAGGCACCGGGCGACACCGGCGTGTACACCGGACTGCTGGCTGCCATCTGGGTACACAACGACAACCGTTGGATGTTAAAGAAAATGTATACCATGCCCAATCTGCCCAAGGCTACCATCAAATCTGTACTTCTGCGCCAGTTTAAGTCGACGCACGTGGACAAAGAATGGTTCGTGCCAGCGAATACGGCTATCGAAGGTTTGACGGCAAAACAAGCCATGTGGACCGACGGCAGCGGCAACCACTCCGTAGGGCAACTGGCCAGCCATCTGATATTTTGGAACGAACGCTTGCTGCGAAAATTCAAAAACGAACCAGAAGCCAAATTCAGCGGCAACAATGAAGAAACCTTCCCGAACACTTTTGATGAAAAAAGTTGGGCCGAAACGGTGAAAAAACTCGACGACGTATTTACATCATGGGAAACTGCCATTGCGCAAGCCGATGACAAGACACTCGAGGGTTGGTATGAAAATATCGCCAATATGAGCACGCACAATGCCTACCACACCGGCCAGATCATTTTCTTGCGCAAGTTGCAAGGCACCTGGAATCCCGAAAAAGGAGTCAAGTAATTAGGTCACGATTTGTCCAGCGGATCGAAGTAGCCTTTGCTGGGCACCTTGGAGGAAAAGAAATTCAAAAACACCACTACAAAAATCAGGAAGATTACCGAATGGAAGCTGACAATCAGCTTGCCGGCCGGCGACACCGGATAGAAGTCGCCATAGCCGATGGATGCTGATGTTATGAAGCTGAAGTAAATCGGATCAAACCATGTGTGAAACGGTTTGTTGAAAAAGTTGCCCGACGAATAAATCACGGCGAAGTCAAAAATAATTTCGATGTAGTTCACGAAAAGCAAAAGCATGGAACGCCGGTATGAGCGCGGCCGTGCCAGGGTGTCCGAGGCAAATATCAGCGTGGGCACGTATAGCACCGTTTCAATCATCAACCAAACGGTAACCGCCACCACCCAAGGCTGGTGCGAAAGGCCAAAATAAAGAATGAGAAAGGGATAGATCACTTTGCTCAACACAAAAAAGTCAACGGTCAGGTCTTGGTAGGTTTGGCCCCGGCGGCCGGAAAGTTCTTTAAGGTACAAGCCCGGAAAGAAAAACGGAGACGCTGCCAGTGCCAGGCGCAATACTTTTTCGATGCCCATGTCATCGTCGTGCACGTTGTTCCAGATGGCCCGGATGTTTTTGATCCGGTCGCGGATGGCACTCACCGGCTTTGTGGATACGGTCGACCCCAGTATCAGCTTGCGGAAAAAACTTTTCATGCCAATTAAAGACCTGGCGAAGATAGGCGATTATTTCATAGGGGCGTTCAAAATCGATCAACGGACTGTTCAAAAATGAATGTCAGTAGGAGGGCATCGCAGGTTTTTCGCCAATGGCGGGCATTTTAAAAATTGGTTTGCTTTTTGCGTTTCCCCGTCAGAACCTGATCACATGAAAACCATTCTTGCCATTTTGTTGTGGTGCATCCTGCTGGCGCTCTGTTGGCCGCTGGCACTGGTCCTCATTTTCCTGCTACCCTTGTTGTGGCTGGTCTTGCTTCCGTTTCGTCTCCTTGGCTTCACACTCGAACTGGTATTCAAGGTGATCGGGGCCGTTATTCTTTTTCCCTTTCGCCTGCTGGGCATCAAGTAACCTTACTTCTTCAAAAACATGTAGTCCGTGGTCACGTCGATCATGGCGCGCAGTGCCGTGATAAAGCCACGTTCGTCGATCATGAAATCGGGGGTGTGGTGCGAAGGGGCCGTCGCCGGATCAATACCGGCCGGCATGGCGCCCACAAAGAAAAATAAGCCGGGGACTTTTTGCTGGTAGAAGGCGAAGTCCTCCGCGCCGGTGGTGGCGTGAATTTCAATTACCTTTTTCGCGCCTGCCGCGCGCTTCAGGCTGGGGACCATCAGGGCCGTCAGCGCGGGGTCATTGTAGGTGATGGGCGTCTTGCGTTCGATGCTTACTTCTGCCGTGGCGCCGGCGCTCTCGGCAATTTTCGTGGCCGTGAGCGTAATCTTTTCGTGAATTTTATTTTGCATATCGGCGTCGAGCGAGCGGATGGTGCCGGCGAAGGTGGCCTCTTCAGGAATAATGTTTTCGCGTATGCCAGACTGTATGCGACCGACCGTGATCACCGCGGCTTCCTTGGTCAGTTCACTCTGGCGACTCACAATGGTCTGCAAGCCGGTGATGATCTGGGCACTCACCACAATCGGATCGATGCCCATCCAGGGTGTCGCGCCGTGGGCCTGTTTGCCTTTTACTTTGATCATAAACCAATCGGAGGCTGCCATCAGGCCTGCCGGGCGATAGACAATATTTCCCACCGGCGTCATCGACTGAATGTGCATGCCAAAGATCACATCCACTTTCGGGTTTTCCAATACGCCTTCCTTCACCATCAGGTTGGCGCCACCCTCCTGCCCGTTTGCCGAGCCCTCCTCCGCGGGCTGAAAGATAAATTTTACGGTGCCCTTCAGCGCCGCCTTATTTTTTGACAAAATCTCTGCCACCGCCATCAACACCGCCACGTGTGAGTCATGACCACAGGCATGCATCACGCCCGTTTCCTGCCCGTTGTACATGGCCTTTTCTTTCGAAGCAAATGGAAGACTGTTGCGTTCGGTCACGGGCAGTGCATCCATGTCGGCGCGCAGCGCAATCACGGGGCCCGGCTTTCCGGTTTCCAGCAAGGCTACCACACCGGTTCTTGCTACACCGGTTTGCACTTTCAAACCCAGCGATTGAAGATGCTGCGTAACATACGCCGCGGTCTTCACTTCCTGATCGGACAATTCGGGAAACTGGTGAAAATGCCTTCGCCATTCAATGACCTTTTGCTCCAGCGCGGCCGCGTCGGCGTCCAGCTTGGCCTGAAGTTTAGGATTGACTTGCGCCTGCGCAAAGGAGACGGCGAAAAGAAAAATGCATAGGGTATATTTCATGGTCTTCATGTAGGTCTTGCGACAATCTTAAGAATCTTTTTTTACATTCTGTACTATTTCTGTGAAATCAGAACTGATTGGCTCAGTCCGGGGGACGCACCACTTCGCGATTGAGCAGTGTCCCTTTTGCATCGTACACACGCTTGATGGTTTCCCGGTTGGTGGTGCGAAAAGTAGCGTAGGCGGTTAGCTTTCCATCGGGACCAAAATATTCGATTCGTTCATATTCCAACAACCCCGCCTTGTACCAGATGGCGCGCTCGCGGCTGCCGTCAGGCCGATATTCTACTAGGTGCACGGGTTTGCCTGCGCGAAATTCACCTTCGAGGCGCTTCTGTCCGTTGGTATGAAAGTCCAATTCCGTGCCATCGCAAAGCCTGTCGCAGTTGAAGTAGTTCCACTCGGTCGCTTGCACGGCGGTGTCGGCGGTAAATTTGATACGCGGAATGAGCAGCGTATCCATCTGCCGGCCAAATTCGCTCAGCACAATAGTAAGTTCAAAGCTGCTCACACGTGTACCGGAAACAAATGAAGACGAAACCAGGTACGTCCCCTTCGCAGGCACCACCACGCGACTTTGCCGGGAGGCGAGCGGCGCACCTGGCGTGGTCAGGTTCAGGATGTCATATTCCAGCGTGCGTAGACGATGGTTGCAGTCGTCACGGAAAAATAAGGTCAATTCAATCTGCGCGTGCGCGATCACACTCGCCAGCAGCAGGCACACGAGTCCGCTCATGCGCTGCCACCCGTAGTTTGAAAGGGCCGCCGCTACCATTTGTAAACAACCGCCTCGTATGGACGCAGGTCTACCGTCAAACCCGACTTGGTGGTCGTTTCTGCATAATTATTGATTAACACTTCAGCGCCGGGTCGCACCGGGACGCGTGCCTGGGCCGGCGCAGCCGAAAAATTCAGCAGCACCACAATGGTTTGTCCTTCTCCTTCCCGGCGGTAGGCGTAAACGGATGGATTGCTTTTGTCCAGCAACGTATATCTTCCGTACACCAATGCCGGGTTATTCTTGCGCAGAGCGGTAAGCTTTTTAAAATAGTTGAGACAACTCGCTGGGTCATTGACTTGCTTTGCCGCGTTGATCATTTTGTAATTCGGATTCACCCGCAGCCAGGGTGTGCCGGTGGTAAAACCGGCATGGGCCGTGGTGTCCCACTGGAACGGCGTGCGCCCGTTGTCGCGACAGCTGAACTTGATGTTGGCCATAAACTTCGTTAAATCGCCCCCGATGTTCTTTTGGTGTTGATATTCGTTGCGCGTAGCCATGTCCTGATAGTCTTCAATTTTTTCAAAACCTGCGTTCGTCATGCCAAGCTCGTCGCCATTGTAGTAGTAGGGTGTTCCCCGCATGGTCATGATAAAGGTTGACAACATCTTCGACGACAAGTCGCGCCAGGCAGCACTGTCGTTGCCAAATCGGCTCACCATCCGGGCCTGGTCGTGGTTGGCCAAAAAAATCGAGAGCCAGCCTGCTTCGGCAAAGGCGCTGTCCCAGCGGGAGAACACGTCTTTGAAGTGCGCCAAACTGTAGCCCTCCGGTTTGGCGATGTCCACCCCGTCAAATGCGTAGGCCATATTCAGTTCTTTGCGGCCGGCGTCCACCATGTCGTGTGCGTCCTGAAAGGAATTGCCGGCGCCTTCGGCTACGCTCATCACATCGTACTTGCTGAAGACTTCAGCGTTCATCTCCTTCAGGTAGTCATGGAGGTGGGGACCCACAGCGTAGTATTTCATGAAGTTCTTTTCATACCCTTCCGGGAATGGACGGAAGGTGGTATCCTTGGCGGCAAACTGAAAGGCATCCAGTCGAAATCCATCGATGCCTTTGTCGGCCCAGAACTTCATCACGTCGTATACCTCCTGACGAAGCTTTGGATTTTCCCAGTTCAGATCCGGTTGCTTGCGTGAAAAATAATGCAGGTAGTATGCATTGGTGGCAGAGTCATATTTCCAGGCATCGTGGTTGACGTCAAACAAACTGTAGCGTGGAGCCGGCTTCCCGCGCTCGGCATTCCACCAGTGATAGTAATCGCGGTAAGGGCTGGTCCGCGACGCCCGACTTTGTTTGAACCATTCATGCTCATCGCTGCTGTGATTCACCACCAGGTCCATCACGAGCTTGATGCCTCGCGCATGCAGGCCCTTCAGCAATTCATCAAAGTCCTCCATGGTACCAAATTCTTTCATGATACCCCGATAGTCGCTGATGTCGTAGCCATTGTCGTCGTTGGGGGAACTGTAAATGGGATTGATCCACACCGCCGTGACGCCGAGGCTCTGCAGGTAGTCAAGTTTTGAAATGATTCCTTTGAGATCGCCCACGCCATCTCCGTCGGAGTCTTTGAAGCTGCGCGGATACAATTGGTAAACAATGGCCTCCTTCCACCAGGTGTGCGTGGGGTCCGGCTTCTTTTCAGGTCCACAAGCATTCAAGCACATTGCTACGACGGCCAGCACCAAAGCCGGCAGGACAATTCTTGACTTCATCTTATTTTGAATTTATGATTTTAAAAATGGTCGCGAGTGAAATTTAGCAAAACTAACCACGGCAAAGCAAACCGGCTATTTCGTTACCTTGATCAGCAAGCAAAAAAACGCGCCCGCCAGCAGCAGACAACCCAATGCCACCACCGGCACATGATAGCTGCCCGTGCCGGAGATCAGGTACCCTACTGCCGCGCTGGTGACGGTGCCGCCCAACAGACCGGCCGTATTCATGGCGCCGGTCACTGCGCCGCTATTTTTACCACCAAGTCCGATGGCGATCGCCCACGCGACCGGAGCCGTGAGGTCCATAAATGCCAGTCCGAGTGCCAGGAAAATAACTGCTAAGGTTGTTTGGGTAGTGAGCGTCGCGCAAATCATCATTAATCCCGAAACGGCCAAACCCACCATGGGCACCACCCGACGCCCCCAATCAATCCCCAGTCGTTTGACCAGTGCATCGCTGATGGAGCCGCCAAACCAACATCCGGCCGCCGCCAACACAAACGGAAGCGAAGCGGAGTACGCAAGGTCTGCCTCCGCAATACCCAGACCGCCGTGCAAATACTTCGGCAACCAGGAAATAAAGAAAAACACGCCGCTGGCGTAACAGTAATAGATCAGTAGCAGCAACCAGAAATTTTTATTGTCGACGAGTTCCTTCCATGACATGCGCAGGCGTGGCCCCGGGGCCGGCTGCTCGGTCGCGGGTTCCTCATAGAACAAGGCCCACACCAGCACCCACACGAGGCCTGCCAGCCCCAAAACGTAAAAAGTCGTGCGCCATCCGTAATGAATTTGAATGGGTACAACGACAAAAGGTGTGATGGCCCCTCCGATCCGGCTGGCCATCCAGATGAACGCTTGCGCCCGTCCATGCTCGCGAATGTCAAACCATTTGCGCACCGCGATGGCTGAATTGGGATACGCCCCCGCCTCCCCGGCACCAAAGAAAAAACGAACGACCAGCAACGAGGCAAAGCCTGTGACCATTCCGGTGAGGGCCGTAAACAACGACCAGCCCAGGACGACCCGGGCCAACACTCTTTTTTCGCCGATGCGGTCACCCCACAACCCGGACGGAATTTCAAAGAGGCCGTACGACAATGCAAAAACACTTGCCACCCAGCCAAATTGTCGATCGCTGAGCGAAAGCTCCTCGGTGATGCGCACGGCCGCGATGGAGATGGCATTGCGGTCGAGAAAGGTGAGCACAGAGAGGATCGAAAGGATCAGTAAGACCGCATGTTTCTTTTGCATGTTCTAAATATAGAAGGATGCCGCTTTTATTTATGCGGCCCAAAGAAAAGATTATTTAGGCGTAGAGGACTCCAGCCTTTAACCTGGGTATAACTTTGTATTGATCGGGTGTCACACAAAAAGCGATGTCCTGATGGATGTTCAGTCGATTCAATCGCTTCACATGCGACGACGCGTCGAGAAAACCAACCATGTCGTCTTTGGCGAGGTTGTATAAGTATTGGGCGGCCAGCGGCGCATCGCAGTCCGGTCCAAGATAGTCTTTCAATTTTTCTACCACCGCGCCGGCATACAGCGTGTCTTCCAGGTTCACCCGGCCTTTCCAGCCCGCGCAAACAATCAGCACGTTGTTTTCTCCCAGCAGCAGATAACGGACCACCGCGGTCAAATTCAAAAAAGAACCGATGATCACCTCTTTTGCATTCTTTGATTTTTCGATGGCCTGGGTTCCATTCGTCGTGGTGAAAGCCAATTTCAGCCCGCGCACCTGGTCGCCCATGTATTCGAACGGCGAGTTGCCTTTGTCAAAACCCTCCACCTTTTTGCCGTCACGTTCGCCTGAAGTGACGTAACCTCTCGTCTTCAATTTCAGACATTCTTCCAGGTTGGCCACTGGCGTGATGCTTTCGACTCCGTGCGCAAAAGCCGTCACCATGCAGGAGGTGGCCCGCAGGATGTCCACTACCACTACGGTGCGGTCCTCCAAGTCGTAGAGGTGCATCAATTCAGGACTCAAGCAAACATCAATTGTTTTCACAGGTGATCAGCAGTTTAAAAAATAGCCGTCTTAAATCAAGGGCAATTTGCACACGACTGCTTTCAGCGCCTTGCCACGCACTTCGATAAAAATTTCGGTGCCGGGTGCCGCATGCGCCGTGGTGACATAGCCAAGTCCGATCCCTACGTTGAGCATCGGCGACTGGGTGCCGGACGTTACGCGGCCAATGACGTTGCCGGTGCTGTCCTGGATGGGATAGTCATGGCGCGGAATGCCGCGGTCGATCATTTTGAAACCCACCAGTTTTTTGGTGACGCCAGCTTCCTTCTGCGCTTTGAGTGCGGCGTCGTTGGTAAACGCCTTGGTGAACTTGGTAATCCAGCCGAGACCGCCCTCGAGTGGCGACGTGGTATCATCGATGTCGTTGCCATACAGACAGAATCCCATCTCCAGGCGCAGGGTATCGCGCGCGCCCAGTCCAATTGGTTTGATGTTTTCCGCCTTGCCGGCGTCGAAGATGGCGTTCCATACTTGCTCGGCATGCGCCCGTTGCACATAAATTTCGAAGCCGCCGGCGCCCGTGTACCCCGTGTTGCTCATCACCACATCGGGCACCCCGGCAAACATGCCGATGGCAAAATGATAGTATTTGATCGCAGATAAATCGATGGCCGTCAACTTCTGCAACACCGCCGTGGCCTTCGGCCCCTGCACGGCAAACAGGCAAATGTCGTCAGAGATGTTGGCCATGGCCACACCCTTGGTATTGAACTTCGAAATCCAGTTCCAGTCTTTTTCAATGTTCGACGCATTAACCACCAACAAGTAATCCTCGTCTTTGATTTTATAGACAATGAGATCGTCGACGATGCCGCCGGTTTCGTTGGGCAGGCAGGAATATTGGGCCTGGCCATTGATGAGCTTGCTGGCGTCGTTGGTCGTCACGCGTTGAATCAAGTCCAGTGCGTGCGGTCCCTTCAGCGTAAATTCACCCATGTGTGAAACGTCAAAAACGCCCACACCCTGGCGCACGGTCATGTGTTCTTCGATGTCGGAAGAATAACGAACGGGCATGTTATAGCCTGCAAACGGCACCATCTTGGCGCCCAGTTTTTCGTGTACTGCGTTTAGAGGGACAAATTTTAATTCCATGATCTTAAGAAAAATTAAGGGTTGTCATCAAAGCACAAATATGCCTGAATAATTTGGGGCATCCGCCAACTCAGGCCGCTATTTTGTCACCGCTTTGAAGTATTCGGGATGGGCGGCAATGAATTTCCGGAAACTCTTATCGGGTAAGAGCCCGCGCAACTTATCCAACGACTCCTGGGCCGGCTCTGGCAAGCCGAGTGCCATCGCGCCAAGCACATGTTGCTTGAGAATCTTCACCGAATTTGGCTTGGCCAACAGGCCGTCGACCAACAGTGAAAATTTCTGCAAGCGCTCGGTGGTATCATGTGCCAAGAAGAACCGGCTGGCTGCCGCCAGTCCTTCATCAAATTGGTTGTTTGACTGGGCCAGCGCGAGGTACTTGTCATGTGCCTCTTCCAGCCGGCCGTTGCCTTCCGCCAGCACCGCTTCCAGGTATTGGCGTTGATTGAGCGTGATGTCAACTCCTTTCCCAAGTTGCTCCGTGATAAAGGAGTAATTCCGCTTGTCGGCCGCCACCATCAGCGCAAGTTGTTCAAGAGGCTTCTTCAACTTCACCGACACGGTGGAGATTTGCCGCAACTGATACAAGGCCGCATCGGTCTCGTCCAACACAAACCATCGCTGCGCACGGTCCAGGCGGGCCCGCGCTTGCATATTCGGATCCGACATGCTGTTGATAATTTTTAGAAACGCAGCCGAATCCTGCAATGCTATTTTGTGGCCACAGTAGTAATATTTGCCTTCGTCGGACAATGTTAGCGCTTCAGCAGGGGTTGCCGTCAAGGTTTTTTTTATCAGATCGGCCACCGTCGCCAGCTCTTTGCTTTTTGTATGGCTGAGGCTATCCCAATAAAAGTAGGCCTGGGTTAGGCTATCGGAAGCCGTGCTGGCCAGGGCCAGGTGGTACAACGCATAGGGATGTTGTTTTTCGGCAGCCAAACGGAAATAGGTTGTAGCCATCAAAGGGTTGTTCTGCTCAAGCAGCCAGAGGCCCATCAGCGAAAGTGTCTTTGCGGTCGCGCCTGTAAAATTCACTTCGCGCAAGACGTCCATCGCAGTCTTGACATCACCACGCGCATAGCGGGCGTGGGCAGCCGATGTCAGCAGCATGTCTTTGAATTGGCCGTTCGCAGAAATGTGGGCCAAGCGCGTCGCTTGATTGATGATTGCCGTATCTGCATTTGCATTTTGGTTAATCAAAAAGTTGGCCAGCAACGCCGCTTGGTATACCGATAGCGCTGTATCGTGAGACCACTGACCCGTTGCCTTTAAGCGCCGTCCTTGGGTGTTCGCCAGGGCCATGGTGTTCGCGGGCTTGCCTTGGTCTTTGCCTTCTTCCACCGCGATGAGTGAATCAGGTGCCACCGGCGACAAGAACAACGCCGCAGCCGCCGTCAAGTTGGTGTTGGCGGCCTGCGCTGTGCCTGGCAACCGGGCCGCCTGTTGGAAAAAATAAAATGCGGAGTCCGCACTCTTCAACTTGAGGAATGCGAGGCCGGCGGCATTTTGAAGGGCGCCACTTTTGGGGAATTTCTTTTTCCCTTCGTCGATGGTGAGCGCGGCCGTCAATATATTTCCGGAGCGGGCATCGGTTTCAGCCATGTTCAGGAAGACCGGCACGGCCGGCGACCAGTCCCGCATTTCATTGTACTCGGCCTTTTCTTTAAAAGTATCTACCCGTTCGCCGTAAATGCTCGCCAGCGCATAATGGGCATGCAGGTTTTGGTTGCGAAACTGTACTGATCTCAAATAGTCTGCCTCGGCCAGCGCGTCGTCGCCCAAGGCGCGATACAAGTCGCCGTAGGCATTATAATACGCAGCGGTACTTTGGTTGATATACGTCTTCCAATACGACGCCATCGAGATAACGGCAAACGTGGCGATCACCAGCATGATGCGATAGGTGAAATGCGGCATCGTTTCGGGTTTGTACAACACTTTGTACACGGGCAGGTTTTTCATCAGCATCGGGCCGAAGTTGGCGATCACATACAGCACAAAAATGATTCCACCACCGAGGTGCGCCGCCAGGATCACATCGTCAAACACATCCAACATCATGTCGCCGGCAGTGGCTGCAAAATATCCCATGGTCGCCACAGCCGTGAGTGCGAGCGCCCCATAGAAGAGCAATCCCGTTGCGGCCGATGGCAGGATGTGATCGTAGAGCGCGATCCGTTGGCGAAAACCCCACCAACCCAACACCACTGAAAGCGTGAATACAAAAAATGAATTCAGGGCAAAAAATTCCCATTGAATGTAGCCGATCTTGCTGGCAAACATCAACGCCAGGTTGACGAGGTAGCCGCCCGACAAAATCAGAAATTGAATCAGGTTTCGCGAACGCCCGGCGCGCTGCGTCGTGAGCGTCACGATGCCGGCAATGATCTCGTGGGCCACCATCAACACGAACACCACGGTCACCACCATGCCGGCCACCAATCCATTCACCGCCACGTGATACAGCGGCGCAGTCGTCCGGCTGAAGAAACCGAAAACCAATCCCACCACCAAGATCAAAACGGAAAAGAATATCAAGCGCCGGCCCAACGACAGGTCACGACGGATCGCGTGCAGGTAATACGACAGGCCTCCCAGCAGCAACAACACGGCGATGGTCGTCGTCTTGTTCCCGAGACCGAATACCTGAAGCGCATCCAGGCGCAGGCTCGTCAACAGCAACATCACCGAGCCCATGCCAATCAGGAACCAAAACCGCGAAAGGGTGGAGATGACTGTGAGCACCAGCAGAAATGAGCCCGAGAGGGCCACGAGAAATACAACCGATGCCCACAGGTTCGGGTGCAGGCGACTGCCAAAAATACTTTCGATGATCAGAGAACTGTCGGCCGGCACGCCAAGATTAACCAGCCCGACCGAAAAGGTGTGGGTAATGGTTTCCACGGGCTGTACCTGTTGAAAATGTTCAAGCGTAATGACAGGACCCGGGTACACCAGCCAGCCTTGCCAAAATACGCCAAGGGCTGCCAGCACGAGCCCGAAGGCAAGCCAAAAGATCACACGCTCATCCCGCGGCCAGGATTTTAAGAATTCAAATGGGTTCATGCGTTCGTCAGCGATTTAGAAATGAAGTCTATTCCAGCACCTTCGGCACCCGGAAATAATCTGCATCTTTTTGAGGTGCATTTTTCAGCACGTCGGCGTGGCTCAGATGGGGCTTGACCACGTCGTCACGCAAGGCATTGATTTCGTGACTCATGGTGGTGAGGGGCTCCACGCCATCCGTGTTCACTTCATTTAGTTTTTCAACAAACGCAAGCATGTTGCTGAGGTCGGTCAACATCTTTTCGGCGTCCTGATCTTTCAATTCAAGGCGGGCCAGATGGGCAATCTTTTGCAGCGTTTCCTGATCAATTTTCATTCAATTGTTTTTTCAATTCCTCTTCAATAACGGCATACACCTGCTGTTTCAGTTGAGGCGTATCGCTCAGCAACAGGCCCGTTGTTTCGATTGGCTCATGAAAGATCACTTTCACCAGTCCCCGCTTCAGCCGGATCGGGCTCTCGTCGGGCAAAATTATCCAATTGAAGGGAATCGTGACGGGCACGACGGCAATTTGTTTTTCAATGGCCGCGCGAAACGCTCCGTCTTTGAACGGGGCCATGGCAGGCGGTTGCGCAGAAATGATTCCGCCCTCGGGATAGATGACGAGACTTTTGCCTTGTTCGAGAGCCGCCATCGCTGCGAGCATGGAGTTGCTACGGCTGCGCAGGCTGCGTCGGTCTACGGTGATGTGGAGTTTTCGGTACATGAAGCCAAAGAGTGGCAATTTCTCCATGTCATTTTTTCCCACAAAAATGGTATTCACCGGATTCAGGCCCATGGCAGGAATGTCCAGATAGGAAAAATGATTGGGGCAAAAGATGTACGTGCGGCGCGGGTCCAGACGACGGCGGCTTTCCACTTTCGTGGGAAGAAACACCAATGCAAACATCAAGTGCGCCCACCACCGGTTGATGACGCCCGTCAACCGAAACTGCGAAGGAAAAGCAATCGGCACAAACAACAGCGGTAGCAATACCAGAAAAAGGAGGATGAAAATAAAAAAGCCGTAAATCGTGTGAATGGTGCGCAGGAAACGCATGCGT